>OLLN01000414.1_pt1:0-82500 | contig 85044 bp, 69 predicted proteins | sample 1604281 | NCBI WGS metagenome assembly OLLN01 (sample SAMEA104055716, study PRJEB20765) | soil metagenome | biome: Arctic tundra; feature: Polygonal ground; material: soil | place: USA | collected 2011-09 | depth 0-0.5 m | reverse complement strand
TGTCATGCAAGAAGGAGCACATCCCATTCAGACTCAGTTACTTACTTGGTTTGCGGGGGATGCGAACCCTCCAGCTTGATCCCCCGGCAGCTCCACAGCAGCATGAGGTCATACACGATCTTCAGCACTCCCGCGGCCACGAAGGGAACCCAGGCATGGCTGAGACTGGCGATCAGCGGCATGGCCACGACCGGCGCCAGCGCTGCTCCCGTGGTTCGAGCCACCCCCGTGATCCCTGCCGCAGCCGTCCGCTCGCGGGGATCGACCGCGGCGATGACGAACGCCTGCCGCGTCGGCACGTCCATCTGGGAGATCGAGAAACGGAGCAGCAGCACGGTGATGGCGAACGGGAGCGTTGGCATCAACGGGATGAGAAGCAAAAGAACGTTCGACGGCAAATGCGTGAAGACCATCGTGTTCAGCAATCCGAATCGTCTGGCGATCCGCGCCGCGGTCAATGCCGAGACACCCGCGGCGACATTCGCACCGAAAAACAGCGATCCGAGCGCCGCCGGGCTGAGGCCGAATCGCCGATAGAACCAATAGGCGACGATGCTCTGCACGACCAGCCCGCCGGCGAACGAATCGAGCGCGAAGAGCGACGACAGCCTCATCACGATCCCTCGGGAGCGCTCGACGTGAAAGAGCGTGCGCACCGAAGGGGCGGCACGCTTCTCTTCGATCGCACGAGAAACACATAGAAAGATGATGACGAGGGCTCCGCCGAGGACGGCGTAGGCAATGATGGCGCTTCGATAGCTGGCCGCGGCGCCGAACCCGCGTTTCATCAGAAGACCGGCCAGGAAGCCGCCCGCCAGCGAACCCGCCGCGGTCGCGAACGAGCCGGCAAGGTTGTACCAGGCAAACAGCGAGACGCGGTCGCGGCCCTGCGCCACATGCGCCAGCGCAACCTGCTCGACAGCCAGAAAGGGCCCCACTTCGTTGCCGCTTGGGCTGATCACGCCGATGGTCGCAGCCAGCACGAGCAGCGTGAAATCGCGTGTCAATGCAAATACGACTGCGGCGCCGATCATCAGTACGGCGCCGGCGAGCAGCGTTCGCCGGCGGCCCAGTGAGTCGGCCCGCGTCGTCAGGTAGAGGGAGACGAGGACATCGCCGGCGAGGGTGAGCGACAGGAGCAACCCGATCCGATGGTCGTCGAGCCCGATCGACGAGAGGTAGAGCACGAGAACGACGGCGACAAAGCCGTACGCAAAAAGCCGCACGATGCGCGCGGCGAAAAGAAGTCGCGCATCACGCGAGAGCATGGGATCAGGCGCTGCGCAAGGTCGCCTCGTGCAGGACGAGATCGAGCGCTTTATCCTGGCTCAGCGACATCCGCAACTTCTCGTAGCCGCCGTCATGCCGCAGTTGGTGCTTGACCTCTGCGAAGTCACGGTCGGCCTCTTTCGCGGCACGGCGGATCTGCGCGTCCGCTTCAACGTCGCTGACGATCAGATTCTCTTTCTTCGCAATCTGCTCGAGGATGAGTGAGCGTTTGACGCGCTTCACGGCCTCGGGCAGAAACTCGTCGCGCATCTTGCGCCAGTCGATCTCCGCTTTCTGGATGTCGACGCCTTGTGAAACCAGGAAGCGCGCGTAGTTCTGCAGCGACTTGCCCACCTCTTCCTCAGCGAGCGTTTCCGGAACTTCCAGCTCGTGGGCCGCGAGGAGGAGCTCGGCGAGCTGCGTCTGCTTCAGCCGGCGCACTTCGAGCTCGCGATGTTTGAGGACGTCGGCGGCGATGGCCTCGCGCATCTGAGCAACATTTTCCCATCCGCCGGTGCTCTGCGCGAATTCGTCCGTAATCTCGGGCTTTCCCTGGACGCGGATTTCTTTGAGCGTGACTTCGTGGTGGATGTTCTTGCCGCGAAAGCTCTCGTTCTGCGCATCGTCGGGATACGTCTTCTCGAACGTGGCCGATTCGCCCGGCTTCTTGCCGCGCAGCGCTTCGTGCAACTCCGGCAGCGGCGTCTCTTCGCCGAGCCGGAAATGGCCGCCGCGCGTTTCGGCATCGATGCCTTCGCCGGACGTCGTCATCTCGATCATCGCAAAATCGTTCTCTTCGAGTCCGCGCTCGGTCTCGGGCTGATAGACGCTGGCCTGCTCGCGAAGCCGCTCGATCATGTTGTCGACATCGGCATCGGCAACCTCGATCTTCGGATCGTCGATGGCCAGGCCGCGATACTCCCGCAGCTCGAATTGCGGCTTGACCTCGAACTCAGCCTTGTACTTGACCGGTGCTCCTTCGATGACTGGATCGACGTGCTGGAGATGCGGGTCGCCAACGACCTCGAGACCTTTGTCCGCGATGGCTTCGTTGAACGTTTGCGGCAGGAGCCGCTCCATGACCTGCTCCTGGATCTCTTTGGCAAAGCGCGAACGGACGACGCCGAGGGGCACTTTGCCGGGACGGAAGCCGGGGATTTTCGCCTGACGGCTGAACTCCGACGTCACGCGCTGCGACTCCTGGGAGATGAGGCCGGCCGGGATCTCGACCTCGACGATCTTCTTGACTTGGGAAACGTCTTCGTAATTGAGAAGCATTCGCTGGCAACCCTCGGATGAATTTTCGGCTGGATTGGTGCGAAAGGCGGGACTCGAACCCGCACGGCTTTGGGCCACTGGATCCTAAGTCCAGCGCGTCTGCCAGTTCCGCCACTTTCGCCCGGATGCAAAAAAGGACCGAGCGCGAGCTCAGTCCTCTGCATCGTACTTGATTTGGTGCCCCCACTAGGACTCGAACCTAGAACCAACAGATTAAGAGTCTGCTGCTCTACCAATTGAGCTATGGAGGCTTAGGACCCCTGCTAACTTCGCGCGACCATCATCTATTTCTCGGCGCGAGCCGCGCATTCTAGGAGACCGGCCGGAACCGGTCAAGGATTCGCGGCCGCGACCATCCCCTTCCCTTTTCTCAGGTAGTCCCATGCGGAGAAGAGCGTCGCGAGCATGGCAATGCGGAAGAGAACCTGAAGAAGCGGGAGCAGTGCGGGACCGAACGCGTTGATCTCGATCGTCACTGCCAGCGTGACCGCCTGCAGCATTGTGGACGTCTTCCCAGCCCACGACGGCGGGAACCGCTTGACGTGAATACGAGTGTAGAGAAGGTAGGCGAACAGCACGATCACGAAGTCGCGGATGAGCACCGTGAACGTCAGCCATCCCGGAATCCCACACGGCAAACCGTCGCGCAGCGTGTAGAAGAGGTAGCCACCGACCATCATCGTTTTGTCCGCAGCCGGATCGAGAATCGCTCCGATGCGCGAGCGCTGGTTGAAACGCCGGGCGATCACGCCGTCGAGAAAGTCCGTAAACGCGGCGCCCGCAAAAATAAAAAACGCCAGCCGGTACTCGCCTCGGAATGAAGCGTAGAGAAAAACCGGCACCGCGAAGAGCCGGAGAAGCGTAAGCGCGTTGGGGACGGTGAGCATTGCGGTAGCGGAGGGTACGCGGTTACGCGGTCTCGCGGTAGGTTAGTCTCGCGCACTGGCAGTTGTGATGCAGGCGCCCTGTTGAAAGAAACGACGCTTCGCGACTTCGAAACCCCGCGACTCCGCAACCACCATCACAGCTCAGCGCGGAACTGATCGAGCGCCGTTTTGCGCAGATAGATCGTCTTCCCCTCGGACAGCAGGAGGTTTTGCTTCATCAGATCGTGGATCAGCCGCGACACCGTCTCACGCGATGTGCCGATCATGTTTGCGATCGCCTGGTGTGTGGGCCGGGTCACGGCGATGTAGTCGTTGTCGAGTGACTTGCCGTTCTGGCGGGCAAGGTCGAGAAAGAAGCGAGCCAGGCGGCCGTAAACATCCATCGTCGCCAGCGACTCGATCCGATTCGACGCATCGCGCAGCCGCTTGGAGAGCTCCGCCAGTACTTTCTGTGCGATCGAGAAATTCTCTTTGAGGATGTGAAGGAAATCGGAACGCCAGATCGACACGATCTCGAGCGGCTCGGTGGCGATCACAGTCGCCGAGCGCGGCTCGTTGTCGAACAACGCCATCTCGCCGAAAAAATCGCCGACGCCGAGGATCGAGAGGATGATCTCTTTCCCCTCGGGGGAGATCATCGTCACTTTTACCTGCCCTTCGCGGATGAGATAGAAGACGTCGCCGATCTCGTCGGCGTGGAAAACAGCATCGTCCTTCGCGTAGCGGCGCGTTTTCGCCACCGCTGCGATCGACGCCAGCTCACGGTCGTCCAACTCCGCGAACAGCGTGAACTTCCTATAAAACGATGAGGGGAGCACTTGTGCCAGGATTTTAGCAGCAAAGCAGGGAAGCAACCCCGATGCTACACTCCGCCGCGAGTTCCCAACGCGAGTGGCCATCAAACGGATCATTCCGATCTCCTCCGGCAAGGGCGGAGTTGGCAAGACAACCTTCGCCATCAACTTCTCGCTTGCCCTCTCGCGTCACGGCCGCACGATCCTCGTCGACCTCGATACCGGCACCTCTGCGATCCGCAACGCCATCGACGTCCCGATCGAAAAAGACCTCTACCACTTCTTCCGCAAGGGCGAGCCGCTCAACAGTTGCGTGACGCATCTCGACGCGAAGCTCGATCCCAAAGGCGTCTTCCGCAACTTCGGTTTCGTGGCCGGACCTCTCCACCTGATCGAGGAGATCACGAATTTCGGAGCGGCGAACAAAGACCGGCTGATCGAAGCCATCAACGGGCTGGATGCCGACTACGTCATCCTCGACATGCGCGCGGGGCTCGACGCCAACGTTATCGACTTCCTGCCGTTCTCGAACTCCGGAGTGCTCATCTTCACGCCGCACCTTCCAAGCGCCACGCTGGCAGCGTCCGATATCGTCAAAGCGATTCTCTTCCGGAAGCTGCGGCTGATCTTCAGCCGTGAATCACCGTTCTTTTCTACCGTCGACGGAAAACTCGACTTCTGGAAATTGATCAACGATCTCATCGATCAGGTCGAAGACGTTTATGACTCGGCCATCGGAAACCTCGACGCGTTCGCTGACGATCTCGCCGGCAACCTCGGCGACCACCCCATCACGCGAACCGTGCAGCAGACGCTCGACGAGTTCCGCGTCCACTACGTCCTCAATCTCTTCAACGGCGTCGACGATTCGTTCCAGACGGCCGTGAAGCCGTTCATCGAGAATCTGACGTCGAACGTTTCCGCGCGGTGCGGCGTCACCAACCTCGGCTGGATCACACGCAGCGAAGCCATCCACCGCGCCAACTGCAACAAGATCCCGGCCATGCTGCTGCCGCCCGAGGGGAAGAAAGCGCCGAAGAGCAGCCGCGTCGATCAGGAGCTCGAAGACCTCCGCTCGATGGCCATCGGCATGGAGCCCGTTCGCAAAAAAGCTGCGCGGCATCAGAAGTCGTCATCAACCGTCGACCCGGCAGACCATCTCGCCAACCAGCTCAACGTGCTGCGTTCGATGTTCGATCAGAAAAAGGACGACGACTTCCACGCCAACTTCGAATACGCCTCGCAACGCGCGCTCTTCACAATGAAGACGCGCAGGCCGAGCGAGTTCGGCGACATCCGCGTCTACCGCCCAGCGGAGATGCTGGCCACGATTTTTGCGAAGTCAAACGTGCCGACATCAATCGATTGACGCGAGTTGGATCTCTGAAGTTTCGGGAGAAGAAAATCATGAACCACAGAGACTCAGAGGTCGCAGAGAAACCTCGGTGATCTCTGCGTCTCGGTGGTGAGGGGTTTCTGCATTTCAAATTAGTTGAACGGGACGCAGCCGCCCACTCTGCGCTGCCCAACGCCGATTCCGCTAAACTGCGCGGCCATGAAAAAGCTGCTTGCGCTGATCGCTCTTCTCGCGACCTCTCTCTTTGCTGCCGACACGCCCGACCTGACGATGCAGAACCGCATCCGGCAGGAAGGGTTCCGCAATTCGAAAGTCATGGATACCGCCGAGGGGTTGATGGACTTCGTCGGCGCGCGGCTGACCGGATCACCGAACATGAAGCGCGCCAACGAATGGACGCGCGACAAGCTCACCGAGTTCGGCCTGTCCAACGCGCATCTCGAAAGCTGGGGCCCGTTCGGCCGCGGCTGGTCGTATCAGGAATGCACGGTGCGCATGACGTCACCCGAGATCGCGCAGCTCTGGGCTCTGCCTCGCGCGTGGACGCCCGGCACCAACGGCGTGATCAGCGGCAAGCCGGTCAAGGTGAAGATCGAGACCATCGAAGACATCGAAAAGTATCGCGGCAAGCTGGCCGGCAAGATCGTCCTGAACGGCGACGCGCGCGAGCTCAAGCCGCACGAACAGTCGCAGTTCACCCGCTACAACGACAAGACGCTCGCCGATCTGGAGCAGTACGAGCTTCCAGGCCGTCCGCGCTTTACCCGCGAGGAAGTGCAGAAGCGCAACGCTTTCCGCAAGGCGCTGACGAAGTTCCTCACCGACGAAAAGCCGCTGATCATGATCGATCCCGGCAACACCGACTTTGGCACGTTCACGGTGCAAAGCGCCGGCAATCAGAAGGACGGCGAACAGTATCCAGTGCCGGCGATCGTGCTGTCGGCCGAGCACTACAACCGCCTAGCGCGTCTGGCCGAGCAAGGAAAGGACTTCACCGTCGAGATCAACGTCAAGACGACGTATTACGACACCGACCGGAACGCCTACAACACCATCGCCGAGATTCCGGGTACCGACAAGAAGGGCGAGGTCGTCATGCTCGGCGCGCACCTCGACTCCTGGCACGGCGGCACGGGCGCAACCGACAACGGAGCCGGTTCGGTCGTGGCGATGGAAGCCGTGCGCATCCTGAAAGCGATCGGCATCGCACCGAAGCGCACGATCCGCATCGCCCTCTGGAGCGGCGAGGAAGAAGGGCTCCTCGGGTCGCATGCCTACGTAGCCGAACACTTCGCGTCGCGTCCCGAGCCTGATCCGGCCGAGCGCGATCTTCCGTCGACGATGCGCCGTCCGGCCGGGCCGCTGACAATCAAGCCCGAGCACGCCAAACTCGCCGGCTATTTCAATCTCGACAACGGCACGGGCAAAGTCCGCGGCATCTACACACAGGAAAACTACGCCGTCGCGCCAATCTTCCAGGCCTGGATCGAGCCTCTCAAAGACCTCGGCGTCACCGGCATCACCTCGCGCAATACCGGCGGCACCGATCACCTCTCGTTCGATGCCGCCGGCCTTCCCGGATTCCAATTCATCCAGGACGAGATCGAATACGAGCCGCGGACGCACCACACGAACTACGACGTCTACGACCGCCTGCAGCGCGCCGACCTGCAACAAGCAGCCGTCGTCATGGCCACGTTCGTCTGGGAAACCGCGAACCGTCCGGAGATGCTGCCGCGCAAGCCGCTGGCGAAGAGCGATCTGCCCGCGACGCCAGCAGTACCGGCACCGGCGCCGAAGCACTGATTGAAGTCTCGTAGTTGCGAGGGCCTCGCGGTGTCCAGCGTTGAGGGGCATCGCGAGATCGCGGGACCCACGACGCGACCGCTCGACAATCGCAAGAACCATCTCCCTCCGATACCCGACGCCCGACCAGCGACTCCCGCGCAGGCAATCGCTACCGCCAGAGATATCGCGCGCGAGCCACTGTCCAGACAATTCGCAACGTGTCGGCGAGCGGCTTGTAGTGGCTGGTCGACTGGCCGTCGACGAAGCCGAGCTCGATCGGAATCGTGACGACTTTGAATCGGCGGCAACCCGCGTAGACGATCACTTCGCTCTCGAGGTCGAAACCATCGGTGCGCAGCCGGACGCTCCGCAGCAAGTGAGCTGAGTAGAGACGAAAACCGCTTTGCGAGTCCGTCACGGTGGTCCTCGATGCAAACGCGATTGAGCGGGCCGAGAAGCGATTGGCAAAACGGCGGCGAGGAATCATCTGGCCGAAGAGATGCGCACGTCCGCCGATGATCAGGTCCCCGGCGGTCTCGGCGTACGCGGTCATGAACTTCGGGATCTCCTGCGGAAGATGCTGGCCGTCGGCGTCGAGCGTGATGACAACGTCGAAGTTGTTTTCCAGTGCGTACGCGAAGCCGGTCTTCAGCGCTGCGCCCTTGCCTTTGTTGGCGTCGTGGCGAATAACCTGCGCTCCGGCATCCCGCGCCATTTCGCTGGTTCGATCGTACGAGCCATCATCGATGACCAGCACATCATCGTTCACGAGCTTCGATTCGCGCACTACCGCCCCGATGCTTCGCTCCGCGTTGAGCGCAGGAATCACGACCAGCATCTTCGCGCTCATGCCGCCTCCCGCGAAACGACGGCGCAAACGACACCGCCACCGGCCGACAACGAATTGACGAGGATGTGGCGAAGCGTTGCTGCTCGCGCCTCGCGAACCATCGTGAAGTGCATTTCCGGATCGGCCTCGTCGAAACCCAGAGACGCCTGAAGTTTCTGATCGCGCATCGCGAGCAGCGCCGCAGCGAACTGGAAGCCACCGCCGGCAGCGTATTCACCGAAATAGACTTTGGTCGCGACGACCGGCGGGCACGCATCGCCGAACGCATTCTCGATCGCGCGCAGCTCAAGCCGGTCGCCACGTTTCGTGCCGTTCGCCGAGGCATAGATCGCGTCGATGTCCGAAAGGTGCAGGTCCGCATCATCGACTGCGGAGCGCATCGCCGCCGCGACCTGCTCGTGGCCCGTTCCCCAATCGGAGATCGTCGCCGTCGTGTCGCGCGCCATCCCGAATCCGGAAATCCAGCCGTAGGGCTCGCGCGATGGCGAACCTTCGGCGACGAACATCGCGCTCCCTTCGCCGATCGCCATTCCGTTTCGTCGCCGGTCGAACGGCCGCATCCCCTCGCTCAGTTCGCCTTCCGCGTGGCAGAGCGTCCCCAGCCGGTCCAGCACCGAGAAGACCATCTCATTGACTTCTTCCACGCCGCCAATGATCGCAGAAGGAGCCGTTCCTTTCACGATCTGGGCACAGCCGAACATCGCCGCGGCGAGCAGCGACGACTCTCGCTGCGTCATGGTGATGTTGAAGCCGCGCAGATCGAATTCGATGGCGATGTGCGAACCGGGCGCATTGGCAACCGACTCCGCGAAGAGTTGCGGCGGCGCCAGCGCCGGCCCCCGAGACACATACTCCTGCATGTAGTCGATAGACGTCTGCACCGGCCCGAATGCGGTTCCGATCGCGACACCCGATTCGCTGGCAGGCTTCGCTGCACTGTCGTCGATTGCCATGCGCGCGGCAGCCACGGCGTAACGTGACAGCGTATTCATCCGGCGCATTTTCATCGCCGGGATGTAGTCACGCGCCTTGAAATCGCGCACAAGCGCAGCGGTATGCGCAGCCAGGCCTTCCGTGTCGAAACGGTCGATCGGTTGGACGGCAGTCGTTCCCGCATCGAGCATCGCGCGGAAGGGCTCGATGCCAACCGCCCCCGGCGCAACGATCCCGATGCCGGTGATGGCAACGCGATTCATGCGGCGAGGCGTTATAGCACTACGCCCTGCGAAAAAGCAGTGAGACGTTCGAGCCGCCGAAGCCGAATGTATTGGACAGTACATTCGTCATCGGCATTGGCCGCGGTGTGTGCGGGATGTAGTCGAGCGTGCAATCCGCGGCGGGTATGTCGAGGCGCAGCGTCGGCGGCGCGACCTGGTGCTGCAGAGTGAGAACCGTGATCACGGCCTCGATACCACCCGCGGCTCCCAGCGTGTGACCGAAGTACGACTTGCTCGACGAGACCGGCACCGTCTCGCCGACCGCGGCAATGATGGCTTTCGTTTCCGCTGAGTCGTTGAGCAGCGTGCCCGTGCCGTGCGCGTTGATGTAATCGATGCGCGGATCGTCGCCCGCCTCCGCGATTGCGCCGCGCATCGCCGCCTCGGCGCCGCGGCCTTCTTCGTGCGGCGCCGTCGGATGGTGGGCATCGCACGTTGCGCCATAACCACAAAGCTCCGCGAGAATCGACGCACCGCGCGCCACCGCGTCATCCCATCGCTCGATCACGAGATATGCGGCCCCTTCGCCGAGCGTGATCCCCTTGCGCTCCGCTGCGAACGGCTTGCATGGCTTCTTATCGACAGCCTGCAGGACATTGAAGCCGCTGTAGGTGAGCCGGCAGAGCGCGTCGCTTCCGCCGGCAACGGCGACATCGACGTGTCGCGAGCGGAGCAGATCCGCCGCCATCCCGATCGCGGCACCTGCAGAGGCACACGCGGTCGCATTCGAGAGCACGCCGCCGCCGAGCTGCAGCGCGCGGGCAACGGCGTCGGATGGCCCGGAAGTCGGCTGCTGCAGGACGCGCGATGCCGCCACGCGCCGGCGTCCGCGTACGAGCCGGTCGAAGTAAAAGTCCTCACCTTCGAGCAGGCCGCCGGTCGATGTTCCGGTAGAGACGACGGCACGACCGCGAGGCAACGGTGTTCGGGCGCCGCGGTCGGACTGCATCACCGCTTCGCTCGCGGCGATGACGGCGAGCAGGTCACTGCGCGACATCCGCTTCGCTTCGCGGCCATCGATCGCCAGCGCGTCATCGAGATCACCCTCAACCTCGGCGGCGATATCTGTCGAAAACGTGTCGCCCGGAAACTTCGTCAGCTCGCCGATTCCGGAGTGCGATTCGATGATCGATCGCCAAACTTCGTCCTGATTGCGACCGATCGAACAGATGATGCCGATGCCGGTCACTGCGAGGCGGGTTGAGGTGTCAGCTCTGCGCATCCTGGCTCGCAAGATAAAACTTACTACGGATCACTTCCACTCCATCGACGAGACCGCGACCTGAAAATCGGAACGTGCCGCCGAATTGCGCGTCGAGCGTGACGACGAATCGAATCACGTCACCCGTCTCGATGAAACGATCGACTTCGCAGCCGTCGATGCCGGTGAGAAACGCGTGCGAGCTCGAATCAGCAAATGCCAGACCGCCACCCAACTGCGCCATCGCCTCAACCGCCATCACTCCTGCCGGCATCGCATCGTTGACCGTGCAGACATAGACGCCCTCGATCGTCTGATCGCCGGTGCGCGTCGCAGCGGAGGCAGCGCGAAACGGAATCTGATGAGGGAGGCTGGCCAGCCAGCTCACGCCTGCGCCTGCTGCTCCGCCAGCCGTTGCTCGACGAATTGGGCCAGGGCGGCGACCGACTGAAAGTTGTCCCGGGCAGCGGATTCGTTCTTCACCTTGATGCCGAACTCGGTTTCGAGCATCACCACGATCTCGAGCGCGTCGATCGAATCGAGCCCGAGGCCGCCTGCGAAGAGCGGCTCATCGTCTTTGATGTCGTCCGGGGTCATATCTTCGAATTTGAGCCGCTCGATCAGCAGCTCCTTGATTTTGCGTTTTAGGTCGTTCATGGGCTGGCGACATTCTCACACATTGCCGGTCACGGGTTCTCACGGCGCCCTCACTTGCCGGAGTGGGCCCCACGCCTCGGACTCGATATTTTTCAAGGCAGCCCAAAATTGGTGGTAGGGAACTCGACGATTCCTGCACTCCTTACATATAGGGTCCATTCACACCTTCGCAAGGGGGAACCGAAATGTCGTCCGGGGACCGGCGTGTCCTGGCGGTTGCAGGATTCGCCGCGCTTTGTTGCTTGCCGCTGCGAGCGCTGGCTCTGTCCGCGCCCTCGCTGGGCAACGCCGCCAGCTTCGCCGTCCTCGGCGGCTCCGCCGTAACCAACTCCGGCCCCACCGTCGTCACCGGCAACCTCGGCGTGAGCCCCGGCAGCACGATCACCGGATTCCCTCCCGGGGACGTGAAACTTGGCGACAGGTTCAAGAATGAGGCGCTCGCCAAGGCGGCGCACAACGATGCGGGCATCGCGTACACCCAACTCGGCAGCGGGATGTGCGTGCCTCTCTCGTCGCTGAGCGGAAGTCCCCCTCCGGGCATCTACTGTGTCCCGTCACCCGCACAGTTGACGGGAGCTCTCACTCTCGACGCCGCGGGCGACCACGACGCCGTCTGGATTTTCCGAATCACGGGCCCGCTCACGACGAATCCCGGCTCATGCGTTCTCGCGATCAACGGCACCCAACCCGGCAACGTCTTCTGGCAAGTGGGCAGTTCCGCCACCCTCAGCGCAGACAGCGCGTTCGTCGGGAACCTCATCGCGCACGACAACATCACCCCGAATTCCCGCGCAAGCGCCTTCGGCCGGCTCCTGGCGCTTACAGGCACCGTAACGCTGGACTCGAACAACGTCACGCTCTGCAACACCTGCAATGCAATCACCCTCGATCCGCCGACACTTCCCGGCGGAACGGTGAGCGCGAGCTACGGCCAGACGATCAGCGCCAGCGGAGGCGCCGACCCTTACACCTACAAGGTCATCTCCGGGGCTCTCCCGCCGGGAATTGTTCCTCTCACTTTCGACGGCCTGCTATCGCTATCCGGGACACCGACGGAGTCCGGCACGTTCCGATTTACCGTCGCGGCCACCGATTCTCAAGGCTGTTCAGGAGAGCGGGAGTACACGATCTTGATCCCAGCAATCCCGTGTGCACTCACTCTTTCTCCAGCGACGCTTCCGGACGCCAGGGCTTGCACTTTCTACACACAGACCATCTCTGCAATGGGCGGCTCGGGACGGTACAAGTACACAGCCAGCACGCTGCCCATCGGACTGACGCTCAGCCCAACAATCGCAACACGCTTCGTCAGCCTCTCCGGGACCGTGAGGAGACCGGACGCCTACACGTTCACGGTGACGGCTGAGGACACGGTTACGCATTGCATCGTCAGTCGGACGTACACACTGAAGGTGCTTTGCAACGTGATGGTCTTCCCGGAGACGCTTCCCGACGCAACCACGTGTGCCTCCTACTGTCAGACCTTTACCGCCAGTTGTGGGACACCACCGTACACATTCAGTTTCAGCTTTCTGTCCGGGACGCCTCCAGCCGGTTTACTGCCTTCGTCTGATGGGATGCTCTGCGGAATACCTACGGCGCCGGGCCCCACCACTGTCACCGTGACCGCCACCGACGCGCGAGGCTGCACCGGCAGCCGGACGTACACATTCACGGCAGCTTGTCACATTGCGATTTCGCCACCGGTTCTACCAAATAGAAGTGTAAACGTGCCATATAGCCAACAGCTCAAGGCCAGTTGCGGTACCCCGCCATACACGTTCACGAAGGTCTCGGGATCGTTCCCTCCGGGATTTCCTGCATTCGCCCTCCCCTCCGGCGGACTGCTGTCGGGAACACCGACGACTGCGGGTGTTTATCACTTCACTGTGATGGCCACCGATTCCAATGGGTGTGCCGGCACAATTGATTACACGCTCTTCATCTGCCCGCCAACGATTTCGCCACCGACCCTTCCGAGCGGAACCGTGGGGACCCGGTACACCCAGCCGATCACGGCAAATGACGGCTCAGGATCGTATACGTTCAGCGTACCTGCCAATACGCTACCTCCCGGTCTAATACTTTGCCTGCCGAACCGGGCTACTCGTCTACCCGCGGCAATATCGGGAACACCAACGACGAGCGGCACCTTCACGTTCACCGTTACCGCCGTCGACACGGTTTCGGGCTGCGTAGGAAGCCAGACCTACACAATCGTGGTGACCTGCGGCCTAACCCTTTCTCCAGCCATCCTTTCGATGGCCACGCTGGGCGTTCCCTACAACGAGACCATCACCGCCAGCGGCGGAACGGCGCCGTATACATTCAGCATCTCAGGGACGCCCCCGCCCAGCCTGGCCTTCATGCAGACCACCCCGACAACCGCAGTGATCTCCGGGACACCTACAGCGCTCGGCACCTTCACTTTCTGCATCACGGTCACCGACGCGAGTACGCCGCCGTGCGGCCCCACGACACAGTGCTACACGATCGCCGTCGTCGCCACCGCCGGCGGCCCCACGCTTTCGGGATGGGGGATGCTGGTGCTTTCGATTCTGCTTGCAGGAGCCGGACTTGTGGTTATTAAGAGGGGAGGCTTGGCATGACCGTATCCGCTCATGGTGGAACAGAACGGAAGAAGAAGTGTGTCGTGTGCGACTGCGAAATGCTGGAGGGCGACGAAATATGCACGGCGTGCGAGTTCGGGCAGGCAGCACGGCAATGCGTCAATTGCCGAAAGCGGATACCAGCTGACGCAAAGGTGTGTGCCATTTGCAAGGCGTACCAACGTTGGTGGCGTATGTTATCGGAATTCGCATCCGCCGTTCCCATCATCGCGATCATAGCTCTCGCTTCAGGCATCTATACGGCATCCAGCTATCTCAGCGACCGCAACTCGCACACGGTTTTGAAGGTCACGGGCGCAGATCAGAATATGATTTACATGAATGTATGGAATACGGGTCGGAAGCCTTCGGCCTTAGTTGGCTTTCGCTTGAAGTTCGACCAGCTCTCTGCGACGAAAGAAACCACGTTACAGCAGCCTCTCAAGGACGTTACGGAGCAAGCGAGCAATGTCATCGTTCCGTATGCAGCGCCTGTGACCATCACACTTGGCCTTCCTAGGCAGAGCGACCTTTCGAATGCGCAACGGGCGAAACAGTATTCCAAGGATGAGCTCAGCACTCTTAGCAACAAAGAACTCGGTAAACTTGCCATGACTCTGGAAGTCGACGTCGAGGAATCAGACGATGACAACACCGCTCAGCAACGCAGGGATCACTTCAAAGCTGACCGCATTGAAGAATTCATGACGAGATTAATGCAATGACGCACAAGAAGGAAACCGCGCAATTGGCAGCCAGAACGCGGCGGCTATGTGTCATGACCAGTCTTTTCGTTTGCGTGGTGGCCACGCATGCGCAACCATCAGAGCAATGTGAAGCCAGACTCCCGACGAATTTGGGCGTGACCAAACCAACCTGGGTTCAAGTTACGATCGTCGTTACAGGCGACTGTGTGCCCGATAATAACATTAAAGCCATAATCAACGGCGATGAAACAGATCCGAGGCCTCTCGATCTCAAGCTAAAGGACGGCGAATACGTTGCCACCTTCCCGTGGGCCGATAGCCGCAAGATCCGGTTTCCAGACGCGCGCGCGCGCCTCTTCGCGAGCCTTCGATTCGAGCGGTCGCGTACGTATTGCCAGTGGTCGACGCAGGGTAAGCCGGGTGACAAAATGGAGCCTGTCGCTTTGTTCAAGTTCCCTTGCGACAATCAGCATGTGCATCAGGTAGATATAGATACCGTAGCGTCCAAAGTAATACCTCTGACCTATGCCCGCAGGATTGGAATGAGTCCTATTCAGCACGACGATACCGACTGTGACTCTTGCATTGAGACGGGTGGGTCTTCTGGATCCACAAGAGTTAGATCTCTCTGGGCTCCCAATGAAACGCTGCTGCTGCAGTTCGGATTGCGAGGGCCGGATTCTAAGGCCGCAGGCCTACTCGTTTTCTCGGCGGCTCTCACTACTCCCGGAGTATTCGCGTTCGCGACGAGCCCGAAAGGCCAACGTCTTCTGGTTGCCGGTCCGAAGATCGGGCGCGGGAAGTCCCAGGGGGATGATACGGGTTTGGCGATCACACTGACGCGTGAAGATATCCGTATGCAGCTCTTTGTCAAGCTTTCGGCTAAGGGGGACTTGCCTGTGGCTGCCAACGACATTTACGTGGAGGTGCTCAAAGCTCTGGACTCCGTCAGCGTGAAGGCGGTCGCCAAGTGATGAGAATGCACAAACTGTCAGCCTGGATATTTGCTCTCGCATTCTGCGGCTCGGTCGCTGCGCAGCAGCGTCCGATCTTCGATCCAGACGACTCGGTCAACCCCCACCAGCACACTGATCCAGTCTTCATTTCACGTCTACTCATCGGAGGAGCAGCGGGCTTGCTCGATGACTACCGGTTGACACATCAAAACGCGGTCTTCGTCCTTTTCGCGAACAGCCTCTACTGGTCGCACTTTCAACTCGACTACAAGCGCAGCGAAGTCCGCGCTGGTAGCTCGCCTCCGGTGCTGCTGTGCCGATGCCCTAACCCGATCTATTTTCCGACGCCTCCACTGCCCGGTTCCACGCCTGCGGCTCCAACTCCAGGATCCAAAGACACATTGCAGTTCGCCTTGTATGGCCCTGCCCCCTTCGCCGGACCTCCCGAGGAGCCGCCGGTTATGCTGCGATACCGATTGACGGTCGCGAGACAACCGATCGACACCGTCATCAAGGCCTTTGCAACAGGCCAGGTCGACTCGCGACTCTCCGGGCGCGAGCAGTCGATCGGGCTCGATGCCGACACGTACTTCCGCCTCGGGCGTCATGACGTCTACGGCTCAATCCTCTTTGCCAGGACAGTGCGCTCCGGGACGACGGACAACCGCTCCCAGAACGAATTGGCTTATATGAGCAGGTTTCCGGCTGTGGCCCTTCACAACGTCTTCCTGCGAGCCACCCTGACCGTCGGCGGGGTTTCGAACCGCAGCGGCACTGCGCTGAATGTCGTCAATCCAGCTTTCGAGGCGTTCTGGCACGATCCGAAAACGCGGGCGAATTTCCACCTTGTCTGGAGCCCGCAGTCGACGAACAGCGGAAACGGCGGTTGGGAAACTCATCATCAGATCGCGATCTTCGTCGACCGCGCGTTGAAGGTGTACCTCTTCCACGCGAAGACGGACCACGCGAAGAAGTCAGAGTGATGTCGCCCTCTCGCGCGAGAACGGCCAGGCGGCGAAGCCGATCGAGCAGGTGCGGCGCAGAACTTCAGCGCGTCGGCGGTTGACGTTCACCGAGGGCAACTCTATTCTCCCTCCCCCACGACCATGCTCGAACGTTTCCACGCTCTTGCGGCTGCCGCGCCAGAGACCGTCGCCTTGATCGACGGTGCAACGGGCCAGATCACCACACGCGCGCAGCTTGCAGAACGCATCGATGAGATTGCGGCGCGCTTCGCGGGCGCAGGGTTCCGGGAACGTGACGTCGTCGCGATTCAGTTGCCGAACTCCGTCGACCTGGTGGCTGGATTCGGAGCGATCCTGAAGCAGAACCTTGTTGCGATCCTGATCGACCGCGATGCCACGGAAACCGAAGTGGCCAGGATCCTCGGCCATTTCTCCGCCCGCGGCCTCGTCTATCGCAACGGCGACGAGGTGCTGATTTCCACGCGATCCGCGCAACGCGCTGCCATTCCTGAAAACGCGCGCCTCATCAAGCTGACGTCGGGATCGACCGGACTGCCGAAGGGCATCGTTGCGTCAGACGCGAACCTGCTCGCGGACTGCCTGAACATCTGCGTCACGATGGGCATCCGCTCGCGCGACATCAGCCTCGGCGCGATTCCGATGTCGCACTCCTACGGATTCTCGAATCTGGTCACGCCTCTGTTAGTGCAGGGAACGCCAATCGTCATTTCGAACGATTACCTGCCGCAGTCGGTCATGAATCTCTGCAACCAATTCGCGTGCACCGTGGCGCCGCTGATTCCGATGGTGTTCGATCACCTGGTGACCGCGGCGGCAGGCGAGTTCTCGACGGTTCGTACGTTTCTTTCAGCCGGCGCACCATTGCCGGCGGTCGTATCGCGCAAGTTTCGCGGGCGGTTCGGCACGCCGATCCACACGTTTTACGGCTGCAGCGAATGCGGCGGCATCACCTACGACCGCGAAGGCGCGTCCGTCGAGCGCGGCACCGTCGGCCAGGCGATGGAGAATGTGCAGCTCTCGTCCGCGTGCGGCCGGCTCACGGTGCGCGGATCCAATGTCTCGCTGGGCTACCTGCACGATGCGGACACCTTCGAGCGATTCGAGAACGGACGCTTCCTGGCCGACGATCTGATCGAGCTGCGCGATGGCGGCGAGATTGCGATCACCGGCCGCGCCAGTGACCTCATCAACACCGCAAGCAAGAAGGTGAACCCGCGCGAGGTCGAGCAGGTATTGCTTCAGATCGACGGCGTCCGCCAAGCGAAAGTCTACGGCGAGCCGGCAGGAGCGCGCGGCGAAGTCGTTGCCGCCGCGGTGGTCGCAAGTCCCGACGTGACGCGCGAGCAGATACGCGCGTGGTGCCGCGATCATCTGTCGGCGCATAAAGTGCCGCGCATCATCAAACTGATCGAATCGATTCCGCTCGATGAGCGCGGGAAGGTCAAGCGCGCGGCGCTTGCAGAGCTGTAGACGGGTCCCTCAGTTGCTGGGTTGCTCGGTTGCGGTCTGTGGGTTGCGTCTCACTTCGCACGAAAACCGTCGCTAGTTTCGACAATCGCCGTGAAGCCGGCGGCGATCAGAATCTCGCGTGCTTCGTCCGTGAGCGGCATTCCGATCACCTCGACACGTTGCGGGTGGCCGATCTGCGTCAGGAGCAGGCGCAGATCATCGGGAGGACGAAACACGGTGACGCTGATGTGGGGCCATTCGCTGGCCCGGTTCCACGCGGCAGCGACCGCAGGCCGGTTTGCGTTGCTCTCCACGATCCACACCGGCATCCGCATCGCCAGCTCGCCGAGGCGGTCACCGAACTCCCGCTCGAACACGATCGCGACGCGGCGGCTCATCCCCGTGCAGCCGCGTCCTCGGTCCGCGATGCCGTCGTCGCCGCGCGGCGGCCAAAGAGCCGCCGCACCTGCAACCGCACGTTGTCCGCTTCGGCGAACGCCCAGAGCTTTACGCCGCGCAGCACCATATGCATCGGCGCGAGGTTGAGATTGAAGTACACCTTGATGCGGCGGCCATTGTTGCGCAGACCCGCTTCACCGGCAGCACGCCGTGCCAAGGCGATCGCTTTGAATCGCCGGTGGTACAGCTTGATGAAGTGATAGCTGAAAAACGCCGGCTTCGGCCCGAGAACCGGCATCCATTGGAATTTCCTCGCGATGCGATAGGCCGGCATGACGACGAAGATGTAGTAGTGGGCGGTATCGAGGATCATCGCCGCCGCGAGCAGATCGGCTTCGCCCATGTAGTAGTACTTGTCCTTGAAGATCGAACGGAAAAAGCGTGTGTACGAGCGGGTAAACGCCGCGTTGTGCTCCGCGATGCGCGCGCCAATGTCTTCCCCCTTCGCATCGAGGCCTACGATCTCCGCCGTGGCCTCGGCCGTGAACGACGCATGGTCGAGCCCCGGCGAGTAGTACGGATCGAGAAACGACGCCGCGTCGCCGAGAAGTGCCCAGCCATTTCCCATGTACTGCCGCGCGAAAAACGGAAGGTGCGAATAGAAACGGAGGTCGTCGAGGCGCGGCGTGGCAGCGTCGATCAGCTCCGCAAGAGCGGGGATGGCCTTCAGAAACGCGATGAAATCATTCGCGCGGTCTTTGCTGTGATGAAGATCGATCAACCGCTTGTCGAAGACCACGCCAATCGATGTCTCGCCGTTGCCGAGCGGGATGACCCAGATCCAGTATCCGAAGCCGGTGTAATGGTTCGTAGCCAGGCGCCGTGAGCTGATGTTGCCTGCGCCCAGATCACCGTTGCGCGCGGCGATATCGTCGATATGGCGAACGCCGTTCCAGCGGCACCAGATCGCTGCCACGGGGTGCTCTTCGTTGCGCTCGATCAAGCCGAGGCGCCGCCCGAGAAAATTGACTCGTCCGGTAGCGTCGAGAAGCCACCGGCAGGTCATCGTGCGGCGCAAAGGATCCGTCGCCGCGTCACCGCTCAAGGAGGCTTGCGACGCACCGGCCGTAGGTTCCCACGGCGCGACGGAAGCGGGCGGCCGTTCGGGGTCTTCGCTCAGGACGACCGTGACAGTGCTGTTGAAATCCTGGAGATCGACGTCGACGACTTTAGCCGGCCGCAGGAGCTCCGCGCCTTCGCGCACTGCTGTCGCGAGCAGGTACTCATCGAGCGCGTCACGCCGAAGCTGAAATGATGGCACCGAGCTGCGCAGATAGCCGCCCGCTTCCGAAGCGTTCGCGTGGCCGGTCACTTTGTCGTTCGTGAACCAGTAGCGCAGCCCTTCCTTCGGCAGTTGCTCCGACTCGAGGTGGTGCCACATAGCCAGCCGGCGGGTGAGAAACATGGCCGACATCTCGGTGGTTGCTTCGCCGACTTTCGCGTCGAATGCCTCGGCCTTCTCGACGATGAGAACGCGTAGCTGCGGATGGTCCCGCCGCAGGAGGATTGCGGTCGAGGCTCCGCTGAACGCCCCGCCGAGGATGATGACGTCGTAGTCATGCGCCTGCATGAGCCGATCGTAACACCGGCCTTTCGGTTAGCATTCGCGCCCATGCAATGGTTCCATCACTTCTTCTCCGTCTGGATGCAGTTCGTCCTCGACTGGGGCTACCTGGGCATCTTCATCATGATGGCGTTCGAGTCGACCGCGCTGCCGATCCCGGCCGAGGTCGTCATCCCTCCCGCCGCGTATTGGGCGTCGCAGGGACGGTTCAACGTCGCGCTCGTCATCATCGCTGCGACGGCCGGTTCATGGGCCGGATCAGCAGCAAGTTACTGGATTGCGTCCAAGTTGGGGCGGCCTCTTGTGACTCGCTATGGACGATTTGTGTTCATGTCGCCATCAAGAATCGATGCTGCTGATCGATGGTTCGAGGCGTATGGAGCCGGCGGCATCTTCGTAGCCCGTCTGCTCCCAGGAATCCGTCATCTCATCTCGATTCCGGCTGGCCTTTTCCGCATGCCGTTCGGACGCTTCTCGCTGATGACCGTCCTCGGCGCCGGACTCTTCAACGGCGCTCTGGCCTGGTTCGGCATGCGCGTGCTCGGCGATCAGCCGTCGCTGATGAAAGATCCCGATGCGCTTCGCAATGCCCTGGCATCGAAATCGATGTGGATCATCGGCTTCGCGGTCGTCGTAGCCGTGCTCTACGGCGTGATGGTGTGGATGCAGAAACGCGCGGAAGCTACGCGAGCTTGAGGCCGGCGCGCAGGAAGTGGCGGAAGTCGGCGTCGTGAGTGATGAGAACGGCATTGTTGTCGATGCAGATCTGCGCGATCAGCGCGTCCGCAAGCTTTGCTTTGCGACCCGTTTCGAGAACGCTTCTCCGTAGTTCACCGGCGCGCTTCCAGTAGCCATCGTCGATAGGAAGGAGCGGTAAGCTCAAAACGAAGGCGACAAATCCTTCCTCTACTGCGGGGCTGCTGAGCGCCTCGGATAGCACGATAGGGGGAAGCGCGGCCAAACCGCTCAGAATCGCGTCATCGATACCGTCGACATCAACGCCGTTTTCATTTCGCGACCAACGCCGGAGCGAGCTCGTATCGATCGCGATCAATCGCGATCCTCACGAAGCGCGTCGATGTCGATATCCCAATGGACTTTTCCTTTCCATTTCATGAGGCCCTCATAGACGCCATCTGCGCGGGCCTTGTCGATCCGCCGCTGCAATTCGGCGCGAAGCTCTGCGACACGCTCGGGTGGTAGCTTCATCCGATCGTAGCGCGCCCACGGATCTTCCTTCGCTTCGTTCTGCTTCACGGGTTCGTCGGTGTTTGTTGCCGTCATGATCCCAATTCTCCTACTTCCCCGCCTTCCGCACAAAATCGACGATGTTCATCAGTAGGTCGGGGGCGAGCATCAGACTCGGATCGCCGTAGGACGCCATCTGCTTCGTCTTGTCGGACGAAACGCTCTTGAGGACATGGTTCATCCCTTCGATGATGAGGAGCTTCGCGCGAGGGTTCGCGGCAGCGAGACGATTGGCGTCGTCGACACTGACCTGGATGTCGGTCGTTCCCTGAATGATCAGAACTGGCACGTTCAGCGCCGCAATCGATTTCGCGGGGTCGTAGCGAAACCACGAGATCATGTACGGCTGTACGCTCGGCCTGTAAAGCGCGAGGAGCTCCACCGGCGCTTTCTCCGTGGTCTTTCCCTCTTCCAGACCCTTGAGAATCGCCTCGCTTTGCGTGGCCAATGCCGGAGGGAGTTTTCCTGCGAGCTGAATGCGGAGGATCTCCGCTGCGGGCCGGCCGATCCCGGCGATGGAGATGAAACCTGCGGCGCTGCACTTCTTTGCCGCAACCATTCCGATCAGCGAGCCTTCGCTGTGACCGGCGATGACGACCGCGGAAAAGCGCTTGTCCGCCCGCAGTTGTTCGCAGAACGCTGCCGCGTCATCAATGTAAGTCTCGAAGCGGAGGTCAGCCTCGGACACCATTGCTTTCGCGCTCTCGCCGATGCCGCGCTTGTCGTAGCGAAGCGAGGCAATACCGTTCATCGCCAGCCCTTCGGCAAGCATCCGTAGCGAGTTGTTCTTGCCGGGCAGCATTGGCGAGTTGCCGTCGCGGTCGGTCGGCCCCGAGCCGGAGATCAGCAACACGACCGGCATTGCACGCGTCGTGTCGTTCGGCAGCAGCAGCGTACTGTGAATCGATGTGTCGACGGGAGCCGCGCTGATCGCCGGCGGCGGCGCGGACGACTGCTGCCCAAGGGCGGAGAAAGCCAGAAGAGCGATGACGATTGCGGTTCGCATGTGCCGATTATCCTTACATTTGTCATGCAGGTCTCATGACTTTCGACAGGGGACAAAACCGCAGTCCACGAGTAGATTGCCGGCATGCATCCACTACAAATCGAGAACGTCGTGAAGACGTTCGCGTCCCGCCGGGCGCTCGACGGTGTTTCGCTCGAGCTTCGCGACGCCGAAGTTCTTGGGCTGCTCGGCCCGAACGGCGCCGGCAAATCGACGCTCGTCCGAACGATCATGGGCCGCGTACGTCCTGATAGCGGAACGGTGTCGATCTTCGGCCGGCCTGCGGCAGCAGGCGACACCGATGCGCGCGCCGAAGCCGGCGTCGTCCCGCAGGAGATCGCGCTCTATCCGAATCTCACATCACGCGAGAACCTCTCCGTCTTCGGCCGCTACCTCGGCCTTCGCGGGAGCGCGCTCGCCGAGGCGATGACGCGCTCACTCGAATGGGCTGCGTTGACCGATCGCGCCAACGAACCGGTGAAGACACTCTCCGGCGGCATGAAGCGGCGGCTGAACATGGCCGCTGGCGTACTGCACCGGCCGCGCATCCTGCTTCTCGACGAACCGACGGTGGGCGTCGATCCGCAGTCGCGCGAACGCATCTATCAGATGATCGAAACGCTGCGCGCCGAGGGGGTGTCGCTCATTTACACGACGCACTACATGGAAGAGGCGGAGCGGCTCTGCGACCGCATCGCGGTCATGGATGCCGGCCGCCTCATCGCCACCGGCACGAAAGATGAGCTGGTGCGCGACACGATCGGCACCAAGCGCGAGGTCGTCGTCTCGTTTGCCGACGGCACGCAGGTCACACACCTCATCGACGACGCCGCTGAAATGCCGCGCGTCATGCGCGAAGCGGAATCTCACGGAAGCCCGATTCGCGACCTGACCATGAAGTCGCCGTCGCTCGAAAAAGTCTTTCTTCACCTTACCGGAAGGGGTTTACGCGAATGATCGCCTCTGTCGTCCGAGCCGGATGGCTCAATCTCCGCCGCGACCGCTCGGCGCTCATGCTCAGTTTCATCGTGCCGATCGTCTTCTTCTCGATCTTTGCCGGAATCTTCGGCGCGCAGAAGTCAAAGACGCCGAAGACGACGGTTCTGATCGCCGATCTCGATCGCAGCGATACCTCGCGCCGGCTCATTGATGCGCTGCGCCGCGAGTCGGCACTCGATGTCGTGCTGACGCCGAAGAAGAGCACCACTCCGTTCGATGCGCGGTCAGCGGAAGCGACCGTCCGAGCAGGAGATGCGCCTGTGGCGCTGATCATCCCGAAAGGCTTCGGCACGACGCAGATTCGTTTTGACGCGCCCAACAACGGCCCGGCATTTCGACTGCTGTCCGACTCGGCGGATCCCATTGCCGACCAGGTCGTCGGTGGGTTGTTGCAGAAGACGATGATGATGTCGATGCCGGAGATGATGATGAATGCCGGCGTCAGCGAAGTCGATCGATGGAGCGGCGGTCTGACCGCGCAGCAGAAGACGAACATCGATCAGAACATGAAGGGCTATCGGGCTTTCAACGCGCGGACGCCTGCGACGACGCCACGCGCGCAATCGATCATCCGTATCGAGACGACCGACATCATCGGTCAGAACAAGGCGAACGTGGTTGCTGCGCTTTACGCCGCCGGCATCGGTGTCATGTTTCTGCTCTTCACTGCGTCGAACGCAGGCGGCGCGCTGCTCGAAGAGAATGAGAGCGGCACGCTCGACCGCATTCTCACCACGCGCCTCACCCTGACCCAACTCCTCCTCGGCAAGCTCGCCTACCTCTGGACGCTCGGTTTCACGCAGATGTGTGTGATGTTTCTCTGGGGAGCGCTCGTGTTCCGGCTGCAACTCTTCCAGCACATCGGCGGCTTCATCATCATGGCTCTCTCGACGTCGCTGGCAACGTCAGCGTTCGGCCTTCTTCTCGCCTCGATCTGCCGCACGCGGGCGCAACTTGGCGCGATGTCGACGCTCGTCGTGCTGTCGTTGTCAGCAATCGGAGGCTCGATGTTTCCGCGCTTCCTCATGCCCGCCGGATTGCAGAAAGCGGGGCTGGTGCTCTTCAACTCATGGGCGATCGACGGCTTCACGAACGTCTTCTGGCGGGAGCTGCCTCTGACCTCGATCGTCTTGCCGGCCGCCGTTCTGATCGGATGGGGAATCGTGTTCTTCGTCGCGGCAAGGCAGTTGACGAAACGGTGGGAGTTAGCGTGAGAGTCAACTGACGTCCCGGCAACGGGCAATCGCGTCGCCATCCTCGTCCCGTGAGTGCGGAGTCAGACCCTTCGAGTACCGACTCAAAACCGATGAGTCGGTACTCACATCATCTGAGTCCGTACTCACGTCCGGTGAGTCGGTACTCACATCGTCTGAGTCCGTACTCAGGTCCGGTGAGTCGGTACTCACATCTCGTGAGTCGGTACTCAAGTGACGTGAGTCCGGACTCACAACGTTTGAGTCGGTACTCACATCTTGTGAGTCCGTACTCATATTCTTTGAGTCGCGACTCACATTCTTTGAGTCCGTACTCAAGTTCGGTGAGTCCGTACTCAAGTTCGGTGAGTCGGTACTCATGTTCGGTGAGTCGGTACTCATGTTTTTTGAGTACGGACTCATATTTTTTGAGTCGGTACTCAAATTTGAAATCGACCGAGGGGCCGTCGGAGGGTCAGAATCACCTGATTTTGGTAGAAAACGGGCCGGAATCGACGGAGTGGTGCCGTAACTGACCTCAGTTATTCCCGCGAGCGTGGGGCTCAACAACAAGTACGCCGCTTTACTCTTGCAGGCGCCTGGAGAACCCGATGACACCGGCTGGTGATCCAAACATCAGATGTGCGATGTGCGACAAGCTCTTAGCGGAGCATGATGCGGCTACCGACACGGCGTTAAGTTAAGACGTTGTCGGTTGAATCCCCAAGCGGTGTGTCAACGTAGCACCAACCGATCACCGACAACCGACGACGCAGCACAGCCGCCCTTTGACCACTACAATGCGCCGCGTGTCTGCGCTCAAGAACCGCGATCACTATCCTGCCCTCGTCGTCGGCACCGGGATCGCCGGACTGACAGCCTCATTCTGCCTGGCCAAGGCCGGCATACGTGTCCTGCTCGTCACGAAAGCCGCCGATCCGAAGGACTGCAACACATTCTGGGCTCAGGGGGGGATCATCTACGAAGGTGAGGGCGACTCACCGGCAAAGCTCATCGAGGACGTGATTGCCGCGGGTGCCGGACTCTCGAATGAGGAAGCCGTGCGCTTCCTCGCCGAGGAAGGGCCCCGCGTCGTCAAGGAGCTCCTGCTCGATGAAATGCACGTCCCGTTCTCCGTCAGTGAAGAGGGCGAGCTCGATCTGACGCAGGAAGGGGCGCACTCTCTGCCGCGCATCATCCACGCCGGCGACGCCACCGGCCGCGCTATCGAGACGTCGCTTCTCAACCGTGTACGCAGCGAGCCGAACATCACCCTTGTTACCGAAATGACGGCCATCGACCTGCTGACGACGCAACATCATCCGACCGACATTCAGGTCCGCTACGGTCTCACCAACGAATGCGCCGGCGCGTATTTACTCGACAACCGGACGAACGAGGTCTTCACGATCTTCAGTGACTTCACGATCCTGGCGACGGGTGGCATCGGGCAGATCTACCTGCACACGACCAACACCCGCAGCGCCATCGGCGACGGCGTGGTCATGGCCCAACGCGCTGGCGCGCGGATCATGAACGCCGAATACGTGCAGTTTCACCCCACCGCGCTGGCCGACAAGAAGGCCAATCACTACCTGATCTCCGAGGCGTTGCGCGGCGAGGGGGCGAGACTACGCAATCAGAAGGGTGAGTACTTCATGGAAAAGTATTCGCCGGTTCTGAAGGATCTCGCTCCGCGCGATGTCGTGGCGCGCGCCATCGTGGAAGAGATGACGACGAACAAGGACGAATTCGTCTACCTCGATCTGGCGAATTTCTACAACGGACACGAACCGATCGCCGAGCGCTTCCCGAACATCCGCAAAGCCTGCGCAGACATCGGTGTCGACATCGAGCGCGATCCAATTCCCGTCGTTCCGGCGGCCCACTACTTCTGCGGCGGCATCCTCGCCAACAACGTAGGAGAGTCGACCCTGGAACGGCTCTACGCGATCGGCGAGACGTCGTGTACCGGCCTGCATGGCGGTAATCGTCTGGCCTCAACGTCACTTCTGGAAGGTCTGACCTGGGGCTACTTCGCCGCTGCTTCGATCCGCAACAAGTACGAAGCGTCCACGACGCCAGTGGAGGCCGCAACCGGTCCGATTCCCCGCCGCGCCCGCCTCGGCGACGCGCCAGCCGTGCGCCTGTCGTATTCGTCGCGCACACCCGGCATCGGAGCGATCCCTGACGCCCTCCTGCACTCGATTCCCGACTGGCGGCCGCCCGGCAGCCAGAACATGGAAGACCCCGCGTTGATCCTTCAGGACTGGACGACGATCCAGCACACGATGTGGAACTACGTCGGGATCGTGCGCACGTACGAGCGCCTGAAACGGAGCGTCGCCGACATGCGCGAGCTTGGCAGCCGCCTGACGAAGTACTACCACGAGTCGACGATCAGCACCGCGATCGTTGAGCTCTTCCATGGCCAGCAGATGGCCATGATCGTGTCGAGCGCGGCGCTGCGGAATCCAGTTTCGCGCGGGGCACATTTTCGAAGGGATTGACGTAGGTCGGACTCTCTAGTCCGACATCACGTGCAGTCGGACTGGAGAGTCCGACCTACGTCGGGAACGAATCCGCCACCCCCTCCGGTTTCGTACTCTGCACAAGGAGCATCCCATGAGCACGATATGGAAAAAGTGGCTGCCGATCGCCGCAGGAACCGTCATCGTTACGGTCCTCGTCAACGGCATGATGCAACACCCCGTCACAGCCGCCCCCGCCAGTCCCCAGTTCCACACCAAAGGAGACAAGATGGAGAACTACCACAAGCCTTCCGATGCGGAGCTGAAGAAGCGCCTCACGCCTGAGCAGTACGAAGTTACCCAGCATGAGGGAACCGAGCCGCCGTTCCGCAATGCCTATGCTGACAATCACGTCGCCGGCATCTACGTCGATATCGTCAGCGGCGAGCCTCTCTTCAGCTCGCTCGACAAGTTCGAGTCCGGCACCGGCTGGCCCAGCTTCACCCGTCCGCTCGAGGCGAAGAATGTCGTGACGAAGACCGATCGCAAGTTCTTCATGTCCCGCACCGAAGTCCGCTCCAAACATGCCGACTCGCACCTCGGCCACGTGTTCGACGACGGACCAGCGCCGACGGGCCAGCGCTTCTGCATGAACTCCGCGTCGCTCCGCTTCATCCCCGTCGACAAGCTCGAAGCCGAAGGCTACGGCGAGTACCTCCCGCTGTTCGGAAAGGCGGCGACAAAGAAATGACCGAGACCGCAACGCTCGCTGGCGGATGCTTCTGGGGCGTCGAAGAGCTCGTACGCAAACTGCCCGGCGTGATCGACACTACCGTCGGTTACGCCGGTGGCACGCTCGACAACCCGCGCTATGAGAACGTGAAGAAAGGCAAAACCGGCCACGCTGAGTCGCTGCAGATCGTTTTCGATCCCTCGAAGATCACCTTTGGCGAGATCCTCGACTTCTTCTTCCGCCTGCACGATCCGACGACCGCCAACCGCCAGGGCAACGACCTCGGCACGCAATACCGCTCGGCGATTTTCTACCACGACGAAGCGCAGCGCACCGCCGCCGAGTCCGCGAAGCAGCGCGCGCAACCAAAGTGGCCCCGCCCGATCGTGACCGAGATCGTCCCATTCACGAATTTCTATGAAGCCGAGGATTTTCACCAGGACTATTTGCAGCGGCATCCGCATGGGTATACGTGCCACTACGTGAGGGCGTAAGCTAACACCATGGCTCGCAAGCTGGAAGAGATCGAATCCGAGGTACTTCTTCTTGATCGACACTCCCGAGCAAACCTCGCGAAGTCGCTCCTCGAGAGTCTCGATGATCTCTCCGAAGAAGAATACGACCAGCTCTGGGCTGAAGAGGCCGAAGCTCGCTACGCCGAGTTTGAGGCCGGCCGGAGCAGAGCGATTGCCGGCGATGAGGTCTTCCGCCGGGCGCGGACCAGGAATGAGTGAAGCCGTGATGCTGTCTCAATCCGTCACGCTGCCGTCCGACGCAGCTTGCGAAGCCAACGCCACACCGCGCGGACCAGCAGCGCAAGAGCGGCGAAGATCAGGCCGAGTGGGAGAATGTAGAGCACGATCCAGATCAGCGCGTCGGCAATCCACTTCAGGCTGTTGACGAGATTGCGGCTGGCGGCTTTTATTGTGCCGACCGGCTGCCATCCGGGCTCCACGACCGGGGCGGCGAGAACGTCGGGGATGAGATCGAGTGTGATCGTCGAGAGAGCAGTCGCCTGCGAGAAGTATTGGATGCGGCCCTGGATCTGATCGATCTCACCGCGGGTCTTCGTGATCTCGGTGTAGACCTCCATCACCTCGGATGCCTTTTGCGTACGCTCGCGAACCGTCTTCAGCAGCTCGCGCAATTCCGTCTCCGTTGCCTGGAGATTCCGGAGCTGCGCGTTGAGATCCGAGTACTCCTGAGAAACATCCTGCGCGTTGACGCTTTCGGCCTCGACGCGAATCGCCAAACCGCGAATCGCCGCCAACGTCGGCATGAGCTGCGCCGCGGGCACGCGAACGGTCGCGCTCGCACGAACCTGCTCCCGCTCCTTCCACTGACGCGTGTCGGCGACGTAGCCGCCCTTCGCATCGACCAACGTTGTTACCTGATGCAGCACATCGGCGGCGTCGCGAACCACGAGCGACATGTTCGCGTTGCGAATGATCATGCGCGTCTGCGGTTGGGCGGCTTGCGCCGAGGCTTGTGCAGCCTGACCCGGCGTGGGACCCGAACCGACCACGCTTTGTACTGCCCGATTGGGCGACGCAGCAGCGATGAACGAGGCCGTCGGCGCCGCGCTTTCCTTCTTGCACGCCAACACGATCAGGAGCGAGGCGAGAAAGATTCGTTTCATCGCGTCATTCTACGCAACGCTGAGCACATTATGGCTGAGCGTGCGCTGCCGACGCTGCCTCGATGGCCAGCGTGTTTCGATCTTGTGCAAACGACACCGCACTCAAATTGCGCCATGCCGGGTCGAGCGGAATCGTCACCGAGGTTTGTCCCGGCGCAACTCGGACCAGCCGGCGCACGATCGCGTCGTTCGTCAGGGTTCGTCCGGCATTTTCTCCGTGCGGAACCTTCGTCGTGACATCGTCCTCGGTCACGGCGAGAAAGAGGTCGTCGCGGGCAGGGACTGTCGCATGGATCGTGGCGATGAGCGAGTTGGCATCACGACGAACCGTCAGGCCGATCTCGCCGGCCGCTTTGGCGCTCGATGCACCTTCGAGCGCGGCATTGAGCCCAGATCGATTCGATCCGACAAGCTCGCGCCTGCCGCCAACGACGGCTTGCGGCGTGTAGCTCGACGAAAGATGCATCGCGGCGGAGTAGCGCGCCTGACGCTGCGACCACTCGGCGGACGAGAAGGGATCGCGCCAGCCGAGTTGGTCCCAATAGTCGACATGAAACGCGAGCGGGATGACGCGCCCGCGAAGCGCTGGATCGTGGGCGATCTCGCGAATCAACGCGTCCGCGGGTGGACAGCTCGAGCATCCCTGCGATGTGAAGAGCTCGACGACGACCGGATGAGGCCCGAGCTTCGGCGGCGCGCCATGCATCGTCAGCGTGAGTGTGGCGATCAGCGCTGTGGCTGCCAGAACAACTGCGAATCGAGGACGTAGCACGACAAGAGTCTACGCCGCCTTCTTCGGCAGCGAAACGTTCATCAGGGTCGCTCTCTTCGGTCCACCGCGCGAGCTTTGAACCAGCGCGACGCCGGTGAGAATGATCACCATGGCGGTGATCGACACCCACGTCAATTGCTCGCGCAGGAAGAACCAGCCGAGGATCACCGCGACGAGCGGGTTGACGTAGGCGTAGAGCGAGAGCGTGGTCGTGCGGAGGTGGCGCGCAGCGTAAACATACGAGGTATATGTGAGCACCGATCCGAAGATCGCCAGATAGGCTAGCGCACCCAAAGTTTTCGGCGTGGCGTGAAAGTGTGGAAGCTCGCCAAGGAGAAGACCGGCCAGGGAGACCACAACGCCTCCGCAGAGCATCTGCAACGCCGACGACATCAGCGGCGGGATGCCGGCCAGCGCGTACTTGCCGCGCACGGTGCCGTACTGCCAGGCGATGCAGCCGCCCTGGATGACCAGCGCACCGATCACGAAGTGCGCGTCGAATGCCTTGCCCGCCCCGTGCGGCGTGACGAGCAGCGCGACGCCGATGAATCCGATCAGCATCCCGATGCCGCGGCGCAGCTCCACACGCTCTCCGCTTCGCCGCATGAGCTCGATCAGCGCGACCCAGAACGGAGCCGTGCCGACGAAGAGCGCTGCGAATCCGCTGGGCACCCACTGTTCGGCCCAGACCACCGACAGGTTTCCGATCGCCACCATCAACACGCCGCAGAGCGCGACCTCGGCGAGCACGCGCCGGCTGCGCGGAATGGCGTCGCCGTGAATCTTCGCTACGATGAAGAGCACCACGCCGCCGAACAGGTAGCGCGCGCCGGTCAGCAGAAACGGCGGCATCGTCGTCACGGCCACGCGGATCGCGAGATACGTCGTTCCCCAGACGATGCAGACCACCGCGAAGGCGGCATAGGCGAGCGTGCGGCTCTGCTTCATCGCTCTCCCAACGTGATGCCGCCCACCTTCTCGCAATGCGTTTGCATGACGATCGTCGTGCGCGTCGACAACGACAACGGCGGCGCCGTCAGTCTCGAGACCAGCGTATTGAGGGATTGAATGGAATCGGTGCGGACCTTGATGAGGAAGCAATCGTCGCCGGCGACGGTATGCGCCTCGACGATCTCGTCGCTCTCGAGAATGACGTCGAACGCCTTCTTTCGTCTCGCGTCGAGCCTCTGGCCGCGCGCGGCGATGAAGGCCGTGACGAAGTGGCCGAGCGCGGACGGCTCGACGACGACCGTATGTCCTCGGATAACGCCATCGCGCTCGAGGCGGGCGATCCGATCGGCGACCGCAGGGCGCGAGAGGCCGATGCTGTCCGCCACCTGCTGGGCCGGAGCGCGCCCGTCGCGAAGAAGGTGCGTCAGAATCTTGACGTCGAGAGCATCCAGATCAGCGGCCATGCCGCTAACTTACGCCCGGTTCGACGGAAGATCAAGTCGTACACCGACGATCCGTCAGTCAACCCAGACACTTCACCGCGCGTGCGCGAGCGGAGACGGGAACGATGCCGGCAGATCGCGCCGCACCACCGCTTTCCGCGGATAGGTGTACTCGATCCGATGTCCCGCGGAGCGGCGCAGCTCCCGCTGGAGGTACTCGACCTTCACGGGGCCGGCCGGATCGTTGAGCAGGCGGCGCAGAGCCCAGCGGCGCAGGACGATCGAGCGCAGCTTCATCCCGGCCGAGCGAATCGAAAACCGGATCGACTCGCGGTCGTCCGAGCAGACACGCACAGCGTCCGCATCGAGAATCCCCACGATTGCCTCTGCCAGTTTCGTTTCGTCCGTGATCTTGATCGCCGTGCTCATTGGTTCCTCCGTTGGTACTAAAGCTATAGACGCTCGTAACCGCCGAAAGTTTCTACGACCGGCGCGAACTCTTTGTGAACGACTGGTGCGAAAATTGTCCAGTGCGCGTGACTTTCAAGCCCCTCGGTACCGCCGCGGACGCGAAACCGAACGAGACCATTCTCGATGCCGCCCGCCGTGCCGATGCGCCCCTCGGCAACTCCTGTGGCAGCGTGGGCGTCTGTGCGCGCTGCCGCGTTCGGGTTCTGTCCGGCACCGAGAACCTAAGTCCCCCTACGACGATCGAGATATGCGTGGCATCGCAGCGCGGATTTGCGAGCGATGAGCGATTGGCGTGTCAGGCGGTGGTGGTTGGGGATGTGGAAGTGACCACTGCGTATTGGTGACTCGACGGCGGCCAGACACCGCCGGGCCAATTTGCTTTAGTCCTGATCGTCGCTTGCCGCAGTCGTCGCTGCTCCCCACGCCTCGCTCCCGGGCATCTCGAAGTAAAACGGCTGGCGGACGCGTGGATGATTGCCGGACTCGTTCATCGTCATCGCATCGAAGAGCCGTCCGTTCGCGATCGTGTACCGGATCGATTCGGAGTTACGGATGTTCTCCAGCGGATTGGCGTCGAGGACGAGAAGATCGGCGAGCTTGCCCGCTTCGAGCGAACCGATCTCTTTGTCCATGCCGATGTAGTGCGCGCCGCTCAACGTTGCGGCGCGAATCGCTTGCAGCGGCGTCATCCCACCCTGCACGAACATCCAGAGCTCCCAGTGCGCGCCGAGGCCTTCGCGCTGGCCGTGGGCGCCGAGTTGGACGGAGACGCCGGCATCGTTGAGTTTCTTCGCGAGAGCGGCGTTGCTGAAGTGATTCCACTCGTCGTCAGGTGCGAGCGTGCGGCGGCGTGACCGCGAGTCGATGATCCTGCGCGGTACGAACGTCAGCAGCCGCTTGTCTTCCCACACGTTCGTTTTGGCGTACCAGTAGTTCTCGCCCCACAGTCCGCCGTAGCCGACGATCAGCGTCGGCGTGTAGCCGCTGTGCGACTTCGACCAGAGCTGCGTGACGTCTTCGTACGCCTTCGCCACCGGGATGGAGTGCTCGACGCCGGTGTGTCCATCGACCACCATCGTCATGTTGTGCTCGAACAGCGACCCACCCTCGGGCACCACCATCATGCCGGTCTGCCGCGCCGCCTCGATGATCTGTTGCCGTTGATCGCGCCGCGGCTGGTTGTAGCTCTTCACGCTGATCGCACCGATCGCTTTCATCCGGCGCAGATGGAAGAGGGCATCGTCCAGGTTCGCGATGTCGGCTTTGAACGAGCCCTTCGCGCCGTAGAGGATCGTGCCGGTCGAAAAGATGCGCGGCCCGACGATCTCGCCGGCGCGCTGCATCTCCGCCGCGGTGAAGATCTCCGACGAGTTGTTCGAAGGATCATGGAGCGTCGTCACGCCGAACGCGAGCGCTGCGTAGTTGATCCAGCTCTGTTGCGGAATGATCTCATCCGCGCCCATCGAGCCGTGCCAGTGGACGTCGACGATGCCGGGCATGATCGTCTTGCCGGCGGCGTCGATCACTTTCGCATCGGATGGAATGGTCACGCTCGCGCGCGGGCCGACCGCGGCGATGCGGTTGCCGTCGATGACGATGGTGCCGTCAGCGATGACGTCGTCGCCATGCATCGTGATGATGCGAGCGCCGGTAAGTGCGAGGCGTCCCGAGGGGACGTTAGACGGTTGCGAAAAACTGATGCTCGTGCCGGTCGCAGGCGCGTCAGGCAATTTCTCGGGCGCACCGGCGAAGAACGCGAATGAATCCTGCAAGTCTCGCGAGAAGAGCTCGGGGCCGAGCGACCAGTAGAGCCGCGAGCCGTCGCCGGACCAGTGCAGATACTCGCCCGCTTCTTTCGTTACCTTCGCAACCGGAATCGACTTCGTTTCAGGGCCGATGTCGACCGACTTGCCGGTCCGCACAAACGGCGCGATGTAAGCGTTGAACTTCTCGCGGAAGGCGACCCATTTTTCGTCGGGTGAAAGTGCGTACTCCGTGGCAGACGCTGACATCAGGTGCGTCCGCTCGTCGGTACGGTCGACGCCGATCGAGTGCAGTCCGCGCTTGTCCTCATCCTCGAATGTCATGAAGAAGACGCGGTCGTTCGAGGCGCCAAACTGAGGTACCGCGCCTTTCTTCGTGACGAGCGACGACTTGCCGCCGGCCGACGGAACGACGTAAATGCCGGTCTCGCGCGACCAGAGCGGCGAGCGAAGATAGCCATCGCTGGTGGTGCGATAAACGACTTTCGATCCGTCAGGCGAGAAGGCGGGCTCGATGTAGTGACCTGGCTTGTCCGTGATCACATGGCCTTCGCCGCCAAGCCCCGAGGCGATGCGAATCGTCCCCAGCGTCTGATCGTTCCAGGTCGTGTAGACGATCGATTTTCCGTCGCGTGACCAGGCGGGGTAGAACTCGAAGTGGTCAGTCTGCTTCGTCAGGCGATGTGGCGTTCCGTTCGGAAGATCGCGGATGTAGAGGTAGCCGAGGGCGCCGTAGACGACCTGTTTGCCGTTCGGCGAAACCGTTGCCCAGCGAAGCATCTTGATCGGAAAGGTCGAGCCGGCAACGTCGACCGGAAAACGAAGCGCTTCCTGAATGCGCCGGCTGGCGTGGACGTGAAACGGGATGTTCGTCACCTGCTTCGAGGCGACGTCGATGCGGTTGATGTGACCTGCCGCCCAGAAGACGATCGATTTGTTGTCGGGCGTCCATGCCATCGTTGGGTACAGACCATGAATCGACCATGTCTCCTGCATGTCGCGATCGAGGCCGTCATACAGCGGCGTCTCTTTGCCTGATTCGAGATCGAGAACGAAGATCGTCGACTTGTAGCGGACACGTCGAATGAACGCGAGCGACTTGCCGTCTGGCGATGGCGTCGGACGCACGGAACCACCAGGGCCGGTGACGTACGGCTCGATCTCGCCGGTCTGCCGGTCGAGACGTTGGATGACGTAGATCTGCGTGTTCGGATCCTTGTTGTATTGGTAGATTCCGCCCGGCGTCGTGTCGTCGCTGTAATAGACGTAGCGGCCATCGGGCGAAAAGACGGGCTCGCCGCTGTCCTTCTGCTCGGTGCGCTTTTTCGTGAGTTGCAGACCTTCGCCGCCGCTTCGGTGATAGATCCACATCTCGCCCGCGCCGAGGGAACGGTCGGAGGTGAAGTGCTTGCGGGCGACGAGGTATTCGGAGTCGGGCGACCACGATGGCTCGTTGAGCAGCCGGAACGTTTCTTTCGTCACCTGCTGCGGCTTTGAACCATCGCGATTCATGATCCAGATGTTGTCGCCGCCGGCGCGGTCGCTGGTGTAGGCGATCCATTTTCCGTTCGGCGAGTAACGTGGCTGCATGTCCCAGGCGATACCGCTGGTGATCGATTTAGCCTCGCCGCCGGTCATCGGAATCGTGTAGATGTCGCCGAGGAGATCGAAGGCGATCTCGTTGCCGTCCGGACTCACATCGAGCGACAGCCACGTCCCTTCGGTCACATCGATCGGAACGTCGTACTGCGGCCCGGGCGGGTTATTGACGTCCCACTTCTTGTCTTCTTTCTTCTCGGCAGCGCCTTCGACCGCGATTGGATTCGGCGATGGCTGCGTTGCAGCGGCTGGCGCTGGCGCGTCCTTCTTCTGCGAATCCTGCTTCTGCTGCTCCTGCGCGACCGGACGCGGCTCCTGCTCGGCCTTTTCCGGATTTTTCGGCTCGGCTTTCTTGTCGGTCACCGGAGCGGGCGGCGGCGTTTGCGCCGCGAACGATGGGATTGCGACGAAAACGACAGTCAGCAGCGCGGCCAGAATTCGCTTCATGATTCTCCTTACCAACTGCCGCGGCCGTTCAGGAACATGCAGTCGCCGTAGCTGTAGAAAAAGTACTGATGCCCGATCGCCTCGGCATACGCGCGGCGGATCGTCTCGATGCCGGCGAAGGCGGAGACTAGCATCAGCAACGTCGACTCCGGCAGATGAAAGTTGGTCAACAATTTGTCAACGGCGCGGAAGTCGAAGCCGGGTGTGATGAAGATCGATGTGGCGGCTCGGCCGGCAATAAAGTGCCCGTCGCCGGCGCGAATCGCGCTCTCGAGTGTGCGCACCGAGGTGGTGCCGACGGCGACAATGGTGCGATGCTCGTCGAGAGCGCGATTGAGACTCGCTGCGGCATCGCTGCTGATCTCGTAGCGCTCCTCGTCCATCACGTGCTGCGCGATGTCATCGACCTTCACGGGTTTGAATGTGCCGATGCCGACGTGCAGCGTGATGCGGACGATCTCGACGCCGCGTGCTGCGATGCGATCGAGAATCTCCGGCGTGAAGTGAAGCCCGGCAGTCGGAGCGGCGATGGCGCCGCGCTCAGCGGCGTAGACGGTCTGGTACGCGCTGCGATCTTCGTCGCGTGGTTTTTCGCGTGCGATGTAGGGGGGAAGCGGCGGGATGCCGATGCGCTCGATCTCGGCGTCGACATCGTTGTCGCTTTCGAGTGCGAGGGTGACGGTGCCTTCGTTCTTCGCGAGCACGCGGGCGCGTAAGGCGTCGCTGAAGGTCAGCTCATCGCCAACCTTCACCCGCTTGGCAGGTTTGCACCATGCCTCCCAGATCTCTGGCACAGACAAGAGTGTCTGTGCCACATGGCTCCCTGCTGTTGGCACATCTTCTTCCTCAGTCAGATTGCTTCCTGCTCCCGCCTTCGGCCCCGGCTGTGCCTCATGGAGTGAGTGATGTGGCACAGACACTCTTGTCTGTGCTTCTGTCACCCGGCGAGTCAGCAGGATCTCAATGGGCCGCGACATCCCCGGTTTCGGCTTCGCAAAGAACCGCGCAGGAATCACGCGGGTGTCATTGATCACGAGGACATCACCGGGTGTCAGCCTCTCGGGAAAATCCGCAAACGAGAGGTGCTCGATCCGCGGCTCGGCAGCGGCCTTCGGCGTGACCACCATCATTCGCGAGCGGCCGCGCTCGCGTGGTTCCTGGGCGATGAGGGTGGGAGGAAGTTCGTAGGCGAAGTCGGTGCGCTTCATTAGAATCGGATCGCGATGATATCTGCCCGCGTCATCACCTGCTCCGATGCTGCGTCACGCGGTGAACGCGTGGACCGCTCCGGGCCGGCCGTTCGGGAGTTGCTGGCAGCGAGCGGGTACAACGTCGACTCCATCGTCATCGTGCCTGATGAAATCGAAGCCATCGCCGGCGCAATCGAGGCGGCCACCAGCGATGGGATCAGGCTCCTCATCACCACCGGCGGCACCGGAATCGCGGCGCGCGATGTCACGCCCGAGGCGACGATGTGGGTGTGCGAGAAAGTGATTCCGGGGTTCGGGGAACTGATGCGCGCGGCCTCGCTCGCCAAGACGGCCATGGCGCCGTTGTCACGCGCTCAGGCGGCTACGCGAGGGTCGGCACTCATCGTGAACTTACCGGGAAGCGAGAGCGGCGCGAGGGAGAACCTGCAGGCGATCCTGCATCTCATTCCGCACGCGCTGCAACTGCTCGAAGGGAAGACAGAACATCAATGAGCCTTAGCCCAGGAAGAGTCCAACCCGGACTGGAAGTACTACTCGAGGATTCGCGGCCGATCGCCGGGAAGAAGATCGGCCTCGTCACGAATCAGAGCGGCGTCACCGGCGATCTGCGCCATGTCGTCGATCTGCTGCATCGTGGCGTTGATAGGGGACGCGATTGGAAGCTCGTCACGCTCTTCGGGCCCGAGCACGGCATCTGGGGTGAAGCGCAGGACATGGCGCACGTCGGCCACTCCATCGATCCGATGACCGGGCTCACCGTCTACTCGCTGTACGGCGCGAGCGAGAGCGATCTTGCGCCGCGGCAGGAGCTCCTGCGCGGACTGGACGCGCTCGTCATCGATCTGCAGGACATCGGCTCGCGCTACTACACCTTCATTTATACGATGGCACTCTGCATGCGCGAAGCGGGGAAAGCCGGCGTGCAGGTCATCGTGCTCGATCGGCCCAATCCGATCGACGGTGTCCACCTCGAAGGCAACATTCGCGAAGACAAGTACTCCAGCTTCGTCGGCATGTTCGCGCTCCCGACGCGGCATGGCATGACCGCAGGCGAACTGGCGCGCTACTTCAACAAGGTCTTCAAGCTCGATTGCGATCTAGTCGTCATACCGATGCGCGGCTGGCAGCGCTCGATGTGGTGGGACGAGACCGGATTGCCGTGGGTGATCCCGTCGCCGAACATGCCGACGGTCGCCACCGCTACGGTCTATCCCGGCATGTGCCTGATCGAAGGGACCAACCTGAGCGAAGGACGCGGCACCACGCATCCGTTCGAGCTCTTCGGCGCGCCGTGGCTCGAGCCGTTCAGGCTAGCGGAGAAGCTCAACGCAATCGGTCTGCCGGGAGTGCGCTTCCGACCGCACTACTTTATGCCGACGTTCCAGAAGCACGCCGGCAAGGTCTGCGGCGGCGTCGAGCTTCATGTGACGAACCGCGCGATCTTCGAGCCTTTCCGCACCGGCCTCTGGTGCGTGAAGGTTGCCCGCGACATCGATCACGAGAAGTTCGACTGGCGGCGAGAGACCTACGAGTTCGTCTCCGATCGGCTGGCCATCGACCTCCTCGCCGGCAGCGCGCGCTACCGCGAGCTGGTCGAGAGCGAAGGAAACATCGAGGATTGGGTCGCCGAGTGGAAGGAGCCACTGCGCGTGTTCGCGAAAACGCGCGAGGAGTTCCTGCTGTACTGACGCGGTCTCGCGGTCTCGCGGCGAGGGTGTAGTTTGTACCGCGAAAAGAGGCAACCCTCGACCCTGCAGCTCTTGCAACCTCGCAACCCCATAACCGCAATGCTCGACATTCTTTACGAAGATGACGCTCTTCTCTTCGTCAACAAACCTGCCGGCATCGTCGTGCAGCGCGGGTATGACGCGGACGAGCCGGTCCTTCTCGAGATCGCCGCGGCGTACGCCGGCACGATCTTTCTCATGCAGCGACTCGACCGCGGAACGAGCGGTGTGATGTTCTTCTCGAAGCTCGCGTCCATCAACGCCAATCTGACGAGGCAGTTCGAAGGGAAACGCATTCGCAAGCGCTACCTCGCACTTTGTGAAGGCGAGCTCGGCGAACGGCAGACGATCGATGCCCCGCTGATTCGTACCGGCCCGATCTCCTTCGGTGCAGGCGACGGTGGCAAGCGCGCCATCACCATCGTCACGCCGGTTCGCTCCACGAGAACCGGCTCGCTCGTCGCCGTCGACCTCCTCACCGGCCGCACGCATCAGATCCGCGTCCATCTCGCCGCGATCGGGCATCCGCTCATCGGCGACTGGCTGTACGGGCAGCGCAACGATCGCCGGCCGATGCTGCACGCCAGGGAGCTTTCCATGACGCATCCACTGACGAATGAGCCACTTCGGGTCGAAGCGCCGTTGCCGGACGACTTTCGCGGCACCGCCGCAGAGCGCGGCATCGTGTCCCGCGGCGAGGACATGATGACCCTTGACGGGTGCAGCTAACTTATTGAATCTGTTAGAATAATGCCTTACCGCAGGCCGTTACAGCAGGCATTGGAGAACACGATGAGACTCTCGACAAAGATGGCGTTGCTGCTTCTGTTCGTGCCGCTCGTCGCGTCGGCCCAGTACCGGGATCTCGACGTGGCGCTCTCGAACCTGACGCGCGGATTCGGCAGCGGCGATCCGCAGGCAATCGTGGCCGGCATGGCCGCGGGAGATCAGGTGATGCTCCAGTTCCCAGGCCTCATCGAGCAGAACGGTTTCTTCGGCCGCGATCAGGCGGCGTATCTCCTCGATGGTTTGTTCGGCAAGGTCCACCCCTCGGCCTTCGAGCAGCAGAACGCGAAGAAAGTAAGCGCCGAAGCGCAGTACCACATCACCGGCACCTGGACGATCCAGAACGCGGGGAAAGCGGAGACGCGCGAGCTTTACATTACCCTGCACAGCAAGGATGGTCTCTGGTCGGTGGTTTCGATCCGCTCGGCGGGGAAGTGATCAGAGATTAGTGGATCAGAGATCAGTGGTTAGTAGATTAGAGATCAGTAGATTGGTGATCAGTAGATTGGTGATTAGTAGATTAGTGGCTTGTAGATTCGTGGATCAGACTCATTGACGAGTGAGGTCACCCAGGATCTCTAATCTACCGACCACTAATCTACTGATCTCTGATCTCTGATCTCTGATCTCTGATCTCTGATCTCTGACCACTGATCTCTGATCTACTGACCACTGATCTCTGATCACAATCCCACACACCATGCGGCTTCACGCAACTCGGGTAGCCAGGACGACCGCCGCGCGCGCCGCAGCGGTCTTTCTGTTGCTCGCGGGCGGCGCCTGGCTCACGACTCATGTGATCGTCTCGGGGATCGAAGCCGAGTTCAGCGTTCGTTCTTCACGGCACATCGAGCGCGAAGTGCAGCGCGTACGTAGCGAGATCGCAGCAACCGAGGCGAAGCTGGATGCCGCCGTCGGCCGCGTTGCGAAGAAACTGACCGCGCAGCCGGCAGCAACCCGTGAAGCGATGTTCGCGATGCTCCACGGCGAAGCCACCGGCGTCCGTCAGGGGATACGCATCGTCGCTCCGAACGGGGACGCGCTGGCATGGTGGGGCGAAGACCTTCGCACGCCGGGCGCGACCAGCTTCGAGTTCGACGCCACGAACCTCTACATCGTCCGTTCGAAACCTCTCCCGAATCCCGCTGTATCCGTCCAGGCGTTCAAGCGCATCCCAAATCATCCGAAATCGCGCTCGCTGTTCGATCTCGACGACGATTGGGTCGTTGGAACGATGTTTCACGCGGGCGTGCTGCGGCAGGAGCCGGGATCGCTGCGCTTCGTTCTGGAGCGCCGTCCGTCGGCGACCCTCTGGATCGACGTCGTTCCACGTGCAAAGGCGGACGTCATCCAAAGCGTCCGTGCCCTGGGAAACGGCATCGCTGCGATCTTTCTCGCACTCAGTGCATTAGCGGTGTTGTGGGGAGTTGGGAGTGGGGTGTGGGGTGTGGGAAGTCCAGACCTCGACTCAAAGCTCCCACCCCCCACCCCCTACTCCCCACTCCCCACCGCAGCAACCATCCTTCTCGTCATCGCTGCACGCGCAGCGCTCCTGCCGATGCACGTCGACGACGACCCATGGCAGGTGTTCCGTTTCGACCTTTTCGCGTCGCGCATTCTCGGACCGTTCAGCCGCTCGCCGTTCGATCTGCTGCTTACCGCCGCAGCCCTCCTGGCAATCGCGTTGACGCTGACGCGCAAACGCGGCCCGTCGATCGCGGCACAGATCGCCCGCAGCATCGTCGCCGCCGCGGCCGCGGCCGGATACATGGCCCTCGTTCGCAACCTCGTCGACAACTCGCGCATCTCCACGATGCCGGACCACATCCTTCCCGTTTCCGCGGTACAGGGCGTCCTGCTCGCGGCGCTTCTCCTCTTTGGTTTTGCTGTCGTGCAGATCACGCGGCACGAGTCTTCGCTCAAGGCCACTCTCATCGGCATCGGCATCATCGTCATCCCGATCATCGGCACGGCGGCGGCGCTGCCCTACATGCCCAAGCGCGCCTTTTTCTGGATCGCGGGCGCGATGGTCATCTCGCTCCTGCTGCACGCGCTCACGGCCAATTTCACGCTCCGAACGTTTGGAAGCGCGTTGCTGATGGTGATGATCGTCTACATGCCGCTGCAGCTTTTCGAACGTTCCAGCGCGCGTCACTTCATCGCCGACACGTACGCGCCGCTCGTTGTCGGTGAGGCCGGCCAGTTGCGCGCCATGATCGAAGACACGCTGCACAACGAGTTCGCGACGACCGAGCTGAGCGCGATCCTGCCGGATGACTACCGGAAGATGAATCTCGAAGATCTCGCCTACGCGCTCTGGCTGCGCAGCGATCTGTCGAAATGGCGTGTACCGGCGGTCATCGCCGTGCACGACATCTTCGATCACCCGCTCAGCCGCTTCGGCGTCGGGTTGCCGCAATTCAGCGAGCGCCGTCCGGAATCAGGCCGGGAAGTGCTGCAGATCGGCAGCCTGACGCGCGTCCTGCTGCATCACGACTTCGACCTCACCATCGGCGGGATTCCGATTGCCGAGGGGAGCGTGCATGTGGTGAATCCCGCGGACCCGGGAGCGACGACCTTTGCTGACGTCTATCGCGACTTCTTCGAGCCGTCGTTCAACGACACGGTCACGGGGCTGCGGCCTCAGAGGGAGATCGTCGTCTACGATCGCGATGGAAACGCGCACGGCGCGACGACCGTTCGTTTGCCCCAGAGTCCGGCCTCCTACTTCGCCACGCTCAAGAGTGGCAATGGCGTCTGGCTCGAGGAGAACGAAGGAGCGGGATCGGCGGTCTACGTCCGCCGCACCGACGACGCGCTCTACGCCTTCCCGCTGCAGGTGCCGACGCGCGGGCAGCAGGTGCGGCGCGCGGGTGGCGTCGCCATCTGGGCCATCGCCTTCGTTCTCGCCGTGATCATGACGCGGTCGCTGCCGGTGATCGCATCGGTCATCCGGCGAGCGCCGCGCAATCTCGACTTCCGCACGCGAACCTCTCTTTACTTGACCGCGGTCGTCATTCTGCCGCTGATCGTCTTCGTGCTTTTTGTCCGCGCCTATCTGGCGAACCGGCTGGAGGCGGAGTACCTCGACCGCGGCCAGACCGCGCTGACCGCCGCGGAGCGGGTGATCGAGGACTACCTCGCGTCGACGACGCCGACGTCGCATCCCGAACAGGTTCTTAACGACGATGTGCTGAGCTGGCTGGCGCGCGTCATCGGTCACGATCTGCACCTTTATCGCGACGACACGCTGATCGCGTCGAGCCGGCGCGATCTGTTCGCGGCACGCGTCGAGTCAGAGCGCCTGCCCGGCGACGTCTACGCGAACATCGTCGTCGGCGGGAAGCAACTGGCCATACGCCATTCCGGCCCGGCCCAATTCATCGAGCTCTATTCGCCGGTCAACCTCGTGCATGGACAGAACTACACGATGGCGTTGCCGCTGATCGTTCAGGGCCGCCAGATCGAGGGGCAGGTCAACGATCTGGCCACGACGATTTACATGCTTCTGATCTTCATCGTGCTGGCAGCGATCTTCGTGGCCTACGTCGCTGCGGGGAGCGTTACGCGCCCGGTGCAGGCGCTGGTGGGCGGCGCGAGAGCCGTGGCGCGCGGCGATTTCGATCTCGATCTCCGCGTCCCCTCCGACCCCGACCTCGGCCTTCTCGTCACGACCTTCCGCGACATGGCCCAGTCGATCCGCCGGCAGCAGAACGATCTGCGCCATGAGCGCGACCGCCTGCAGACGTTGCTCGAAAACATCAACGCAGCGGTCGTCGTGCTCGACGGCGAGATGAATGTCTCGGCGACCAATGTGGGAGCCCGCAGACTCTTCGGCGACGAAGTGATCTTTCATGACGAGGTTCGCGAGTTCCTGACCGGGCATCGGCATCGCCGCGCCGAGGCAAAAGAGATCGAGCTGACGGTCGACGGGAACGCCAGGACCTTTCGCGTATCGATCGTGCCGCTGCCGGGAGGCGACGAGGAGATGCTCATCGCCGAAGACGTCACCGAGATCCTCCGCTCGAACAAGCTGGAAGCCTGGGGCGAGATGGCCCGGCAGGTCGCCCACGAGATCAAGAATCCGCTGACGCCGATTCAGTTGACCGCCGAGCATCTGCGCGCGGTTGCCGAGCACGACGATCCGAACCTGGCGAAGATCGTGATGACCGCCGTCGAGAACATTCTTCGGCAGGTCGTCACGCTGCGCGAGACGTCAAAGGAATTCAGCGACTACGCCTCATCGCGAACCGTGCAGCGCAAACCGCTTCTCTTGCGGACGCTGCTGGAGGACATCGCCGCGAGCTACGCCGCAAGCGGCGAGCGCGGCATCCGCTTTCACGCGGAGATCCAACCGTCCACTCCGGAGAGTTTCTCTGGCGACGCCCGCCTGCTCCGCGGCGCGATCGCCAACCTCATCGAGAACGCGTTCCAGGCAGCGCCCGGTGGCCGCGTCCGGATGAACAGCTACGGCGTCGATTCCAGAGTGATCATCGCCGTCGACGACGACGGCCCCGGCGTTCCACCCGAGCTGCTGCCAAAGATCTTCGACCCCTACTTCTCCACCAAGTCCTCCGGCACCGGCCTCGGCCTGGCGATCACCCGCAAAGCAATCGAAGAGCACGGCGGCACCGTACACGCCGAGAATCTGAATCCGGGCTTCCGGATATCGCTCGAACTACCTTTGCGGTAGCTCGCGCGTCTGGCGACAAAGGGGATACGGTTTCACGCGGAAACGCGGAGAGCGCGAAGGTTTACCTCCGCGTCCTCCGCGCCTCCGCGTGACCAACTTCGTCATAAGCCTCGTGCGAAGACCCTGACCACACCGAGACCGCGATCCGAATAAACTACCCCCGCACTTCGTTTCACAAACGCTCCGATGAAGAAGCTTTTCCTCGCACTGTTGACGATCGCGTTCACCTTTGGCGCCACGCTGGCGCAGGGGGAAGGGGCGACGGACGAGACGCGGATGACGTTGCGCGCGGAGCTCGTGCGCATGATCAATCACGATCGGGCCAAGTTCGGACTCGGCCCGGTGCAACTCGATACGCAGGCGTCGGTGATCGCGGACGCGTACTGTCAGGCCCAGATTCGCAACGGTACGACCGGCCACTTCACCACCGACGGCGAGGCTCCGTACATGCGTTACTCATTCGCAGGAGGGAACGACGGCGTCAGCGAGAACGCGGCGGCATGGTCGGCGAACTACAGCTTCAGCGACCGCGCTCTGTACGACATGATGCGGCGTTCCGAGGCCGCGATGATGTCTGAGGTGGCCCCGCATGATGGCCACCGCAAAACCATTCTCGATCAGGCCGCGACGCACGTCGGCATCGGCCTGGCCTGGGGGCGCGGCGAATTCCGTCTGACCCAGGAGTTCATCCGTCGTTACGTCGAATGGACCCGCCCGCTTCCCCGCACCGCGAGCGCCGCGCAGCCGGTCCTCTGCAGCGGCCGCGCGGTTCCCGGTTTCGTCGTCGAAGCGATCACCGTTCATCACGAGAGCCTGCCGCAACCGATGGCCGCCGTGACCGCGAACGCGATCATGACCTACGGGCTGCCCGACAGGCGGCGCCAGTATCTGCCGCGTCTCAGAGGAGACTTCACGCAGCGCATCAGCGGCGGCATCCGGGAAGTGCGCGAGACGTACAGCGACGGCAGCCGCGGCGATTTTCAGGTCGCCCCCGACGGCAAGTTCACCTTCGCCGTCCCGCTGCCAGACGGCCCCGGAATCTACACCGTCGTCGTCTGGGTCCGCCGGCACGGTTCCTCGGGTGATGCAATCCCGGCCAGCAACGTCTCGATCAAGGTCGATCGGACTGCCGGCACGCCGATCAGTGGCACGCGCTGAGCGTCCGGGAGTCGCTGGTCGGGGGTCGGAGCAAACCGTGACCTCTCGAACGCTCCGACCTCCGACCCCCGACAAGCGACAAGCGACCCCCGCAAACCGTGGCGCGAATACGTTCCTTGTTGACCCGACTCGGAAAATTTTGCTCATTCCTCACCATTTTTGATTGGTCGAGTCAGATCTTTTGATCAGTGGGTCAAATGTTTTGATGGCGGAGTCAAATGTTTTGATGACTGGGTCAAATGTTTTGATGGCCGAGTCAAATCTTTTGATGGCGGCATCAAATCTTTTGATGGCGGCATCAAATGTTTTGATGGCGGAGCCAAATCTTTTGATGGCGGCATCAAATGTTTTGATGGCCGAGCCAAATCTTTTGATGGCGGCATCAAATGTTTTGATGGCCGAGTCAAATCTTTTGATGGCGGCATCAAATGTTTTGATGGAGGAGTCAAATCTTTTGATGGCCGAATCGAGCCTTTTGAGTCGAGAGCACCGATTTCGGAAAGTATCGCGGTAAATTTTGCCGAATGCATCGTTCGATCAGCACATCTGCTACATCTGCGTCATCTGCGGATCAATCACCTCCGCGGCAGTTCCGGAAACCATGGCCCGAACTCCGACCTACGTATACTCGCCCGCCAATGTGCGGCATCAACGCCATCTTTGCCTATCGCGACGCGGCTCCCGCCGTCGATCGGGAGGAAGTGATCGCCACGCGGGAGTGCATGCACAGCCGCGGGCCTGACGCCGGCGATTCCTGGTTTTCGGACGACGGCCGCGTCGGATTCGGTCACCGCCGCCTGGCCATCATCGATCTCTCGCCCGGCGGCGCGCAGCCGATGCACCTCGGTGCGCTGTCGATCGTCTTCAACGGCGAGATCTATAACTACCGCGAGCTGCGCACACAGCTCGAAGCGCGCGGACGCCGCTTCACGACGCAGTCCGACACCGAGGTGCTGCTGCAGCTTTACGACGAGAAGCAGGAGCGGATGCTCGACGAGTTGCGGGGCATGTTCGCCATCGCGCTTTGGGACAACGCCCGCCGTCGCATGCTGCTGGCCCGCGATCCGTACGGCATCAAGCCGTTGTACTACGCGGACGACGGCGGCACGATCCGTCTCGCTTCGCAGGTGCGCGCGCTCGCGGCGAGCGGCAAGGTGTCAAAGCAATTCGATCCAGCCGGAGCGGCCGGCTTCTTTCTGCGCGGCACCGTGCCCGAGCCGTTCACGATGTACCGCGCCATCCGCGCGTTGCCTGCCGGGTCGTATGCGTACGTCGACGCAAACGGCGTTCGTGAGCCAGTTCAGTATTTCTCGATCGCGGCAACGCTGCGTGATGCCGTCGAAAGCGGCGGTAGCTTCAGCGAAGAACAACGGCGCGGCATCGTTCACGACGCCGTGCTCGAATCCGTTCGCTACCACATGGTCGCCGACGTGCCGGTCGGCGCGTTTCTCTCCGCCGGTATCGACTCCACCGCCGTCGTCGCCCTCGCCCGCGAGAGCGGCGCAAGCGACCTGCAGACGATGACGCTTCGCTTCGAGGAGTACCGCGGACGCGTGAACGACGAAGCGCCGCTGGCAGCGATGGTCGCGCAGCAGTACGGCGTGCGCCACGCCATTCAGGAGCTGACGCTGCCGCAGTTTCGCGCCGAGCTGCCGCGCATTTTTGCGGCGATGGATCAGCCGAGCGTCGATGGCCTGAACAGCTTCTTCATCAGCAAGGCCGCCCACGACCTCGGCCTGAAAGTAGCGATGTCGGGCACCGGCGGCGATGAGCTTTTCGGCGGCTACACATCATTTAGAGACATACCCCGCTGGATGCCCATGACCTCGGTGCTCTCGCGCGTGCCGAATCTCGGCGACGCCGTGCAGCGCCTCAACGCAGCGCTGGCGAAACGCAGCCGCCACATCAGCCCGAAGATGGGCGAGATCGTGCGCTACGGCGGAAGCTACGCCGGCGCGTATCTCGTCAAGCGCGGCCGCTTCCTCGCTTCCGAGCTCCCCTCGCTCCTCGGCGCCGAGATTGCCCGCGAAGGCCTGGCCCGCCTCGATCTCCTTCGCCTCATCGAGCAAACGGTTACGCCCGATCCCGGCAACGGCTTCGCGCGCGTGGCCGCACTCGAATCGTCGCTCTACCTGCGCAACCAGCTTCTGCGCGACATGGACTGGGCCTCGATGGCGCACTCCCTCGAAGTGCGCGTCCCCCTCGTCGATGCGCATCTCCTGCGCAGAGTCGCCCCCGCACTCGTCACCCGCCGCGAGCGCGGCAAGCAACTCCTCGCCTCCGCCGCGCGCCCGCCGCTCCCCGCCGAAGTGCAGCAGCGGAGGAAGACAGGCTTCACGCTGCCGATCAAAGAGTGGCTGACGCAGGAAGCAGACGGCCGCGTCGAATTCGGCAAGCGAAGCTGGGCGCGCAAGGTGTACGAGGTGATGTTCGGGGAAGAACGGGGGTATTGGTAGGTCCCTATGAACTAGGGAGTGCCGCGCTGCTGAAGAATCTTGTCGGTCGCAAACTCGAGTGCATGGCCAAACGCCTGCGAAACTTCTTCGTCGACTGTAAACGCTAACTTCACTTCTCCGCTCATCTCATCCGTTGCACACAATCCATCGACAGCGATCCTAAGGCGCGCCGCAAAGCCATCGAGTTCCTGAATAATCGAATCCATAAAGTGGGAGAGTATCGAAACTGGTGGTCGCAGTAATTCAGGGACGTGGACCGCCCGGACACGGCGAGCCCACTCAAGAGCCTCCCGATAAGACGTCGCCGATCGTTTCGCCCCGTAGACCAGCGCACCAATATCGTGACCGGCACAGCTGTATTTATTGTCTCGTTAAGTGTATCGGCGAGCTGTGATATCAGGCGTCGGGCCTCCTGAGCTCGGACCTGCATCCAATGACCAAATTCAAGCTCCGACAAACCCTCGCCAGAAGCGGGAGTGAAGCCAGAGGTGTGATCACTTCGGAGATGTCGAAGTTCGTAGAGTTGCTGATCAAGTAGTTCCGCGAGCAATCGCGGTTGCCATCCTTTAGGTTTTTCCACCGCTATCCGTAGTGCGTCGCCGTGAAGATCGCGAAGCTCTGATGGCTGCGTATTGGCCCTTCGCAGAAAGGCTAGGCCTCGGCTCATCTGATAGGCAAACTGAGTTCGTAACGCACTGACTATGTCCTGCGCAGTATCAAAGGGGAATGACCAGACACGATCCTCCGAACGTACCTGGGTAACGAAGTCGAACAACTTAGGGTTATCAACGACGTCCGAAAAGTCGCCGCTCGGATTCGCTAGCCAGACTGGCAAGAGTGAGAGCAAGTCGCGGTTTATGAAAGCAAAGATCGGAAGGCCAATCGCTCGCGCAGCGAGGTACTCGATATTGGTTACCGAGCGGTACTCGCCCTCAGGAATTGACCCGTATCTACTTCCGACAAGAAGGACAAAAATATCAGCGTCATTCTCAACGCGATGCCGACAGTTCTCTATCGTATTGACCTCTGGATTGACGGGGAACGAGTCAAACTCAGAGGCGAGCAGTCGATACCCATCGACTTCTCGATGAAGTCGCGAAGATCGGCACGAACTTGCCGAAGATCGTAGAAGGTGGAACTTACGAAGACAGCCGGGAGTTGGTCCACACCGCCATTGTGCGCTAGGTTCGGCAGTCCCTGCGTTGAAGCTTCCCATCCCTGCTGGTCGGGCGAGACGGGATGAGGCCGCGTAGAATCGCCGGACTCCATGCAACGCTTCGCACGCCCCGCCACCCTCGCCGCGCTGCTGATCGCCATCGGCGCGATTCGGATGGCGACAACGTTCCGTGTCTTCTCGGCGACGAGCGATGAGGCTACGCACATCGGCGCCGGGCTGGAGATTTATCAGTATCACCGCTATCAGTTTCACCGCGAGAATCCGCCGTTGCCGCGGCTCGTGATGGCGATCGCTCCGTATCTGGGCGGGATGCGTTACGACGATCAAGGGAACTTTCCGGAACAGATTCACAGCATCTTCTATGGTCACGGCGAGTATCGTGCGAACCTCTTCCGGGCTCGTGTCGGGAACCTCGTCTTCTTCGTGCTAGCCGCATTCGCTTTGTTTTTCCTTGCGCGTGAGGCGATTGGCGAAAAGGCGGCGTTGTTGGCCGTTCTTCTCTTCACGATGGAGCCGATCGTTCTCGGCTACTCGGCGGTGGCCACGCACGATGCCGCTGCCACCGCGGGCATGGCCGTGGCACTCATTGGGTTAACGCGCTGGCTTCGCGGTCCAAGCCTGAGATCAGCGCTGCTGTTCGGTGCGGCTTACGGCTTCAGCATTCTCTGCAAATTCTCCTGTATCCCATTCGTAGCGGTTGCCTGCGTAGCTCTCGTCATCCTCCGTTTGATGCACGACGCAGAGCTGCGCGCTCACGTTGGCCGCGCAGCAGCCACGCTCATTCCCGCGGCGGTAACAACGTTGCTCGTGATCTGGGCGGGCTACGGTTTCAGAGTCGGCACCGTCGGCGAATTGCAGCCGTGGGCTCCAATCTTCGTTCCGACGGTGCAACGTCTCCTTCTTGAAATCAACCCGCGCGCGCCGTTGCCAGCGTCGAACTTTTTCATCGGCATCGCAAACCTCTTGAAACATGAACAGCGCGGCTACCTCACCTACCTGTGCGGCAAGATCCTGAAGAGCGGACGATGGTGGTACTTCCCGTTCGCCATCGCACTGAAGACGACGATCGCAGCCCTCGTTCTGTTTTTGACAGGCTTCTGGTTCGCGCTGCGCGACCCTGAATTGCGATGGCCGTTTGCAGAGTGGAGCGCCGCGGCAATCGCAATGATCCTCGTCGCCATGCCGAGCGCCCTCGACCTCGGCCCACGTTATCTGCTCCCGTTCTACGTCCCCTTCGCGATCGCCGCGGCGTGCACGGTGATTGCGATGGTTCGCGCGTCGCGAGCAACAACGTTCATCGCCATCGCGCTCGTCATCGCCCATATCGGAGCCTCCGCACTCGTCCATCCCGACTACTTCCCGTACTTCAACGCCTTCGCCGGCTCCGACCCGTCGCGCTATCTGGTCGACAGCAACATCGACTGGGGTCAGGACATCCTCCGCCTTCGCAGCGTCGTGCGGCGCGAGCACATGGAGAAACTCACGGCTTCGTTGATGGGTCCGGCCGATTACGTGGCCCTCGGCTTTCCGCCGGTCGAACCGGCCAGCCCATGGACGGAATCTCACGGATGGGTCGCGGTCAGCGACCACTCGTATCAACTCTCGGGCGCCGAGGGCGGATGGCGGTGGCTGCCGGAGAAATATGAGCGCGTTGGGAAGTCGATCCGCTTGTATCGGATTCCCTGACGCGAACGCTGACCAAAACCCTCGCGCAGTAGAATCGCCGCCCCTGATGCAGCGCTTCGCACTTCGTCCAGTCGCTCTTGCCGCGTTGCTGATCGCCATCGGTACGATCCGCATGGCGACGACGTTCCGCATCTTTTCAGCGACCGCCGACGAAGCGACGCATGTCGGCGCCGGACTGGAGATCTACCAGTATCACCGCTATCTCTTTCAGCGCGAAAACCCGCCGCTGCCGCGCCTCGTTCTGGGGATTGCGCCGTTTCTCGGCGGGATGCGTTACAACCCGCACGGCACGTTCAGCGATCAGATCCACAGCGTTTTCTACGATCACGGCGACTATCGCCCGAACCTCTTCCGCGCCCGGGCCGGTACCGTCGTCTTCTTTGCAATTGCCGCCGTCGCACTGTTTTTCGCGGCGCGCGATGCGCTCGGCGATGCCGGAGCACTGCTGGCACTCTTCCTTTTCACGATGGAACCGATCGTTCTGGGCTACTCCGCCCTGGCCACGCATGATGGAGCGAGCACGGCCGGAGTCGCCGTGGCGCTCTTCGCCTTCGCGCGGTGGCTTCGTCAGCCAAGCCTGAAGACAGCACTGCTCTTCGGTGCCGCCTATGCCTTCAGCATCCTCTGCAAATTCTCCTGTATCCCTTTCGTTGCAGTCGCCTGCCTCGCAATGGGAATCGTTCGTCTCCTGCACGACGCCGAGCTACGAAAGCAGATCCCCCGTTCGCTGGCAACACTTGCACCGGCGGCGGCGGCCACGCTCTTCGTCATCTGGGCGGGCTACGCCTTCACCGTCGGAACGATCGGAGAGCTCGCGCCATGGAACGATGCGTTCGGACCGGCGGTGCAGCGCTTCATCAAGGGTTTGAGCCTTCGTGCTCCGCTGCCGGCCTCCGACTTTTTCGCCGGCATCGCCTCATTGCTGAAGATCGATCAGAGCGGCTTCCTGACATACGCCGTCGGAAAAATAACGACTACTGGACGATGGTGGTACTTCCCGTTCGCCATCGCGCTCAAGACCACCATCGCCGCGCTCATTTGTTACCTGGCCGGCCTCTGGTTCGCGCTCCGCGACGGCACGCTTCGCTGGCCCTTCATCGAGTGGAGTGCCGCGGCACTCGGCATCATCATCGTGGCGATGCCGAGTACGCTCGACCTCGGCGTCCGGTACGTGTTGTCTTTCTACGTTCCCTTTGCGATCGCAGGAGCCGCGAGCGCATTGGCGATGATCCGCGCCTCGCGTGCTTTCCGCGTCGCGGCCATCGTCTTGCTCGCCGCTCATCTCGGCGCTTCGGCGCTTGCCCATCCCGACTATTTCCCCTACTTCAACGCTTTCGGCGGACGCGACCCGTCGCGCTATCTCATCGACAGCAATGTCGATTGGGGACAGGACATCCTGCGGCTGCGCTCGGTGCTCCGGCAAGAACATGCGACGTCGCTGGCACAGTCGCTGATGGGCCCGGCCGATTACGAGGCCCTTGGCTTTCCACCGGTCCGCTCGGCCAGTCCGTGGGCTGCTTCGCACGGGTGGGTTGCGGTCAGCGATCACTCCTACCGCATGACCGGCGCAGAGTACGGCTGGCGGTGGCTGCCGGATACGTACCGGCGCGTAGGAAAGTCGATTCGGTTGTACTACATCCCATGACGCTTAATTCACCGCTACCGGCTCCGGTTCGAGTGAGAGCTCGATCTTTCCATCGTCGCCGACGTTGACGAAGACGATGTCGCCGGGCTTGAACTTCCCTTCGAGCAGCTTCATCGCCAGCGGATCGATGATCAGTTTCTGCAACGCGCGCTTGAGCGGACGGGCGCCGAAGGCCGGATCGTAGCCCTCTTTCGCGAGCTGCTCTTTGGCGTGGTCGCTGATCTCGATGGTGATGCCGCGGTCGGCAATCATCTTCGTCAGCTTGCGGATCTGAATCTCGATGATCCGCTTGATGTGCTGCATGTCGAGCGCGTGGAAGATGATCACGTCGTCGATGCGGTTGAGAAACTCGGGACGGAAGTGGCGATGCAGCTCTTCCTGAACCTTTCGCTCCATCTCCGTTTCCTGCGTCGGCGTCTGCATCGACTTCTGATAGTCGAAGATGAACTGCGCGCCGACGTTCGACGTCATGATGATGACCGTGTTCTTGAAGTCGACGACTCGGCCCTTCGAGTCGGTGAGGCGCCCATCGTCGAGAATCTGCAACATGATGTTGAAGACTTCGGGATGCGCTTTCTCGATCTCGTCGAAGAGCAGCACGGCATAGGGCCGCCGGCGAATCGCTTCGGTGAGCTGGCCACCTTCCTCGTAGCCGACGTACCCGGGCGGCGCGCCGATCAGCCGCGCCACGGCGTGGCGCTCCATGTACTCCGACATGTCGATGCGCACCATGGCGTTATCGTCGTCGAATAGAAACTCAGCCAGCGCACGTGCCAGCTCCGTCTTGCCGACGCCGGTTGGTCCCATGAAGATGAACGAACCGATCGGACGGCTGGGATCCTTGAGCCCTGCACGCGAGCGCCGCACGGCGTTGGAGACGGCGGTGACCGCCTCCTCCTGACCGATGACGCGGAGCTTGAGGTTGTCCTCCATCCGCACGAGCTTCTGAATCTCGGACTCCATCATTCGCGTGACCGGCACACCGGTCCACTTCGACACGATCTCGGCGATGTCTTCATCGGTCACCTCTTCGCGAAGAAGCGCACCGCCCTTCTGCATCTCCATGAGGCGCGCCGAGGCGGATTCGAGATCGCGATTGAACTGCGGAAGCGCGCCGTAGCGCAGTTCGGCCGCCTTGTTCAGGTCGCCCTGACGCTCGGCAGCGTTGGCTGCCTCGCGCGTCTCCTCGATCTTCTTTTTGAGATCGGTGATCTGCGTGATGACGCCTTTTTCGTTTTCCCACTGCGTTCGCAGCGTGCTGATTTTTTCCTGCAGCTCGCCGATCTCGATCTCGATCTCGCCGAGGCGTTGTTTCGAAGCAGGATTGGTCTCGCGGGAGAGCGCCTGCTTTTCGATTTGAAGCTGCGTCATGCGCCGCGTCAGCTCATCGATCTCCTGTGGCATTGAAGTCAGTTCGATGCGAAGACGCGACGCCGCTTCATCGACGAGGTCGATGGCTTTGTCGGGCAGAAATCGGTCGGTGATGTAGCGGTGCGAAAGCGTGGCCGCGGCGACGATCGCGGAGTCCTGGATCTTCACACCGTGATGCACTTCGTAACGTTCTCTGAGGCCGCGCAGGATGGCGATCGTGTCTTCGACGGTCGGCTCGCCCACGAACACTGGCTGGAAGCGCCGGGCGAGAGCCGCGTCTTTTTCGATGTGCTTCTGATACTCGTTGAGCGTGGTGGCGCCGATGGCGCGCAGCTCGCCGCGAGCCAAGGCGGGCTTGAGCATGTTCGAGGCGTCCATTGCCCCTTCCGAGGCGCCGGCGCCGATGAGAGTGTGCAGCTCGTCGATGAAGAGAACGACGTTTCCTTCGCTCTCCTCGACTTCCTTGATCACGGCTTTGAGACGGTCTTCGAATTCGCCGCGGTATTTCGCGCCGGCGATCATGGCGCCGAGGTCGAGTGCGACGACACGCTTGTTCTTGAGACCTTCCGGAACGTCGCCCTCGACCACGCGCCGTGCCAGTCCCTCGACGATGGCGGTCTTGCCGACTCCGGGCTCGCCGATCAGGACGGGATTGTTCTTCGTTCTGCGCGAGAGCACCTGAATCACGCGGCGAATCTCTTCATCACGGCCGATGACAGGATCGAGCTTGCCACGGCGCGCGAGCTGCGTCAGGTCGCGCCCGTAGCGCTCGAGAGACTGGTACTTGTCCTCTGGATTCTGATCGGTCACGCGCTGGGTTCCGCGCACCGACTGCAGCGCTTTGAGCAGCGCGTCGGGCACAGCGCCATGGCGCGCGAGGATCTTTGCTGCGGTTGCTTCTTTCGTCTGTGCGATCGCAAGGAGAAAGTGTTCAGTCGAAACGTACTCGTCGTTGAACTGGGTGGCGGCGTTGAATGCGGCGTCGAAAACCTTGCGTAGCGTCGAACCGGTGATCGGCTCCGCCGAGGCGCCGGCGACGCGGGAGTACTTGGCGATCTCGGCGGCCGTCTCGGTCTCGATCTGTCCCGGCTGAATCCCGAGTTTGGTCAGGACCGGCCCGACGATTCCGCCCTCCTGCCGCAGGAGTGCGATCAACAGATGTTCGGCAGTGACCTCGGGATTGCTCGCTCCTCGGGACAGGTTCTGCGCCTCAGCCACAGCTTCCTGGGCTTTGAGTGTAAGTTTGTTGAAATTCATACGATTACCTCACATTGAGTCCGTAAGACTCACATCGCAAACCGGCAAAAGTTACCGAACATTCCGGCGATGTCATCCATGTTTCGCTATGGCGTGCAAGATCGGGGACAAGAATCGCGACCGCGAATGAAAATGCACTGCCTTCGTGGTTGTCGTAAACTGAGGTTCGTATGAGCAAGGTTCTGAACGCCGAATACGACGACGCAAGCCACAGCCTCCGTCTGTTGGAGCCGCTTGAGGGCTTTGCCGATCGGGAGAAGGTTTCGGTCATCGTTGATCACGTCGGCAAGAGACCGTGGAGTGATCTTGAGGGAATCCTAAAGGGCGAAGATGGCGAAAGTTTCGCCCGAGCGATCGAAGAAGCCTTCCCGATTGAACCAATCAAGAAGTGATCGAACTCGCCCTCGACACGAACGCCGCCGTTGACTTCATCCGCGACGACCGGCTATCCCCGCCCCAAATCAACTCCGCGGGGCGGGTATTCGTCCCACTGACAGTAATTGGAGAGCTCTTCTTCGGTGCCTCGTGCAGCGAGCGACCTGATGCAAATTACTCGATCATCAAAACCACACTCGAACGTTGGGACCCACTCCTGCCCGACGTCGATACCGCGCGGATTTACGGCGAGGTCCGCGCTGCCACATTCCAGAAGACTAACAACCTCGGCGTGTCCAGGGTGAACGACCTGTGGATCGCAGCGCTTTGCATCCAGCACCAGCTCCCACTTCTTACAAATGACGGTGGATTCGACAGGATCCAAGGCTTGACCGTCATCCACTGGTAAGCGACAAAATCCAAGGTGCTTGAGGCGAGTTAGACATCATCAGGTAGACTCCCCCCGGAGAATCCCATGAGCGCGACCGCGCAGAATCTCGAAAGCATCTCACCCGAAGCGACCCTCTTTGAATCCATCCTCGAGCTGATCCGCCGCACATCCACGCAACTGCCTGACGACGTCGTGCGCGCCGTCACCGGGGCGGGGAAGAACGAGGTCGAGGGATCGAACGCCGAAGTCGCTCTGAACGTCATCGGCTGCAACATCGGCCTGGCGCGCGACAGCTCCCTGCCGCTCTGCCAGGACACCGGCACCATCCTCTTCTACGTCCACACACCCGCCGGCTACGACCAGCTCGCGTTCGAAGAGGTCGCGACCGAGGCCGTTCGCGAGGCGACGAAGAAAGGCTACCTGCGGCAGAACAGCGTCGACAGCATCACGGGCAAGAACTCCGGCGACAACACCGGCCCGGGATCGCCTGTCTTTCACTTCCACCAATGGCGCGAGCCTCACGTCGAAGTGAAGTTGATGCTCAAAGGCGGCGGCTGCGAGAACATGAACGTCCAGTACTCGCTCCCCCACCCCGACCTCGGCAACCGCGATCTCAAAGGCGTCGAGAACGCCATCCTCGATTGCGTTTTACAGGCTCAGGGCCAGGGCTGCGGACCAGGCATCCTGGGCGTCTGCATCGGCGGCGACCGAGGCACAGGCTACGGCTTTGCGAAGGAACAACTTCTCCGCCTGCTCGACGACACCAATCCCGATCCCGTGCTCGCCGAGCTCGAGGAGCGCGTCGTCGAGAAAGCGAATCAGTCGGGCATAGGACCGATGGGCTTCGGCGGCAAGACGACGCTGCTCGCGTGCAAGATCGGCACACGCAACCGCCTTCCGGCATCGTTCTTCGTCTCGATCGCCTACATGTGCTGGGCATATCGCCGGCGCGGCGCTCAGCTCGACCTCGGCGGAAACGTGACGGAGTGGCTGTACTGATGGCTCCAGTAAAACTCACCACTCCCATCGACGAACAAACCATCCGCTCGCTCCATGTCGGCGATACCGTCAACATCACTGGCCGTCTCTACACCGGCCGCGACGCCGTTCACCACCGCATCCACACCGGCACGAAGCCGCCGGTCGATCTGGAAGGCCAGATCATCTATCACTGCGGTCCGGTGATGGTGAAGGAGGGCGATCAGTGGATCTGCAAGGCTGCCGGCCCGACGACGTCATCGCGCGAAGAGCCTTACCAATGGGAAGTCATGCGCGACTACAAGATCCGCGGCGTCATCGGCAAAGGTGGGATGGGGGAGAAGACGCTGGCCGCGTGCAAGGAGTACGGCGCGGTCTACCTTCACGCCATCGGCGGCGCAGCTCAGGTCTGCGCCGCATCGATCAAGCGCGTCGACGGCGTCGACTGGATGGACCTCGGATCCCCCGAGGCGATCTGGCATCTGTGGGTCGAGGATTTCATGGCCATCGTCACGATGGATGCGCATGGCCAGTCGCTGCACAAGAATGTGTTCGAGGACTCAAAGGCGAGGCTCGAAGCGATGAAGGCCCGGTGATCGGGCGCGACGAGCAGCGAGCCCTCCGCCGAACGTAAAGCGAAGGCCTATACTCGGCTCTTGCAATGAAACCCGCCGCGATCGAGCCGTCCACGCGGTTGTGGGCAGCGCCTGATTTTCAATCGATCGCCTTCGGACGCGAGGGCGAGATCCTCGCCGCAAAAGTCAGGCTCGGCATCATGGCGCTCGTCGGCCTGATACCGATCCAGAGCGTGCTGTTCCGGGCGGCCAGCGCGGAAGCCAGGATCGGACTCGGCGCAACAATCCTGGTCCTGTCAATGGGCACCGTCGTGCTCAAGGTGCCCCAGCGAACGAAACCACCTGCATGGCTTGGCCTCTTCACCTGTCTTCTCGACGTCAGCACGATCAGCATGGTCAACGCCGGGTTCCTGCTTTCGGGCAATCCGCTCGCCGTCACCAACAGCCGCGTCGTCTTCTGCTGCTACTTCGTGGCGCTTGCGCTGGTTTGTCTGCGGCAGGATTGGCGGTGGTGTCTGATCGCCGCGAGCGTGGCGATGATGGAGTATGGCTGCATTGTCGCGTGGGCCGCAGCGCGCCACGACCTCTACGACGCTGCGTTTGCGCCGAGTGGCTACGGCCGGTTCAACTGGGACAATCAGATCGCACGTCTGATGCTGTTGGCTGCGGCCGGCGCGATCGGCGCAGTGACCGTGGTGCAGAGCCGCGGCTATTGGGAAGCAGTGATCAAGTATCTCGATGCCTTCCCGCTCGGCGTCATCATCGCCGGCGCCGACCACAAGTCGCGGTACGCCAACCGCGCCGCGCAGGAGCTCCTGAGTCGTGAAATACCGCCCGGCGTGCACTTGTCGGAGCTCAACGATCAGTTGTTTCTCGCCGGCACCGACGATCCCTATCCGCCGAGGCGAACCACCCTCGCGCAGGCGTTGGCGGGAGAGTCGACTGAATGTGACGACATCGAGATCCAACGGCCGGACTCGCGCATCGCGGTCGAGGCCTGGGGAACTCCGGTTCTTGATTCCAAAGGCCGCGTCTCCAATGCCATCGCGGTGTTCCACGATGAGACGAGGCGCCGGCGCGCCGAGGAGGGAATGCGGCGCCTGGGGCAGATGCTTCAGGATGCCAACGCCGAGCTCGCGCTTCGCGGCATCATCCTCGAGTCGGTGGCCGTCGCCGCCGAGCGTCTGTTCCAATCCGCCTCGTGGGAAGAAGTGGCGACTGAGGTGATCGGCGGTCTCGGTGCCGTGGTAGGGGCGAGCAGGGCATCGATCTTCCAGGTCTCCGACGAAGGCGAGCTCGCCGCGCGGTTGCGATTCGGATGGGTCGCACCGGGAGTCGTACCAATGGGCGACGGCATGCGCCAGAAAGTTCCTTTCCGCGCCTCGGGCTTCGGCCGCTGGCTCGATGGCTTCAGCCGCGGCGAGACGGTGCATGGCCCGGTGCGGGACTTTCCCGAGAGCGAGCAATCCGTGCTGACGACGCAGGGAGTGCGCTCCCTCGCCGTGGTGCCGGTCCATTTGGGCGAGCGTCTCTGGGGCTTCCTCGGCTTCGACGACTGCCTGTCTGATCGTCAGTGGTCGCAGGGTAAGATTCTCGGACTGCGGGTTGCTGCGGACATGCTTGCCGAGGCGATCGCAGCGAAGGAGCGGGCTGCGGCGATCGAAGCAAGCGAGGAGCGATACCGCGCGCTTCGAGCGCAGCCTCGGTCTGCTTTGCACACATTCTCTGGATGGCACAATCCTCACAGTCAACCACGCCGCCTCAACACTGGGACTCAGTGTGGATCAGATGATCGGTCAGAATCTCGAGCACTTTCTGGCTCCGGAGGCTCGCCCGAAGTTCTCTGACTATCTGGCAGCGATTGCCGCCGAGGGTCAGTCGAGCGGCACCATGATCCTTTCCGACACCGACGGCGGCCGGCGTGTGTGGGAGTACCGCAACTACGTAATCCGCGAGCCGAATCAGGAGGCTTACGTGCTGGGACACGCGCTCGACGTCACCGACCGGACGAGGTTGGAGCGAGAGTTGCGTGATCGCGCGCTGAAGGACCCGCTGACCGGAATGGCCAATCGCACGCTGTTCGAGGATCGCCTCACGCGCGCTTTCGAGCGAGCGAAACGGAGAGCCATAGCGGAGGAGGAGACTGCCCCGTGGGCACTGGCCTACCTCGACCTCGACAGCTTCAAGGAGATCAACGACCGTTTCGGCCATCCCGCGGGGGATGCTCTGCTATGCGAAGTGGCCTCGCGGCTGCGTCACGGCCTGCGAGCTCTGGACACGGTGGCGCGGCTTGGAGGCGACGAGTTTGCGCTGATTCTGCCCGATATCGGCTCGCAGGAGAATGCGAAGCATGTGATCGACAAGCTTCTGGAAAGCCTGCGCCATCCCTTCCGCTACGGTGGGTACACGCTCGTGGTGAGCGTAAGCGTCGGAGTCAGCATGCATCCCCTCGATGGAGACTCGACCGAAGCGCTGACCGCGCGCGCCGACAAAGCCATGTACGCCGCCAAATCAGCCGGGGGCAGTGGCTACCGCTTCTATAGTGACCTTTGAACCATGCGCACCGAATACGACACCCTCGGCGAAGTCCAGGTCCCCGATGACGCGCTTTACGGCGCGCAGACGCAGCGCGCGGTCGAGAACTACCCGATCAGTGGACTGCGCGCGCATCCGGTATTCATCCGTTCGTTCATTCTTCTGAAGAGAGCGGCGGCGCTGGCGAACCGCGAGCTCGGAACGCTCGACGCGGCTCTGTCTGATGCCATCGCTCGCGCCTGCGATCGGCTTCTCGGTGACGACGAAGGCAACCGCAAACACTTCCCGGTCGATGTGTTCCAGGCCGGCGCGGGCACGTCGTTCAACATGAACTGCAACGAGGTGATCGCGAACCTCGCCAACGTCTCGCTCGGCGGACACCTCGGCGAGTACAAGCCGATTCATCCGAACGATCACGTGAACATGGCGCAGTCGACGAACGATGTGTTCCCGACGGCGATTCGAATCGCCACGCTTCTCCTGCTGCGCGAGCTGACCCCCCAACTCGATACGCTCGCCGTCGCATTCGACGATCGCGGCAACGCGTTCGCGGACGTCATCAAGTCGGGCCGCACGCATTTGCAGGACGCCGTCCCGCTCACGCTCGGCCAGGAGTTTCGCGCCTACGCCGCGGCCACGCGGCGCGCCACGCGATTGCTCACGGCCAGCGCCGGTGAGCTGCGCGTTCTCGGCATCGGCGGCACCGCCGTCGGCACCGGGATGAACGCGCCCCGCGGCTACCGGCAAGTCGTCATTCGCAACCTGAACGCGCTAACGAATCTCGATCTCGTGCCGACCTACGATCTTCGCGAGGCGATGCAATCGCAGCTTCCCGTCTCGGCCGTGTCCGGCGCGCTGCGCAACCTGGCGCTGGAGCTGACCCGGATCACGAACGACCTTCGCCTTCTCGCTTCCGGCCCGCAGACCGGCCTCGCCGAGATCACGCTGCCGTCCGTTCAGCCCGGCTCCTCGATCATGCCCGGCAAAGTGAACCCATCGATGCTCGAGTGCATGAACCAGGTTCTCTTCCACATGATCGGCTCGGCGACGACGATCGACTACGCGATGCAGGCCGGGCAACTCGAACTGAACGTAATGATGCCGCTCATGGCGTTCGAGATCCTCTTCTCGATCGAGATCCTGAAGAACTACCTGCCGGTCTTCATCGAGAAGTGCATCCGCGGCATCGAGGCGGACCGCGCGCAGTGCGAGGCGTACTACATCAGCTCACCCTCGCTGGCCACGGCGCTCAATCCGATCATCGGCTACGCGCGCGCGGCCGAGATCGCCAAAGAATCCGCGAAGAGCGGCACGCCGATCCCGCAGCTTCTGCGCGAGAAGAAGATACTCAGCAACGAAGAGATCGCCCGGATCTTCACGCCAGAGTTTCTCGCGGGCCAGGCGGATTGACAGCTACAATTCGCTCTGGTCCGGACCCCATGCGCCTCTTTATCGCCACCTCCTTCCCGGAGCCCGAGCTCCGCGCGATCAACGACCGCATTGCGAAGGTGAAGTCAAGGCTTCCCTCGGCGTCGTGGGTCCGTCCTGAGACGCAGCACCTCACCTTCGCATTTCTCGGCGAACAGCCGGAATCTCTGCTGTCCAAGCTGACGCCAGCCGTCGAGTCGAGACTCGCAGGCGTGCCGCGCTTCGAAGGCCGTCTTCACGGCGGCGGCTTCTTCCCCAACCGCCGCCACGCAAGGGTGGGATGGGTGGGCGCCGGGCCAGAGGAGGATTTCCACGCGGTCGCTGACGCCGTGCGCGGCGCCGTGAAGGATGCCGGCGTCGAGCTCGATCGCGGCGAGTTCCGGCCGCATCTCACGCTTTTCCGCATTCGCGATCAATGGCCGCCGGCGTGCACGGAGATTTTCATCGGCGCGCTGCAAGACTATGAATCCGCGCCGTTCGCCGTCGATGGCGTAACGCTGTTCTCCAGCGTGCTCAATCCGAAGGGCGCAGTTCACACGCCGCTGCAGAGGTTCGCGCTAGCCTGATGTTGTTGGCGTCGCGGCGTCCGTGAGCCGGCTAGGCACGTTTCGAACCATCGATCCAATGTCTCACACCCTCGACGCTGAGTCTTTCACCCGCGATGCCGTAATTCACAGCGGCGATAGTGTGCTCCGCACCCACGATGATGCCTGTTGCACCCGCGATGATGCGTCCTGCACCAACGATGATGTGTTTCGCACCGCCGATGCTGCGGTCTGCACCCGCGACGATGTGTTTTGATCCATCGATGGTTCGTTTTGATCCATCGATGGCTCGTTTTGATCCATCGACGGTACGTTTTGTTCCATCGACGGTACGTTTTGATCCATCGATGGCTCGTTTTGATCCATCGATGGTACGTTTTGAACCATCGACGGTGCGTTTTGATCCATCGATGGCTCGTTTTGATCCATCGGCGGTGCTTTTTGATCCATCGACGGTGCTTTTCGGCCATCGATGGTGCTTTTTGATCCATCGACGGTGCTTTTCGGCCATCGACGGTGCTTTTTGAACCAACGACGGATCGCGAACATCGTTTACGAGAAGTACGTTCGAGACGGTCCGGCACCGAGGTTTCGCAGCCAACCACGACGAGGCGAGGACGCCTCGTCGCCGCAGGCGAGACGCCTGCACTCCTTATCGCGCGGCGCGGCTCTTCGCGACTGCTTTTCCGCGCAACTGGCCGCATGCGGCGGCGATCTCGCGGCCTTTCGACCGGCGCACGGTCACAGACACGCCGTTGCGGACGAGCGTATCGACGAAGCGATCGATCGAGCCTTCCTTCGGGCGCTTCATCCAGGCGGGAAGACTCGGATCTTCGTTGAACGGGATGGCGTTTACTTTCACGCGCAGTCCGTGGAGAAGCCTGGCCAGCGCCACAGCGTCGAGATGCGAGTCGTTGTACCCGGACAGCAGCACGTACTCGATGGTGGTCTCGCGTCCCTTCTCGCTCGGATATCGCTTCAGCGACGCAATCAGATCATCGAGCGGATATTTCTTCGTGATCGGCATGATTTCTTCGCGGCGACGGCGGTCGGGCGCATTGATCGAGACCGCCAGGTTCGGCCGGCGCGGCAGGTTGGCCAGATCATCGATCCCCGGAATGATCCCCGCCGTCGACACCGTGATCCGCTTCGGAGCGATGTTGCGGTAGAGCATGTCGAGCGTCGTCACGAGATACTCGAAGTTCAGCAGCGGCTCGCCCATCCCCATGAAGACGACGTTCATCATCTCCATCGGCACGGCGTGCTCGTGCTGAATCGTGAAGAACTGCCCGATCATCTCCGAGGGCGTCAGGTTACGGCCCGCGCCGAAAAAGCCGGTGACGCAGAACGTGCAGCCGACCGCGCAGCCGGCCTGCGACGAGAGACAGACGCTGGTCCGTTCTCCCATCGGCATGTACACAGCTTCGATGCGATTGCCGTCGGCGAGCTGGAAGAGATACTTCTGACTGCCGTCCGCGGCCGGCGTCGTCCGCTCGATCACCTGTGGGAATGCGATCGTGAAACGCGCAGCGAGCGCGGCACGCAATTCCTTAGGCAGGTTGGTCATGGCGTCGAACGTGTCGACACCGTGAACGTGCATCCACTCGACGATCTGCTTGATGCGAAACGGAGGGGAGACGATCGCGCCGAGTGCCTCTTCGAGCTGCTTCTGAGGCAGATCGTAGAGGTTCACGCGGTCACTCTTCGTCACTGCTGACCGCGAGCGGTTCTACGCGCCGTGCGCCTCGTACTTTGCGGGTGGGATCGATGCCGAGGGCTCGGAGGAGGGCCAGGTCGTTGACGTCGATGCGGAATTGCACTTCGCGATCGCTCTTGACGTGCATGCCCGACGGCGCGGGCTTTGGTGCATCTTCTTCCTCGCCGATGCGGTTAAGGCCGATCGTGGCATCGAGAACGACGTAGAGGTTGTAGCCCTCATCGCGAATGCGCTGGATGTGCTCGTTCACGTCCTCGGAGTTGGAGATCGATTCGTTGATCGCGTTCCCGAGCTCGCGCAAAAGCTGTTTGATCTTGTCGTCCAAGGTTCCGTTCCGGCTGCAAAGAAGTGTAGTACGCCACCGGCGAAGGTCAATATTCCGAAGCGGCGCCCGGGAGCGTAGACTATCGGCCATCTGCGTCCGGCGGCTGCAAACCGGCGGCCACCGATTCCCACAATTCCGACCAGTAGGCCAGGTACTTCCAGCGGCCCCATTTCGCGTAGCGCCGCAGCATCGTGCGGTCGGAAACAGCGCGTCCGCCGTGATAGCGCTCACGAACGAATCTTCGGAATTCCGTATCGACAGCGATGAAATCGTGGCGGCCGTCCATCGCCAGAAGATGGGCAGCTCCGTACGGACCGATGCCCGGCAATTCCCGATAACTGGCGAACAACTCCTCGGTCGATTGCGACGGATCGCTCAACGCTGCCAGATCGATCGCGCCTTTGACGATCCCGCTGGCGAGCGTGTGAATCGACTTCGCGCGATAGCCGAGCCGGCACTCTTCCTGAAGCTCCTCGGCGGATAAGCGGGCGACGTCCTCCGGCTCCGGAAATGCGACACGCCCAGACTTCGTGCGCCGGCCGCACTTCCCGACCAGCAACTCCGTCATCCGCACCGTCTGCTTCCACATCGTGTTGGTCGTGGCGATGATCTTGACGACGTCTTCGAACAACGTCGCACCGCAAAGCAGGCGTCCGAACCCAGACGTCTCGACCCACGCGTGCGATTGCGACCTTCGCGAGAGCGCGACGAACTCGCTGGTGTCGATCCCGAGCTGAAACATGCGGCTGAGCTTGCGTCGCAGCTCAGCGCTGTTCTTGTCAGGGTTCTTCGCGTCCGTCGCCCCTTCGATCCGCAGCCTGCCCTCGGCAAATGAGATCGCCAGATCGACCGGCTTGCCGCCCAGAACCAGCGGCCGGTGCAACGTCTGCTCCGCGCGCACCCAGCGGAACGGCGCCAGCAGGTACCAGCCATGCGAGACGACGGTCGAGGCGAAGTGAAAGTTGGCAGGAGTGGGAAGGGACGTGGGGGTGGAAAGGGACGCGGACGAAGAATTGGAGGCGACGGCCGGGATCGAACCGGCGAATGGAGGTTTTGCAGACCTCTGCCTTACCACTTGGCTACGTCGCCCATCGGAGGAAAGTTCGCGAGTGTAGTGAACCAGCCGGGGAGCGTCAATGTTTCCGCCTTCCGCCTGTTTGACACGATCCCCATCATCAGCCAGTATCCGCGACTTCGCCCGGGTTTCGCACGATTGGTGTGGTGTAGCTCAGTTGGTAGAGCGCCGGATTGTTAATCCGGTGGTCGGAGGTTCGAGTCCTCCCGCCACAGCCAACGGCGCCGCGCCGCGGCGTTGGTCGACATATCCACCAACCAAGCCGCCCAAGGTCCTCCGACTCCGGCCTGGCGGGCCCTCCTTGAGAGGCGAATGCATGGCCGTGGTTGTAATCCATGGGGCTGGCAGTATCGTCAGCGAGCCCAGGCTTCAAAGCCGATCCTGAGCATCTCATTCGCCCACGGCCCTCTCTACTTGCTCGACTGTGAACGATGTTTTGCGGTGCCTAGCCGGAGCGAGGTTGTCGTTGTGTCCCGTCCCTTGCTCGTCAATTCTCGCGTGGCGAGCGAGATCAGGAAGATCTTGAGGGTAGGGATTTGGCCTGCCCGGTCACTCCTAGAACAGCAGCTTTCGGAAAGTCCGCTTTTTCGCGGCGCCGTACTCAATCGGAACTTCGTGTGTTCGTCTCACGAAGGAACTGAGCGGGTAGATAGAGGAACCATTGACGAAACAATTTCGCGCACTCTTCGTGCTGACGCTGGGCACGCTGATCATTTCAACCGGTCGGGCCGGCACCCTCGTCTTCCCCCAAACCACGGAGACGCAAGTCTCGTACTGCGACAGTTATCCGGGCCATCCGAATACGGTCGTTCACAACGACGACAGTTGCGGGACCAGCGTCCTCTTCGAAAATGGCCAGTTTTTCATGCGCGACGGCGTCGTCGCCTACGGTACTAATCCGGGAGGCGCCTACGGGTGTGGCGAGAGTATGGGGCTGTTCTTTTATACGGCTGGTGCGACGCAATTCACCGTCACTGTAGAGAACGATGTCCCGGAACCCGACCCGCTTCAGCCGAGGCAATACTTCCTCCACATGGGCATCGGTGATTCCGACCCTGAACGGCCAGAGCTCGGGCAGTTCAGGAAGACGACTGACTATCCACTGGTACCCGGCCAGAGCCTCACGCTGACAGGCGTGGGAAAGAACATGGATTCGGTCAGTTTCACCACGAGCTGCGTCGGGTGCTCCTTCTTTGAGGGCGTTCCCTTTCGGATCACCGCCGCATCCGTTACGCAGCCCGTGGTTCCCTTCGTTGATTTGTCGATCAAGCGAAATGGCGATGGGACCTTTTCAGCGGTCATTAACTATGCGTTTGCCGGGGTTGGCGATCTTTCGCTGACGCTTCTTCCAATGGGCGAGGAACCATCGGTCCTGCTCGCAAATCAAACGAGCCTGTCTGGCTCCGGCACCGTCACTCTGCCAATCGGCTCCTTCGATACCGATCGCACGGTGCGGGCACTCGCGACCGGGTGCGACGGCGTCGGCGAGGCCGAAGCGACGGTTGCCGGCTGTGGGAAATGTACGAAACCACCGACGGCCGTCGGTGGGCCCGTCCGCCTCTTCGATGGCGTCATGACGTACGCCGAAACCGATCCTTTACCGAACACGATCGGCCCCGAATTCAGCCGCCAATACTCCAGCGGCGCTGCAGCCGACGGACGCTTTGGCAAAGGTTGGTATTCGATATTCGACGCCAGCGCCCTGCCTGTCGATCCAGACAACAAAAGCGTTGCCGTTGTAAACGAGGATCGGTCGCGAACAGTATTTCGTATCGACAGCACTGGCGAATGGGTGCAAATCTGGCCACGCGGCGGAGCCGTCAGCACGTTGAGCGGTTCCGAGACGAGCGGCTATATCTTTCGAGAAGGGTCCGGGCCGGTCGTGAGGACATTCGGCACGAATCATCACCTGGTTCGCATTCAGGACCTCCGTCGCAGTCGCGCCGTGTCGATCACTTATGACACCTCGGGGTATCCGACGCGCATCCTCGATGAGCAGGGAACTTGGTCATGCACGGTAACCGCGACGACCGCGCATATCACCGGAATCAGCGTGGACGGACGGCCCGATCTCGCATGGACGTATGGCTATTCCGGCTCACTTCTGACGAGCATTCGCGTCAGCGGTGCACAGACCGCCTGGCGGACTTTCACCTACGCAAACGGATTTCTCTCAGACATCCAGGACGCCACCGGTGCCACTCTCGAGCACCATGACTACGATTCAGCGGGCCGGGCGACGTCGTCCTACGACGCAAGCGGCGACATCGCGAGCATTGCATATCCGGCGAGCGACGCTGCTGGCATCGCCACGACAACCGTCACGCGAACCGACAGTAGCCAGGCAACCTACGAGCAAGCGTTTGCCGCGGGAAGCGTGACCACGCGTCATTCCGACGGCGGCTGCTCGTCATGCGGCGCCAACGACGCCACGGCTGTCTATGACGCGAAAGGCAACCTTTCGCGCCTGCAGGACGCGCGTGGGTACATCACCACGTCAACCTACAACGTCACCGGGCGACACCTCACGCGTACCACTACCGCCATGACGCCAACCGGTTGTGATCCCGCAACCGACGCATTCCAATGTCGCCTCGGTACTGACGCTCTTGCCGCCGCAGCCCTGACGCCTACCTCAGCCTCCCTGACCACAGCCTTTGTCTACGGCGACCCGAACTGGCCAGACAAACCCACGCAGATTACGCAGGACAGCGCCCTGAACGGCTCAACAGTTGAGGTCTTCACCTACGACGCCGCCACAGGCGATGCGCTCACGCACTCGATAACCGGCGCGATCGATACGGCCGGCACTCAGGAAACACACGTCACGACCGTGACGCTTTACGGGAACAGCGAGAGCGCGGCGTTCGCGCCCGGCGGCGCCTTTCAGGCCGCATGGACGTCGTTGCCTCAACCCGCTGGCCTCCGCAAAACCGTCGACGGTCCGCGGACCGACCTCAGCGACCTCACTACATACGTCTACTATCCAATCGATGCCGCGGTCCCCGGCGCCTGGCGGGGCCGCTTGGCGGCTGTTCGGAATGCTGCCGGCCATGTCTCGCGCTTTGAAGACTACGACCCGTTTGGCAATGCAGCGACACGCGCCGATCCGAACGGCGTGGTTGCCACCTCCACTTTCGATGCCTTAGGACGACCGCTGACGGCAACGGTTTCAGGTGTGGCCGGCTGCGACACCAATGCTGACCCTCTTTGCGCAACAGACCTGACGACCGTCCGCACATATGGCCCCAGCGGCGGCCCACTACTTTCGGAGCAGCACCCCTCCGGAGCAATGACTACATCTTCCTATGACTCCCGAGGGCGGCTGCAGGCGATCACGCGCGGAACGTCAACGACACCTCTCGAAAAGATGGATTACACCTACGATCCCACGACCGGCAACAAGGCTTCGGAGATCATCAGCGCATTCGAGTCCAACGCCTGGGTGACCAAGAAATCTGAAACCTATAGCTACACGAGCACGGGGCAACTCAGTACGATCACCCACGCCGATGGCACGCATCTTCAGTATGCGTACTATCCCGATGGCACTGCGAGCGGGACGCAGGATGAGAACCACGTCGTACCCAACACAACGTACACGTACGACCCGGCGAACCGTCTAGACGTGGTCACGCAGAAACTTGCGACCGCTCCGGGTGGCCAGACTGTGACTCGATACGGATATGACCTCCACGGCAACCTCCGCTCCGTAACCGATCCCAATGGGAACGTCACGACGTATCTCTACGACGATTTTGGGCGTCTGCAGCGTCAGATCAGCCCCGTGTCGGGGACTACGACGTACACATATGATGCCGCGGGCAACAACATCACTACCACAGACGCTAATGGGGTTGTTACAACGCGATCGTACGATGCGCTCAACCGCGTGCTGTCCTCCACAGCTACGAAGAATTCGTCGACGGAGACCGTGAGTTGGGGGTACGACGACACAACGGCTGGCTCGTTTGGTATCGGCCGGATGGCAACGCTCACCGATCCCACCGGCTCGGCTGCGTATCGTTATGAGCGGCGTGGACTGCTACGGACGGAGGCGAAGACCATCGCGGGCAGCACCTATACGACGACATTTGCCTTCGACGCGAACGGGAATCGCAGCACCATGAGCTATCCATCGGGACCGGTGACACAGACGAGCTTCGACTTTGCCGACCGTCCCTACTCTCTCTCGGCCGGATCGACGACTATTGTCTCGACGGCAACATATCTTCCATTCGGTCCGATGGCGAGCATCGTCTTCGGGAACGGCACGACCCGGACAATGCAGTACGACGCGCGCTATCGTCCGCTCGAAAACAAACTCACCGGACCATCAGGAACGATCGCCGACTACGCCTACGGCGAGGACGCGGCCGGCAACATCACGTCCATTCATGACGCAGTGAACCCCGCCTACAACCGCGACTTGGGATACGACGACCTGAATCGGCTGACGACCGCGAACAGCGGGGCGTCGCTTTGGGGAGCCGGAACCTACGCATACGACGCGATTGGAAACATGACCTCCTCGGCTCTGGGCACGTGGAAGTCGACAACCGCCTCGCTCGTCGGATCGACACCGAAACTGAGCAGCATCGTGGAGAACGGCGTGTCACGCGCGCTGAGCTACGATGCCTCGGGCAACGAGACATTCGTCGGATCGGCCGCTTTCGCATACTCCCCGCGCAACCAGCTCGCGTCCGCCGACGCGGCCTCCTACCTATACGACGGACGCGGCGTGCTCACCATCGCCACGGCGTCAGTCCTCGCGGCGAGCGCGTCGCCGGCGGCGGTAACCGGCGGCAGCATCGCAACCGGCACGGTCACCCTTAGCGCACCGGCCGCGAGCGATACGACCGTACACCTTTCCTCAAGCAATCCCGGCGCAGCCGCTGTGCCACCGACCATCGTCGTCCTTTCCGGCACGACCACCGCTTCGTTCACGATCAGCACGACTGCCGTCGTGAACACAACCGGAGTCACGATCACCACAACGTTCAATCAGTACTCGGCGACGACGCCATTCTCCGTTTTGCCCGCGCAATTGTCCGCGCTCGGCATATCGCCATCGTCGGTGCTCGGTGGCAACCCGGCGACGGGAACGGTGACGCTGAACGGCACCGCCGCGGCGAGCCTCGTGGTTTCGCTTTCGTCAAACGACGCCGCCGTCACCGTGCCTGCTTCCGTGACCGTCCCAGCCGGCAGCGCGACCGCGACGTTCTCGATCACAACGGCCGCCGGTGTGGCGAACAGGACCGCTACGATAACCGCGACTCTCACAGGCATTACGCGTACAGCGACCCTGACCCTCGCCGACGCGGAACTCGCGTCGCTTTCGATCTCCCCATCATCGGTGCGTAACAACATCACAAGCGGTGCCGCGACGGGCACGATCACTCTAAATGGCGCGGCGGGTTCGAACATCGTCATCTCTCTGTCGAATTCGGCCCCTGACGCCTACCTGGGTTCCACGTCGCTCACTATCCCGCAGGGAGCCACGAGCGGTACCTTCACCATCTATACGAGTCTGCGTAGCATCACGCCGGCGACCGTCACGATTACGGCGACGCACGGGGCGGTCACGCGTCAGGCGACGATCACCGTGACGCCGCCGTGGATCACGACTCTGTCGCTGTCGCCGTTTGCTCCTGTCGGTGGCGATCCTTCCACCGCGACCGCGACCCTGAACGGCCCCGCGCCCCTCAATGCCGTGTACTCCGTGATGTTCACGTCGAGCAACACAAGTCTGGTTGCGACTCCCCAACCGATTGCGTACTCGAATTCGACGACCGGCCAGACGACCATCCTGACCAACCCAGTGAGCACGTCCACGCCGGTTACCGTAACCGCCAGAGATTCAACCGGCATCAGCACCTCGCAGACGATCACCTTACAGCCGGCGACCGTTACGCTCAGCTCCCTCACGCTCAGCGTCTCGTCCATCGTCGGGTCGAACAAACTCACCGGGACCGTCACACTGACGAATGTCGCGCCCTCGGGCGGTATCCTCGTCGAGCTCAAAACAACGAACGCTTCCCTCGCGTATCCAGGATTGGTTGTCCTTGTACCGGCGGGAAGCCGCACGGCAACCTTCAACGTTGCGACTTTTGTGACCGCAACCACCGCGACTGCAACGATCTCAGCGGTGCATTCGGCCACGACGAAGAGCGTTGCGTTGAGCGTACAAAAATCAACGTCGGCCAATTATGTCGTCGTGCTCGGCCTCGCCAGCCAGCAGGTGGCGGGCGGCACATCCACCACCGGCACGGTCGCGCTCAACACCAATGCCACCAAGAACACATCGGTGAGCCTGACCAGCAGCAGTACCGCCGCTGCCTCGGTACCGTCTTCCGTGACGGTGTCGAAAGGCTCCTCACAGGCGACGTTCACGGTGAATTCGCTGAATGTAGCCGCGCCTGCGGACGTGACCATTACGGCGAGCGCGGGAGGTACCGTTGCAACTCAGAAACTGATCGTGAGGCCGGCCAACGGCGTCACTCTCGCTTCAATCTCTCTCGCGAACAACTTCCTCGACTTCACTCAATTCCGCGCGACCAACAGCTCGTCCACGGTGACGCCGGTCATCGGCTTCGGGAACGTTACACTCACCGGTCCGGCACCGGCCGGAGGAGCGACGGTGACGCTGACCGGTTCTCGAACGAACGCGATCATGATCACTGATCCATTCGGAATGCCCGCGACGAGCGTGGTCGTACCCGCGGGTGCGACATCGACCGCTTTTTATGGCCAGATCTATCCGTTCACGGGAAGCGATCGTGGCACCACGTTTGCGGCCACGTATGGAGGCATCACGCGTTCCGTCGACGTTCTCGTGTTCGCGCTGCAGCAGGCCAGCCTCGACCGCCATGACCCAATCCTCTGCGCGTCGTTAGCTCTCGCTCCCTGTCTGAGTGACACGGATCTCAGCAGCGATGCGGAGCTTCGCTCCACGCCGCTGGCGGTGGGAGATTCGAGCGGGTACTCTCTGTACACGCCGGAGTTGCACTTGCTCGCTGAGACCGAAGTTTCCACGGCATCCGTAAAGTCGATCGCCTACTCCTATCTCTGGTTCGGCGACATGCCCGTTGCCTCCGTCGAGACGGCGACGAACACCACCCGCTGGTACGCCACAGACCACCTCGGCACCCCGCTCATCCTCACCGACGCAGCCGGGGCCATCGCATGGCGTGCCGAATACTCGCCCTACGGCGACATCTACACCCTTCGCGCCGGCGCCTCAATCCACCAGCCCCTCCGCTTCCCGGGCCAGATCGCGCAGGATGGGAGCACGCTCTCGTACAACGTGTTCCGGTGGTATCGGAGCACGTGGGGCCGGTATACGCAGGCGGACCCGGTCGGACTAGCATCAGACACAAACCTCTTCGGATATGTGGCCGAGCGGCCGACGACTAGTGTTGATCCTTCTGGCCTGTGCAGAATCGATGTTCGTTTTTTCGATCTTAGCGCCGGCAGGGGCGCGTGGCACCACGCTTACATACTCACCACGGACGACACAGGAACGAATTACTATCGTGGCGGCCCAACTCCGGGGATGGGCCCGTCGTCGGATGCCACGGGTCTTGCGACCGGCGGCACCATGGAAGGCGGTCAGGCACTCGCATCAAAACCCAAAGGTCTATCAGGTTCGGGGCCGTACGGGACGATCAAGACCTGGTCCGGCCCGTATGTCGCTGGTTCAATTGACTGGGAGACCGGTAACCCACCCACCCTCAATGCGCTCGATAACAAGTGTTCCTGTTCCGCTTATTCGAAATGCTTCACTAAAGTTCTTTCCTTGATCGAGCGTGCGAACATACCGTATGAACCCGTCGGTACGAATAGCAACAGCGTTGCCTCCACGCTAATCGGACAATGTCTAGGACAGCGACCTGGCCCGCCTGTAACCGCGCCGGGTTGGGGAAGGCCGCTTTTCTAATGCGAGGAGTGCGTGTCTTCCTGACTGTTCAAGTGTTGGTTGTGTGTGCCTTAACTACTCACTGTACGCCGACAGGACACCGTGCGATTCAGACCGCCGCGCGATTAGAACGTGCATTCGTAGACGAGGTTGGTCCGCGGCCCGACGAGGAACGCGTGGCGAGATTCTTGAGAGAACACAGCATTCCCTATCATGTTGACACCCGGAAGCGCATGATAGTCGCGTCTCTCACAAACGTTGAAAAACAGGGTCCCGTCACGACCGGCGTTTACCTGCAGTTCGCATTTGACAACGGGGGACGTCTGCAGTCACACACGATTCAAGCAGTACCCACAGGCCCATGACCGTAGTCACGGGTTTTTGCTACCCTAGTTAGGTTGTGGTCACATGTGATGGAAGATGGCCCAGCCAGCCTTCGATTGAGCGCAGCGCGCGAGCTCTTCGCGACGCGTCGCCTCCTCATCCTGAACAGCACGGTGGTTCTGAAAACGGCGTGAGCGTTCGGGCGATGTCTGCTGAGTTCCGGGCGCAAGCGCGTCTATGGCGCGTCTAATTCGCGCGTTTTCGCACAAGTGCATACAAGTCCAGACCGAGGTAGCATGCTGAGGAAAGGAGATATCCGCGTATGTCCCGAGACAAACGCGGAGTTGTTAATCCGGTGGTCGGAGGTTCGAGTCCTCCCGCCACAGCCAGCGGCTGGCGTTGGTGGCATAGCCTCCGTCATCATTTCCTCAGGTGGGCAGATCGGCGCGGCACCGTTCTCGGATTGATGATCCTCACCTGCCTTCGCTCCAGCTCGCACCGCGCGCTGTTTAGTTCTTGCGCGAAGCGGACTCGTCCTTTACTGTAGAAGTATGACGCACTCAGTGACGATCAACTTCAGCGGCAACTCTGTTATCGCTCCTACCGACAGCACCGCGACCCCAGGCACGGCGGCTGTACCCGCGGTACTGGAGTACAAGAACTACGTCTACGCGATCTATGCCGCGTCGGATCCCAACAATCCGTCGATCTGGCAACTTGCGTACGACGGGACGAGCTGGCAAGGCAACCAGAGAATCGGCTGGGGCGCGAGCGCGAATGCGAATTATCCGATGACGTCTTGCGCGCCCGGACTCGCTGCGCTGAAAAATACGCTCTATCTGGCGTGGATCGATCAGAGCTCGGCCAGCGATAGCGAAGGCACGATCTACATCGCCTCCGCGAGCGTCTCCGCCACGTCACGGTCGCCGATCGCGCCGACGGACTGGCAGCCGCTGACGGGCACCTACGTCAACGGGATGCCCGGTCCCGTCGCCGGCTCGCAGGGATTGGCGATGATCGCCTTTCCCTACAACGGCGTCGACTCGCTTTGGGTCTTCTACAACAACGGCAAAGGCAACCTGTGCGTCGCGATCGCGCAGCCGGCGGCGACCACCACGGGTGTCAACTGGGTTTACGCGAACACGATCCAATCGTGGACGGAGAACGCAAATCCGAACGCACCGATGAATCCGAAACTCAGCGGACTTCCGGCCGCCGCCGTGATCAACTCCGTTCCGTACGTCGTTTTCATCGGAAGCAGCGGCAGCTATCTCAACTCGATCTACCTCGATCCGTCGACGAACAATTGGGGCGGCAATCAGCACATTTCGGTCGACAAGGGGAATCCACTCGATCTGAAGGCCGGCTCGACGCCGAATCTGCTGGCCTTCTCGCCGCCGGGCAAAGGATCTCTCAATTTCGCAATGCTCTTCTATCAAGGCCTCCACGGCACGTCGGTCGATCTGTCGGCGTACGTGGCCGGTAGATGGTACGGGAACATCTCGATCGATTTTCTGTCCGGCCTCCTCGGCCCGGGGATCAATCCGACGACGAAGATCGGCATCGGCTCGGCCATGAGCGGTTTGACGCAGATGGTGATGGTGTATCCGAGCGCGTCATCGAGCTCGGATCAGGACCTCTGGGCTTCCTACGCGACGATCACAGTTACGTAGCTGCCGCGGAGCCGGGATTCCCTTGAGGCAGCGTTCCTCCGGTTTGTTAATCCGGTGGTCCAACTCGGTGGATTGCATCCGTCGATAGAGGCAAGAGGTTCCTCGCACGGGCGCCGGACGCTTGACTCGCGGTGATCGCAGGGAGGGGCGGCGGGCGCCATGAGCCAGACGGCGTGCACCGTGTGTCCCAGTGGTACACGGGCGGTGTCCCAGTGGTACACGGGCGGTGTCCCAGTGGTACACGGGCGGTGTCCCACCGAGGACAGGGTGGGTGTTTGTTGTCGTAGCGAGAGCACACGTGCGCTCCAATGGTGCAACGCCGCGACACGGGGGGTGCGCACGTGCGCACCGAGGGCATAGCGTTGACTGTGCACCGTGAGCCGGGCGGCTTGCACTGTGAGTCGTCAGGCGCACACGAAAGGCAGGGCCTCTCAATTCGGAAGGTTTGAGTACAGAATCGAAAGATCCAGCGCCGCGCCCGAGACGAGCTTCACGACACCTTCTCCTACAGCGAGATACTCCCAGTTTCCAGACGCAACGCGCCGGTAGATCTCGACGCGGGACTCCTGATTGACGAGGACGTATTCCTGCAGCGAGGGGATGCGTTGATAGTCCCGCCACTTGCTCCCACGATCGACGTCTTCGGTCGAAGGTGAGAGAACTTCGACGAGTAGCGCGGGATTGGTGATCGTCGTGCCGCTGCGGTCGTCGGGATCGAGCTCGATCGGGCCACAGACCATTGAGATGTCCGGGTACGTAGCGCGGCTCGTGGCAAGAATGCGGATTCGCATGTCCGACTGGAATCCGGTGCATCCGGAAGGACGAGTGTTCTCGAGGGCAGCACTGATCCTCGAGGCGAGGGCACTGTGCCGGGGCGATCCGCCTTGGCGATCCGCCCGCCATGGCGAAGATCTCCCCATCATCGAACTCGTGTTTCAGCTCGCTGTCGTGTTCGAGCGCGAGGTAGTCCTCATACGTGTAATGGCTCATGATGCAAAGGTGTGGTTATCGCGTGCTCAGGGTAATCGAACGCCGGACCAACTCCACCGATCCGGTTGGCAACGTGGCAAGAGCCAGCTCACCTCCTGATGTGGCAGAATCATCGCGTCCGGATCTCAGGCGAACCCATCACACATGAGCATCACGAGCCGCGCTTGGGCGTTCCCCCGCCAACAAAGGTTCGAAGAGGTGGCGCCGTGACGACCATCGAGAACGAAGGCCGGACGGCGAAACCGCGACTCGCCTTTACCGAAGAAGCGATTTTCGCCGTCCTCACAGCGGGCCTGCTCATCGTACCGGCGATCTTCGGCAGTGGGTTGGATACATTCCGGCTGCCGAAGGAGCTGATCTTTCGCGGCGAGGCGATCGTGCTGGCGATGCTGGCCGTGTTCTGGGTGACGTCGCGGCGGCGCACGTGGACGTTCACGCGGCGTCCGGAGTTTCTGCTCACGGCTGCAGTCGCCGTCTGGTGCCTGGTCACTACCGCCACTTCGACGAATCGAGCTCTGAGCATCGACAGCTTGATCACGATTCTGGCTGCTGCCGTCATCTTCATCGCGACGTGCGTGGCGGCGCAGGCGGTGACGTTGATCGCGATCGATGTGCTGATGATCGCGTGTTGTGCGAATGCCGTCCTCGTCATCCTGCAGGAGCTGAAGATCTGGACGCCGTTTTCTTCGTCGCCTGATACGGCCACGCACTACGGCAGCGTCGCGCTGCTCGGCAATGCGAACGACGTCGGCACGTATCTCGTCGTCCCGGCCATCGCCGCCATCGTGATCGCTGTGACCGCGCGCGGACTTCGGCGCTGGATCTACGCGGGAGTGGGAATCGTGCTTGTGGCCGGAATCGCCGCCAGCGGCACGCGCACGGCGCTCGGAGCGCTTCTGGCCGCTCTGTTCGTCTTCGCGATCAGTCACTCACGGCGTGCCGCGCTGGTCGTTGGCGCGATCATGATCCTGCTCGCGCTGGTGATTCTTTCTCCGTCGACTTCGATGGGCCGAGGAGTTCGCGAGCTTGCCGAGGCGGTGGCGCATCGCGACTATCAGCATCTTTTCTCCGAGCGTCTGCCTCCGTTTCTCTCCGCGCTCGATATGTCACGCGATCATCCGCTCGTCGGAGTCGGACCTGGCAATTTCAAGTACCACTACATGGCCTACCGCGTCGGCCTGCTCGGCCGGTATCCCGAGCAGTGGCTGCACGGCTTCGCCATGAATTGGGGCGAGGTTCACAACGATCATCTGCAGGTGGCGGCCGAGACCGGACTGCCGGGATACGCGCTCTTTCTCCTGGCGATCGGTATCGGCAGCGGAATCGTCGGACGACGACGCGCGCGTGACGGCGCGTCGTCGCCGGAGGCGATGTTCGCACGAGCGTTTCGCTGGCCGCTGGCGACGGCGGTCTTTGTGATCTGCCTCGCCCAATTTCCGCTCGAGATCGCTGCACCGCGGCTGGTCATCCTCACGCTTGCAGCGCTCTGCGTAACATGGAGCAGTGACGATCGGCCGCCGCACTCCGCGAGCGAGCTTCCGTCCCGGCTGGCGCAAAGCCTCGTCGTAGCGTTGCTTCTGCGGATGGCCGCGCTCGTCGCTGCCGGCTACGCCATCGATCAGCTATGCATCGCTCCCTACCGCGGGAATCTCATCCTTCGAGAGGTTGCGGCGAGGTCGCTGCTCGCGCAGTCTCTCGACGACCGGCGCGCCACCGACATCGCGCACACGAATCTGCACGATCTCGATCAAGCTGCCAGCGGACGCCGCCTCGATCCTGCCTGGTACCTGCTCTACGGCACCAACTGCGAGATCCTGGGGCGCTGGACCGAGGCGGCGGCAACCTACACGAACGCCTTGCGCATCGATGACCGGCCGGAGATCTACGTGAACCGCGGTCTCGTCAGACTCCACCTCGGGCAAACGGACCTCGCTGTATCCGATCTCGCCACGGCCGCGCGTTTCGATCCGACTGTCATCTACCAGCTCGAGGGCGAGCTTCGCGCGCGCGTGGCCGCCACGGCCGGCTCCCGATGATGCCCGCTCCGCCGCGGCCGATCCGCGTCCTCCGCCTCATCGCCCGGCTCAACGTCGGCGGGCCGGCGCGGCATGTCGTCTGGCTGAGCGAGGCCCTTGCGGCGCACGGCTTCGAAACGCTGCTAGTAACAGGAACGGTGCCCGCCGGCGAAGAGGACATGAGCGCGTTCGCCGCCGCGCACGGTGTAACGCCAGTCGTGATCCCATCGATGAGCCGCGAGCTTTCGCCGCGCGATCTGTCGACGATCTGGCAACTCTGGCGGCTGATGGTCCGCTTCCGCCCGGACATCGTGCACACGCACACGGCGAAGGCCGGCGCCGTAGGGCGCATCGCCGGTCTCCTCTATCGTTTCGTGAGCAGACCGGCTCAGCAATGCCGCTTCGTGCACACCTATCACGGACATGTTTTTCACAGCTACTACGGCAATCGGAAGACACGTTTTTTTCTGACGATCGAGCGGACGCTGGCCCGGCTCAACACCAACCGCATCATCGTTCTCGGCGACCAGCAGCTTCGCGAGATCCGGGACACGTTCCGCGTCGGGCGGCCGGAGCAATTCGTCGTGCTGCCGCTTGGCGTCGACCTCGGCGAGCTCGACGCGGAACCGGGCTCCGGCGACGTGTTGCGCGCGCAGCTCGGCATCAGAGCATCGGAGACCGTCGTCGGGATCGTCGGCCGCCTCACAGCAATCAAGAACCACGGCCTCTTCCTGGGCGTTGCCGCGCGATTGCGCAACGCGGCGCGATTCATCATCTACGGCGACGGCGGCGACCGCGAGGCTCTAGAGCAGCGTGCAGGTGGCAACGTCGTGTTCGCAGGCACGCAGCCAGCCGCCGCGATCTATGACTCACTCGACATCGCCGCGCTGACATCGCGCAACGAAGGAACACCGCTGGCACTGATCGAAGCGATGGCCTGCGGCAGGCCGGTCATCAGCACGGCGGTCGGAGGCGTCGTCGATCTCCTAGGCACGGTCGAGGAGCGCGTCAGCGACAACGGCGCAACCTTCGAGATTCGCGAGCGCGGGATTACTGCCGCGTCCGACGACGACCTCGGATTCGCGGCAGGTCTCGCGCGTCTTTTGCGCGATGAAGCCCTCCGCAATGTTCTGGCCGAGCGCGGCAAGGCGTACGTCCACAACGCGCACTCCAAAGAACGGCTCGTTGCCGATATGATCCGGCTGTATCGTGGCCTCGCAGCCGCAGACCACGCCTAGACCGGGATAACCAGACTTGAAAGTTCTCATCACGGGCGGAGCGGGCTTCATCGGCTCGCATCTCGCCGATGCCTGCATCGCGCGCGGTGACGAGGTTTTCGTCATCGACGATCTATCCACCGGCAGCCTGAAAAACCTCGAGCAGCTCGCGGATCACCCGCGGTTCCATTGCACGATTGATTCGGTCCGCAACGAGCCGGTTCTCGAAGCGCTCGTCGACGCCTGCGACGTCATCTTTCATCTCGCCGCCGCGGTCGGCGTGAAATTGATCGTCGAGAGTCCGGTCCGCACGATCGAGACAAATGTTCGCGGAACGGAAGTCGTTCTCGCCGCCGCCGAACGCAAGCGGAAGCGTGTGTTGATCGCCTCGACGTCCGAGGTTTATGGGCTGAGCGAGCAGGTTCCGTTCCGCGAAGACGGCAACCTCGTGATGGGAGCCACGACGAAAGGACGCTGGAGCTATGCATGCTCCAAGGCCATCGACGAGTTTCTGGCGCTGGCCTACCATCACGAGAAAGGCCTGCCCGCGATCATCGTGCGGCTTTTCAACACGGTTGGGCCGCGGCAGATCGGACGCTACGGAATGGTCGTGCCGACGCTCGTGAGCCAGGCGCTGGCCGGCGAGCCGCTCACGGTCTACGGCAACGGACGACAGACGCGATGCTTCGGTTATGTCGCCGACGTCGTCGAGGCGTTGCTCCGGCTCATCGATCACCCCGACACGCCCGGCCAGGTCTTCAACATCGGCTCGACCGAAGAGGTTTCGATCACGCAACTTGCCGAGCGGATTCTGGCTCTGACCGGATCCGGCTCGCGCATCACCTACGTTCCCTACAGCGAGGCATACGAAGAAGGTTTCGAAGACATGCCGCGCCGCGTGCCCGACACATCGAAAGCATCGCGCGTGATCGGGTTCCGCCCTCGCACGTCGCTCGATGACATCCTGCGCGCAGTGATCGAGTTCCGTTCTTCGCGCGAAGGTGCCGAGGCTGTTCTTGCAGCATCGTCTCAGGCGCGAAGCCGCGCCTCATGAGCCCGCAGTTTCTGACGACGGCCATCCTCGCCGCCGCCGGCGCATTCCTCTCGTCCGCGGCGCTGACACCGCTCGTTGGCGCCATTGCCCGGCGCAAAGGTGCGGTGGCAAAGCCGAAGGCCGATCGATGGCACACGAAGCCGACGGCGATGTTCGGGGGCATCGCCATCGTGATCGCCGTCATCGGAACGCAACTGCTTCTGCTGCCGCTGACGCGCGAAAGCCGCATCGTGATGGTAGCCAGCGTCGCGCTTTTCCTGGTCGGACTCGCCGATGATCTGATTCACATCAAGCCGTACCAGAAGCTGATCGGGCAACTCCTTGGCGCTGCGGGCGTGGTCTCGTTCGGGCTGGTGCTGCCGTGGACGGCGTCGTTTCCATTGAACGTGCTGATCACGATGTTCTGGCTCGTCGGCATCACGAATGCCGTAAACATGCTCGACAACATGGATGGGCTGGCCGCGGGTGTGTCCGCGATCGCGGCATTGTTTCTCGGGCTGAACTTCATCGCCAATCAGCAATGGCCGGAAGCACTGATGCTGGCCGCGTTCGCGGGTGCTCTCCTCGGATTCCTGATCTACAACCATCAGCCGGCGTCAATTTTCATGGGCGACTGCGGATCGATGTTCGTCGGCTTCCTTCTGGCTTCGAGCGCGCTGGTCAGCGGGCCAGGCGGCGGCCGTTCGAGGAGCGTCGTGGCCGTACTGGCCGTGCCGGTGCTCGTGTTCGTCGTTCCGATTTTCGATACGACCTTCGTGACGTTGATGCGCAAGCTGGCCGGCCGGGCCGCATCGCAGGGCGGCCGCGACCACACCTCCCATCGCCTCGTCGCGCTCGGCCTTTCAGAGAGACACGCGGTCTGGATGCTCTACACGTTCGCCGTGGCCGCGGGCTCGCTGGCGATGCTCGTTCGTCACGCGGCGCTCGACGTCAGCATCGGCGCGATCGCATCGTTCACGCTGATTCTCACGTTTCTCGGCGTCTCGCTCGCGCACGTTCGCGTGTACGACGAGGACGACACGGGCGCGGCACGGCCCCGCGCACTCTTTGCCTTCCTCATCGACTTCACCTACAAGCGCCGCGTTTTTGAAGTCGCTCTCGACGTGCTGCTGATCGTGTTGTCGTACTACTTCGCGCACGTCCTCGTGTTCGGACCAGCCTCGAATTCCGCGGGATGGCACCTCTTCCTGGCCACGCTGCCGATCGCGATTGCACTGAAGCTGGCCGCGCTGCTGATGAGCGGCATCTACCGCGGCTTGTGGCGCTATGCCGGCCTGTCCGATGTGTTCACCTACGCGCGTGGCGTGGCGCTCGGCTCTGCGGCCACGATCGTCTACGTTGCGCTGATCGCGCGGCGTGAAGACGTGTCGTTATCGGTCTTCGTCATCGACGCCATGCTGCTGCTCCTCGCGGTGACGTCGAGCCGGCTGGCGTTTCGGGCGCTGCGGCGGTTGTTTCCCGCGACGCGCAATCCAAGCGGACGGCGCGTCGTAATCTACGGCGCGACCGACGCCGGCGAACTACTGCTGCGCCAGTTGCATCTCAACACCGCGCTGCAGCGAATTCCTGTGGCGTTCCTCGACGCCAATCCGCGCAAGGCAGGACGGTTCGTGCACGGGCTGCCGATCGGCAACGCAACCAGCGCGGAATCGATCGCCGCGTTCTGCCGCGAGCACGATGCCGCTGAGCTCCTGATTGCCACTCCCGGAATACCGGCCGCAACGCTGCAGGAGATCATCGAAGAATGTTCGCGCGCCGGAGTGGTCGTGGGCCGCATGCAAATCGATATCCGCGAACTACCGTCGGTCGGTCGGACAAAATGAACCACAGAGACACCGAGGACACAGAGTCGAACGCTACTCTGCGACCTCTGCGTCTCTGTGGTGGAAAGGTTTTGCTAGTTCTGAAGCAGCGCTCGCGCGAGTCCCCAACGTAAGCGGCAGGAATGCGAGGATCGCGTAGAGCATCTGGCGCAGGCGAAACAGCGTGCCGAAATTGTTGACCGTGTAGGCGAGCGGTCCGGCCGTCGCGAAAAAAACGATCAGCAGCAACATGAAGAGCGGCGTTATGCGGCTGTGCGTGCGAAGACTGCGCGCGCAGACGACGATCGAGAAGATCAGCAAGCCATCGAGGACGAGTGTATCGAGCTCGGCGAAAAGCCAGAACCCTCGTCCGCCTCCAATGCGGACCAGGCCAAGAGCCTGAGCAACGGTGCGCGGAAGAAACTCGGCCGCTAACCCCGCCATCGTCTTAGCTACGGGATGTCGTTCTGTGGTCTTGTCCGCGCGCCGCGCAAGCCGCGCGGACGGCGCGGGCGGTGCAAGCTGCGCGGACGGCGCAAGCTGCGCGGACGGCGCAGGCTGCACGGACGGCGCAGGCTGCACGGACGGCGCAGGCTGAACGGACGGCGCAGGCTGCACGGACGGCGCAGGCTG
>OLLN01000176.1_pt1 | contig 86073 bp, 73 predicted proteins | sample 1604281 | NCBI WGS metagenome assembly OLLN01 (sample SAMEA104055716, study PRJEB20765) | soil metagenome | biome: Arctic tundra; feature: Polygonal ground; material: soil | place: USA | collected 2011-09 | depth 0-0.5 m | reverse complement strand
GTGTTGATGACGGCGACGAACACTCGGTTTCGTGCGCTGAGCAACGACGAGGCGGAGCGGCGTGCGGTGGCCGACTCGTTCGCGCGATCGGTGCTCTGGTCGTTCAAAGTCGAGGCGAGCGACGGGACGTCCGTCCTCGTCGATGCCACCGATTTTTTTCTCAGCGATCAGCAAGAAGTCACGCGCTCGTTGCGCAACACGCAGCAGGGAAACTACGCGCTCGACAAGAACCGCAGCGCGATCTACCTGCCGCGCACGAAAGTCTTTCCGCGCAACACCGAGGTCGAGGCGGTGCTGACCTTTCAAACCGGCGACAGGCCGGGGAACTTCGTCAGCGGCGTTACGCCCATTCCCGACAGCCTGACCGTGCGCGAGCATCACTCGCTCGCCGCGTTGCCGCCGCCCGGCTACACGCCTCGGCGCGCCGATCCGCGCGTCGGCGTTTTCAGCGTCGACTTCTTCGACTACGCCAGCCCGTTCACAGGTCCGACCGAGAAGCGGTGGATCGCACGGCATCGTTTGATCAAGAAGGATCCGAGCGCCGCGATCTCCGAGCCGGTCGAGCCGATCGTCTATTACGTCGACGCCGGCGCGCCGGAGCCGATTCGCAGCGCGCTGCTGGAAGGCGTTTCGTGGTGGAGCGCTGCGTTCGAAGCCGCCGGTTTCAAGAATGCGTTTCAGGTGAAGGTGCTGCCGCCCGACGCCGACCCGATGGACCTTCGCTACAACATGATCAACTGGGTGCACCGCGCGCAACGCGGCTGGTCGTACGGCGCGGCGGTCATCGATCCGCGCACCGGCGAGATCATCAAGGGCAACGTCACGCTCGGATCGCTGCGAATTCGCCAGGATGTGATGCTCGCCGAGGGATTGATCCCGCAGTTCGATGAGCTGCATGACAAGGCACTGTCGGATCTCGATCCTGCGACGTCGCCTTCGATGATGGCTCTCGCGCGCATCCGCCAGCTCGCAGCGCACGAGACCGGCCACACGCTCGGCCTCGATCACAACATGGCCGCCTCCAGCTTCGGCCGCGCCTCGGTCATGGACTATCCGTCGCCGTACGTGAAGATCACCGACGGAAAGCTCGACCTGTCCGATGCCTACACGAAGAGCATCGGCTCGTACGACAAGTGGGTGATCCGCTACGCCTACGCGCAGTTTGCGCCGGGCGCGAACGAAGAGCAGGAGCTCGACCGCATCGTCCGCGAGGCGCCGCTCTTCATCACCGATCCGGAATCGCGTCCCGTCAGCGCCGCGCATCCGGATGCCTCGGTGTGGGACTCGCCGGGAAACAACGTTGCCATGCTGCGCCACGAGATCGAAGTGCGCCGCATCGCCCTCTCGCAATTCGGACTGCGCAACATTCCGATGGGGACGCCGCTGGCGCAGCTCGAAGAGATGCTCGTGCCGCTCTACCTGCATCATCGCTATCAGCTCGAAGCGGCGGCGAAGTCGATCGGTGGACTCGATTACCGCTACAGCGTGAAAGAAGAGGGCGGGTTGGTGCCGACGCCGACGCGGCGCATCGTTCCTGCCGCGGCGCAACGCGATGCACTGAACGTGGTGCTGTCGACGCTCGATTCTGCGTTTCTCGAGATTCCGCCGCGCATACTCGGGCTCATCCCGCCGCGCGGGAATGTCGACGTCACCAGCGACACGGAACTGTTCGAACATCGCACGACGCCGGCGTTCGATCCGGTCAGCGCGGCGATGGCGTCGGCCGATATCACGCTCGTTGCGCTGCTCGACCCGCGCCGTGCTGCGCGCCTTGTGCAATTTCACGCCGAGGATGCTGCGAATCCCGATTTCAACGAGATCGTCAATGATGTCATCGCGACGGTTACGCGACGCGAAAGCGGCTACCGCGGGGCGATCACGCGCGCCTCGGCACGCCTGACAGCGACGCGGTTGATGAACCTCGCTGCGAACGCCGACGCCGATCCCCAGGTGCGCGCCGAGGCGAGCGAGGGCCTGCGCCGGCTTGCGGCGAAGCTCACCGACGCAGGAATTCGCGATGAGGCCGAGGTCGCGCATCGCCACGCCATGCGCGACGACATCGAGCGCTTTGTCGCTCGTCCGGATCAGCCGCGTGCGCAGCCGAAGCTGCCTGAGGTGCCGCCCGGGCCACCGATCGGCGACTGATGTGGCACTTGGGGGAGAGCGATCTCTCCCCTTTTTTCTACGGTCAGTGGATTTTTGTGGACAGTAGTGGTCGGTAGTGGTACAAGGAGGCTTCGAAACACGAAAGTCAGAGCGGAAATGGTCGAGCCAGTCTTGATGGGGCATGCCCCGGCGAAGGTCGACGAGAAGGGTCGTCTCAAGATCCCCTCGAACTTCCGCAAGCTCATTGAAGAGCAGCACGGCTCCGAGTGCTTCATCACTTCGATGGACGGAGAGCGGGCTCTCATCTATCCAATGGCGGTCTGGTACGCCTACCAGGGACGCCTTTCCAAAGTGCCGTCGTCGTCGATGGCAAAGAACAAGTTGATGGAAAAGGTGAACTTCTTCGGTCACACGGCAACGATCGATGCGCAGGGGCGGGTGCTGATCCCGACGATCCTTCGCAACGTCGCCGGTATCACCGAAGACGTCGTCGTCCTCGGGAACACGGACCACCTCATCGTCGAGAACGGCGAAAAGATCCAGCAGCGGATGTCCGAGACGCCGATGAGCGCCGAGGATTGGAAAGAGTTGGAGTTGCACGGTGTGTGAGATGTCATGCACCAGTCGGTTCTTTTAAGCGAAATCGTCGAGTTTCTCCGTCCCTCGCGCGATGACGGAACGCTCGTCGATGCCACGATCGGGCTCGGTGGACACGCGGAGGCACTGCTCACGCGTTACCCATCGATCCGGCTCCTGGGCATCGACCGCGATCCGGCGGCGCTGGCCGCGTCGGCAGCGAGGCTGGAGAAATTCGGAGACCGCGTGACGCTCGCACAGGGCCGCCACGAGACGCTCATTGACATCCTGAAGAAGCAGAAGATCGAGTCGGTCAGCGGACTTCTCGCCGACCTCGGCGTCTCGTCTATGCAATTGGATGACGCTTCGCGCGGATTCTCATTCCGCTACGACGCGCCGCTGGACATGCGGATGGGGCCGGAGTCGACGACAGCCGCGGAGCTGGTCAACACGCTCGACGAGCGAGAGCTCGCTACGATCCTGCGCGAGTACGGCGAAGAGCCGATGGCGCGCGGCATCGCACGAGCGATCGTCAATGCGCGTGCCGAGGGGCCGATCGAAACGACGGCGCGGCTCGCGGAGATCGTGCGGAGCGTGAAGAAGCCGCGGTTTCGCGAGATCGATCCATCGACGCTCACGTTCCAGGCGCTTCGCATCGCCGCGAACGAGGAGTTGGTGGGACTCGACAAGTTCGTCGACGACGCCGTTAGCGTTCTGGAAAAGGGAGCGCGCATCGCAATCATCGCGTTCCATTCACTTGAGGATCGCATCGTCAAACGTGCACTGCGGCGGTTGGAAGGGGAGTGCACTTGTCCCCCAAACCTGCCGGTCTGCGGGTGCGGCGCGAAAGAGGTCGTGAAGATTCTGACGAGCCGTCCGGTCACTGCTTCGGAGGAAGAAATTGATCGCAATCCGCGGTCGCGCAGCGCGAAGTTGCGAGTGGCGGAGAAGCTCTTAGCTGTCAGCTCTTAGCTCTTTGGTATCGCTGAGAGTTGACAGGTAAGTGCTCGTAGCTCGAAGTTGAAGGAGCTGGAGCGCGCAGTAACCGGAGCCCGGAAACAAGGGTGAAGGTTGGGGAAGGGTGGGCGTGTGTGCGCCGCGGGAGCTCGGGAGGGGTGGCTGGGGGAGCGTGGGTGGGTGTGGATGGTTTCCGGGTCGTGCTTGTAGGCAGATCTTCACCCTTGTTCCCTGGCTCCGTGACGTCCCCCCGGAAAGGTTCCCCGCATGTACGCGCAGAAGAAATCGATCGAAAACTCCCACATCGTTCGCGAGCGTGACCGCAAGCGCTTCCGTGAGCTGCTTGCCGTCCTCGGCCTGGGAGTTCCGATCGGACTTTTCCTGCTGCTATTCACGTGGCAGAACCTCGAGGTGATCCGTCTCGGTCACGAAGCGACGCGCCTGCAGAAGAAGAAACAGGAGATCGAGAACGCGAACCGTGCGCTGCAGCTCGAGCTCGATCGCCGCACGTCGCTCGGCGCCGTCGAACAGCGCGCCACGGAGCTCGGCTTCCAGCGCACGGATCCGCGCGTGGTCGTGATGGTCCAGTCACCGACAGACTCCGCTCCGACTCCCGACCCCCGACAACCGACTCCCTCGTCAGGGACCCGCTGATGCCCGTCTCGCAAAAGCGTCTCCTGCAACTCTTCGCGTTCCTCGCCGCATGGGCCTTGGTCGTGATCGCCCGTCTGGCGCAAGTCCAGCTCGTGCGTCACGGCGACTACGTAGTCAAAGCGCAACGACAGCAGGAGAGGACGCTGGCGCTGCAGCCCGTGCGCGGATCGATCTTCGACAGCCGGCAGCGCGTCCTCGCGGAGAGCGTTAGTGCCGAATCGATTTATGCCGATCCGCAGGCCATCGGCGACCGCGGGCAGACCGCGAAGGCGCTGGCGAGCGTCACGGCGTTGCAGATGAGCGCGGCGGAGCTGGACACAAAGCTCGCATCCGGTGGCGGCTTCGTCTGGATCGCGCGCCAACTGCCGCTCGAAGTCAGCGCTGCGGTGAAAGCGCTCCGCCTTCCCGGCATCTACTACCTCGAAGAACACCGACGCTCGTATCCGCGCGGAATGCTGGCAGCGAATGTCGTCGGATACGTCGGACTCGACGGCGAGGGACTTGGAGGAATCGAGCACTCGTTCGACGCGCAGGTGCGCGGGCGCGCCGGCCGCATCACGCTGTTGCGCGACGCGCGGCGCGGTATGTACCAGGTCGGCGGTGAAGGGCCGAACCGGCCGATCGACGGCAAAGACGTCTACCTCACGATCGACTCCGTCGTTCAGTTCATCGCCGAGCGTGCGCTGAGCCGCGTCGTCGATCAGTATCACGCGTTGGACGGTGTCGCCATCGTCATGGATCCGCGCGATGGCCGCATTCTGGCGATGGCTTCCAATCCATCGTTCGATCCGAATCGGTTCCCCGATTTCCCGCCGGACGCGCGAAAGAACCGCGCCGTGCAGGACACCTACGAGCCCGGCTCGACATTCAAGATCGTGACGGCGTCCGCCGGCCTGGAAGAGGGCGTGGTCACTCCGTCGCAGATCATCGACTGCGCTGATGGTTACATTCAGATCGGCTCCACGCAGATTCACGAGCACGGCCACAATCGTTACGGGCTCATCACGTTCGAAGAGGTCATGACGCACTCGTCGAACGTCGGCGCCATCCGCGTCGGTCTGGCGCTGGGACAGGACCGCTTCTATCGCTACATCCGGCGCTTTGGATTCGGAGAACGAAGCGGCATCGCGCTGCCCGGTGAGGCGTCGGGACGCGTGCGGCGCACCGAACAGTGGTCGCAACTCTCCAATGCGTCGCTGTCGATCGGGCAGGAAATCGGCGTGACGCCGCTGCAGATCCTCAGCGCCATGGCGGCGGTCGCAAATGGCGGTCTCCGCGTGCAGCCTCGCATCATCGATAAGGTCACGGACGCTAGCGGAAACGTGGTCGACGAGCCGCCGGTGGCGGCGCCGGTGCGCGTCATCTCCGAAAAGACGGCCGCCGTTCTGAACGAGATTCTCAAATCGGTCGTTAGCCGAGGAACGGGCGTGCGCGCGGCGCTTGCGGAGCATGTGGTTGCGGGCAAGACCGGCACCGCGCAGAAGGCTGTGCGGGGAGGCTACTCGGCGGACAAGGTTATCGCGTCGTTTGCCGGCTACGTTCCGGCGGACCGTCCGCAGTTGGTTATCCTCGTCATGGTCGATGAGCCGAAAGGCGAGGAGTACGGCGGCACGGTTGCCGCGCCCGCCTTCAAAGAGATCGCCGAGTCGACGCTCCGATACCTCGGCGTACCTCCCTCCATCCCGGCGCGGACCATCGACGTTTCCGCTCCGACGCTGGCCACGTTTTCGCAGAAGCCTTCGCCGGCAGCGGGATCGGCAGTGCCTGACCTGCGCGGCCTTGACGCGCGAGCAGCGTTGGCCCGCGCCACGGCAGCAGGCTTCCGGATTCGCGCCTCGGGGAGTGGAGTGGTCCAAACACAACAACCCATGCCCGGCGAAGCCTTGCCGATCGATCATCAGGTCGTGCTCACTCTTGCGGAGGGAGCGCGATGAAACTGCGCGAACTGTTGCGCGATGTGGACGTGCGCACGAGCTGTGGTGTTTTGGACGTTGAGATCGCGAGTGTGACTGTCGACTCACGGCTCGCCGGCGCGGGCTCGCTCTTCGTCGCAGTTCCGGGATTCAAGACCGACGGCGCTCGCTTCATCGAATCGGCGCTCAGCAAGGGTGCAGCGGCGGTTGTCAGCGAAATGACGGCGAACGCTCCTGTACTCGTCGAGGTCGATGATGCCCGAGCCGGCTTGTCGACGATCGCTGCCAACTTCTACGGAAGGCCCGCCGAGCACCTCACGCTCGTCGGCGTGACCGGCACCTCGGGAAAGACGACGACGACCAAGATGATCGAGTCGGTCTTCGACGCCGCGGGCGGGCCGGTCGGACTCGTCGGCACGATCGAATACCGCGCCGGCGAGGAGCGTCTCACGGCCGACCGCACGACGCCTGACGCGGTCGTTCTGCAGCAGTGGCTGGCCAAGATGGTCAACGCCGGCGTGCGCACTGCGGTGATGGAAGTGTCGTCGCACGCCCTTGCCTTGAAGCGAACCTTCGGCATGCACTTCAGCGCGGCGGTCTTCACGAACCTCACGCAGGATCACTTCGACTTTCACAAAGACTTCGAGGACTACTTCGCGGCGAAGCGGATTCTGTTCGATCAGATCGATCGCACCCGCAAGACCGCGATCGTCAATATCGACGACGAGTACGGACGAAGGCTGGCGAACGAGCTCGGCGACTGCGTGGTCACGTTTGGCCGCGATGCGAAGGCAGACATTCGCCCGTCGGATGATTTCGAGACGTCGGTGCGCGGGCTCCATGGCGTCGTGCAGACTCCGGCCGGCGAGGTGAAGATGGCGTCCCGCCTCCTCGGCGCTCCGAACCTCTCCAACTGGCTCGGAGCAATCGGCGCCGCGCTGGCGGTGGGCATCGACATCCCGACGATCGAAGCCGGGATTCGCAACCTTGGTACAGTCCGCGGGCGATTCGAGTACGTAGAAAGCGACGGCGGCCCAACGGTGATCGTCGATTACGCCCACAAACCCGACGCGCTGGAGAAGTTGCTTCATGCTGTGCGTGATCTCGCGGGTGGCCGGCGCGTCGTCGTGGTCTTCGGTTGCGGCGGCGACCGCGACAAAGACAAGCGCGCGAAGATGGGAGCGATCGCGGCGCGTCTCGCTGACCACGTCGTCCTTACAAGCGACAACCCGCGCAGCGAGAAACCAGAAGCGATTCTCGACGGAATCGAGGCGGGAATGAAGGGCGCGTCGAACTACGAGCGCATCTCCGACCGGCGCGAGGCCATCGCGCGCACGATCGAGGGCGCATCGGACAGCGATGTCATCGTCATCGCCGGCAAGGGCCACGAGTCGTACCAGGTCGTGGGCGATCAGGTCATCCACTTCGACGACCGCGAAGAAGCGGAGCGGGCATTGCACGCGAAGCGGCCGAAAACGAGCCACAAAAACGAAGCAGTTAAATCGACATCAAATTAGTGTTGAAATCAATGATCAATTCGTCTTATCATTTAGCGACGTCAGACAGGTGCTCTGTTCCGGCTCCGTCGATTGCCTTCTGTGCGGGTGGATGGTTGGCGATCGCCGGGCAGCTTCGGGGGAAGGGCCGCGATCGGGTTGGCGCGGCGGAGCCGGAAGAGAGCGCTGCGGTGTGGGGAGTGGGGAGTGGGGGGTGGGGTGTGGGAGATTTGATCCACGCTTTGCCCGCAGCCTATTCGCGTCGATCCAACTCCCACACCCCACACCCTACCCCCCACTCCCCGGAGGTCACATGCACCTGACCTTCCGCCAGATCGCGGCGATGACCGGAGGCGCGCTCGTTCAGGGCGACGATGTTTCCATCGATTCTGTCGTCATCGACAGCCGCGAAGCGAAGGGCGATTCGGTCTTCTTCGCCATCACCGGCGAACGGCTGGACGGACATCAGTTTCTTGCGCAGGCGTTGACCACCGCGCGCGGTGCGGTCGTTTCGAATGTTCCGGAGGACGTGCCTGCGGACAAAGGCATCGTCCGCGTTGCCGACACGACGATTGCGCTGCAGAACCTGGCGCGATCGATTCGGGAACGCTATCCGTTCACGCTCATCGCCATCACCGGTTCGGCGGGAAAGACTACGACGAAGGAGATGATCGCCACGCTCGTGGCTTCCGAACGCCGCACCTTCAAGTCGTGGGGCAACTTCAACAATCTGATCGGATGCCCGCTGTGCATCGACAACACGCCGGATGATGCCGAAGTCGTCGTCAGCGAGATGGGGATGAATCACAAGGGAGAGATCGCGCAGCTGGCCGGGCTTCTCCATCCCGACGTCGGCGTCTACACGAACATCGGTCCCGTGCACATCGAGTTCTTCGGCACGATCGAGAAGATTGCCGAGGCGAAGCGTGAGTTGCTCGAGAACGTCAAGCCGGGCGGGACGATCATTCTCAACGCCGACAACTCGTACGTGATGGACATCAGCCGCGGTTTCGAAGGCCGCAAGATGACTTACGGCATCGATCAGGAAGCCGATTTTCGCGGCCTGAACATCCGCGAGCGCGGTCTTCTCGGGACCTCGTTCGAAGTCGCCGGACATTCCTTTGCGCTGTCTCTTCCTGGGCGGCACAATCTGGAGAATCTCCTCGCCGCCATCGCCACCGCACGAGCCATCGGCATCTCGTGGGAAGGGATCGAGCGCGGTGTTCACGAGCTACGCCCCGCCGCGCATCGCGGCATCATCCTCGACGCCGGCGGCGCGACGATCTACGACGATACCTACAACTCGAACCCCTACGCCCTCGGCCGGGCTTTGACATTGATGGAACAGGCCGACGTCACCGGCAGGCGCATCGCCGTGATCGGCGACATGCTCGAGCTGGGCGAGAAAGAGCTCGACTACCACCGTGATGCCGGACGGGCCATTCCCAATAGCATCGACGTCGTCATCGGCGTCGGCAAGCGCTCGCGTGCTCTCCTCGAAGGGGCCGCCGAAGCAGGCTTCCGCAACGGAAACTGCCATCACTTCGACGACGCGTCGGGCGCCGCCGAGTTTCTGAAGACTTTCATCCGTCCGGGCGATCTCGTGCTGATCAAAGCCAGCCGCGGGATCGGCCTCGACCGCACCGTCAACCTGCTGACCAACTCGGGCACCGCGGAGGGCGCGCACTGATGTTGTACTACCTGCTCTACCCGCTCCGGAACATGATTTCCGGCTTCAACGTCTTCCGCTACATCACGTTCCGGTCGGCGTGGGCGGCGCTCACGGCGCTGATCATTTCGTTCATCTTCGGCCCGTGGCTGATCGAGCGGATGCGGCGCATCAAGCTCGGCCAGTACATCCGCGAAGAAGGACCGAAGTCGCATCAGCAGAAGGCCGGCACGCCGACGATGGGCGGCATCCTCATCAATGTCGCCATCATCATTCCGACGATTCTCTGGGCCGACATTCTCAATCCCTACATCTGGATCATCCTCTTCGTCACGTTCGCGTACGGCGTGATCGGATTCGTCGACGACTACCGCAAGCTGATCAAGAAAAAGAACGAAGGTCTGACGGCGAAAGAAAAGTTCTCGATGCAGATCGGTGTGGCCCTTGCCGCGGGGCTGGCCATCGCCTACCTGCCGTCGATTCACAACAACTATTCGACCGTCCTCACCTTCCCATTCTTCAAGATGCTTCACCTGAACCTCGGGTTTCTCTACATTCCGTTCATCATCGTTGTTCTCGTCGGCGCGTCCAACGGCGTGAATCTCACCGACGGCCTCGATGGTCTGGCCATCGGATCGACGCTGATCGTGGCCGTGACCTACACGATCCTGACGTACGCCGCCGGCAACTTCCGCGTCGCCGATTACCTGCGCATCGCCTGGGTTCCGCAGGCCGCCGAGCTGGCCGTGTTCTGCGGAGCGATGGTGGGGGCCTCACTCGGATTTCTGTGGTTCAACGCCCATCCCGCGGAGATTTTCATGGGCGATGTCGGCTCACTCGCGCTCGGCGGTGCCATCGGCTGCCTGGCCGTGATGATCAAACAGGAGATCCTTCTCGGCCTCGTCGGCGGTCTCTTCGTGCTTGAAGGAATGTCCGTCGTGCTGCAGGTCGCCTCATTCAAATTGACCGGGCGTCGCATTTTCAAGATGTCGCCGTTGCATCACCATTTCGAGCTTTCGGGATGGCGCGAGACGAAGGTCGTGGTCCGCTTCTGGATCATCGCCATCATCTTCGCGCTGATATCGCTATCGACGTTGAAGTTGAGGTGAGAAAAGCAGAGACAAGGGATTAGAGATCAGAGATCAGGGATCGCGGCAGGTTTTTTCCTGATCTCTTGTCTCTGATCTCTCGAAAACGAAAACCGAACACATGACCAGAACCCTAATCATCGGAGCCGGCAAGTCAGGTGTGGCTGCAGCGAATTTTCTTGCTGCGCGCGGCGAAGACGTGTCGATCACCGACGCGAAGGCCGATCCCGAGCTGCCGTACCCGCTGCACTCCTCGGTCAAGCGAGCGTTCGGACGCGACGACAGCGCGCTGCTCGATGGAATCGGGATGATCGTTCTGAGCCCTGGTGTGCCATCGACGATTCCTCTGTTGTCCCAGACCGGCTCCATCCCTGTTGTCGGTGAGATCGAGCTTGCCTATCGGTATGCGCCCCGCGGAAGCAGGATCGTCGCGGTAACGGGGTCGAATGGGAAATCGACGACGACGATGCTGATCGGAGAGATTCTCAAAGTGGCCGGACAGCAGCCGATCGTGGCCGGCAACATTGGCGAACCGTTCATTGCCGCGCTCGACTTGGATAAGCCGAGGACGTATGTGCTCGAGCTGTCGTCGTTCCAGCTTGAGAGTGTCGACAGCTTCCGGGCAAACGTGGCGCTGCTGCTCAATGTCACGCCCGATCACATGGACCGCTATCCAAGTTTCGACGCGTACGCCACGGCGAAGTACCGCATCTTTCGCAATCAACAGGCGCACGATGTCGCCATCGGCAATGCCGCCGATCGGCGCGCGCGGCCTCGCGATTCCGTAAGCCGGCTGTGGCGTTTCTCGTCCACACAAGTTATCGAGGATGGTGCGTTTCTCGATGGTGAAGATCTCGTGCTCCGCATCGATGGCCAGGAGCGCCGCATTCCGCGAGCTTCTTTGAAGTTGGAAGGAATGGCGAATGTCGAGAACGCGCTTGCCGCGTGGCTGGCCGTCAAGACGCTCGGCGCCGATGAGGTCAGCGTGCAGATCGCATTCGGATCGTTTGCCGGTCTGCCACATCGCATGGTTCTCGTGCGTGAGCTCGACGGTGTCCGCTGGATCAACGACTCGAAGGGGACAAACGTCGATGCCACGCTCAAGTCGCTCGAATCCTTTCCGTCGTCGAGTGTGTGGCTGATCCTTGGAGGCAAAGACAAGGCGGGTGAGTTCGAGCGGATGCGCGACCTCGTCAAAGAAAAGACTCGCGCTGTGCTCACGATCGGCGCTGCCGCGGAGCGTGTTGCTGCAGCGCTCGAAGGGGCCGCTGCGATCGTGAGCGCGGGCGACATGCAACATGCCGTCGCCCACGCGCGCGAGAACGCGAAGCCGGGCGATGTCGTCCTGCTGTCGCCGGCCTGCGCAAGTTTCGACCAGTACCGAAACTTCGAGCATCGCGGCGAGCATTTTGAGGAACTGGTGCGGGGCCTCTCGACCTCCCGACACCCGACACCCGACACCCGACACCCGAGAAAACCATGAGCCGCAAACTCACCTACGACACGTACCTCTTCGGCGCGGCGATGCTGATCGTCGTCGTGGGCATGGTGATGATTTACTCCGCGTCCGCGATCATCACGATGCAGAAGGTGGGGTCGGACAATCCCTACTACTTCATCACGCGCCAGCTCGTGTGGCTCATCGCCGGCAGCGCGGTCATGGTCACGCTGATGCATGTCGATGCGGCGAAGTTGCGCGACCGGCGGATCATTTACGGCATCGTCGCCGCGGTGCTCGTGGCGCTGGTGATCGCACTCTTCCAGACGCCGATCAACGGCACGCATCGCTGGATCGTCGTGCTGCACCGCTTTCAACTGCAGCCTAGCGAGTTTGCGAAGCCGGCACTCGTTCTTTTTCTCGCCTCGTACCTGGCGCGCAAAGAAGAACGCATCAATGAGTTGACCTCGACCCTGCTGCCTCTGGCATTCGTCGTCGCGATCTTCGCGGGACTGATTCTGCTCGAGCCCGACTTCGGCACCGCGTCCACGCTCGTGCTCGTGGCGGCGGGGATGATCTTCGCGGCCGGTGTTTCGTGGATGCGCGTGGTGACGTTCGCTCTGATGATCATTCCTGCGGGCCTGCTGCTGGTTCTGAGCGCTGCCTACCGGCGTGACCGGCTCTTCACGTTCCTGAACCCGGAAGCCGATCCACTCGGCAAAGGGTTCCAGGCGATGCAGTCGTTGATCGCGCTCGGCACCGGAGGACTGCGTGGTCTGGGCATCGGCAACGGGCGGCAGAAACTCTTTTTTCTTCCGGAGCCGCACACCGACTTCATCTTCTCGATCATCGGCGAGGAGCTCGGCTTCATCGGCGCCTTTGCGCTGGTGGCGATCTTCGCGTTTCTCGTCTGGCGTGGTTTTCGTGTGACGCGCTTCAGCCAGAACCGCTTCGATTTTTACGCGGCGCTCGGTTTCACGCTGATGATCGGCATCCAGGCCCTGCTCAATGTCAGCGTCGCTCTCTGTCTGTTGCCAACGAAAGGGTTGCCGCTGCCGCTCGTTAGTTACGGCGGATCGTCGCTGATCACCAGTCTCATCGCAGTCGGAATCTTGTTGAACTTGTCACAGCAATCGGGCTGAGGGAACTTTCATCCATGGGTGTGCAGGGTGTGCGGGGAATGCTGATGATCGCCGGGGGCGGAACGGGGGGGCACATCTACCCGGCCATTGCCATCGCGCAGGAGTGGATTGCGCGCAGTCCTGCACGGCGCGTGGTCTTCGTCGGTACCGAGCGTGGTCTCGAGAAGACGATCGTTCCGAAGGCCGGCTTCCCGCTCGAGCTCATCTCTGTCGGTGGCCTCAAAGGGAAGGGGCTCGGTGACACGATTCGCAACCTCTTCCGGTTGCCTCGCGGTTTCGTGCAGGCCTTCTCGCTCATCGGCAAACATCGGCCCACCGTCGTTCTTGGCGTCGGCGGTTACTCCTCCGGACCGGTTCTCCTCGCGGCGAGACTTCGCGGAGCGCCGACGGCGATTCATGAGTCCAACGCCTTTCCTGGCCTGGCAAATCGCGTGCTCGCGCGCTTCGTCACCGCCGCCGCAGTGGCATTCGAGGCGGCCGCAACGCGGATGAAACGTCCTGACGCCGTTGTGACCGGCAATCCAATCCGCAAAGAATTCTTCGACGCCGGCTCCGGCATTCGACCCGTGACTCCCGACTCCCGCAAACGCCTCTTGATCTTCGGCGGTTCGCAGGGATCGCGAACGATCAACGAGGCGATGATCGGAGCGCTGCTGTTCCTCGCGCCTCTCAAAGAGCGCATCGACATCGTTCATCAGACCGGACCTGCGGACCTGCAAAAAGTTCAAGCCGGATATCGCGCATCGGCGTTCCCGGCCGCGCGGGTCGTGCCGTATCTCGATCCGATCGTCGCGGAGATTGCGGCGGCGGACCTTGCCGTGGCGCGCTCCGGTGCGATGACGGTCGGCGAGCTCGCTGCGGCGGGGCGGGCCGCGATTCTGATTCCGTTCGCTGCCGCAACGGACAACCACCAGGAACTGAACGCGCGCGCCGTCGAGCAGGCCGGTGGTGCGGTGGTCATCACCGAACGCGAGCTTTCGCCGGAGCGGCTGGCGTTTGCGATCACCGGAATGATCAGCGATCCCGAGCGGACGGTCCGCATGGGAAGTGCTGCGCGCGCGCTGGCGACCCCCGACGCGACAAAAAAGATCGTTGATTTACTCGAAAAAATAGAGAGAAGCGAATAAAATTGCTTATTACCGAGCCACTATCCAGAATGAATTTAGACAAGATTAAGAATATTCATTTCGTCGGCATCGGCGGTATCGGAATGAGTGGCATCGCCGAGATCCTCCACGGGCGCGGCATGACCGTCTCCGGATGCGATCTGAAGCACTCGTCTTCAACGGCGCTTCTGGCCGGCCGCGGAGTCGATATTCACATCGGCCACGATCCGGCTCACCTGACCGGCGTGGATGCCATTGTCGTCACTGCCGCGGTCCGGGGGGCGAACGTCGAAGTCGATGCAGCACGGGCGGACGGTGTTCAAGTCATCCGCCGCAAAGATCTTCTGGCAGCGATCGTCAACGAGAAGCGCGCGGTCGGCGTCTCCGGCACGCACGGCAAGACGACAACCTCGGCGATGATCGCGACAGTTCTCGAAGACGCAGGCCTCGATCCCACGATCATCATCGGCGGCATGCTCCGAAACTTCGCGTCGAACGCCAGGAGTGGCAAGGGCGACGTGATCGTGGTCGAAGCTGACGAGTACGACCGCACCTTTCACGAGCTTCGGCCCGAGATCGCCGTGATCACGAACATCGAGGCAGACCACCTCGAGTACTACGGCAGCTTCGAGAACATCGTCGAAGCGTTCCGGATCTTCACGGAGAACGTACGGCCGGGCGGGTCGATCATTGGCTGTGTCGATGATCCGGCCGTGGCGGCGCTTCTCGATCGCCGCGGGCGATCGAAGGATCCGAAGATCATCCGTTATGGTCTTGGACCGGGCGCCGATCTGACGACGCGCAACCTCACGTTCGACGAGCGCGGTTCTTCGTTCGAGGTCGAAGGAGTTGGATTCTTCAAACTCTTCGTTCCCGGCGAACACAACGTTCGCAATGCGCTGGCAGTGATCGCCGTGGCGCGTGAGCTCGGAGTCGGACACGACGCCATCGCCGCCGGTCTTGCCAAGTTCCTCGGCGTCGACCGCCGCTTCCAGATCCTCGGCGACTACAACGGAGCGCTCGTCGTCGACGACTATGCCCACCATCCCACGGAGATCCGGGCCACGCTGAGCGCAGCGCGCAGCGGCTATCCGCGTCGTCGCGTCGTGGCGCTGTTCCAGCCCCATCTCTATACGCGAACCCGCGATTTTGCCAACGAGTTTGGTTCCTCACTGGCCGGTGCCGATGTAGCCCTGGTCGCGCCGATCTACGCGGCGCGAGAACAGCCCATAGATGGCATCTCCTCCCGAATGATCTCCGACTCGGCGGAGGGAATTGAGTTCATCGATCGAAGCCACACCGAGATCATCAACGAGCTTCGGCGGCGGCTGCAGCCGAACGATGTGTTCATCGCCATGGGCGCGGGCGACGTTCATGAGATCGCCGAGGCGCTCGTGCGCGGCGACGACGGAGGAGGGGTCTGATGTCGGCCGGTTACGACAGCACATCGCCTCGCTTCTTCCGCCCTGCAGACGTCGCGCGCATTCGCCGGAATCAGCGCCGGATTCAGGTGCAGCGTCTCGCCGCATTCGCTGGGAAAGCAGGCATCGTGATCGGTCTCGTGATCGGTTCGGTTCTCGTTTTTCAGCACACTCGCGGAGACAACCGTTTCGCAGTCAAGTCGATTGAAGTCACGGGCGTCGTGCATACACCGCGGACCGAGATCGATGCCGTCACTCGCGCGTACATCGGCGAGAACCTCTTCAAGATCGACATCGGACGCCTGCGCCATGATCTTCGCGGGCTGGGGTGGATCAAGCGCATCGAGGCAGAAAAGAAGCTTCCTGACACGTTGCGCATTCGCATCGTCGAGCGCACGCCTGTTGCACTCGTTGCCGAGAAGGGGCGCATCACCTACGTCGATGAAGACGGGATGGCGTTTGCGGAACTGGCGCCTTCCGTCGGCGACAGCGATCTGCCGCTCATCACCAATGCATCGGGGGCCGAACTGCAACGCAGTGTCGCGCTTCTGCAGACCCTTCGCGCGCGCGATCCGCAGATTTACTCGCGCATTTCAGAAGTCCGGCCGATCGCGCCGAGCTCGTTCGCGCTCTTCGACCGCGAACTGGGCGCGTTCGTCTACGCCGAGGACAGCGATCTCTCCGCGAAGTGGCGGGACCTTTACGCGGTCGCATGCGCCGAGCATTTCGGCGTCCACGACATCGAATACGCCGATCTTCGCTTTGCCGGACGCATCGTCGTGAAGCCGGTTCATCCCGCCGCGCTGCAGCCAGCTACGCCAAAGCCAACGATTTCTACACCGATCACGAATTAGCCAGTCAGGAGACAACGAATGCCGAAGACCGAAGAGAAATACATCGTCGCGCTCGATATCGGGACTTCCAAGGTCTGTGTGCTGGTCGGGGAAGTAACCGACCGCGGCCAGATCGAGATCATCGGCAAAGGCACCTCGCCGATGAAGGGAACGCGCCGCGGCAACATCATCAACCTCGATCAGGCCATCGAGGCGATCAAGAAAGCGGTCGACGAGGCTGAGGTCATGGCCGGGCTGCAGATCGAATCGGTCTATGTCGGCGTGGCCGGCGATCACATTCGCTCGGTCAACTCGCGCGGCGTCATCTCGGTCACCGGGAAGCATCGTGAGATCTCGCGCGAAGACATCGACCGCGTCATCGAAGCGTCCAAGTCGATCAACATTCCCGCCGAGCTCGAGTTGCTGCATGTGATCCCGCGCGAGTTCGTCGTCGACGGACAGGACGGCATCCACGATCCCCTCGGCATGACCGCCGGCCGGCTGGAAGCGAACGTCCACATCGTCACGGGTGCGCGCACGCACAACCAGAACGTGCTGACCGGCGTGAACAAAGCCGGGATCGCGGTGCAGGAGCTGGTTCTCGAGCAGCTTGCCGCTGCCGAAGCGGTGCTGACGCAGGACGAGCGCGAGATGGGCGTGCTGCTGATGGACATCGGCGCGGGGACCACGGACTACGCCGTCTTTCTCGAAGGGAACGTCGTTCACACCAACGTGCTGCCGGTTGGCGCGGGTCATTTCACCAGCGACATTTCCGTCGTGTTGCGGACGCCGATGGAGGATGCGGAGCGGATCAAGAAGCGCTACGGCTGCGCGCTCGCTTCGCTGGTCACCGAGGATGATCCGATCGAGGTGCCGACCGTCGGTGGCCGAGCGCCGAAGATCCTCTCGAAGCACGAGCTGACGAACATCCTGGAACCGCGCGCGGCCGAGATCGCAAAACTCGTTTATCGCGATATCGAAAAAGTGGGATTGGACAAAGAGATCCGCAGCGGCGTCGTCGTTGTCGGCGGCGGCGCGGAGATGGATGGGATGGTGGAAATGGTCGAGCAGGTGTTCGATCAGCAGGCGCGGAAAGGCGTACCGCGAGGACTCAGCGGCCTCTCCGACACGGTCGCTGGGCCGGAATGGGCGGCCGCGGCGGGCCTGCTGCTTTGGGGCTTCCGCGATCGCGCCAAGGTACGGAAGCGTCCGCGGCGCGGCTTTGCACGAATCGCCGATGGGCTCAAGTCGCTCTTCACGCAAACGTAGGATTGCAAATATTGTTTGAATGCGTAACGAAAAATGATTACTCTTCCTGGAGACGGTAAATGATCACATTTGACGAGAAACCTGGTGACGGCCGATTAGCGGTGATGCTCGACGAAGGGCAGCAGCTCGGAGCCAAGATCAAAGTCATCGGCGTGGGCGGTGGTGGTGGGAATGCGGTCAACCGGATGATTCAGGCCGGGATCAAAGGCATCGAGTTCATGGTCGCGAACACCGATGTCCAGGCGATGCGAACGTCGCTGGCACCGGTGAAGCTGCAGATCGGCGGCAAGCTGACCAAAGGTCTCGGCGCCGGCGCGAACCCGGAGATCGGCAAACAGGCAGCGCTCGAAGATACGGACCGCATTCTCGAGGCGCTCTCCGGCGCGGACATGATCTTCATCACGACGGGGATGGGCGGCGGCACGGGTACCGGTGCCGCGCCGATCATCGCGTCACTGGCGGCGGAGCTCGGCGCGCTCACCGTGGCGGTGGTCACGAAGCCGTTCGGCTTCGAAGGCAAACGCCGGCGTATTCAGGCCGAGCAGGGCATTCGCGCGCTACGTGAGACGGTCGACACACTCATCACGATTCCGAATGAGCGCCTGCTCAATTTTGTCGAGCGCGCGACGTCGCTCAATGAAGCATTCAACATTGCCGACGACATCCTCCGGCAAGCGGTGCAGGGCATCTCCGATCTCATCACGGTGCCGGGCGAGATCAATCTCGACTTCGCCGACGTGAAGACGATCATGCATGGGATGGGAATGGCCCTGATGGGTACGGGCGTGAGCTCGGGCGAGCATCGCGCGGTCGAAGCCGCGCAGCGCGCCATATCATCGCCGCTCCTCGAAGAAGCGTCGATCGAAGGGGCGAAGGGCGTTCTGATCAACATCACCGGCGGCCCGGACATGACGCTGTTCGAAGTGCACGAGGCCGCGTCGATCATCCAGGAAGCGGCCGACGAGGAGGCGAACATCATCTTCGGCACGGTCATCGACCCACGGATGAAAGACGAAGTCAAAGTCACGGTCATCGCAACCGGTTTCGATTCGGCGACGAAGGGTTTCCTCAACACGCGAGGCGAACAGCTTTCGTCGGGTCACGCGTCGCGGCCTTCGTCAACTTCGACGCAGGTGCCGTTCCGGCCGTTCGCGCCGAAGGAGATTGCAGCGCAGCACGAGGTCACGAATGAAGCGGTGCAGGCGGCGCCGCAGGTGGGCGCGGAGGGGGAGATTTACGATCCTCCCTTTTTTCGCAAAGGATTCAGCCGGCCCGACGGCTCCGGAGGGTTCGGGCCGATGGCATCGAGCGATTTCGGCAATGACCTCGATATTCCGACGGTGATCCGCAACTTGAGCGACTAGCGTTTCCCAACGCGGCGCGCCCCTCTTGCGCGCCGTACGCGATCCAGGGGAGAGGGACCCGGGATCACTGCTCCGTAAAGGGGCGCGGTCGTTTCGACCGCGCCCCGTCGTTTTGATCGGGATTCGTTCTTTTTCTAGTGAACGACAGAAACCGAATCGGGATCGCCGCCGTTTCGGTAGAACGCGCCAACCGTCAGTCCGCCGGCGACTGCCGCGGCGTTGTTGGCGAACACTGGCAATCCAACGACCTGGAGTTTACTGGTAGGCGCGTTCGTCCCTATACCTATACCCACGTTGCCACCGGCTTGAATCCTGAAAAGACTGACCGCATTTGTGCCTATGTCGAAACTTGTTGAGTCCGCCGAATACACGCTTGTTCCCATGATGAACTTGTCGGTTCCGTTCTCCCTGAAATTTACGGCGCTCTGGAAATTGGGTGTTGTGTGATTCAAAAACAGGCTCGTTACGGTTCCCTTAACCTCTATAGCTGCTGTTGAAGATGAATTAACATCCAGGTTGAATGCTGGCGATGCCGTCCCGACGCCGACATTGCCGGCGGCGCTGATGTCGATCGAACTCGTCGGTGCGCCGGGACGGATTCGGAACGGAAGGCGCGAGCCGCCGGTCACGTCGCGTACGAAGAAGTTTGCTTCGTTGCCCCCAATATCCCAGGTCTGCGCGGTGAACCCGCCGCTGGAGTTCTGCTCCAGGCGCAGCGCCGGCGTGTTTCCAGTGGCGACGTGAAGGTCGAGCACGGGCGTGGCGGTACGGAAACCAACTCGGCCGGTGCTGTCCACGAAGATCGAGTTCGACGGCGCGGAGCCCCTTACCGTGAACGGCACAGTCGCGGCTGTGAGGTCTTCGATGGAGAACTTCTCCGCCCCGCCGCTGGTGCTGTCGTTCGCAGTCAGCTGCCAGTCGTGCGTCGGGAACCCGGTGGAAGTGCTCGTGTCCTGGAAGTCGATGCGCGTGTTGTTCTCTTTGAGGCGGATCGTGTCGAAGCCGAACGACTCGTTGACGACGCAGTCGAGGCCGACGCAAAGGCTTCCCTGAATGATCACGTCATCGGCTTGGACGATGTCGAGCGGCGTGATCTTCTTCGGCGGGCTGATCGATGAGGCGCTCGTAGTGCCGCTCGTAGTGCCAGAAGCGGCCGCCGCCGGCTGGCGAAGAACCGGCTCGGTGGCGTCGGGATCGATGAATGCGCCGTTCGACACCGACAGTGTCCCCGACTGCACCATCGGCTCCGCCAGTCCGGCATCGCGCTGGATGCGTGCCGCTGCGGCATCGTCGCCGGCTTCGCGTGCTGCTGCGAGCTGCTGTCTGACGGCGGAGCTAACGTTCGGGATGATGCGCATCTCGTACGTGTAGGACCCGTCCGCTGCCTTCCCGCCCAGATCCTGCAGACGGAACATTGGCGTGACACCCGCCGCAAACTCCTTCTGATAGACGGACCCGTCAGGGCCGGAAACGGTGAGCGCGATCTTGTCGTGGTTGACCGCCGTCGTCCAGATGGCCACCGAGCCTGATGCCGTCATGCGGGCAATCGGGTCGGCGCCGCCGGGCTTGGCGAGCGCGATCGCGGGAAGTAGCAACAGACACAACATGGAGCCGACGATGAAACGTGAAAGCGACCGGGCTGGATTCATGCAGGTTCTCCTCTTCACCACGCACGACATGTGCGAGGAACTGTTCTTGCGATAGGACGCGTATGAGTAACTTACAGCGTCTTGCGACGCAGAGCTACACAAAAATGGAAACTCGGGAGACGGACGAATAATAGATTCAGGAATCCCAGTCACTCCCATTCGATCGTGCTGGGAGGCTTCGAGGAGATGTCGTAGACCACCCGGTTGATGCCGCGGACCTCATTGACGATGCGCCGGCTGATGGCGTCGAGCACGTCGTGGGGCATGCGGTACCAGTCGGCGGTCATGAAGTCAGTCGTCGATACAGCGCGAACCGCGACGACGTTTTCGTAGGTCCGCTCATCGCCCATCACGCCGACGCTGCGCACCGGCAGCAGAACCGCAAATGCCTGAGAAATCTCGCGATACAGGCCGGCGCGCCGGATCTCTTCGATCACGATTTCATCGGCGTTCTGCAGGATCGCGACGCGCTCGGCGGTTACTTCGCCGAGGATTCGCACTGCCAATCCCGGGCCGGGAAACGGATGACGCCAGACGAATTCGTCTTCCAGTCCCAGCTCGAGTCCGAGACGGCGCACCTCATCTTTGAACAGCTCGCGGACCGGCTCGATTAGTTTGAGGCCCATCTTTTCGGGCAGACCGCCGACGTTGTGGTGGGTCTTGATGACGGCCGAGGGACCTTTGACCGACACCGACTCGATGACATCGGGGTAGAGCGTTCCCTGCACGAGAAACTCGGCGCCGGCGATGCGCTTCGCCTCTTCCTCGAACACAGCAATGAACTCGTTTCCGATTTTCTTGCGCTTGGCCTCGGGGTCTTCGATGCCTGCGAGCTTGTCGTAGAAGCGCTGCCTTCCGTCGATGGCGATGATGTGCATGCCGAGGCCCTCGGATAGCCGCGACATGACCTGGATCGCTTCATTTTTTCGCAACACACCGTTGTCGACGAAGATCGCCGTGAGCTGATCGCCGATCGCCTCGGCGACCAGCAGCGCGGCGACGGATGAATCGACGCCGCCGCTCACAGCAGCGATGACCTGTTTGTCGCCGACCGTGGCGCGGATCTCCTCGACCTTTCGTTTGCGGTAGTCGCCGAGGTTCCAGGTCGGAGTGCAATGGGCGATCTCGAAAAGGAAGTTGCGAAGGATCGATGTTCCCGCTTCGCTGTGGGTGACCTCGGGATGAAACTGGATGCCGTAGCACCGCCGTTCGATATTCTCGAAGGCAGCGATTGGTGCGTTTGCCGATGACGCCGTGGTGCGAAAGCCGGGCGGCTCGCGCAGGATTTTGTCGCCATGGCTTGCCCACACGCGCTGGTGCGATGGCGTACCTGCGAAGAGCGGCGAGTCGGTGGCGCGGACATCGATCTCCGCGCGGCCGTACTCGCGCTCGGTCGATGCTTCAACTTTCCCATCGAGCAGATAGGCAGTGAGCTGCATGCCGTAGCAGATGCCGAGGATCGGGACGCCGAGGTCGAAGATTTCGCGCGAGCAGATCGGTGCGGCGTCGGCGTAAACCGATTGCGGTCCACCTGAGAAGATGATGGCCTGCGGCGCAAGCGCGCGCACGCGATCGATCGGAATGTCGAACGGATGGACGACGGAGTAGACGCTCTGCTCGCGGATGCGGCGGGCGATGAGCTGCGTGTACTGCGAACCGAAGTCGAGAACGAGTACGGTCTGGCCGTTGGCGGCGAGATGCCGGTTCTGCTCGGGTGACACTACAGAAGGTTCCGCAGTTCTTTGCCGGGCTTGAAGCGGATCGTGTTGCCGGGCGGGATCTTCACCTCGACGCCGGTTTTCGGATTCCGGCCGATCCCTTTCTTCCGTTGTTTGACCTGGAAAACGCCGAATCCGCGGAGCTCGATCCGCTGCCCGCGCGCGAGCGCATTGCGCAGCCCTTCGATCACGGTGTCGACTGCTTGAGCGGCCTTCACGCGCGAAATTTCGGACACTTCCGCCACCTTGTTGACGATGTCGGCTTTAATCATGGGCGGGATTATAACCTCTTCCGAATGAGCGACTCAGAGCGTCATCGCATTGACAGCTGGCTCAAGCATGTCTGCCTCGTCAAGCATCGTACCGATGCGACTGAGGCATGCCGAGGTGGTCACGTGAAACTCAATGGGCAGCGGGTCAAGCCGGCTGCTCCGGTGCGCGAGGGTGACGTCGTCGAGCTCTATGCGGGCGAGAGATTTCGGAAGTTCGTTGTGAAAGGCATTCCGGACAGGCAACAGCCGAAGGAGATCGCCCGGACGATGTACATCGACGAGACGCCGGTCATCGAGAAGATCGACGATGCAGTGTTCCGCGAGCGGGGAGCGGGACGTCCGACGAAGCGCGAGCGCCGCGACGCCGACAAGTTCAAGCGGAGCTACTGAAGCGAACGTGGCGCTCAGTGGCCGAGGTTCGGGTTCGAGCCTTCCGCTGCGGCGGGCGCTTTCTTGACTTGGCCGGGGACGGGCGCCTGTCCTTCCTTGATCGCTTGAAGCGTGTCGGGGTTCGAGAGATCGAGGTTGGCGTTAAGGACCTGCTCGCGGAAGCGCGATTCGTACAAGAGCTTGGCCAGCGGCGCGGCGTCGACACCGCCGTGACCACCGTGCTCGACGAAAACCACCACGACCATCTGCGGATTGTCTTTCGGTGCAAACGACGCGAACCACGCGTGGTCTTTGTACTTGTAGGGCAAACCTGCGGATTTCACCCAGCCGTGCTGCGCGATGACCTGCACGGTGCCGGTCTTGCCGGAGACGTTCAATCCTTCGATGCGGGCGTTGCCGCCGGTGCCGCCTTCTTCGTTGACGACTTTCCAGAGCCCCAGCTTGACGGTCTCGAGTGCTTTCGGGGCCAGCGTGACTTTGTGCAGCACTTCGCTGGCGACCTGCAGCCGTTCGACGTGGCCGTCAGGGTTGACCTTCTCGATCATCTTTACGACGTGGGGACGGTAGACCGTACCGCCGTTCGCGATGGCCGCCATCATGTTTGCGACCTGAAGCGGCGTGACGAGAAGCGGCCCCTGACCGATGGCGACCGAGATCGTCTCCGATGGATACCACTTGCGGTGCTGTTTGGTGGTCGCCCATTCCGTGGAGGGAACGAGGCCCGCCTTCTCGCCATCGAGATCGACCCTGGAGATTTCACCGAAGGTCAGCTTGTGCGCGTATTCGGCGATCCTGTCGACACCGAGACGCGCTCCAACGTTGAAGAAGAAAACGTCGCAGGACACTTTGAGGGCGTTGGCGACGCTGACGTCGCCGTGGCCGTTCTTGTTGTAGCAACGGAATCGGCGTCCGAAAAACACGCCGCTACCGCTGCAGAAGAAAGACGTCGACGTGTCGATCGCTGTTTCCGACAGCCCGGCCATAGCCATCACGGGTTTGAAAACCGATCCCGGCGAGTAGAGGCCCTGAATGGCGCGGTTCAGCTCGACCTTGAAAGGGTTGGAGGCGATGGTCCGCCAGACGTCGGGTGTGAAGCGGCGCGAGTAGACGTTGGGATTGAACGCGGGCGAAGAAACCATGGCCAGCACTTCACCGTTGCGCGGATCGAGCGCCACCACAGAGCCGACGAACTCGTTTTCGATGAAGTACTGCTCGGCGCGGCGCTGGAGATCGAAGTCGATCGTGAGATAGACGTTGTCGCCGGCCACCGGCTCCTTGCGCGCGGCTTTGTACTCTTCGAGGCGGCGGCCGTGACTGTCGTACTGCCAGTACTGAGCACCGTCCTTGCCACGTAAACCATATTGCGTACCGCCGCGCGTGAAACTGTCGTAGATGAGCTCGACGCCTTTCTTCCCGATCAGATCGCCTTGTCTCAGGTCGGGGCGATTGGTCAGTTCTTTCTCCGAGATCTCGCCGATGTAGCCAAGGACATGTGCGGCCATGGTCGCGTACGGATAGTTGCGTCGCTGCACCGGCTCGACGTCGAGCTCGGGAAACGCGATCGCCTGCGCCTGGATCGAGGCGACCTGAGTCATCGACAGATCTTCCGCGACCGGAATGGGCCGCGCGTTGGGAATGGCCTTCCCTTTTTCGAATCGAGCCTCGATCTCCTGCGGTGGCACGCCGAGAACCTGGGCGAGGAATGCCACCACCTTGTCGCGATGCGACGGATCGTTCTTGATGATCGGACGCATGACCACGCGGTCGAGCGACAGCGAGTAGGCCGGCTGGTTGTCGGCGAGGATTTTCTGTCCGCTGCGGTCGAGGATCAGTCCGCGCTTCGCCGGGGTGACGAGCTCGCGAAGGGCATTGGCTTCCGAGAGGTTCCGATACTTCTCCGCCTGCACGCCCTGCACAACCCAGAACGAGCCCGCCAGGAACACGAACACGATGACGATCGCCCAGAGAAGCGCGTTGATGCGGAAGGTCAGGAACTTCTGGTCATCTCGGTAGACGCGCATGTATTGCCTTTGGCGTTGTCGGTTGTCGGTTGATTGCCTTTGGCGTTGTCATTGTCAGTTAAGGTCAGGCTGTTGATCCAATGCATACTGTAGGCCGTTGTGAGAACGCCGAAGGCAATCAACCGACAACCGACAACGCCGAAGGCAACTCACCACCCCGTCGGCCTCCTCGTTGCGTCGATCGGCTCTTCTCGCAGAAACAGGGTCAACAATAGATAGACGATCATGCCGAAGAGGCAGGTGAAGATCGTCTTCACGATCATTCCCTGCTCGAACATCTCCACCTTCTGTTTCAGGAGGATGTTCACGAGGATGTAGATCACCAGCTCGTTCACGATCACGGCACCGACCAGGCAGGCGCCGAACGCCAGCGTGCCGCGCAGCACGAGGCGGGAGTTGATGTAGGCCACTGCGTAGGCGCAAACGGTGAGGGCGAAGGCGTGAAGTCCGAACATCGCGCCGGAGTAGGCATCCTGGACCAGTCCCGCGATGACGCCGGCGATGATCGCGCCGAACACGTTGCCGCCCATCGAGTAGTAGACGACGAGGATGACGTACGGGTTGAAGAACGCCAGCGCGTTCGGGAAGAAGCTGTCGAGCAGCGAATGGAGCGTCAGAGCGATCAGGAGTCCGACCGCGAATCGAAGCCACCTCAAGGTGTGTACCTCACCACGTCATTCGGTATTTTGCGCGTGTGCAGAACGATCACTTCCTCGATCGAGCCGAAGTCGATCGAGGGATGGACGACAATGGTCTTGAAGAGGTCCTGCCCTTTCTCTGCCTTCGTTACCACTCCGACCGGGATTCCTTTCGGATAGATGCCGTCGATGCCTGCGGTCATGACGACGTCGCCGAGCTTGACGTCGGCCAGCGAAGGGATGTCGTAGAGCTGCGCGCCGGCCGCGCTATCACCGCGTAGGACGCCCTGCCGGCGAGTCCGGTCGATGAGGACGCCAACCGAGGAGTTTCCGTCGGTGATCAATTGCACTTTGGCCATGTCTTTCGTCGTCAATACAACGCGGCCAATCAGCCCGCTGGCATTGACGACAGCGTCGTTGACCTCGATGCCGGTGTTCGATCCGCGGTCGAGGATGATCGACTTGAAGCGCCCGGAGATGTCGAGCATGACCGGTTGGGCCATCGTCGTCGGCATCGTGAACTGTTCCGAATAGCCGAGGAGACTGCGCAGGCGGCGCAGATCGCCTTCGGACTGGCGCAGGCGAAGGTTCTCGGTCGTGAGCTCATCGATCTGCCGGTGGAGCTGCAGGTTCTCGCCGACAGAGCGCCGCATGTCGAGATAGCCATGATAGATGTCCGACATCGACTGGCCGGCCCAGTTCACGGTCTTGGGAATCGGCGCGAAGAGGATCATGACGCTGCGCTCGAACATCGTGCGGGTCTCACCGATGTAACGCGTCCTGCTGCTCAGGCTCATGAGAAAGAAGAGTAACGCCAGGACGACGATGAACAGCAGCGTCGGGCGCCGTGGGATTACGTCAGCGGGTGCGGCCATGGTTCGTGCGCGTTATGGAGCAGATTCTGAGCCAGAGAGTGTGGGGAGTGGGGGGGTGGGGTGTGGGAGATGAAACGGAGCTGGATTCGTGAAGAGCTCGGATCCTCCGCGCTCTTCGACTCCCGACTCCCGACTTCCGGGTACTTCAGGTTCTTCGATGCTCGGAGAGGGCAGTCGGTGAAACGAAGCTCGATTGGCGTTTGACTCCCTCTCCCCGCGCTCTACCACTCCCCACCCCCCACTCCCCACACCCTGCTATTCAATCGAAATCTTCCGCAACAGGTTGAAGTCGGTCAGCATCTGACCGGTGCCGAGTGCTACGCACGCCAGAGGATCTTCGGCCAGCGTCACGGGAAGGCCGGTCTCTTCGCGCAAACGCTTGTCGAGATTCTTGAGCATCGACCCGCCGCCGGCGATGATGATGCCTTTGTCCATGATGTCGGCGGAGAGCTCGGGCGGCGTGCGCTCGAGCGCGACGCGCACGGCTTCGACGATCGTGGCCACTGTTTCGGAGAGCGCTTCGCGGATCTCTTCATCGCTGACGACGAGTGTCTTGGGAACGCCTTCGACGAGATCGCGGCCCTTGATCTCCATCGTCATCTCTTCATCGAGCGGGAAGGCGGAGCCGATCTCTATCTTGATCTGCTCAGCGGTACGTTCGCCGATGAGCAGGTTGTACTTGCGTTTGATGTACTGAATGATCGCGTCGTCCATCTCGTTGCCGGCCACGCGCACCGAGCGCGAGTAGACGATGCCCGCCAGCGAGATGACGGCGACGTCCGTGGTGCCGCCGCCGATGTCGACGATCATGTTGCCGGTCGGATCCGTGATCGGAAGTCCCGCGCCGATCGCCGCCGCCATCGCCTGCTCGATCAAGTAGACCTCGGTCGCGCCAGCGCGCAGCGCCGAGTCTTTGACGGCACGCTTTTCGACCTGCGTGATCTCCGAAGGGACGGAGATGACGATGCGAGGCTTGACGAGGAAGCGCCGGCCGTGTGCCTTCTCGATGAAGTACTTGATCATCTTCTCCGTGACTTCGAAGTCGGCGATCACGCCATCCTTCATCGGGCGGATGGCCACGATGTTGCCCGGCGTGCGGCCGAGCATTTCCTTCGCTTCCTTGCCGACCGCCTCGACGTTGTTGTTGATCTTGTTGACCGCGACGATCGAGGGTTCGCGGACGACGATGCCTTTGTTCTTCGCGTAGACGAGCGTGTTCGCTGTTCCCAGATCGATTGCCAGATCGTTCGAGAACATCGAGAGCAGCGATTTGAGAGCCATTTTCTAGATCTTGTCCTTTTTCGACGTTTAGGAGGCTTGCTGCAAGAGCGTTGCCCTGAAGCGGGAGTGGGCTTTGGGGAGTCGGGGGTTGGAGAGCACTGCGAATGACGATCTCCGACCCCCGACTCCCGACCAGCGACTCCCGCGAACCCTATTCTTCCACGTGCACCGTCTCGGATTGCCGGGTTTGTTTGCCTGCTGCGTTGGTTGCTTTGACGACGACCAGATTGGTTCCGACCTTATTGAAGCTGACGAGCTTCTTGAAGTGACCGTTCCCTTCGACGTCGGCGTCCTCGTCGTTGATGAGGACCGTTGCGCCGGGGTCGGTGTCCCCTTCGATCATGAAGAATGGTCCGCCGATCGAATACGGACGTTTGAGCTGCAGCCGTGGTGCCGGAGCATCCGGGGCCGGCGTCCCCTCGTGACCCGGGCCGTTGACGCGGAAGCGTCGAAATGCGGAGACCGGGCCGATGTCGCCTCCTGCGTCCGTTGCTGCCACGCGCCAGTAGAACGCTCCCTCTGCGGTCACTTGAGCCGAGGCGGTGGTTTTCTGGCGTTGCGAATTGATCTCCAGCGATGTGAAAAGGCGCGAACGTGAGACTTGCAGCACGTAGCCGGCGGCGCCCGGTACGGCTTCCCATGAGAACTCGACGCGCGAATCGGCCGTGACCAGAAAGACCTGATTGTCGGAAGGCGTGAGGAGCGCGGGCGGCATGGGAAGCTTGCGTACGGCAGAAAGCGCTCCCTGCGGCGTGGCGGTGACCTTCTCACCGACGGCGAGTTTCACTGCCGCGCTGCCATCGGACGGGGCTATCGAGGCCGATCCCTTTTCCGCCAGGACCGCGGTCGTCTTCTGCGCGTCGACACCGACTTGCGTCGTCGACTCGGAGTCGATGGTGACCTGGCTGCCGGGCGTGCGGACGCTCGAAGCGTCGTCGGTTGTTGCCACCTCGACCGAGCCGACCTGCATCTGCACGGAGTTGTTCTTCCTGCTGGTCGCGGCATTGAATTGCGAGTAGATCTCGAGGAGTGCGTTCGGTCCGATCGTGTAGAGCGAACCGTTCGAAAAGATGAGCTCCGCGGAAGCGCTGCGTCCGGTCTTCACCCAGTCGCCGTTGAAGAGCGGCGTGCGCATCTCCGCGGGACTCCAGTCGCTCGTCGACGACTTCTGAAACTGTACGTCGCCTTCGACGGTGAGGAACTGCGCGTCGTTGTCCGCGCCTCCTTTTCCGCTGAGCGCGGCCCTGCTGAAGGTCTGCGACTCCACCGCGGCGCTCTCGGCGTCGGGGTAGTTGCCGGCGGCGAGCTTCGTTCCGGCTTCGTCGAGCTTGTGCTGCGCGCGATCGAAATCGCTGCGATGCATCGGAAAGTCTTTGGAAGCCGCGAGCGTGTTCAGCGCCTGCCTCGCCTCGGCGATCGCTGCTTCGGCCGAGCTGCGCGGATTACGTTTCTGGTTGGTGTAGTACCACCATGCACCGCCGCCGAGAAGGACGACGAGAATCACGATACCGATCTGCTTGAGGCGCTCGATGGAAACGAGATACCAGTCGATCGCGGCTCCGGAGCTCTGCTTCTTTTTGGCCATCGGGACGAGTCGAAGTTTATAGCACGCCCCGCGGCACAGTTTGCTCCGGGAGGCGGGAATAGCTACACTGCCGCGTTTTTTACGGATTCACGCGATCGCCCGGCTGGAGGTGTCCCGCGCCGCGGTTGCCATCCAAATCAAGTCAAAACAGAGGTTCGTCCCGATGCTCAAGTTGATGCGCGATAGCTTTCAGCACCTCAAATGGATTCTGGTCGCCATAGTTGCGGTCTTCATCCTCTACATTTTCGTTGGCTGGGGCGGTGCCGGCGACGCTGGCGGAATCGACAAGCGTGCATACGCTGCCCGTGTGAACGGGGAGACGATCTCGTACCGCGAGTTCGATCGCGCTCTCTACTACACCGAAAAGAACTACGAGCAGATATACAAGCAGCCGCTCACGCCGGACCAGATTCAACAGTTGGGTCTGCAGAAGCAGGTGCTGGACTCGCTGATCGATCAGCATCTTCTCCTCCAGCAGGCCCGCCGTCTTCACCTCGGCGCATCAGCCGAGGAAGTGCGGAAGAAGATTCTGGATCTGCCCACGCTCAATCCCGACGGCAAGTTTGTCGGCGCCGAGATCTACACGCGCTACGTCACGATGATGGGCTACCAGTCGCCGGCGGAGTTCGAAGAGGAGCTTGCCCGCGAGATCACGCTCGCGAAGATGGAGAGCGCCATTCAGAACTCCATCATCATCTCGCCGAAGTCAGCCGACGACGAGTATCGCCGCACCAGCGAAAACGCGAGGATCAAATACGTCCTCTATCCCGCGGCCCGGGAAGCGGCAAATGTCAACGTGACCCCGGCCGAGGTGCAGCAGTACTACACCACCCACCAGTCGCAATATACGCACGGCGAGCAGCGCGCGGCCAAGTACCTGATCGCCGACTTCGCCAAGGTCCGGGCGCAGACCAATCCGAGCGACGCCGAGGTGCGCAAGATTTACGACCAGCGCCATGAGGAGTTCAAAGCTCCCGAGGGCGCGCACATTCTTCATATCCTCATCAAGGTCGATCAGGGCGCTCCCGCGCCGGTCGAGCAGGCGGCCAAAGGGAAGGCTGACGACCTCGTCCGCCAGCTTCGTGCCGGTGCCGATTTCGGGAAGCTGGCGAGAGAGAACCCAGGCGATCCATCCTCCTCTGGCAAGGGAGGCGACATGGGTTGGGTCGACAAGAACACGACGGTCGAGCCGTTCGACAAGGCGGCTTTCACGATGCCGTTGAATACGATCAGCGATCCGATCCGCTCCGCCGAGTTTGGCTACCACATCATCAAAGTGCTGGAGCGCCGTCCGCCGGGATACCACACGTTCGAAGAAGTGCGCGGCCGGCTACGCGGCTTGACCATCGAGCAGCAGTCGAAGGATCGTGCCACCGACGAGATCACCCGTATCTCCGCACGCCTCAAAGAGAGCAAGCCGAAGACTGCCGCCGAGTTCACGGCACTGGCCAGCGGGAACGTGGCTTCCAATGACTCGCAGTGGTTCGGCAAGACCGATGCAATTCCGGGAATGGGAAACAATGCGGCGTTCACGAGCTGGGCCTTCGCGGCCAAGCAGAACGACGTTGGCGACATCATGGGCACGCAGCGCGGTCCAGCCATTCCGTTCCTGTACAACATCCGCTCGGCCGGCGTTTCGCCGCTCGACGAAGTGCGTGCCAAGGTCGAGAACGACGCAAAGATGGAGAAGGCGCGGCTGCTCGCGCAGCAGGCTCTGTCGAAAGAGCTGCCTGCCCCGTCCGTGGATGTGGCCGGCGCCAAACTCGGCCTCGCCTCCGCGGAAACGTCGGTCAACCGCCAGGGCTTCGTGACCGGGTTCACCGGCGACACGTCGGCGCTCGTTAGTGCGGCGATGACCGCTCCGGTGGGTGAGGTGAAGGGTCCGATCATGACCGGCGACGGTGCCGTGATCTTCCAGGTCCTCGAGCAGAAGAAAGTTGATCCCGCCACGCTTGCGCAAAACCGTGCGCAATTCATGGAGACGTTGCGCCAGCAGGAGTCAAGGAACCTCCGCGTCACGATGCTCCAGGGCCTGCGGAAAGCAGCATCGATCGACATCAACAAGAAGGTCACCGAACAGCAGACGCCTTCGCAGCAGCCCGGCTAGGCGAGATGCCTGACTGGGTTGTTGTCACCGAAGGCGGGCGATCGGGATTTCGCTCTGCGTGATCGAACATGACTGAAATCGCCGAACGTTGGTTAGAGCCCGCCATCCGGGTCTTGATGATGCCGCGCGACACGAACGCGCAGGGCACGATCTTCGGAGGCGTGATCCTCAGCTACATCGACCAGGCCGGCGCGATCGAAGCGCGCCGCCAGGGCTCCCGGCTGATGCTGACCGTGTCGATGGACAAGATCGTCTTTCACCAGCCGGTCTTCGTCGGTGACCTCATCAGCTTCTGGACCGAGACCCTCCGCATCGGCAGGACCTCGATCACGGTCAAAGTTGTTTGCGAGGCGATCCGCGGCACCGACCCGCAGAAGAAAGTCCTCGTCACCGAGGCGCAGGTGGTCTACGTGAACGTGGGCGAAGATCGGAAGCCGGCGCCGATCGAGCGCATCGCCAATGCGCTGAGCCGTTGAAGCGCGAAGCTTCCGAGAGCGGAACTGCCGTGACGGCGTTCCCCTCGAGCGCCTTCACCCCGTGTAGTGGGAAAGATAGGTTCCAATGGTTCCGGGAATCGACGTATTTTCCGGATGGAGCACCGAAGTTGCTGAGCCACCATGCAGTTAGCTCCTCTGCCGTTCTCTTTCGCTGAATGACTCCGAGTCACCGGCTAATGCCCCATGGTCATTCGTCAATGATTCGGGTGTCACCTGTTAATGACTCGTGTCATATATTAATGACGCAGGGTCTTTCGCAAAGGACGCAGGGTCTTTCGCAAAGGACTCAGGGTCTTTCGCAAAGGACTCAGGGTCTTTCGCAAAAGACTCGGGGTCTTTCGCAAAAGACTCGGGGTCTTTCGCAAAGGACTCAGGGTCTTTCGCAAAAGACTCGGGGTCTTTCGCAAAGGACTCGGGGTCCTTCGCAAAGGACTCGGGGGTCTTTCGCAAAGGACTCGGGGTCTTTCGCAAAGGACTCGGGGTCTTTCGCGAAGGACTCGGGGGTCTTTCGCAAAGGACTCAGGGGTCTTTCGCAAAAGACTCGGGGGTCTTTCGCAAGAGACTCAGGGGTCTTTCGCAAAAGACCTCGGGGGTCTTTCGCAAAAGACTCAGGGTGTCAACTGTCAACGGCCAGGACTTACCTCCGCGTCTCCGCGTGACACTCTTCACCAGAACAAAGTCCTGGTCACCGAGGTGCAGGTCGTCTACGCGAATTCGGCGAAGACCGGAAACCGAAGCCGATTGAGCGCATCAATCGCTAATGCGCTGAGCCGGTACCTACCGCGGCGTCACGTTTGAGGTCCCGGTACCCACTCTTGGTCCGGGTCGAGGTGTTGCCGGGCGTGCCGTGACCCCCTCCGCGTACATTCGGCTTCCGTAGTAGACGGTGAATGTCACCGCGTCGCCTACTTTGAAAGGAATCGGCGGCGGATCGGGTGAGAATTGGAAGTACACCGGACCCTCCGGTCCCTGGATCCAACCCACCTGCGCCTTCGGATCAAGTTTGATGATCGTGCCGGTTACGTTCTTCCTTGTTCTTGCTTCGGTGCGGCGAAGTTGATTGAGGGGCGTTTTGCTGACGAGCTCCGGTGTGAATGGGGGTTGATCTTGAACGTAGGGGTTATGGCCGACCTGGATTACTCCGGTGTCGAGACGGACTGTCGGCTGAATACCCTGAAGATCGATGCCACCGCGCATGAGCGCATACGCGACGAGCTTGACATCGTTCTCCGGCACGCCGGCTCCGTACCAGATGCCATTCGTCTCTCGTGGATTGCTCGCGGTCGCCTCGCTCACGGCGAAGCCGAGGTCCTGGAGCGCGGTGACGAGTTTCGGTGAGTCCGTCGCCTTCTTGAAATACTGGATGCTCGTGTTGGAGCGATGCTCCGGGGAAGCGGTTGCCGTGATCGCGGAAATATGGGCCAGAGCCTGGAAGCTCTGCTCGATTTTCCGGGTGTCCTCGGGCCGATGCTTGTCAACCGCAAACGCCTGAACCGCGACGGCCTGTGAGGTAACGACCTGTTGCTGTGCGTACTCTTTTTGCTGTGCGTACTCTCTGAGCGTCTTCCTTTCCCCCTCGCGCGCCGTGGTGACGCTTCGGTAATAGAACATGCCTGCGAGAGCCACCGCGAGAATCAGCGCCAGGGAAAGCAATGAGATCGCTCGGGCATAGCGGGCCTGGGTCCGAGCCTTCTCCAACTCTTCGTCGACAACGCGCTTGTGTGCGGCGGTTTGCGCGTCCGTGCTCTTCTGGAGAAACGCCATCGCCTCGTTGAAGCCCGGCGCATACCTCTCGGCCCAGCAGGCCTCCGGTTTCTCCTCGCTTCGCCACGCCAGCGCTCCCGCCAGGTCCGGGCCTGTCCAGAGGCTCGCCTTATTTTTGAGTTCCAGTGACGCGGTCTCGCTCAAACGGCGGTAGGTTCCCGCCGAACGCGCCTCCTCCTCGGTCCAAATTCGCAAGCGGTCCCAAACACGCATCAGGCTCTCGTGGGAGATGTCGATGACGGTGTCGCTCTTCAGAGCCTCGCCGAATGGAGGCATGAGAAAGGAGCGGCTCGGCTTACGGAAGACGTCTACGACATTGGTAAGCTCTTCGATCGTCGCGCCCGTCAATTTGCAGAGTGTGTCGACGTTCGTCGGCCGCCGTACGCCGCGAGCATCGCTGGCCTTGTCGGTAATCGCCTTGAAGAGTTTCTCGCAGATTTCGCGCTGCCTTGGCGTCTTGAGCTCCGCATAGGCCTTTTCCGCGTGCTGATCGAGCGCGCCGGCCATCGTGCCGATCTTCTCGTAGTGCTGCAGGGTCAGTGGGCCCTTGCTACCCTCGCGTTCCCACTGCCGCCAGGTGCGGTTGAGAGCATGCTGCAGGATCGAAAGCTGATCGGGATTCCCGCCCACGTCGTTGACCAGGCGCGTGAGCAGGACAGGATCGATCTCCGCGCCGCCGACTCCGACAGGACCGGCGATGGCGCGTCTGCGCTCGTCACGAGTCATTCGCGGCACGAGGTACTGGCCCCCGTTGATCGCTTCCGGTAGTCCGTAGAACTGCGCGCATTCGCCGAGAAAGTCAGAGCGCATCGTGAGCGTGACGTAGATGGACAGGTCTTTGTGCTCGCGCACTTCCAGGAGGAGATTGACGAACGCCGCGGCCTGATCGGCGAAATCGTTCCGCGCATTCACTCCGATTGCGCTCTGCTCCTGAAATCGGAAAAGCTCTTCGAACTGGTCGGCCACCACGAGCAGGTTCGTTCCCGGCGGCAGACGGGCCTGCTCGAAAACATCCAGCAGCCCAAGTTTGCTCATGCGCAGGCTCGACTCGATCATCTCGCTTTGAGTGAAGGGACCTTCCACGGCACCGTCGTAGAGAGCCTCTTCTTTCGCCAGCGCTTCCGCCATGGCGCAGATCGGATTGTTCCCCGGCCGGAATTGGGCGATACGCCACGACGTGCCGGCTCGCGCCATCATTCCGCGATGAAGGGCCGGGCGCAGACCGCAGTTTACGAGCGACGATTTCCCCGATCCGGATGTCCCGACGACAACAAGTAAATGCGACGCGGCAAGCGTGTCGACCATCGCGTCGACCTGCGATTCACGCCCGAAAAAGAGGTGCTCTTCTTCTTCCAGGAATGGACGTAAGCCGGGGAACGGATTCGTCGAGATCACTTCAGCCCCAGCCCGCCGGCGAGAGCGGCGAGTGCCTGCTCCTCGGGAGCGCTCAATGCGTCGATGACGCCGGCTTCGGTTTGAAGGAGAAACTGCTTCTTGCTCGTTGCGGGCGAAGCAACGTACGTGATCGTCTTCGGGGGGTTGTCGTGGCATGCACCCTGGTTCTTGCGGATATCGCTCTGCTGGTAGGCGCGCCAGGTGTCATCGCCCGCGCCCCAGAAGAGAACGATCGCGCCGGCGGTGGTCATGAGCTGTTCATTCGCTTCGCGCACTGCCGCAGCGTCGCCGTCGAAAACTGTCAGCTCGACTCTCATGCCGCGGGCGACGAGACTCTTTGCCAGCGGCACGGTGGCTTGAACGTCGCGAGGGTCGCAGATCACGTAGACCAGCGTCTTACCTCCATCGGCAACGGGAGTGCTGGTAGCCCGCTCGACACGGGCAAGTGCCGCGAGCACGGCGCTCTTCAGATCCTCGATCCCGCTGGTGATGAGGTCCGCGCCAAACTGCAAGCCGGCGTCCTCATGCAGCGCGGTGATGAAAGCCTGCTGGCGCGGATCGGTGGTCTGCAAATCTGCCGGGACGGAGATGACGCGAGCAAGGCCGCTCTTCCTGCTGACGCCGACAGCCGATTGATTCTGCAGCGCGACTACCGACTGATCCGTTCCGTCGGGCACCGCACCGTAGCTGCTGCCGACGAGATGGATCGACAGCTCGCACTCCTGGAGCAGCCGCTCGACTTCGGCGACGTACTCCGCCGAGTCCGTGGGGAGCTGGGAATCGGGAACGATGTCGTATCCGAGGCGCTTCAGCTCGCCCTCGAGAGTTGTGCGCGCGTCGCGGCGGTCACGCGTGCACTCCGCGAGGTAGACCGATGGCCTGGCCTTGCCGGCCGCGGGCGCACTCGACATCACATCGAGCAACTCCTTGATGTGCCAGGCCACCCGTGTAACCGACTTCAGGAAATCCTGGCGAGCCGCGTCGCCATAAGCGGGGTCGAGCTCCTGCGGCGTGTTGTCGGCGTCGAGGTGATAGAACTCGTAGCCGAGAATGCGTCCAAGCACTCCCGCCACTTCCGGCGGCAAGGTCTCGTCTTTCCCGCACGGTGTCTTGATGATTTTGAAGATGCGGCACTTGTTGCCGATGACGATGCCGCCCGTTTTCTCAGCACTCTCGTAAAACTGAGTCATCTCCTTGCTGCACCATTCCGATTTCAGATAGCGCGGGGAGAGGACGGACACGAGCACGGCCGTCTGGGGGAACTGGCTGAGGATCTCATCGGAGAAGACGTCATTGCCCTGCAGCTTCTCGTCCCGCCAGATGTTCGCATCCTTGCCCGTGTAACGGCTGAGCACCTGTCGAAGCGCCTTGTCGAAGACGGTCACCCACCCTTCCTTCTCATCAGGGAGAGGTTCGTTGTCGATATGGGCGTAGCTGATGAAAGCGTCTCGCGTGAAGCTCATGGAAGTCGCGTTTCCTGTGGGATGGAGGTATCGCAGTATACAGCCGGTGAACGAGGGGCGCTGCCAACGCGCTGAGCCGCTGACGCTGGTCTGCTTCGCTACAGCTTTCCGAGTGCGCCGAAGACCGGCGCCTGGTTGACGTAGCCGGCAGGTTTGACAAACATCTCCGGCGATGGCGATGGCACCGTGAGAATGTCGTCAACTTCCATCTTCAGAATCTCGACGACGGACTCGCCTCCTTCATAGGCACGCGACACCGTCGTCAGGCGGCGCAACGGGAAGCCGATGATCGATTCTGTCTTCGCGTGCAACTCAGCATCGAGCGATGCCATGCCAGTCTCGAGCGGCGGCAACTGGAACGCCAGCGATCGATCGAGCTTGTCTGTTGCCCAGAGCAGCGTCGTGATCCCGTGGAGCCGCTTCACCTTCGTTCCGCTGAAGTCCTCGACCGTCGTGTAGCCGGCGCGGATGACGAATTTGCGAACGGGAAGACCGTCGATGGTTTCGTCGGTCGGCTCTTCGGCAATCGAGATCTTCGCGTCTTTGATCTCGATCTTCACTCCCGGCGCGAGGCCCGTCGGTTGCAGAAGTTTGGCGCGTTCCGCGGCATTGTTGAACCATGTCTTCAGCGGTGTGTTGAGCGCGGTGACCGTGCGGCCTCCATCGGTTGTCAGGAGGACGTCGCAGGCGAACGGCGGTTCCGCGTTTTCCACGGTCAGCCGCCGTTTTTCACCGTCGACGATCACCCGCTCGATGGAGGGCGGGATCTTGAACCGGTCCTTCCTGGTGACTGTCATCCGGTATGTAGTCGCCGCATGTAGTGTGGCAGCGGCGCAGACGAGCAATCCAGCCATCGCGTAGCGGTGCACGATCATTTGCTCTTCTTCCGTGCGTCGCGCATCGCGTCCAGCCGGGCCTTGATCTTCGCCTCGGCGCCCGCTTCCTTCGGCTCGTAGAAACGACGGCCGGCCAAGGCGTCGGGAAGACACTCCATCGCCGCGGTCTGGTCTTCGAAATCGTGGGCGTACTGATAGCCGCGGCCATATCCGAGGTCTTTCATGAGTCCCGTGGGGGCGTTGCGGATGTGGAGCGGGACGCCCGGGTTGTCTCCCTGGCGCACTTCGCGAACTGCCTCGCCGTAGCCGATGTAGACGGCGTTCGATTTCGGCGCGGCGGCAAGATAGGTGACCAGTTGCCCCAGCGCGACGCCGGCTTCTGGCATGCCGAGGAAGTGGACGGTTTGCTGGACGGCGATGGCGAAGACCAGCGCTTGCGGGTCGGCGTTTCCGATGTCTTCGGAAGCAGCGCGCACGAGGCGGCGGGCGATGTACATCGGATCTTCGCCTCCCTCCAGCATGCGCACCAGCCAGTACATCGAGGCGTCGGCGTCGCCGTTGCGAAGCGATTTGTGAAGCGCCGAGATGATGTTGTAGTGCTCTTCGCCGCCTTTGTCGTACATCAGCGAACGGCGCTGAAGGATCTGCGTCACTTTCGTTTTATCGATCGCGCCGTCGTCTTTCGTTGCCGTCTCGACGACGAGCTGCAGCGAGTTGAGCGCCTGGCGCGCGTCGCCCGCCGAGGTCGCGGCCATGAAGTCAAGAGCATCCTCGCTGACGTCGATGCCGTATTTGCGCACCGAGGGATCGCTGACGGCGCGGCGCAGAATCGTCATGACCTGTTCGCGCTCCAGCGCAGGGATGACGACGACTTTCGTCCGCGACAGCAGCGCCGAGTTCACCTCGAACGACGGGTTCTCGGTCGTGGCGCCGATGAGGATGATGTCTCCGGCCTCGACGAAGGGGAGGAAGGCGTCCTGCTGCGCTTTGTTGAAGCGGTGGATCTCATCGATGAAGACGATCGTCTTCGTCCCGCGCGCTTTCCGCTCGCGGCGCGCTTCCTCCATCAGCGTGCGGATTTCCTTGATCGCAGTGCTGGTGGCCGAGAACGTGACGAACTTCGCACGGGTCTTGTTGGCGATGATGCGCACCAGCGTGGTTTTCCCGGAGCCAGGCGGCCCCCAGAAGATCATCGAGGGAATCCGGTCGCTCTCGATTGCGGTGCGCAGGAAGCGTCCCTCGCCGAGGATCTCGTCGAGGCCGATGATCTCTTCGAGCGAGCGTGGGCGCAGCCTCTCCGGCAGCGGCGCATCGCTGCGGGCGGGCGGTTCGAAGGGGTCTTCGCCGAAGAGGGAAGCGGTCATGGTTTGAAGGGTGAAGAGTGAAGGGTGAAGAGTGAAAGGGATCGATCAACAGAGCAGGCTGAAATCAAGGTTTCCCCCACTCACAACGATCGCCGTCTTCCCCTTTGGTTTGATCACGCCTGACAGCAGCGCGGCAATCCCGAGCGCGCCGGTCGGCTCGATGACGAGCTTGGTTCGATACATGGCCAGCTTCACGGCGTCGAGGAGAACATCGTCTTCGACGCTGACGACGTCGCGAACCCGTTCGCGGATCACGGCAAAGTTGCGCTCACCGATGGCCAGCGTTCGGGCGCCGTCGGCGATCGTCTTGGGAGGATCGATGGCGACGATCCGGCCGGACTTGAACGACTGCTCGCCGTCGTTGCCGGCGCGCGGCTCGACGCCGTAGACCGCGATGTCCGGCTTGCTCGACGTCGCCGCGATCGCGACACCCGAGAGCAGACCTCCGCCGCCGAGTGGCGTGACGATCGTCTCGACCTCCGGCCATTCGTCGACGATCTCCAGTCCGATGGTGCCGGCTCCGGCAATGATGCGCCAATCATCAAAAGGAGGGATGACCGCCGCGCCGTTCTTGCTGGCGATGTCGCGGGCGACCGTGTCGCGCGTCGCCGACGTAACTCCTGCGGTGACGACCGTCGCGCCATACGCCTCGGTCGCAGCAACCTTCGACGGGTTGGATCCCTCTGGCATCACGATGGTCGCTTTCATGCCGAGGAGTCTGGCCGCGAGGGCGACGCCCTGTGCGTGATTGCCGGAGGAGAAGGCCACGACGCCGTTGCCGCGCTGGTTCTCGGGCACCTGCAGGAGCGCATTCATCGCCCCGCGGATTTTGAACGATCCGGCGCGCTGGAGGTTTTCGCACTTGAGACGCACCTCCACGCCGATGGCCTCGGAGAGCGATCGGCTGCTCAGCAGGGGGGTGCGGTGGACGTACGGCTGGATGCGGATGGCGGCTTCCCGGACATCCTCGATCGTGACGGCGGACGCATCGATATTTGAAGAATTCACCGGGGCAGTATAAACTCCGGCAAACTGGCCATGGATTGAGCGTCGATTCAGCAGTCGATTGACCAAGGAATCGCCGCCATTACGCCTCGGCTGAGCAGTATCGGGCAAGGTTATTTTCGGGGAGGTTGGGGTTATGTGGAGAAGGGTTACCCGCGGCCTGGTTCTCGCCATTCTGGTGTCGTTCGTCGTGCCTGTGCTGACCGCGCAAACGGTCGAGACGCATGGGGCGCTCGAATATCCTGATTCGTCCGTTTCGCAAAGCGGCGTGATCCTCGTCAAAGGGTGGTTCCTCGACCCTGCGGCGATCTCGAGGATCGCCGTGTACGTCGACGATCAGTTCGTCGTCAACTCGAACACGAATCTGCCGCGCATCGATGTGGAGCAGTCCTACCCGAACTATCCCGGCATCCAGCACATCGCGCCCGGCTTTCAGATCGGCATGCTGGCCAGCCGGTTCACGAATGGAGCACACACGATCGCCGTGCGCGTGTTCGCCAGCGACAACACGGTCACGGAGCTCGGGCGCCGGACGATCTCCGTCGACAATACGATCAATCAGTCGCCCTTCGGCAACGTCGACATTCCCGACCTTGTCGGCACGTACAACGCCTCCGGTTCGTTCCCGGTCTCAGGCTGGGCGCTCGACACCGACGGAGTGGCCAAGGTCGAGGTGCTCATCGACAACGGTGTCGTGCAGAACGCCATGTACGGCGATCCGCGCCCGGACGTGGCCAACACGATTGCCGACTGGCCCGATGCGCTCTACAGCGCTTTCGTCGCCAACGTCGATACGACGCGAATCCAGGATGGTGTGCACACGCTCGACGTGCGCGCGACCGACCGCCTCGGCCTCTCGCGGCTCATCGGCCGCCGCACCGTGCAGATCTTCAATGAGGGCGGAAATCTGAAACCGTTTGGCTATATCGATGAACCGATCCGCGACGCGGTGCTGTACGGCACGCGTTGCAACGTCGTTCCCCAAGCCTCACCCTTCATCAATCCGCAATCGCATATCACGCCAGTCCGCGGCTGGGCTCTCGACCTCGGCACGCGCACTGACACCGGCCGCGTCGCCTACGCCGAGCTGATGATCGACGGCCGCATCTGGTATTCGACCGGTGACTGCGCATTCAGTCCGATCTTCGGCAATTACGTGAACTGCTACGGCCTGCCGCGCTTCGACGTGGAGCGCTACTACCCCGGATATCCTGACGCGCCACGCTCCGGCTTCCTCTTCACGATGGACGTCGGCGCCCTGCTCGCGTCCGGCGTAGGCCCCGGCAATCACGTGCTGAAAGTGCGCGTCGGCGATCAGCAGCAGACGTTCACCGAACTGCCGAACCGCGATGGCATCCCCGTCTTCTTCGAGTGCGCGGAAGACCGCGTCGCCTCCGCCGTCGGCTTCATCGACGTCCCGCAGACCAACGACTTCATGAAGGGAACGGTTACGTTCCAGGGCTGGGCCCTGACCGAACACAGCACCCTCCAGGAGGTCGATATCCTCGTGGACGGCGACTTCAAGGGGAAAGCGCAGTACGGTTTCCCCCGTCCCGACGTTGTGGTGCAATACCCCTATCTATTCAACACTCAGAACTCGGGATGGCACTTCGTCATCGATACGACGAAGCTCGCAAACGCCAAACACCGCGTGACGGTGCGCGTCGTCGACTTCAACGCCTTGGTTACGGAGATCGGCTCGGTCGATTTTTATACGCAGAACGCGAACCCGGTACCTTGAAAATGCGCGGCGGCTAGCGCCGCCGCGCGTTGTCTGTTGTCTGTTGTCGGTTATCGGTTTCCGTTTCAGTTGCCAGGTTCTCCCTGCGGCGCTGATTGCGCGTTGGCCCGCGGTATCCGCACGCTGACAACCGACAACTGACAACCGACAACGCGCTCGCGCCAGCGAGCGCAAAAGAGTCACTTCCACGCATACACATCCACATTCGCACGCGCCCGCAACTGATTTGTCCACGTCTCGATCTGCTGTTCGAGCTGGCGTGATCGGATGAGCGTGCGAATCTCTTCGCGGACGTCGTTGAGCGGCGGCACCGGAAGTCCTCTCGCGGTACGTTGCTGACGCCACGGTCCGTTGTAGTACGCGGCGATGTCGTCATTGGCGACGAAGATCAATGGGGCGAAGCGTTCCTGGATATAAGCCTCCACCTGCAACTGGCGCTTGATGAGTGCGCGCAACTCGTCGAGAGTCAATTCCGCCCGGAGGAGCGCTGCGTCGAGCGAAGACGGCGGAACGAAACGATGCTGGATCTCCACCAGCCGCGCTTCGATCGAATCTCTCGGGATGTTCTGCGCTCCGAAGCGCTCCACGTCCCGATACCGCAGTGCCTGCGCAATCAACGCCTCGAGGATGTCATGGTGGTAATCGTCGTCGCTTCGTCCGGCGATGCGTGGAATGAAACGAACCTCGGCCATCTGGTCGACTTCGCTGACTGTCAGAACCTGTTGATCGATGACGGCAGCGATACGGTCGAGAGTTACGGCGCGCGCGGGGACTCCGAGGATTGACGACAAGAACAGCGCGACGCACGCTGCGCGCGCGGCGGCGATTGCGCGCGATAGCCGCGGTTGTTTGCGGCGGTTTGTCACCTCAATCATTTCTTTCATCGCTCCGCAAATCTTGACACCATCCGGCGCAATTCCTACATTCTCGTGCTTGTTGGCAGTCATTCGGCGAGACTGCCAGACAAGCCCGGCCATTCGCTGCCAAACTCGCAATTAACCTCATGGTTCAGCATATCGATCGAAGCGGTGATGATCTCGACACGCGCGCCCGCGAGGTGCTGCGCGAGATCATCATGCAACACGTGGCGACGGGTGAAGCGATCAGCTCGCGCACCCTGGCGAAGTGCGGGCGGTTTCAGCTCTCGCCGGCCAGCTTGCGCAACGTGATGGCGGATCTCGAAGATCTCGGTTACCTGCAGCATCCTCATACCTCAGCCGGCCGCGTGCCGACGGATCTTGGCTACCGTTTCTTCATCGACCACCTCATGCGGTCGCGCACGCTCACGCAGCGCGAGCGCGAGACGATTGATGATCAGGTCAGTCACGCCAACGAGATCGACGAAGTGCTTCATCTCGCCTCCCGCGTTCTCTCCAGGCTCAGCGACCAGGTTGGCGTCATCTTCATGCCGACCCTGCTGCAATTCACGGTCCGCAGCATGGACTTCATCAGCGTCGCCGACAACAAGATCATGTGCATCCTCGTCGGGCAGAACGGCGTCGTCGTGAACAAGATCATCGAGACGCGGCTGCCGTTCACGCGTGACGAGCTCCAGAAAATCTCACGCTTCATCACGGTCGAGTTCAGCGGGATGAGACTCGACAGTATTCGCCGGCGCCTGATTCGGATGACCGAGGAAGAGCGGGCCATGCACGACGGGATGCTGCAGAAGACCATCACCCTCGGCATCGAGGCCGTCAACGACGTTGCGCCGCTCGAGCACGAGCTCTATGTCGAAGGAACGGCTTCGATTCTCACCAAACCGGAGTTCGCCGACGCCGTCTCCATGCGCAAGACCTTCCTGGCCCTGCAGGAAAAAGAAAAGCTGGTGGAGATCTTGAACTCCTGTCTTTCCGAAGAAGGTCTGCAGATCCTGATCGGATCGGAGAGCAATTTCACGCAGGTCTACAACTTCAGCATCGTGGCGCGGCGCTACGGAACGCAGGCGGCTCCGCTCGGCATGGTCGGCATCATCGGACCGATGCGCATGGAGTACGCTCGCATGGCGCCGCTGGTCGACTATCTCGGTCTCGCCCTCAGCCGCAAGATCGAAGAAGAACAGGAGCAACAGCAGTGAACGACAAAAACAACGGGAATGACGTGGACGACGACCGCTATGTGATCGAAGACACCGGCGACACGGTCGAGGACATCGAGTACGAAATGGAAGTGGCGGCGCAGGAAGCTGTTGATGGTCCGGCCGCGCCGGCCGCAGTGCCCGTTGCGGACGACTTTCGCGACCGCTACCTACGCACGCTCGCCGACTTCGAGAACTTCCGCAAACGCTCCGAACGTGAGAAGAACGATTTTCAGCGCTACGCCCTGGCCGGAATGGTCCGCGATCTCCTCCCGGTACTCGACAACTTCGACCGCGGTCTCGATCATGCGGAAGAGGGCGACGAGTTTCACAAAGGCATGGCCCTCATCTACAAGCAACTCTTCGACGTCCTCCAACGGCACGGCCTGAAGCCGATCACGGAGTCCGGCGTCCGCTTCGATCCGAACATCCATGAAGGAGTCGTTCGCGTAGAGGACTCATCCGTCCCTTCGCACACCGTCGTTGAAGTGATGCAGAAAGGTTACTTTCTCCACGATCGATTGATTCGCCCGGCAATGGTCAAGGTTGCGGTTGGTGGTCCGGAGGAGACCGCGCCGTCAGGCACGTAATTCATGTCGAAGATCATCGGAATCGATCTCGGGACGACGAACTCCTGTGTCGCCGTCGTCGACGTCACCACGCCGCAGGTGATGGCAAACCGGGAAGGCAGCCGCACCACTCCTTCGGTCGTCGGATTCACCGAAGACAGCGAACGGCTGGTCGGTCAGATCGCCAAGCGCCAGGCCATCACGAATCCGTTCAACACGGTCTACGCGATCAAGCGCCTCATCGGCCGCAAGTACGACACGGATGAGGTCAGCCGCGCCAAACAGATCCTCCCGTATCAGATCGTTCCGGCCGACAACGGCGACATGAAAGTGAAGATCCGCGACCGCGAATACTCGCCGGAAGAGATCTCCGCATTCGTCCTCATGGAGATCAAATCGTTTGCCGAGGACTTTCTCGGCGAGCCGGTCACCGAGGCCATCATCACCGTGCCAGCATACTTCAACGATAGCCAGCGCCAGGCCACGCGCGACGCCGGCAAGATTGCCGGCCTTGAAGTGCTCCGCATCATCAACGAGCCGACAGCCGCGGCGCTCGCTTATGGTCTGGAAAACAAAGCGAACCAGCGCATCGCCGTCTACGACCTCGGCGGCGGCACCTTCGACATCTCGATTCTCAAGCTCGAGGATGGCCTTTTCGAAGTCCTCTCAACGTCCGGCGATACCTACCTCGGCGGTGAAGATTTCGACAAGCGCATCATCGACTGGCTCATCGAAGGCTTCCAGAAGGAAACCGGCATCAGTCTGGCCGACGACCGGATGGCCCTGCAGCGTTTGAAGGAAGCAGCCGAGCGCGCCAAGCATGAGCTTTCCGTCGCCCCTGAATCGCGCATCACGCTCCCGTTCATCTCCGCCGATGCCTCAGGGCCGAAGCATCTGAACAGCGTCCTCACCCGAATCGAGTTCGAGAAAATGGTCGAGGACCTGATCCAGCGGACGATCGATCCCGTCAACGACGCGCTCAAAGAAGCCGGACTCACCGCCGCCGACATCGATGAAGTCGTCCTCGTCGGTGGTCAAACGCGCATGCCGCGTGTCGTTGAAGCCGTGCAGAAAGTATTCGGCAAAGAGCCCAACCGCAACATCAATCCTGATGAAGTCGTCGCCGTCGGCGCTGCCGTGCAGGCCGGCATTCTGCGCGGCGACATCAAAGACATGATCCTGCTCGATGTCACGCCGCTGTCGCTCGGTGTCGAAACGCACGGCGGCGTCTTCACCAAGGTGATCGAGCGCAACTCCACGATCCCGACCAAGAACTCGCTGATTTTCACCACCGTCGTCGATCATCAGAACAAAGTCACCGTGCACGTGCTCCAGGGCGAGCGCGAATTCGTGCGCGACAACAAATCGCTCGGCAAGTTCGACCTCGTCGGCATTCCAGCGGCACCGCGCGGCGTGCCGCAGATCGAAGTCACCTTTTCGATCGACTCCAACGGCATCGTCAGCGTCACGGCCAGCGATCAGGCCACAGGCCAATCGACCGGCGTGAAGATCAATCCGGCCGGCGGGCTGTCTCAGGACGAGATCGACCGGCTCGTCAACGAAGCGGCCGAACACTCCCGCGGCGACGCCACGCGCCGCGAGATCCGCATGTTGCAGAACAAGCTCGAGGGCATGGTCTACACGAACGAGAAGGTCTTCCGCGAGTTTGGCAAAATGCTCAGCGACGAAGACCGCGACAAAGTCCAGAAGATCATCACCAAATCGAAAGAGCAGGTGGCCTCGGAAGAAAAGCAGCGTCTCAACGACGCCATCTTCGAGTTGCAGACCGCATCACGCATTCTGACGAGCGTGATGCTCTACAACCCGATGAAGATGAACAGTCCGAGCGAACCGACCAACCAGTAAACGATGGCTACGACAGAAAGACGCGACTACTACGAAGTCCTCGGCATCGCCCGCACCGCCGCCGTCGACGACATCAAGAAGGCATACCGCCGCCTCGCCGTGAAGTACCACCCCGACAAGAATCCGGGCGATGCGGATGCCGAGGAGAAGTTCAAGGAAGCGGCGGAGGCGTATGGCGTGCTTTCGGATGACGAGAAACGCGCACGCTACGACCGCTTCGGCCACCAGGCCGTTGGCGGCGGCGGCTTCGATCCGAACCAGTTCGCCGACTTCGGCGACATCCTCGGCGACCTCTTCGGGTTCGGCGACTTCTTCGGAACTGGACGCAAACGCACCACGCGCGCGGCGCGTGGGAACGATCTCCGCTACGACCTCACCCTCGAATTCGAGGAAGCGGTTTTCGGCAAGGATGTGACGATCGACGTTCCGCGTGTGGCTACGTGCAATGTCTGTCACGGCAGCGGCGCGAAGGCGGGCACGCAGCCGGTCACCTGCACCGGATGCGCAGGCCGCGGACAGGTGCGCTACTCGCAGGGTTTCTTTGCGGTGGCCCGCACATGCCCTCAGTGCGGTGGCGCCGGAAAGGTCATCAAGGATCCGTGCGCGTCGTGCGATGGCGCCGGCCGCGTGCGTGAAGAGAAGACGATCTCCGTCAAGATCCCGGCAGGCGTCGACGACGGTTCGCGTCTGCGCGTGGCGGGCGAAGGCGAAGCAGGATTCAACGGCGGACCATCCGGCGACCTGTACGTTTTCCTCGCCGTTCGCGAGCACGCCACCTTTACGCGACGCGACTACGATATCCATTCCGAACAGACCATTTCGTTCACCCAGGCCGCCCTCGGCGCCGACCTGCAGACCGCGACCATCGAAGGGGCGGAACCGCTGCGCGTTCCACCCGGCACCCAACCGAACCAGATCTTCCGCCTGCGCAACAAGGGCGTGCAGTTCCTCCAGGGCCCCGGCCGCGGCGACCACTACGTCCACGTCTCCGTGCGCATCCCGACCACCCTCGACGAGACGAAGCGAGAGTTACTCGCGCGATACGCAGAGCTCGAAGGCGAAACCCCGCTGCAGGACAAGGGTGTATTCGGGAAGGTGAAGGACTTCTTCACGGCGCCGTAGGTTTATTCTGTCAGCATGACGAAGAGGCAGGAAGCAGCAACACACGCCGCGCGATGGGCAGTTCAAGATGCCAGGGCTCGCCTCAGCGAAGTTGTGCGCAAGGCGAAGACAGAAGGTCCACAGTGGATCACGGTGCGTGGCCGCGAAGAAGTGGTTATCGTCTCGGTCGAAGAGTATCGCCGCATGAAAGGCGAACCGACGGGCGCGCTGCTGGTGAAGATGCTGCAGAATTCGCCATTGCGCGACATCGAGTTCGAGCACGAGGGAACGCGCGCCGTGGTTCGCCGAGTAAAATTGTGAGCGAGGCATGCGCGTCGTAAGGAGTGCGGTCGTCTCGACCGCGGGCACTCGGGCGTCCTCGCCCGAGTGCTGTCAAGGCGGAGGTCGGAATTCGTCGATGTTCTTGCTTGCGTAAAGTACGGCTTCGTAGTTTCTGGCCGCGCAAACTAGAATTCTCCCCGTGTCCGATCAGACCTTCTCCCGCTGGCGTCCCCATCCCTGGCACGGACTGCCCACCGGTCCCGACGTCCCGAGCATCGTCAATGCCTACATCGAGATCACGCCGTTCGATCTCATCAAGTACGAGGTTGACAAGGCCAGCGGCTATCTTCGCGTCGATCGTCCGCAGCGAACGTCGTCGCAGCCGCCGGCACTTTACGGGTTCATTCCGAGGACCTACTGCGGTCCGCGCGTCGCCGCGCTGACGCCCGTGACCAAGCGCGGCGACGGCGATCCGCTCGACATCTGTGTCCTCAGCGAGCGGCCGATTGCGAAGTCGGAGATCATCCTGTCCGTACGCGTGATCGGCGGATTGCAGCTCGTCGATCGCGATGAGGCCGACGACAAGATCATCGCCGTCTTGCAGGGCGATTACGTCTGGGGCGAGGCCCACGACCTCAGCGACGTTCCCTCCGTGCTCATCGAACGGCTCGAGCATTACTTCGCCACCTACAAGCTCGTGCCGGGCGGCCCGGTCCACATCCGCGTCTCCGGCTCGTACGGCTTCGCGCACGCCCATGCGGTCGTGCAGGCGGCGATGGAAGACTACGCCGAGCTTTACGGCGAACCGGAAGCGTGAAGGACTTCATCCTCGATGTTTCGTTCGATGCGCGCGACCTCGCGCTCGAAGATCTCGTGCAGTCGCGTTTGTTCCTCACGCAATCGACCGGCAGCTCAGCAATCGTTGAGAACGGCACATCGATCGTTTCCGCGTACTTCGATTCGGCGAGCCAGCGTGACGCAGCCGCGGTGGAGTTGCGCAACATCGAAGGCATCGAGCTCCATGCCACCGAGCGCGAACGGATCGATTGGCTCGAGCACTACCAGCAATCGCTCGAGCCGCTATTCATCGGAGAGCATTTCGTCGTCGCTCCCGATGCTGCGCTGATTCCGAGCGATACCAAACGCCACGCGCTGGTCGTTCCCCAGGAGCAAGCCTTCGGCACCGGCTCGCACGAAACGACGTCGCTCTGCGTCGAGATCCTGGAAACGATGGACGTCGCCGGTAAACGAGGGCTTGACGTCGGCGCCGGCAGCGGCATCCTCGCCCTTGCCATGTGCCGCCTCGGCGCGCAACAAGCCATCGCCTTCGACAACGATGTCGACGCCTTCGCAGCGCTGCGCGAGAACCGCGCCCGCAACGAAGTCGAGCCCGAGCGGATGCCGCTTTTCATCGGAGGAGTGGATGCTCTGCGCGGCGCCCCCTTCGACATCATCACGATGAACATCATCCCCGAGGTCATCATCCCGCTCCTCGGCGATGTGAAGCGGCACGTGGCCGGATCGCTCATCCTTAGCGGCATCCTCGTGATCAAGCGCGATGACGTTGTTGCCGCGTGCGCGAAGCACGGACTGTCGATCGTTGAAGAGCGATCGAAAGGGGAGTGGTGGGCGGGGGTGTTTCGGGCGTCATAATTCGAAAGCACAGACAAGAGTGTCTGTGCCACATCGCACCTGCTTCTTTGCCCAGGGCTTCCTGTCGCGCAGCTCAATGTGGCACAGACACTCTTGTCTGTGCTTTAAACTAGCCACCATGAACCAGATCAGCGATCGTCTCCGCGGCCTCGTGCAGTCTGACATTCGTCGTATGTCCCGCGAGTGCGAGCGCGTTGGCGGCATCAACCTCGGGCAGGGCATCTGCGATCTGCCGACGATCCCCGAGCTCGTCGACGGCGCCTGCGAGGCCATCCGCACGAACAAAGCGACCTACTCGAAGTTCGAAGGGATCGATCCGCTGCGCGAGAAGATCGCCAGGAAGATCGAGCGCTTCAACGGCTTCAAAGTCGACCCGGCCACCGAGGTGATCGTGACGGTGGGATCGACCGGCGGATTTGCTGCGGCGACGCTAGCCACGCTCAACGCCGGCGACGAAGTCATCCTCTTCGAGCCCTACTACGGCTACCACCTCAACACCCTGCGCGTCCTCGGCATCGTGCCGAAGTTCGTGCCGCTGACCGCGCCCGACTGGTCGATCGATTTCGACGCCCTGCGCGCCGCGTTCGGTCCGAAGACGCGCGGCATCGTTGTTTGCACGCCGTCGAATCCCTGCGGCAAAGTCTTCACGCGCGACGAGATGGAGAAGATCGGCGCGCTCTGCCGCGAGTTCGGCGCGTGGGCTTACACCGACGAGATCTACGAATACATCGTCTACGACGGACTCCGACACGTGTCGATGGCGTCGATCGAATCGTGCCGCGATCTCACCATCACGATCAGCGGTTTCTCGAAGACGTTCTCCGTGACCGGCTGGCGCATCGGCTACGTCGCCGTTGATGCCCGCATCTCGTCGTCCATCGGCCTCGTCAACGATCTCTTCTACGTCTGCGCTCCGACGCCTCTGCAATGGGGCATCGCCCGCGCCCTCGACATCGGCGACGATTACTACACCGACCTCGCCGCCGACTACCAGAAGAAACGCGACATGCTCGCCTCCGCCCTTCACGAAGCCGGCTTCGAGCCCTCGGTCCCGCAAGGCGCGTATTACATGCTCGCGAAAATCCCCGACGACTTCCGCGACGACCGCGAAGCCGCGCAATCGCTCCTCGAAACCTCGCGCGTGGCCTCCGTCCCCGGCTCCGCCTTCTTCGCCTCGGAGACCGGCAAACGCATGCTCCGCTTCTGCTTCGCGAAGGATTTCGCATCGCTGGAAGAAGCGTGCAACCGGATTCGCGCGTTCAAGCCGGCGGCGGTGTAGGGCGAGCGCGCCTGTCATTCCGAGAGGGCGAGTGTGGAGGAATCCCCTGCCGACGGAGCGGCGCAAAGCGCGGTCCGCAACGACGTTAGAAGGAGGGACGTGCTAGTCGGTTAGCACGTACTGAAGGAAACGTTGGCCATACGGCATCACGCGACCACGCAAATCTTCCGCTCCATTGGCGGTCATCATGCCACCAGTTTGGCCCACACTCGTTAGGCCCATGCGATCAAGCTCCCGAGCGAGGTCGTCAATGCGGTTGGCGATCTCCGGTGCTCGTCGTCGGAGCGTCTGAGAAACCGAGCCATAGCCAAATGGCTCAAGATCTACCTTAGGTTGCTGCATCAAAGCCTTGAGCAGACGAACATGTTCGGGCTCGATCTCTTCGAGCGTCCGCAAGAATCTCTGCTTCTCTGCCCACGGTTCGCCCGGCGAAGCAGCTGTGTTCGCGAGAAATGCGCGGTATAGCGCTCGCTTCGTCTCACTTTGCTCCGTTGCGATCTTCTGCATGGTCACGTCCAGTAGATCCTCGAACTCCTCCGTCTTCACGTAGTGTTTCGCTGTGTCTGACTCCACTCGGCGCATGTCATCCGCGAGCTTCTTTAGTTCATCCGCCACGCGTCGAAACTTGCGATCGTTTGCCTTGCCCACCATGTAGCTGCTTATGGGTCCGCCTACCCACGGTGCAGCGCTCGCGAAGGCAGCGGCGATCTCCAGCGTGGCCTCAGTTCCGTCGCGTTCCTCGATCCGGGCAAGTGCATCAAGTGGCTTGTCTTCAGACATGTTTCGCATTCTACCTTCAGGAGACGGTATATTTCGAACTTGGGCCAGTACTCAACTCCGTTCGAGGCTACTGCCGCAACAAACATGTCGATTAGAGGGACCAAGGTTGTTGGGAAATGCCGTTTACGCGGAGAGGTTGGGGACCTGTGTCATTCCCACGTCTTGCCTGAATTCATGTACGAACCTATGTACGACCAGAATCACCGCTTCGTTGCTCTGTCGGCCTCGGGCTCCGGCGAAAGTGAACCAGTTCAGAAGGGATATCGTGAGTATCTTCTCTGTCGTGATTGTGAGGGCTATTTCGGAGAGTGGGAACGTCAAGTCGCACCCGTGTTTCGTTCTCTCCGACAACGGCTGCATGGAGCGTCACCGAATGCGGTCATTCGACTACCAACGCAGTATGCGTCGCTAAAGCTCTTTATGCTGTCCTTGTTGTGGCGAGCTTCGATCGCCAAGCACGCCAACTATGCAGCGGTCGACCTCGCGAGCCTTGAGCCAATCGTTCGCCGCATGCTATGTTCCGCTACGCCCGGCAGCGAAGCGGCGTTTCCAATAGTCGCGCGAGCATATGCGAACGTTGATCGGCTAGAGGGCGTTATCGGAATATGGGGTCGAAATGTCTCTAATGGTATTCCGCTGGTGTGGCTCGATATTTCAGGCGTTCGTTGGATTTACTATCTCTCACCACAAGTTGCGTCACTTGCGACCGTTCCGCCAGTCGCGGTCACCAGGAACGAGCTTCGCGTCTTCGTCGGAACGAAGGATGAGAGTGAATTTCACCAGAAACTAATACCGCTGGTGCGTTGAACGGTCGCCACGGTTTACGCAAGCACGGAAGCGCGGTCGCAACCTATCTCGGGACTGCAGGGACTGCAACAGTGCTCATCGAAGGGCTGAACCATGCACAAAGATCCGATCGTCGCTGAACCCGCAAATTGCGCGCGGAACTGATGAACGAGGTTGGCAACGACCTTGACACGCTGTTCGACTATCTTCGGCAACGCGAGGACCAGCACGCAGAGCGGCTCGTGAGCTTTGCGCCCCGCCGCGTGGTGGCCATGGGTGGCGTCATCGCCGATAGAAAGCTGGAGGAGTAGCCGCCTCGGTTGTTGGCGTTGGCGGCCCAGTTCATCCCCCTCATCCGCCTTCGGCACCTTCTCCCCCACAAAAAGCGCGGGGGAGAAGGACGCTCGATTCGAGGGTGCGGATTGGGGTGACGCCTACCCCTTCGGTACCACCGTCGCGGTCACGACGACGATCAGCGCTTTGTCGCCCATCGTCGTTGTGCCGATGACGACTTTTTCGTTTTGGCGGACGGAGACGGGGGTCTCGAAGCCGACTGATTGGTACTGGATCGGTTGGGTGCCGCCGATGGTGATGGGGACGCGCATCGAGAATTTGAAGTTCTGGATGTCGATGGCCGGGCGTTCGCCGCTTGTCGTGGTGATCTGGAACAGGTTGTAGGTGTAGAGGATCGGCTGTCCTTCGCGGACGGTCATGCCGAGAAGCGTGGGCTCGGCGACGCCGGAACCGTTGATGCCGAGGCCTGGTTTCGTGCGCTGCACGACCGCGGTCATCAGGCCGTAGTGCGCGTAGCGGAGCGTCGATTGAAGCTGCTTGACCACGGGCGCCAATTCCTCGGGGATGCTTTCGGCGCCGGCCAGCGGCGTCTTTGATCCGATCAGCACGGAGATTTTCATCTCGATGTCCGGCGTGTCGGCGACGGGATGATCGAGCCGCGCGATGGCGCTCTCGATGGCGATGATGTTTTCCTTGAAATCGCGCGCGGTAATCGTGTGCAGGTCTTCGTTGACGCTGAGGGCCGTCCCTTTGAAGCCGCTGCCCAGCAGCTTGACGGACGAGGCGATTTCGCGTGCGTCGCGGCTGTGAACCTCGAAGACTTTGCTCTGGAGCTCGCGCGTGGTGTTGTACTCCTCCGTGTTCTTGTCCTGGCCTTTCTCTTGTGCCAGCGCGGCAGCGGAGATGAGTAGTGACGCGATGATGACGATGAGTCGTTTCATGAGTTGCCTCCTGTCGTTGTCGGGGTCTGGTTCGCGATCCAGATGATGCGGACGTCGGGATCCGGCGTCCGGATTTCCATGCGGATGGTTTGGTACTCGGGATGCTGCGGCGGGTGATGCTTCGTCCGGTAGACAGCGCGTGCGACCGGCTGACGTGGTGCAGCTTTCGGGATCGAAGATTTCGCTGATTGGATAGCGGTTGGCGGAAGCGCAACGCGGGCGGTCTCGACGGCTGCATTCACCTGCGTAGCCGCGGGCGCTACATGAGTCGTGATGATCGGTGAGACAACGTGCGGGTTGCTGGTGACGAGTGAATTCGGACTCTGCCGTCTGGCGACGAAGCTGATGCCGATGGCAATGACCAGCAGCGCGGCAATGGCGAGGCGCACGAACAGAGGAACCCCGCGCCGTTGGTTTTGCGCTCCGATTTTGGCCATGACGTTGGCACGGACCGCGGCCAGGTCATCGTCGGAAAGCGGCTGCGTGGAACGGAACTCGGTCATCTTCATCGCGAACCTCCTCGCGCTTCGATCCAGGAGCGCAACTTCGCGCGTGCTTTGCTGATTTGCACCCGCACCGTGGCGGGCGAGCTGCCGAGGATTGCGGCTACTTCGTCGGTCGGCAGTTCCTCGACGTCGCGCAGGATGATCGCCAGCCGCTCTTTGGCCGGCAGCGCGTTGATGGCGCGCGTCAGCAATGCGACTTCGTCCTTCGCAACAAGATCATCATCCGCGGAGCGGGCGCTGCTGGCGATGCTCAGCGCGGAATCGAACGGCGCGAAGATCCAGCGCCGTCTGCGTTTCTTCTCCAGATCGCGGCAGACGTTGACGGTGACGCGGAACAGCCAGCCGAAGAAGTTCTGCTGCTCGTCGTATCCGTGCAGGTGGCGGAAGACGCGCAGAAACGTCTCCTGCGTCGCTTCCTTGACCTCTTCGGCATCCCCCAGGATTCGCCAGGAAAGCAACGCGACACGATGTTGGGATGCGAGCATGATCTCCTCGAAAGCACGCTCGTTGCCGTCGCGGGCCAGACGGATTGCCGCGAGGAGCGCCGGCGCCGTTTCCGAGATCCTCGGCACTGCGGTTACATCCATCGTCAACAGCGCCTCGGCAGTCATCGTTCGTGCGTTCTCAAACAACCTCTACTCGGGTAGGGGAGAGATCGTTTATTGGACGATGAAGAATGGTGCAGGTTCTCATCTGCGCACATCTGCGGACCAAAAGCCTTTTCCGCAGATGACGCAGATGTGCGCAGATGAAATAGCGAGGCCGCTACTTCTTCGCGTGCGCTTCGTCCAGCGCGGCAAGCACCTCTTCCGCGTGCCGTTTCGTGTCGACCTTTTTCCAGATCTTCTTGATCTTGCCGTCGGGGCCGATCCAGAACGTTGTGCGGGCCACACCCCAATAGCGCTTGCCGTACATGTTCTTCTCTTTCCAGACGCCGTACATCTTCACGATGTCGCCCATCGAGTCGGACAGGAGGGGGAAGTTGAGCTCGTACTTGCCGCGGAACTTGTCGTGGCTTTCCAGCGAGTCGGTGGAAACGCCGAGGACGACAGCGTGGGCTTTGCTGAGATCGGGTTCGTGATCCCGGAACGAGCAGGCCTCGGCCGTGCAGCCCGGCGTATCGTCCTTAGGATAAAAGTAAAGGATGACGTCTTTGCCCTTGTGCTCCTTCAGCGTCATCTCTTTGCCGCGCGTCGACGGCAGACGAAAGTCGGGTGCTACGTCGCCGACCTTCGGTTCGTAGAAGTCTTGCATGGGTTGTCTCCTTCTAAGTCAGAGATCAGGAGAACAGAGATCAGAGACAAGGGAAACCTGATCCCTGATCTCTAATCTCTTGTCTCTGATCTCTGCCTCCCTGATCTCTGCTTCTCAGTTCACTCCGCTTCCGAACAATACCTTCTCGGCGATGAGCACGGCGTTCAGGGCGGAGCTGCGGCGGAGATTATCGCAGACGGCCCACACCCAGAAGCCGCCGCGAATCGACGCATCCGGCCGAACCTCGGCGATCAGCACTTCGTCCTTGCCCGCCGCGTCGATCGTGCCGAAGGCCTGGTCTCCCTCCGCGAACGTGATCGCGGCGTTCTCGCGCAGCGACGTCGTGATCCGTTCGACGCTGAGATTGTCTTTCGTCCGCACGAAGAGCGAGAACGTGTGGCTGTGAAAGATCGTGCCCTGCGTCATCAGGAGTGCCAGTTGCGTGGTGGGATCGGTCAGCGCGCGGATCTGCGAGGCGATGTACTCCTCGTTGCGCTCCGGAGCGGGGTAGAGATTGAAGGCCAGTTGCCGGTCGAACACTTCCTGCGGCACGGTCTGGATGTTGAGGACGCTGATCGTCTGACGGGCCAGCTCATCCAGGCCGAGCTGACCCGCTTCGGAGGCCGGCTGCACGACCGTCGCGGTGCAACTCTCCACGCGGCTGATGCGCTCGATCTGGTGGAGGATGAGCGCGATCGGAATCGCTGCCGGATGCGGCGAGATGAGCAGCCGGTCGTCCGCATCGATTTCGTCAAGATTCACGCCGGCGATAGCGAGCTTGCCGTCCACGGCGCTGGAAGGCTGCGAGAGATCGATGGCCACAAAGTTGTCATCGTCGTAGCGCTCGATCCATTCGCGGTTCTTCTCGGCCGGTCCGCAGAAGAAAACGATGTCGCAATCTTCCATCTCATCATCGGAAACAGGGAGCACCACTGCGGGCTCGTCGCCGATCTCCGTCAGCAATCCGGTCGCTGTTCCACTGCTGTCGAGCAGGACGACTTTGGCGAAGGGAAAGGAGCGTTCGCGAAGGATCGACTGGATCTCCGCGCCGACCAGAGTCTGCGGATTGACGATGGCAAGGCGGTAGCCGGAGGGCTTCTTTGGCTCAGTCATGTGCGGCGCGATTTGTAGCACATCGGGTTGCGTGTCTTGTTGATGTCGGAGAACCACACCAGGGCGGGACGGCCTGGTGCCGCGAGCGAGACGCTCGCACTCCTCTACGCGGCTGGTGGGGCTGGCAACACATCTGCCGGAATCGACGGCGGGAACACGATGGTCCAGAGGCGGATTAGCGGCCCCGAGGCGAGATAGGCGATGGCGAAGAAGAGGAGGAACGGGCGCGGCCAGGCCCAAGCCACGGCGAGGATCGCGGCGATGACGACGATGTACATCAGCGATCGTCCCTTCTGGAAATTGATGCCCTTCTGCGCGCGCCAGCGAATCGGGGAGACCATCGCGAAGGCCGTGAGGGCGGTGAGGATCATGATCACGGTGGCGAAGCGATGGTCGAGCACCGGCGCCGGCGCGTAGTAGATGACCGCGGCGAGCGTCAACGCCCCGGCCGGGCTGGGCAGGCCGACGAAGTAGCGGTAGTCAGTCTTGCCGGTCATGACGTTGAATCGCGCCAGCCGTAGCGAGACGCTGACAAGGAAGAGGAAGGCGATGCCGACGCCGAGTTTGCCGAGGGAGTGAAGGCCCCAGGCGTAGACGAGGACGGCGGGGGCGCAGCCGAATGTGACGACGTCTGCGAGCGAGTCGTACTCCTTGCCGAATTCGCTCGTGGCGCCGAGCTGCCGGGCCACGAGTCCGTCGAACGTGTCGAATACGGCGGCGATCAGCAGCGAAACGCAGGCGATCTCGAATGCGTGGATCGCCAGGTCGGTCCGCCCGATCGCAATCGCCTCGGCGCCGCGCATGCTGTTCACGATCGAACGGAAGCCGAAGAAGATGTTCAGCATCGTGAACGACGTGGGGACGATGTAGACGCCGCGGCGAAGCTTCTTCCGGACGTCCTGCCGCTGGATCATTTCGCTCCGAGCTCCGCGACGACGGTCAGTCCGACCTTCACTTTGTCGCGCATGCCGACCTTGATGAGCGCGCTGGCGGGGAAGAACATGTCGACGCGCGAACCGAACTTGATCATGCCGACGCGCTCGCCGCGCACGACCTCGTCACCCTCTTTTTTATCGAAGACAATGCGCCGTGCCAGCAACCCGGCAATCTGCTTGAAGGCCAGCGTCGCGCCATGCTTGTCCTCGAGGACGATGAGGTTCTGCTCGTTCTCGGTCGATGACTTTTCGGCGAACGCTGCGATCTTCTTTCCCGGGTTATAGCGGTAGTGAATGATCCGTCCGCTGATCGGCGCGCGGTTGACGTGCACGTCGAAGACCGACATGAAGATGCTGACCTGCCGCGTGAGGCCGGGCCAGATGTCGCCGTCGGCGACGTCTTTGATCTGAACCACCGTCCCGTCGGCGGGGGAGAGGACGTCGACGTGATGCTCGGAACCGGTCCGTCGCGGATCGCGGAAGAAGTTAATGATGAAGATGGCCAGAAGGCCGAGAACGATGGCGGCAATCGTCCACTGAATCAGCAGCGCCGCCGCTGTCAGGATGAGGACTGGAATCAGGAACAGCCACCCCTCAGGCGCCCACGGCACTTTCGACATTTCGCGGATGGTAGTGCAAAGGCTGAGCCGATGGGAAGGCATGCGCGCTGCCGCCAGGAATTCATGCGGCCCGCCGATTGCAGTCTCAACTGCATGAAATCGAAGCTACTTAGCGTGATCGAAAGATCGCCTCCAGAGTGCTACAATTTCCAGTGAAGGTACTTCGAAGGAGGATAGAGGATGTCGAATCAAATCGCTGACATTCAACGGATTCTCAGCACCGAAGACAACGAGTTCCGCAAGTGGCTCGACGAACATCATGAATGCGAGTCGCGGCTTGGTGAGCTCATAGCGAAGAACGAGGTCTCCACCGATGAAGAGCTCGAAGAGAAAACGTTGAAGAAGCGAAAACTCCAGTTGAAGGACCAGATGGCCGCCCGGATCCGCACCTACGAGAATCAAAACGCGATGGCGTAGCGGAATCGACGACACACCTGATCAACAGAGCCGCCGGCGAGGCGGCTCTTTTTGTATCTGCGTCGATCTGCGTCATCTGCGGATAAAGAATCTCATCCGCAGATGAGCGCAGATCGACGCAGATTAAGATAGCGCTCCGTGTCACGTCCCCTCACCACAGCTGCAGTCGCACTGCTCGTCCTCGCCGCGCTCATCACGCCGATGCAGCGCGATCTCTTCGTCGGCGACGAGACAAAGTACGGCCAGGTCGTTCGCGAGATGCGCGCCACCGGCGCGTTCTTCCTGCCGACGCTGACCGGTATGCCGTTCACGCACAAGCCTCCGCTGCACTTCTGGCTCATCGACCTTCTCTCCTTTCCCCTCGGCGTCTACTCGACGTGGGCGTTCGTTCTCCCGTCGCTGATGGGACTCATCTTGCTGCTCTGGCTGCTGTGGCGGATGGGCGGTCCGCTCGCAGCCTTCGTCTGCGGCTCGTCGATGATGGTGTGGACGTCGGCGCAAAGCGCGCGGATGGACGTCACCTTCACCGCCTTCATCGTCCTCGCGCTCTGGCAGGTCGAGCGCTTCTTCGATCGCGATGATTTTCGAGCCCTGCTCTGGTGCGGCATCGCCATCGGCGTTGCCATTCTGATCAAAGGACCGATGGCGCCCGTGATCGCGATCGTGCTCTTCGGTCTGGAGTGGTGGCGCCGCGGCCGCGCGCCGCGCGGCAACTACAAACTCGCGCTTCTGGCGATGATCGTGATCCCGCTGCTGTGGTTCGTCCCGGCGATGATTCTCGGCGGCGGCGCCTACACGCACGACGTCATCGTCAAGCAGACCGTCGGCCGCGCCATCGCTTCGTGGGTCCACAACGCCCCGCCGTGGTTCTACGTCGCGCACCTCCCTGCGTCGCTCTTCCCCTGGTTCTTCCTGGCGTGCGTGGCCGTGGCCGCTCTCTGGCGCACGCAGCGCTTCCTCATCAACTGGATCATCGCCGTGCTCGTCCCGTACTCGATCATGAGCAGCAAGCTCGACGTCTACATGATGGCCATGATCCCCCCCATCGCGCTCCTGATCTCGCGCTATGCAGGCGAGGTGGAGCGCCGCGAATTGGTGGAGCGCCGGCGGCCCGCCGGCTGGTCCGCCGCCGGCCCGGCGGCCAACCTCATCGCGAACGGCCTGATCGCCCTGATCGCCATCGCAGCATTCTTTGTTAACCCAACCCGCATCAAAGGCCCCGAGTCCGCCCTCCTCCGCCTTCCCGAAGTACGAACACTCCTCATCGTCACAGCCACCGCCGCCGTGATCGCTTTCCTAATCACGCTACGCGCGTCACTCACGACATCGACCATCGCCACCGGTCTCGTGCCGATCATCTCGATGGCCTTCATCGCAATCGCCCTGATGCCCGTCGTCAACGATCTCGTCTCGACACGCCCGCTAGTCAAGGCATTGCAGCAACAGCAAGTCCCCCCGGAACAGATCGCGCTCTACGCCGCGCCCTACCTCTGGACGCGCGATCTCCCGCGCGAGTACGAGCGCGTCGTCTACGCGGCTCCAGACACGCTCTCACGAACAAAACCCGCAGTGATCGTGACCGCACGCGCCCACGCAAACGAGATCGCACCCGCGCTCAACGGCTATCACGTTGTCACGTCCTTGCGCATGATCGGAAAATGGTTCGATGTCTATCGACAATAAGCGCCGTCTTGCCGCCGCCGCGTTCATCGCGCTGCTCGCGCTGTCGGTCTTCTGGCCGTCGCCGGCGATCGCGGTCAACAACGTCTGCTGTCACGCCCAGCTCGGCGTCGATGACCTGTCGTTTCTGGGCCGTGAGGCGCCCTCGTGGGATGTCGCCTTCTGGTTCATCGCCGGCCTCTTCGCGCTCCTGATTCTTCATCCCTCCACCGGCTACGTGGCGCACGACTTCGCAGAGGCCTGGTCGCTCGTGCGAGCGACGCGCCTGCGCATGCGCAAGACCGATGCGATTGCCGCCGCATGCTCCGCCGTGATCATCGCGCTCATCTGGAGACTTGCCGACGAGCCGGTCACAGCCTGGGCCGAGCGCGTCCAGTCGTCGGGGATTCAGGACACGATCCGTTTCGCTAACCGTTTCGGCGGCGGCATGAACCCGCCTATGGTCGTCCTCTTCTTTCTGATCGCCGGCGTGGCCTATCGCTATCACCGCTGGATCGCTTATGCCGTGGCGATGGCGTTCAGCGGCGCGGCAGCCGGCATCGCCGTCCAGATCATCAAGTACGCCGCTGGCCGCACGCGTCCGGAGCTCTGGCTCGGACCCTTCCAGCACGCCCGCGCCGCCGCGACATCATTCCCCAGCGGCCACACCGTCGGCGCCTTCGCCCTCGGCGGCGTGCTGATGCTCGCCTCGCCTTCGCGCACGATGCGCGTCGCTGCATTTCTTCTGGCGCTCTCCGTCGCCGTCTCGCGCGTGCTCGCCTTTCGCCACTGGACGAGCGACGTTCTCGCCTCCGCCGCGATCGGCATCCTCATCGCGGCGGTGGTGGTGCGGGGCGTGGGCATCACGCGATTCGGCAAACCAGTCGCTGAGGCCGTCCCTCCATCCCCGGAGACGCCTGGCAAGCGCGTACTCGGATTCATGGCCGGCCGTATGGAGGTTCGCGGCGACATCGTTCACGCCAGTCCCTGGCTCGATTCGGAAGAAGGGAAGTCGTCCGAGTGAGTTCCTGCCCAATTCGCCTCATGCTGGAACAGTCCTGGCGTGGCGCTCAGCGATGGGGATGTGTCAACGCCGTCATCGTTCAAGTGAAATCCACTTGTTTTAAGGCGATGTCGCCTTCTTTTAAGTGAAATCGGCTTGTTTTAAGGCGATGTCGCGATCTTTTAAGTGAAATCCACTTGTTTTAAGGCGATGTCGCGATCTTTTGAGTGAAATCCACTTGTTTTTGGGCGATGTCGCCTTCTTTTTGAGTGAAATCAACTTGTTTTCAGGCAATCCCAGCAGCTTTCGAGTGGAATCGTCATCTTTCGAGGACAATCTCTCGTTCTCGATGGCGCGTTCATCAAACGTCGAGTGGAAACGAGCCAGATCGTGACGAATCGACTTACGCCTTGAACTTGATCGTGCAGCCGAACGCGCGCGTGGTCTGATTCGATACCGTCTTGCCGGCGAGCAGTTCGTCGAGGGCATTGGCGAGGCCGGTCGTGCGGCGCTCCGGGAGTCGGGAGTCGGGAGTCGGAGCAAGGCTGCACGATCAAACGCCGCGCGATACGCTGAACTTCTCCGACCCCCGACTCCCACGAGAACGCACGCATGCCGTTTGCACGATGGATATTCAATGACAGTCATCGTTCTCTTCGGCGGCCGCAGCGATGAGCGGCATGTCTCGGTCGCATCGGCGCAAAACATTGTTCGGTCGCTCGACGCACCTCTGGCCTGGTTCTGGGCTCCGAGCGGTGCGGTACACGACGTCCATCGCGACGATTTGCTGCATCACAAAAACCCTTTCACCGACGACTTCGAGCCGTCGCGGCCGGCAATCTGGCCCGACCTCGAGCAGGCGCTCGACACGCTCCCGGTCGAGGATCCAGTCTTTCTTCTCGCGCTTCATGGCGGTGAAGGAGAGGACGGCGGCGTACAGCGTCTGATGGAAGCGCGCGGGATTCCGTTCACGGGCTCCGGGTCGGCAGCGAGCGCCGCGGCGTTCGACAAGGGACGTGCGAAGGAGATCGTCGAGAACCACCTGCGCGTCGCCGAGTCGCTCGTCGTGGACGACGTCCGCGCGATCGATGGCAGCATCGCCACGATGCGCATGCGTCACCAGAAGATCGTGCTCAAGCCGGTCGCGGGCGGGTCGTCGCGTGGTCTTTTCTTCGTCGACCGGACAACCGACCTCGCTCCGATCGTGGAGGCGATTCATGCGCTGAAAGTCCCCTACATCCTCGAGCAGTTCATCGCCGGCCGCGAGCTGACGGTCGGTGTCGTCGACGGCAACAACGGACCTCGCGCGCTGCCGGTGATCGAGATCGAGACCGATCCCGGCTTCGCCTTCGACTACGAAGGCAAGTACCTCGGCAAGGGAACCCGCGAGATCTGCCCCGCGAAGATCCCAGACCCGATCCGCGACGAAGCGCAGCGAATGGCGCTGACCGCGCACACCGTGCTTGGATGCGAAGGGTACTCGCGCAGCGATCTGATCTTCGCGGACGACGGGCTTTACTTCCTGGAGCTGAACACGCTGCCGGGTCTCACGAGCACTTCGCTCGTGCCGCAGCAACTGCGGGAGGCGGGTGTGTCGTTTCGTGATTTTCTGGAAGACCAAGTTGCGTTTGCAAGAAGGCGTTAAAGGTTTTTCACGCGGAGACGCGGAGGACGCGGGGAAACCCCTCCGCGTTTCTCCGCGTCTCCGCGTGAAACGGTTTTCAAACGACCCTCTCGCCCGTTTTGCTACGATCCGGCCCCGGTTACGAAACCGAAAGGAGCTTTTCGATGCGCAAGTACCTCGCGATTTGTCTTTTCCTCACCTCCGCCACGCTTCCGTTGGCGGCGCAGCAAACGGCGCCTGCTCTCAAGACTCCGCGCCTGTCGCAGCATCAGGTCATCACGCAAACAGTCGGGCTCACCGACATCATGATCGACTACAGCCGTCCCGTCGCGAAGGGGCGCGCGATCTTCGGCGGGCTCGTCCCGTACGACAAGGTCTGGCGCACCGGCGCGAACGAAGCGACGCAGATCACGTTCAGCGAAGACGTGACGATCGACGGCAAGCCGTTGCCGAAGGGTGCGTATTCGCTGCACACGATCCCGGGGAAGGATTCCTGGACGCTGATCTTCAACAAGACCGCGAAGCAGTGGGGCTCGTTCAACTACGAACAGGCGCAGGACGCACTGCGCATCACCGCGAAGCCGGAGAAGGGCCCGCATGCGGAGTTGTTCACGATCACGTTTCCTGACGTGACGACCGACGACGCAGTGGTTGCGCTGCGCTGGGCTGACACGATGGTGCTCTTCAAAGTCGGCACGAACACCACCGCAAACGTGATGGCGGCGGCGACCGCTGCTGTCGCCGGTGCCGCTCCGACGGATGCTGCGACTCCTGCTCGCGCGGCATCCTTCGCGTTCGACTCCGGCAACAACGCGCTGGCCATGAAGTGGATCGATCAGTCGTTGAAGATCAAGCCGTCGATGGGCAATCTCTACCTCAAGTCGCGCATCCAGGCGAAGGGTGGCGATCGCGCAGGTGCGATCGCGACCGCCGAAAGTGCGCTCAAGATGGCCACACCGAAAGACGACGCCCTTGCCGCGGAGATCCGCGATTCGATCGCGGAGTGGAAGAAATAGTTTCGAGGGGGTCGGCTGTCGGGAGTCGGGGGTCGGAGTTTGTTTTTCGGATCTTTCAATCGGGGTTTGAACCGCTTTTTCAGTGACTTCTTTGCATCGAACGCCTTTGTCGCAAGAGCCGATGGTTGCGCCGCAAGACTCATTGCTCTGCTGCTCTGGCGAAAAAAGAGATCAAACACAAAAACGAACGTAGGTCGGACTCTCTAGTCCGACATCACGTGCTGCCGAACGGCATGAGCAGTCGGACTGGAGAGTCCGACCTACGTTTCTGCTTCTCCCCCACTGAAAAGCGTGGGGGAGAAGGCGCTCGATTGGGAGCGCGGTGCAAGCAGCAGCAATTCCCAATTCACTGCAAGTGTGAGAAATGCAGGCTGACCGAAGCCCAACCGAAGCTACCCGAGGTTCGAAGCCTCGACACCCGACACCCGACTACCGACCCCCGGAAGAAACGTCTGAATCACGACCGCCGCCACCACGCCTACCACACACCCGACTACGTTCCACCAGAGATACGCGGTGTTCGTGAACATGGCGCAGAGGGCGACGGCAATCTGACCGACGACGGCGCCGGAGACTGCGGCGATGTCGCCTACCTTGCTGAAGAAGAACGCCAGTACGAAGACGCCGAGGATCGTGCCGTAAAAGAACGAGCCGAAGCGGTTCACGGCTTCGATCAGTGAGCCGACGTGCGACGCGAACTCGCCGACGCCGATCGAGACCAGGCCCCAGAAGACCGTAAGCATCTTCGACATCCGCACGCAATCGCGGTCGTTGGCATCGCACGAGATGAAGCGCCGGTAGACATCGACCACGCTCGTCGAGCTGAGCGCGTTGAGTCCCGAGGCGGTGGCGGACATTGCCGCGCAGAAGATGGCCGCCAGCAACAGGCCGACGACACCGGCGGGAAAGAAGCCGATGACGAAACTGAGGAAGACGTAGTTCGTGTCATTCGTATCGGCGGCCGGATCGGCTTTGGCGATGAGATCAGCAGCGGCTTTGTGCGTGTTCGCGTCGGTTGTCTGTAGCGCGCGCACGCGAGCCGCGACGGCATCGGCGCGGGCACCGTCGCCCGTGTGCATGGCCGCGAGCATTTCGCGCATTCCGTTGCGCTTCGAAGCGAACGTCGCGGCGTGCCTCTGCTCCAGCGCGGCGTACTGACTGGCATAGCGGGTCTTCACGACCTTGTTTCGCGCCGCGCTGTTGAAGAAGAGCGGCGGCGCAGTGAACTGGAAGAAGACGAAGACCATCGCCCCGACGAAGAGGATAAAGAACTGCATCGGCACTTTGATCATGCCGTTGATGAGAAGGCCGAGGCGGCTCTGCTGCACGGTCTCGCCAGTCAGGTAGCGCTGCACCTGCGACTGATCGCATCCGAAGTACGACAGCATCAGCAGCGTGCCGCCGATGATTCCCGACCAGAAGTTGTAGGGCGTCTTCAGGTCGAACGAGAAGTCGATGACGTTGAGCCGACCCATCTTCCCGGCGACGTGGAGCGCGTCGGCGAGGCTGACGTCCGCCGGCAGCGAGTGAATGGCGATCGTCAGCGCAACGGCCATCCCGGCCAGAGCGATAAGGAGTTGGTGAACATGCGTGCGGCTGACCGCCTTCGTTCCGCCCACGGTGATGGCGATGACGAGCAGTCCGATGCCGATGTTCGTGACGTGAATGTTCCAGCCGAGGAGGAGCGAGACGATGACGGCGGGGGCGTAGACCGTGAGACCGGTCGACACGCCGCGCTGGGCCAGGAAGAGCGATGCGGTGACGACGCGCGTCTTCGGCCCGAAGCGCGTCTCGAGGTATTCGTACGCGGTGTAGACCTTGAGGCGGTGATAAATCGGGACGGCCACGATGGCGAGGAGAATCATCGCGATCGGGAGCCCGAGGTAGAACTGCACGAAGCGCATGCCATCGGCGTAAGCCTGGCCGGGCGTGGAGAGGAACGTGATCGCGCTGGCCTGCGTGGCCATGATCGAAAGCGCGATCGTCGGCCACTGCAACTGCCGGCCAGCCAGAAGGTAGCCGTCAAGATTCTTCCGATGACGTCCTTTCCAGACCCCATACGAGACGATCGTGACGAGCGTCCCGATCAGAACGATCCAGTCGACCGGCCTCATGCGAATGCTTTCGTGAATGCGTAGAACGCGATGATGAGGATGACCAGCTCAGCGAGGACGGCGGTGTAGAGGATTGGCCAGTTAGGTTCGGCGGGAGTCGGTTGTCGGTTGTCGGTTGTCGGAGAAAAAACGCTCGAGCCGGATTTGTTCTCCGACCCCCGACCCCCGTAATCCGACTCCCGCGCGTTCATTTCGCCGATACGAGATTCACGAACATCTTGTACGCGCCCGGCACACCGGCCGGAAGCTGACGGAACCAGGCGTAGCTGGTGTAGATGAACGTTCCTTTGCCGTAGTGGGCATAGAGCTCGCCGCCCTCTTTTTCCGGCTCGTTGGGATCGTTGCTCGAGAGCACCGTCTGATACTGCGGATCCCAATCCTTGACGAAGTTGAGGCCACGCTCCTGCACCCAGTTGTTGAAATCGGCTTGCGTGATCTTGTTCGGGGTGTTGAGCAGCGGCGAGTCGGGATGGACGAAGCGCACCGGCGCCTCTTCGACCGTCACGCGCTCGGTCGTCACTTTGAACGGATAAGGGCCGGGTACGTCGACGAGCAGCGGCTGCGGATTGGTGCTGTTGTACTGCACGACGAGCGTGCCGCCGTTCTTGACGTATTCCATCAGTTTAGGATGCGCGAGGCGCATGCGAGGCCGGGCGTTGTAGGCGCGAACGCCGGTGACGATGGCGTCGTACTTCGCAAAATCGCCGCGGTCGAGATCGTCGTCGGTCAGCAATGTGACGTCGTATCCGACCTGCCGGAGAGCGGATGGGACGTCATCGCCGGCGCCCATGATGTAGCCGACGCGCTCGCCGCGCTTTTTGACGTCAACGCGTACGAGCTTGGCGACGGCATCGCCGAAGATGCGCTGCGCAGGGATATGCGGATACTCGATGTTGGTCACACCGACGACGATCTTCTTTCCGTCCGTCGTCTCCGCCTCGGCCGCCATGAACATCGTCATTTCCGCCTTCGTCGGGGTGACCATGAACGTGGCGTGAGCCTCTTCACCTTTTTTCGCGAAGGTGACGACCGTGGAAATAGGGTCGGAGCTCCAGTCCTGTGTTGCCCCCGGAGGCGCGACCGGTCCGCCCGCGAATTGGACGAACTTGAGACGCACGCTGACCGGCCCTGCCGCACCGAAGTTGCGCAGCCAGACCGTCACCGGCTTTGGATGGGTATCGGGGAAGACATACACGCCTGATCCGAGATTCGCAGTGACCTCGGGGACGACGTCGACGTTGCGCGTGCGTTCACCCTGCACCGCATCCGTCCAGCGATAGATGGCCGGAGCGTAGAAGGTCATCGTGTGCATGGCGTTGTCGGTCAGCGTGACGATGATCGGAACGGCCGGCGGATTCTCGGGCACGCCGATGAGGCGCTGATCGTCAACCGTGTACGTCCCTTTGCTGGGTGGCTTCTCCAGCCAGTAGGGCTGCGACATCGGAAAATCGGCCGGCAGTTTGATGACGAGATCCGTCTTGACCGGGATGTTGTTCGTCAGCGGCGCGTTCACTCCTTTGCTCGGGTCGGCGTAACGGGAGGCCACCATCGACAGCGTGAAGGGATAGTCGGAGCGGTTGACCACGCTGACGCTGACCGGCACCGATCCGCCGGCGGTGACCGACGAATCACCCGCTGCGACGTCGATGGAGAGCCCGGCGCACGCCTTGATCGCGCTCTGCAGATCGCCCATCTTCACGGCGGGCCACGGATTTCGACCCCACGATCCACCCGCGAAGAGTTGCTCGAGGCGGTCGTAGGCTTGGAGAAGCAACGGGATGGTCTTCGAGGGGTTTTTGGGATCGTACGTGTCGTAGGCCTGCTGAAGAATCTTGCCCACCGCTTCGCCGCCCGGGTAGCGCGACCATGTCGTATCGATCCCTTCGAACATGTCGGCTTTGGCGGGATCGCCGGCGAGCTGATCGAAGTAGTTCGGCGCCGTGCCGCGTCGCTCGGCCACGCCGAAGCCCTGGCTCTTGTGCATGCTGCGGCTGTCCGCGGCGATCTCGGTGTAGGAGCGCCCGAGGAGCGGGTTGAACGTGCCGAGGTCGAGGCGGAGCGACTTTGCGAGCGATGGATCGTCAGGCTTGAGCGGCTGGAACGAGAACTTGTTGAAGAAAAGACGGCGCGGCTGCCAGACGCCGACATACTTGAGCTGCTCGGGAAACTTCGTCGGATCACCGGCCTGGGCGAAGGCCTCGACGGCGAGGATCGCCGAGGCGGTGTGATGGCCGTGGCCGCCTTCGCCCGTCGTCGGGAAGCGCGTGATGATCACGTCGGGCTGGAAGCGGCGGATGTTCCAGACGACGTCGGCGAGGATGAGGTCGTGTCCCCAGATCGCCAGCGTCTCGGTCGGATTCTTCGAGAAGCCGAAGTCGATGGCACGGGTGAAGAACTGCTCGCTGCCGTCGGTGCGCCGCGCGGCCAGCAACTCCTGGGTGCGGATGACGCCGAGGAGCTCGCCCTTTTCGTCGCCGAGAAGGTTCTGGCCGCCGTCGCCGCGCGTCATGGCCAGATAGCCCGTTCGATAGAGCCGCTCGTTGCCGAGGTAGGCGATGAGCGCGGTGTTCTCATCGTCGGGATGCGCGGCCACATAAAGCGCGCTGCCGACGACGGTGAGCTTGCGAAGCGCAAGCTGGATCTGCGCGGCATCGAGCGGCTTCTGGGCGAAGAGCGAGGCCGGGATGACGATGAGAATGACGAGAAGAGCAATCGATCGACGAAGCATGGGGCCGAATGGTAATGGCTTCGCCGGTAGAATCGTGTTTCGGTGTTGTCACGCGAAGCCGCGAAGACGCGAAGGGGCACCGAATCTTCGCGGCCTTCGCGCCTTCGTCGGCGCTGGTGCCGCCTGCCTCATGTCGGCTGTTCGCCGTACAATCTCTGTTGCAATGCAGAAACGGGTTTCAGCCTCCCGCGCCGCTCTTCCTCGGAAGCGCCGCAACGATCTCGACGAGATGTTCGCGTCTGTGTCGCCCGAGGCGGCTGCGTTTGTTGCGCGGAATCCCCGGTTGAGGGCGAAGCTGACGCGGGCGGCGGAGAGATTGGCGGACTCGTTTCCGGGGCGTGCCCTTCACGTGATACGAGCCTTCGATCATGAATCCGGAGACCGTGATTTGTTCGTCGAGATCGCGCGAGCTGGTGATTGGCGCGAGGATTACGTCCGTCTGCGTGAGTTCGTGCAGTCATGGATTCACGACCGGGAGGATCCGAAGGTCGAAGTCAACTTTGACTTTCACTTCCGCCGATGAGTTTTGAATGGAGTGATTTCCTTCCCCTCGCTGAGGAGTTGACTGCCGTCGACCTGAACGCCAATCGCGAAGCCTGTCTTCGAACAGCAATCAGTCGCGCCTACTACGCCGTCTTTGGAATAGCGCGCCAACACGCACGCACTCTGCGTCTGGTGACGCGCCAGAGTGCGGCGGAACATGGCGAGATCGCCACCTTTTACACAAAGCGGTACGGAGAGACCGGCGAAAAGATTGCCATCGCGTTGGGTCGTCTCAGAAACCGCCGCAACGCTGCCGATTACGACGATGACTTTGCAGATGTCGAGGACATCTGTCTCCTGTCGATCGAAGACGCGCGTGATCTCCTCCGCCTCCTTGCCACACTCTGACCACTACGACGTCGCCGTGATCGGCGCGGGCGCCGCCGGGCTCATGGCGGCCATTTCCGCAGGCCGCGCCGCGCGCGAGCGGGGCGTGCCGCTGCGCATTGCCGCAATCGACAGCGCGAAGCGGATCGGGGCGAAGATCCTCATCTCCGGCGGCGGACGATGCAACGTCACGAACGAAATCGTCCGCGCGCAGGACTTCAACGGGATGCAGAACGGGATCGCCAAAGTCCTGCGCACGTTCGACGTCGCGCACACCATCGCTTTCTTCGAAGACCTCGGCGTCCCGCTCAAGCGCGAGGAGACCGGCAAGATTTTTCCCATCAGCAACCGGGCTCGCGATGTCGTCGATGCGCTTCTTGCCGCGGCGGACGAGGTGGGAGTCGAGATCGTGAGCGGGATGCCGGTGACCTCGATCGAGCCCGGCTTCATCATTAATAAATTGATACACGCAGACCGCGTCATCCTCGCCGCAGGCGGCCGCTCGGTCCCGAGAACCGGCAGCGACGGTTCCGGCTACGCCCTCGCCCGCGCCCTCGGCCACACAATCACGACCACGTTCCCCGCGCTCGTCCCGCTGATCGTGACGCCGGGCCACTGGATCACGACGATCAGCGGCACGAGCGTCGATGCCGAGCTGTCCGTGAAGTCGCCGACCGGCCGCGTGCTGCAACGTCACCGCGGATCGATGCTCTTCACCCACTTCGGCCTCAGCGGCCCGGTGGTCCTCGATATCAGCCGCCACTGGATCGCCAACCAGCCGGCCACGCTATCCGCGAACTTCCTCCCCGGCGAGACGTTCGACTCGCTCGAAGCGATGCTGCTCGACGCCGGCCGCCGCAACCCACGCGCAACGGTCGCCAGCGTTCTGCGCGGCCGCCTGCCCGAGCGCCTCATCACCCAACTCGCCCCCGACACGCACCTCGGCCGTATGACGAAAGAGGATCGCCGCCGAATCGTCCGTGACCTCGTCGACTACACGCTCCCCGTCGTCCGCGACCGCGGCTTCGACTACGCCGAAGTCACCGCCGGCGGCGTTCCGCTGGAAGAGATCGACCTGTCCACGATGGAATCGCGCCGCTGCAAGAACCTCTACCTCTGCGGCGAGATCCTCGACGTCGACGGCCGCATCGGCGGCTTCAACTTCCAGTGGGCGTGGGCAAGCGGACGGGCGGCGGGGATTTCCGCGGCATTGGTGTAGGGCGGCGTGGGGTCAGGTCGAAAGTTGAAAGTGCCGGCGCGCGTACTCGGAAGACTTCGACGAGTTTGGGCCGACACTTTCAACTTTCGACCTGACCCCACGCCGCGAGTTCCAGCGGATCTGCGGTTCACCCGTGCGAACCGCGGCGCTCTAACGTAGCTCTCGCCGCCGTGGCCATTACAAAGGCCGTGCCGTGTGCGAGCGGATCTCCGCCAGCACCGTCTCCCTGTACTTCTCTTTCGATATCTGATGGCTGTAATGAGTGAGACGGATTAAGTTCGCGTACTCCCCTGGCAACAAATTCTCGGAAAGGAGTTCATAGGCAGCTATACCGAAGGCTAGAATCGTTGGTCCTTGGCACCGCAGATCGTGTAGTTCCTGGCGGAATGCCGCGACGTTCGAGTCAACCAGCGTCGGTCGTGCGCGGAGGTGTTTCAGCAGCTCTATCGACTTCACCATTGCAAGATCTTTGATGATGTCTGTCATGTACGCCCCGTAATATGGTGTGTCTGCGAAGGCGTATCGAATTTTGAAGTCATTCGCGTGCGGACTAGCGTCATGAAAGTTTCGGAACGGATCAACGAACCGTCTCGAAATATTTAGACCGATCATTACCACACTGCCCTTGAGGATTGACAAGGTCTCTGGACTGTCAGTGACGTCGAAGATGCGCAAATCGGCGACATCTGATTTGGGGCCGCGAGTTGGAGGAGCCCACACGGCCCAGCTTGCGTGGCCGCCGTGCTTCCGCTTGATGATCTCGAATTGCTCCCGATCTATCAGGGGTTACTCCTGCATCTCCGGCGTTCTGCGTACCAGTTCGTTGCGAGTGCCCACCCCTCACTCCTTATAAATCAACACATGCGGCACCCCATCCGGCCCGATCCATCCGCGGTACATCCCCTCGCTGTTGAACGGCATGGCGAAGTTGCCTTTGCGGTCCAGGATGATGGCGCCGCCGTCGCCTTTTACGGCTTCGAGTTTCTTGTGGATGACTTCGTTGCCGGCTTGTTCGACGGTCATGCCTTTGTATTGATAGAGCGCTGCGATGTCGTGGGCGACGGTCCAGCGGATGAAGAATTCGCCGGTGCCGGTGCAGGAGACGGCGACCGAGTCGTTGTCGGCGTAGGTGCCAGCGCCGATGATCGGGGAGTCGCCGACGCGGCCGTATTGCTTGTTCGTCGTGCCGCCCGTGGACGTTCCCGCGGCGAGGTTTCCAGCCGCATCGAGCGCGACCGCGCCGACGGTGCCGTGGCGGGTTTCATCGTCTGATTTGATCTCTGCGTGCGGATGGTCCAGACGCTCCTGCTCCTTGAGCAACTCCTGCTGCAGACCTTTCCATCGGCGCTCGGTCCAGAAGTACGACGGGTCGACGATCTCGAGGCCCATCTTCGTGGCAAAGAGCTCCGCGCCGCGGCCGACCATCATCACGTGCGGTGACTTTTCCATCACCGCGCGGGCCGCGGAGATCGGATTGCGGATGATCGTTACGCCTGCGACGGCGCCCGCCATCTTCGTCTTCCCTTCCATGATCGCGGAATCGAGCTCGTTCTTCCCCTCGTGCGTGAAGACCGCGCCTTTGCCGGCGTTGAAGAGCGGCGAGTCTTCGAGGACGCGGATTCCCGCTTCGACGGCGTCGACGCTCGTGCCGCCTTTCATGAGTACACCCTGGCCAGTGCGCAACGCCTGCTCCAGCGTCTCGCGATATTGTCTTTCCATGTCCGGCGTCATACTGCCGCGCGTGATCGTTCCCGCGCCTCCGTGCATCACGAACATGATGTGGGGCGGCGCCTTCTCCTGGGCGTGGGCGGCGAACGGAATCAGCAGGGCAAGCAGAATCGACAGTCGTTTCATGAGGCGCATTTTTGCATGATCCGCCGCTTCGCGTTTGCCGCGCTTCTCTTTGCTGCCACAGCCTTCGCTCAGGCGCCGCACGGAGCGTGGCGCACGATCACGACGCCGCACTTTCGCGTTCACTATCCGGCGCGGTACGAAGCGTGGTCGATCAGCGCAGCATCGCGGCTCGAATCGGTGCGCACGGCGGTGGTAGCCGAGGTGGGGTTTGCGCCGGAGACGGTAACGGATGTCATCGTCGAGAACCCGATCGCGGAGCCGAACGGCGCAACCATTCCGCTGTTGGATACGCCGAGGATTGTGCTGTATCCGGAGGCGCCAGGGCCGGAGGAAGTGATCGGCGAGTATTCGAACTGGATCGACCTGCTGACCGTCCACGAGACCGCGCATCTCGTCCATCTGCTGCGGCCGTCGCGCAATCCATTTGATCGGGTGATGGCGCGTCTGCTGCCGCTCAACCCGATCACGCTCCACGCGCCGCGCTGGGTGTTGGAGGGATACGCGACGGTGATCGAAGGGCGTATCACCGGCAGCGGACGTCCGTCGGGAGCGATGCGCGCGGCGGTGTTGCGGACGTGGGCGATGAACGGTGAGCTTCCCACCTACGCCCAACTCGATGCTGATCCGCGCTTCCTCGGCGGATCGATGGCCTACCTCGCCGGCTCGGCGTTTCTCGAATGGTTAGTCGAGAAGAACGGCCCTGATTCGCTGCGCCATCTCTGGGCACGGATGACGGCACGCCAGCGGCGTAGTTTCGACAACGCCTTCACGGGCGTGTTCGGCGAATCGCCGGAGCGGTTGTACGGGCGCTTTTTCGCAGAGCTATCCGAAAACGCGATGACGCTGGCGAGAGCCGGTGGCTGGCGGGAAGGGGAGTTGTGGCAGGAGACGTCGCGGGGAAGCGGCGATCCAGCCGTCTCGCCCGACGGAAAGAGTCTGGCCATGGTGCTGCGCGATGCGAAGGGCGTGGCGAAACTCGTCGTCTACTCGACTGGAGCGAACGAAGAGGAGACGAAGGCGCAGAAACGGATCGCCGAAATGTTGAAGCGCGATCCGGAAGACGTCGCACCCGTTCGAACAAAACCATTTCCGCGCAAGCCGCAACATTCGTATGAGCCGGCGGATGCCGGAGGCATCGAGAATCCGCGCTGGACGCGCGATGGCGCAGCGATTCTCTTTACGCACAAACAGCCCGACCTCGACGGTTTGCTGCATCACGATCTCTTTCGCTGGACGCCGACGACGGGGCGCGTCGAGCGGCTGACGCACCTCGCCGACGTGAAAGACGCTGATCCGATCAATGCCACCAGCGCAATCGCCGTCCGCAATCGATTCGGAGCCTCGCAACTCGTGATCGTCGACTTGACGACCGGCAACGTCACGCCGCGAACGGAGCCGTCGTTCGATGTCGTCTACTCCCATCCGCGCGTCGCCGCGGACGGACGCATCGCCTGGGCTGAGCACGCGAACGGAGAGTGGCATGTCGCGATCGACGGCAAGCGCCTGCACGCGGCTGGCGCGTTGGCTCCCGAATGGGGAGCGAACGGTGCGTTGTTCGCGGCCGTGGCCGGGCGCGGGTTTATCGACATCGCTAAGTTCGATACACGTAGGTCGGACTCTCCAGTCCGACAAGCTCTCTCAGTCGGACTAGAGAGTCCGACCTACGTCACACGAGTCTCCGGAATGGCCATCGATCCTGCGCCGTCGCCGGACGGCTCGCTCTATTTCATGTCGATCGAGCCGCACGGTTTCGTCGTGCGGCATCTCGCGGATACGAGTGCCGCTCCACAAACGAAGATGGCCTTTGACCGCTCGCTTGTTCCCGCCCTTCCACCGCCTCCCGCCACGCCCGTCGCATTGCGCGACGAGCTTGTGACGCCGCACGACTACGGCATCGGACGTCAGGAGTGGCGGTCGATCCTCGGCGGCCAGTACACCGCGTTCGGCCACACGTCCGAGCTTGGGATCCGCCTCGGCGACGTTGCCGGGCGACTCGATACGATTCTGATCGGCGCGTTCGGCAGCCGTGCAATGCCCCGCGGGATCGCGATCGCCTCGACGTGGCGCAGATTTCCGATCGAGCTCGGCGCGCATCTCTTCGAATCGCACGATAGCCGAGGAGTGGAGTTGCGAGGGACGCGAGAGATGGAGTTTCCGCGGGCGCGGTTCACCATCAGCGGCGGCGGTCTGTTTGAGCGGAATCGCAATCGTGCGTTCGCCGACGTCCATGCTGCGACCTGGCAACGCCGCATTGCATCCGAGCGAATCGACGTCGCTGCCGATTCGGCGAACCACGCGCAGGCCACGGCGCGCGCTTCGATGCACCTCGGCGGTCTCACGTTCGGCGCTGCGCTCGGCGCCGGACGCAACCTCTCCCTCGGCGGCGCAGCATCGACGATCGAGCCCGACTCGCTGCTGATCGCGCGCATTCTCGATCCGGCGCTGGAGCGCGATTCGGTGACCGGCAAGAGCTATCGGCAGGAACGCCTGTCGATCAGCAGATCAGAGCTCTCGTTGTTCTGGCAGCGCCATCACCTCGGAAGCGACACCGATCTCCTCGGCGTCGAGAGCAGCATGTCCGTGCCCCCGATGCCGATCGTGAAAACGCCGGCGCTTCAGCTCACCAGCGGCGTCGCGCGCGTGCGCGTCACGCGCAAGACGCGCGCGTGGCTGACGATGCGATGGAGGCCGTGAGTATTTGAGGGTGTCGGTTTTCGGGGGTCGGGGGGTCGGAGAGAGAGCAAACCGTTTCACGCGGAGACGCGGAGATCGCGGAGGACCACTCCGACTCCCGACCCCCGAAACGCGACTCCCCCACACCAGCTATCATCCGCGGCGCATGATGCACTTCCACAACGGGGACGTCTCGGCTTTGCTGGCGCGGCGGGCGGGGATTCCGGGGCGGCATGTGCCGTTTCATGAATCGCTCATTAGCGGGTCGGTGCAGCCAAGCCTTCCGCTGCATGAGTGGGTGGAAGTGCGGGCGGCGTTTCTCTCCGAGCAATATGGCGGGCATCTTCTGCGGGTTCGCAATGAGTTCCTCGAGCAGGAAATCGTGATCGACCGCGCGCACGAGGAAGAGGAGGTCGTCCTCTGGTTCGAGCACGATCTCTATTGCCTCGTTCATCTTCTCTATTTCTTCTCGCGTCTGTCGAAAGTGCGGCGCATCTCGCTCATCTGGTGCGCGGAGGCGCTTGGTACGCAATCGGAGGAGGACATCTTTGCGCGATTCGATTCGCGGGCTGCGGTCACTCCGGCGATGAATACCGCGGCGAAGCTGGCCTGGAGTGCGTTCACGAATGCCGATCCGACGTTACTCAATCGTTTTCTGAGCGCGGACGTTGCCGACTTCCCCTTTCTTCGCGACGGCTTTCTGCTTCACGCCTCGCGCTTTCCGTCGATCCGCAACGGACTCGGAGAAGTTGAGCGCCGCGCGATCGAGGGCATCGATGCGGGCTACAGCGATTTCGTCTCGCTCTTTACGCGCTTCGATCAGAAGCCGCCGCGTTTCGGTTTCGGCGACGGCGAGTTTCTGCGGCATCTCAAGCATCTCGCCAGCACGGCCGTGCCGGTGATCACGATCATCGGCGAAGAGAAAGCGAATCCGCCGAAAGCGCTCTTCACGCTGACGCCGGCGGGGCGCAACATGATGGAAGGGAAGATCGACTTCGTCGAGATCAACAACCCGAGCTTCTGGCTCGGCGGGGCGCACCTGACGCGCGAAAGGATGTGGCGATGGGACGGCGAACGACGCCAGATCGTGCCGAGCCCGCCTGCCGCCTCGTAAGGTTCGAGGCGGGGCGTGGCAAGTCTGACGCTGTCGCGCTGGCCGGCCTTCTGTACGAGCCGTCGCGAGCGACGAAGCGCGCCATCATCTGGCTGCACGGCGGCGGCGGTGCGTCGGTCTTCGAATCGCGCCGCACAAACCTTCTTGCGCAAACCTTCATCGATCGCGGCATTGCGTTCTTCCCGTTCAACAACCGCGGCTCCGGACTCGTCCGCCGCGCCGGCCCGGGCCTCGGCGGCGCCTCATTCGAGCGCATTCGCGACTGCGTCGCCGACATCGATGGCGCGATCCGCGAGCTTTGGCACCGCGGCTATCGCGATCTGACTCTGGCCGGTCACTCCACCGGCGCGAACAAGATTGCCGTCTACGACCACTACAAACCGCGCAACCGCGTGAAGCGCTACGTTCTGCTTGCAGGCGGCGACGACACAGGATTGCTCTACGAACAACTCGGCAAACGGCGCTTCGAATCGGTCCTGGTCAAGTCGCGAGCGATGATTGAAGCGCGGCGTGGAGACGATCTCGCGCCGCGCGGTGTGAGTCCGATGATGATGAGTTGGCGCTCGCTCTACGACGTCGCCAATCCGAACGGCGACTACAACGTTTTTCCGTTCATGGAAGCGATGCGCCGCGTGAAACTCTCGCGCCGGGCGTTTCGATTCGTACGCGGTATCCGCAAACCGTCGCTCTACATCTACGGCGATCGCGATGAGTACTGCTTCGGCGACGTGCCGCGCTGCGTGTCCATTCTTTCAGAGCACGTCAACGACCGCGCAGAGCTCATCGTGATGCGCGACGCCGATCACGGCTTCAGCGAACGGGAGGAGGAGTTAGGGATGCTGATCGCGGAGTGGGTTGGGTAGCGGTTTCGCGCGAAGCGCTTTGGAGTGCGGCAGCGCCAGCTGCCGCTTTGAATTGCGTGTTTGAAAGCGGTGGCTGGCGCCACCGCACTCCAAAGCGCTTCGCGCGAAATACAATCCGCCGCCGTGAACTGGATCATCGAGCAGAGCGAGATCGGCCGTATCGTCGTCCCCCCTTCGCTACCCGAAGGACTGGCGCTCTTTTGCACGACCATCGATTTCGAAGGACGGCTCAACGATGACGTCGCTGCGCGGTTGATGCGCGTCGTTCGCGATCGCTTCGGCGTCGATGCCGCGCTTTCCAGTTGCACGCAGGTCCACGGCAGGAACGTGGTCAATGCGACTGTCGGCGAACGATGGCGCGAGTGCGATTCCTGTGATGCGCTCTGGTCGGCATCGAAAGGCGCAGCGCTCGCGATCAAGATCGCCGATTGCCTGCCGGTCTCGATTGCCGATATGCAGCACGGCGTCATCGCCAACGTCCACTGCGGCTGGCGCGGTGCGGCGCAGCGAATCACGGCAGAGATGCTCGACGTACTCAAGCGCGAGACGGAATTTGATGCCGGCGTTGCCCAGGCGTGGCTCGGCCCGACGATCAGAGCATGCTGCTTCGAGGTGGGGGAAGAGGTCGTCGATCAACTCCGCGCCTCGTACCGCGATGCCGAAACCTTCGTCGATCGCAGCCGCACGAAGCCGCACGTCGACGTTGCGGGCCTCACCGCGGCGCTGCTCGTCCAGAAGGGCTTCGCGCCGGAAAACGTTCACGACTCGGGACTTTGTACGCGTTGCGACGACTCGATCTTTCACTCCTATCGCCGCGATCCGAAGCGAGGTGGACGGAACCTTGCAGTTCTCGCTCGTTGACCGTGGCCACGTTTAACGCCCACCTCCCTCGCCGCCGCACCGTCTTCCAGGCGATCTCGATCACCGTTGCGGTGATTCTCGTCCTGATCCTCGGGCTGACGCTCTACGTCTACAAACAATCCGTTGGAAAGTTTGAGATCCGGCGCCTTTCGCTGCCGACGCGAATCTTCACCGACTTCACCCCGCTTCGTGGCGGCGTGGTGCTGGCTCCCGACGATCTCGTTGAGAAGCTCATCCGCCTTGGCTACCGGCAGGCGGATTCACTTACGAGGTCAGGCGATTTCGTACCCGGCAGCAATCAGATCGACGTCTACACGCGTTCGTTCACTCATCCAACCGGTGAGTACCCTTCGCAGCCGGTGCGCATCGCTTTCACGAACGGTGCGATCAGCTCCGTCGTATCGCTGCGCCAGGCCTCGCCCATCGACAACGCGGCGCTGGAACCGGAGCTGCTCACATCGATCCTGAGCGATCAGCTCGAGAACCGGCGCCCGGTCACGCTCGATCAGGTGCCGAAGTCTCTTCAGGATGCCGTCGTGGCGACCGAAGACGTCCGTTTTTGGCATCACCCGGGCGTCGATCCGATCGGTCTGTTTCGCGCGCTGTTTCGCAACATCCGCGCGGGTGGAGTGACCGAGGGGGGCTCGACGCTGACGCAGCAGTTGGTGAAGAACTACTACCTGACCAACGAGCGGACCTACAAACGAAAGGTCACCGAAGCGTTCATGGCGGTGATTCTCGACGCCAAGTATTCGAAGAAGGAAATCATCGAGGCCTACCTCAACGACATCTACCTCGGACGCAACCGATCGATCTCGATCCTCGGCGTCGGCGAGGCCGCACGTTTCTACTTCGGCAAGCCGGTGTCCGAGCTCACGCTCGCCGAGTCCGCGCTGCTGGCGGGCATGATCCGCAGTCCGAACAACTACTCGCCGTTCACGCATCCGGACTTGGCCATGCAGCGCCGCACGACGGTGCTTGGTCTGATGCTCAATCAAAAGAAGATCACGCGCGACGAATACGACAAAGCGATGGCCACGAAGCTGCCGCCGCGCCCGTTCCGGCAGCGCAGCGGTCTTTCGTCCATCCCGTACTACGTCGATCGCGTGCTGCAGGAGATGGCCAGCGATTACGGCATCAAAGACGTCAAAGGCCGCGGGCTGCAGATCTACACGGCCATCGATCTGAACGCGCAGGACACCGCTGCGCGCACCATCGAGGCAGGTCTTTCGGCGCTGGAGAAGGGGAACTGGCGTCTGCGCCGGTCCGATCAGCCGCTGCAAGGCGCGCTCATCAGCGTGGACGTTCCGACGGGTGAGATCCGTTCGTTGATCGGCGGCCGCAACTACGACATCAATCAATTCAATCGGGCGCTCAACGCCAAGCGGCAGATCGGATCGCTCGTCAAACCGTTCGTCTATGCGACGGCATTCGAGCCGAGCCTGTCGAATCAGAACATCACGCCGGCCACGCTCGTGAGCGACACGCGATTCGTCTACAAGCGCAAGCTCTCCGAAGACTGGTCGCCGCGAAACTACGAAGACGTTTACCATCAGACCGTGACGGTGGCGCAGGCGCTGGAGCAGTCGCTCAACTCCGCGTCGGTCCGTATTGGTTTGGCGTGCGGGCTCGATCCGATCGTCAAAACGGCGCACACCCTCGGCGTCACGTCCGACATCGACTCCCGGAATCCGTCCCTGCTCCTCGGCGCAATCGACGTCGCGCCGATCGAGATGGCCGACGCCTACGCGACGATTGCGCGGGTGGGATCGCGCGTCCCGCTGCACACGGTGAAGTTCGTGACTGACGATCGAAACCATTTGCTTTCCGCCGGCGGCGACGTTCAGGCCGTGCAGGTCTTTCCCGCGCGGGACATGTACGTCCTCCTCACCGTGATGAAGGGCGTGGTCGACCGCGGGACGGCAGCGGCAACACGCTCGATGGGATTCAAGCTCATCGCGGCGGGCAAGACCGGTACGACGAACGACAAACGCGACGCCTGGTTCATCGGATTCACTCCGAAGACGCTGACGCTGACGTGGCTCGGATTCGACGACAACGAGCCGACCGGACTTTCGGGTGGATCGGGCGCCGTACCAATCTGGACTCGCTACATGCAGGCGGTGACCGCAGGCCAACCGAACGCTGACTTCGCGTCACCAGACGGGGTCGCGATGGCCGAGATCGATGAGACCAGTGGAGGTTTGGCCGTACCGACTTGCCCACCGAGCTCGGTCGTTTCCGAGGCGTTCAAGTCGGGCACGCAGCCGATGAATCCGTGTCCGCTGCATAGCCCGCAGGCCGCGCCGGCACCGGCAGTCGATCAATTCGGCAATCCAATCGCGCTCGATACTGCCGGGATGCCTGTCTCGCCTGAGGTTACGACGACCGGTTTTCCGCCGCCGCCCCCGCTACCGCCACTGCCACCCGAGCCGGGAGACAACACGCTGGGCGGAGGGATCTTCAAGACCGACACTGCGGCGCCGACGGCGACGACCACATCGGGAGAGCCGCGTCGCGATCAGGCCAATCCGAATCGCGATCAGAATCGGGATCGTTCTGTTCAACCGCCTCCATCAACCACCACGAGCGAACCGCCACCGACCGACACAAACAAGCCGCCGCCGACTGACACGAACAAGCCGCCCACGCAGTCGAGGTAGAATCGCGGTATGGGGTTAACGGTATTAAGTGTCGAGGTAGGTAATGTCGCCCGTCCCGAGGAGATGCGCCCGCTCGAGTTTCTCATCGATTCAGGCGCCATCTATAGCGTTGTTCCGGCAGCGACTCTCGACGCCCTGGGAATCAAGCCCATTTCGACGCAGGACTTTAGGCTCGCTGACGGCCGGAAGATCTCGAGGCGAAAAGGCGTCGCGCTTTTCCGGTATCAGGATCGCATCGGCGGAGCGGATGTGATCTTCGGTGAGCCTGATGACAGCAACCTCCTCGGCGCCTTCACACTCGAGGCGCTCGGTCTCGCGCTCGATCCGCTACGACGCGAGCTCCATCCGCTGCCGATGATCCTCGCAGGATGGCGTAGCGAGTCAGCGACGGAACGCTGACGAGCGCGAGGCTCTCCCGCGAATCGCAGTCGAACGCGACCACCGCCGGCGCCTCCGAAGTGACTCGCGTATCATCCGGCGCCGATGCCGAACCTGACCTGGCTCTACGCCGGCGCGGTTTATGCCGTTGCCGTGGCGCTTGCACGTCGAGCCGGAGCAGACTTGCCGCGGCGCATCGCGCTCTTGTTCTTCGCTCTGGTTCTCGTCTTCTTCCGCGAACCGCTGACGACGGACACGATCAACGTTCCGGTGGACTACTACGAGTCGCTGCCGCCGTGGGCAAACGTGATCAGGCATTCGCATCCGTCGAATCCGTACATCAACGACGTCGCGCTGCAGCTCGTGCCGTGGGCGCATGCGGTGCGCGAGCACTGGCGCGCGTTCGAGTTGCCGCTCTGGGAGCCGACTGCCGCGTCGGGTTATCCGTTGCTTGCGAACGGTCAGAGCCAGGCGCTCTCGATCCTCCGACTGCTCGCGCTGCCGCTCTCGCTCGGCCACGCAATGACCGCGGAGGGCGCGTGGAAAGTGTTGCTCGCTCTCACGTTCACCTTCCTCTTCTGCCGAAGGCGCGGCTACTCGATCGCGGCCAGCAGCATCGGTGCGATTGCCTACGGATTCTCCGGTTTCATGCTGGTCTGGCTCCACTTCGGACACGCCACGGTGGCGGCGATGCTGCCGGCGGTGCTCTACATCGTCGACTTGCTCGCCGAGCGCGCCACCGTCGGACGCTTCGTCTTCGCATCATGCATCTGGGGTGTGATTCTCACCGGAGGTCATCCGGAGACGGCCGCCACCGCTGGGCTTCTGGCGGTGTTGTTCACCGGGTGGATCACGTTCATCGAGAGACCGTTCGGTTCGCGGCGTGAAGCTTGGCACTTCGTTCGCGCCAGCGGCGGCAGCGTCGTGGCAGGCGCGCTTCTGGCCGCGCCGTTTCTCATTCCGTTCGCGGAGGTGGTGAGGAAATCGCAGCGCTTCGCGGCGCTCTCCGGCTCTCCGCATCCCGCTGGCGTCCTTGCTGACTGGGCATCGACGATCGCGACGCTGCAGCCGCACTTTTTCGGTTTCGTGCCGCACGAACAGCCGTGGGGCCCGGCCATTCCGGAAGCGATCACCGGGTTCGCCGGCACGTTCGCCGTGGCCGGTGCGATCGCCCTCTTCGCGCATGTCGCCGCTACGCGTGCCTGGCGCTCGCGCGAAGCATTCATCCTCGCCGCCCTGCTCATTTCGATCGGCATCATCTACGGCTGGCCCGGCGTGATCGACGTCTTCAATCTCGTCTTCCGTCTCGCGCCGCCCGCGCGGATACGCTGCCTGTTTGCGCTGCTCACGGCGGTGTCGGCGGCCGCGGCGGCCGACCTCATCGAGCGGGGCTTTCATCGTCCGGTGCTCATCGGACTCTTCGGCGCGAGTCTTCTGCTGCTGACGATGATGGCGTTCCCGTTTCCGACGCCGGCGCATCGCGATACCGCGGTCCTTGCGCTCCTGCCGGCGGTGGCCGTGCTCGCGGCAGCGACGGCGGCAACGATGCTGCGGTGGCGCGGCGCGCTCCTCGTGCTGATGCTGGTCATCTTCGCCGAGCACGTCTGCGTCTTCGGCGACTGGAACGCGGTCTTGCCGGCATCGAAGCTCTATCCGCCGACGCCGCTCGTTCGCGCCCTCGTCAAACTGAAGTCCGCGGCGCCGCCAAACGCTCCTTTCCGCATCGTCGGTTACTCGGCTGACTTCTTCCCGAATCTGGCCACGATGTACGGCCTGGAAGACATCCGCGCGCACGATCCGATGGAATCGTTCCGCTACGTCGGCATGCTGGCGCTCTGCGGCGGCTACCGGACCGCGGACTACTTCGCGATGTGGCCGAGCACGACGACGCGCCTGCTCGACTATCTCAACGTCCGCTACTACGTGCTGGGGCCGGGACGCACGCTCGACGCGCCGCGGTTCACGATGGTGTACGACGGCCGCGACGGCCGGATCTTCGAGAACCACGATGTCCTGCCGCGCTTTTTCGCCACGCGCAAGGTCACGGTGGAGTGGGATGTAAAGCGCTTCGTGGCGGCACTCGCCGCGAACGACGAGTGGGCGCACGTCGCCGTGCTCGAAAACCTGCCCATCACCGACGACGCCATGCGCGCCGATCTCACCGCCGCGCGCGCTGGACCGGACCCATCCGTGACCATAACCTCCGCCACCTCCACCGACTACTCGCTACGCGTCGTCACGCCGCGCCACACGCTCATTGCCAGCAGCATCCCCTGGTGGCCCGGCTGGCACGTTCGCGCCGATGGGAAGAACGTTACTCCGCTCCGGATCAATGGTGCGTTCTTCGGGTTTCTCCTGCGGCCTGGGCTGCACGATATCCGCGTCTGGTACGCTCCGGCGTCGTTTCGCATCGGAGTCGGCATTTCGCTTGCGACGATGCTGGCGATGGTGTTCGGCGTCTGGCGTTCTCGCCGTCAAGTGCCTGAAAGGTGACTGATTCTGCCCGGCGATGGAAAAAAGATGGCCCGAATCCGTCTTTTTTTGTGATGGGGGGGTAGGGACTGCCGCCTTTCCGTCACTCCTTGTACAGGAGATATCAATCGGCGATGAGGATTCGGGCCGGCAACGGTGCCAAGCAGCGCCTCCTGACAGCGGAAAGAGGGTCCGTCGGGACTGCGAAGCCGGGCAGGTGGGAGTGGCGTTCGGGGTATGGGCGCCTCAAGCTGGGGTCCAAAACGGACCCATGGCGCCGGACGATTTGTGCTTTCGGAGGAACCCGAAACCGCGCACACTCGCGGTGGGCGATCGTGACGAGTTTTCATTCCGACACTTCGGCGAGTCAGTCGCTGGACGTGCTCTACCGTGAGCACGAGGGTCTGCTGCGCTCGATCGCGCAGTACCGCTACCGCATCTGTTCCTCCGACGCTGAGGCCCTCGTTCACGATATTTTCGCGTCATTTCTGGAGCGTCAGCCCGAGGCGCTCGACCCGAAGGCGTTCCTGATCGGATCGATCAACAACGCCTGTAAGCACTACTGGCGGAAACGGGAGCACGAAGTGCCGCTCCTGCCACACCATGAGCTGACCCCCAACGACGATGAAGCGGCAAAACTGGAACGTTGGGCGCTGCGCCTGAGTCTGGCTTCGACGCTGACCCGTCTGGGCGGCAAGTGCAGCGAAACGCTCCGCCGCTACTACCTCCGCGACGAAAGCGCGGAATCGATCGCTCAGGAGCTCGATACCTCTCCGGCCTACATCTGGCAGTTGCTTTCCTCCTGCCGTAAACGCGCCCGACAGATCTATCAAACGATCACCCATTCACGATCATGAGTCACTACACCGAAGACCAGTTATCCGAGTACGTCCTGCGCGGGGAAAGCGTCATCGACCCGCAGTCCATCGAGCAACATCTCGCCCGCTGTGCCGAGTGCCGCAAGGCCCTGGATCTCGTGGCCACCTTCGACGACGCCCTTCGCGATCCGCTGTCATGGCAGATCGCCGACTCGATGGCCGTCCGGCGCGAGGCCCCTCCCGAGCTCCTGGCCCAGGCGCGCGCGATCGCAGCGGAGGATGGCTACGCCCGCGAACTGTTGCTCCCGCTCGTCGATTCGCCGATCCGATTCAGTGAGGCGCACGTTGGCAATGATCCGCGCTTTCGAACGCTCGCGGTCATCCGGCTGCTCTGTTCCATCGCCAACAAGACGCACGAGCAGCAGCCGCAGTACGGGCTGCAGCTTGCGGACACTGCCCTGAGTATCTGCGCGAAGCTGCCCGAGCCGGCAAAGTCGAAGTCCGCCTGGTTCGTTGGAACGGCTTGGAAAGAGAGGGCCAACGCTCTCCGCTACCTTGGCCGTTTCCGGGAAGCCGAGGCCGCTCTCGACGAGGCTGAGAAGGCGTTTGCGTCGGATGAGCGTCCGGAACCGTTCGATCTGGCGATCGTGGCGTACGTGAGGGCCTCGGTTTATTGCCAGATGGAACGTTTCGACGACGCCGTCACAAACGCTCGCGCGGCGGCAACTACCTTTCAAGAATACGGCGATATGGGGCGCTACCTCTCTGCGCTGATGGCCGAGGGTCTTGGCTACTACTGTGCCGATCGCGACATCGAATCGGCTGGGCTGATGGAACGGGTCGCTGGCCTTGCGCGCTCCACTGGGGAAGTCGAGATTCTGTCTCGCGCGCTTGTTAACGCTGCGAACAGTTATACGCGTCTGGGTGAACATGACAAGGCGACGGAGTTCTATGCTAGCGCGCTTGATTTGCTGGTGGCCCTCGATCTTCCCACCGAGTACGCGCGAGTGTCCTGGGCGGTCGCTGCGTTGAAACTCGAGACGGGATCTTACGAAGAGGGCTTGGCAGGACTGGACGCCTCCAGGATTCGGCTTCTCCAATTGGGAATGGCGAACGACGCCGCCCTCGCAACTCTCGACCTGGTGGCAGGCCTCCTCGCTGTTGGTGAGGTGGATCGCGTGCCGGATCTCTGCCGGGCGATCTCCGTGACCTTCTCCTCTGAAGGGGTGATGCGAAGTGCGAAAAAGGCACTTGCGTATCTTGCCGAGGCAGTCGCGTCAGGCCAGGCAACGATCGAGGCGGTTCGGCATGTCCGGATGTTTCTGGAGCGTCTGCCAAACCATCCCCACGAAGAATTTCAGCACATCCAGTAAAAAAGACTCAGGATTCCGTGATCTGCGTCACCTCGTAATTGGAAGGCGATGAACTCGTCCGTCCGAGAACGAGGAGGATTTATGCGGAATCAGGTTCGTCGATATGTTCTGGGTCTCACTCTTGTCGTTTCCATAGCAGCGTCGGTTCCCGTGATGGCAGTTGCGCGCGACGGGCGCACGCCGTCCGATTTACTGACGCGCCTGAAGAACATGATCATTTACGTTCTCGACGTCGTCGAGATCAAAGGGTCGTTACCACCCGGCTGAGTTCTCTACTCCCACGCTCCGGCGCCGCCCTGTCCCCCTCGCCGCATCGGCTGCGGCGACGTAGGTCGTTTGGCAGAATCGCAGCAGGGAATCCTCGGCATCCGAGGGTTCCCGGACTGGCGAACCGCGTAGTTCGCAGCGCGTACCGGCAGGTTCCCCGTGCGGGACGAACGGGTCCACCCTGCGCGGACCAGGGGCTCGTCGTGCGGAACCGAGGGTAACGGTTCGACACCAGCACGGTGTGCTGCACTGATGGGTCCACAGCGCGTGACAAGGGCCCCCCCCGTGTCCCATTGGGGCACCCCCCATGTCCTGTCAACGGCCATCCAACTTCCCCCCCGGTTGGCCAGCTAATAATCCCCCCCCTTGGAGTTGGTTATTAGTCGTGTGAGACGGAG
>OLLN01000189.1_pt1 | contig 86264 bp, 85 predicted proteins | sample 1604281 | NCBI WGS metagenome assembly OLLN01 (sample SAMEA104055716, study PRJEB20765) | soil metagenome | biome: Arctic tundra; feature: Polygonal ground; material: soil | place: USA | collected 2011-09 | depth 0-0.5 m | reverse complement strand
CCCACACCCCACTCCCCACACCCCGGAATCCCACGAGACCCACTACGCATTGAAAGCTCCGTGACCACTGCGCCCGACTCCGTGGCTCCCTGGCAATTCGATGGCGTCGTCCGGCTCACGCGCGTCGGCTCGTCGTTCGTCATCTTCACCGTCGTCGTCGGATTTGCCGCGATCAACACCGGCAACAACGCGCTCTACATCGGTCTCTCCTTCATGCTCGGCTGTCTGCTGCTGTCGGGCATCGCGTCGAAGGGTGGACTCAAACATCTCGTCGTCGAGCTGGAAGGAGTCGATGAGGCCTGGGCGATGCGGACGGCGCACGGGCGTCTGCGTGTGATCAACCGGTCGCGCATCTGGAACGTTCGCGATCTGATCATTACTTCGAACGACTTGGAAGCGCCGCTGGCGGTTCCTTTGATCGGGCGGCGCGCCGAGATCGTGCTCCAGGCGCGGTTTCGTTTCCGGCGGCGCGGTCTGGTGCATCTCACGCGCATCGATCTTTACACCCGCTATCCGTTCGGATTCTTTTTAAAGAAGCGCCGTCCGCGGTTGGATGCCGAGGTCGTCGTGTTTCCGCGGCTGCTCGATGAAGAATCAACCCGGGAGCGCTTCCGCACGATCGAGGGAGAGCAGTATTCATCGAACCGCATCGGAGCAGGAACGGATATTCACTCGTTCCGTGACTACGCGCGCGGCGACTCGCTTCGCCGCGTGCATTGGAAGAAATCGGCGTCGGTGGGGCGCTGGATCATCAAGCAGACCGAGCTCGAGGCCGGCCGCGCGGTGCACGTCGTCGTCGATCCGTACCGGCCGAAGGACGTGAGCGAGGAAGCATTCGAGGAGATGATCAGCGACGCGGCCACGTTTCTGAACGAGGCCCTGCGGCGCGGCCTTCATACGACGCTGTCGATCCGCAACCTGACGATTCGCTCCGACCGCGACGGCGCCGCCGCGACCTTCCGCGCTCTGGCGCTGCTCGAGGCCACGCGCGAGCCGGTGGCACAGACCGTCGATCGGGACAGCGTGATATTCGCGGCGGGGGTCGTGGGTCGGGAGTCGGGGGTCGGAGCGTGAGGCGGGGAGTGGGGAGTGGGGGGTGGGGTGTGGGAGTGAGCAAAGGTTCGCACATCCAAACGCCGTGCACTGGCAACTCGGTAACCTGGCAACCCAGCAACCAGGCAACTACGCAACCCAGCAACTCAGCAACCAAGCAACCAGACATCGGAGCTCGATCATGACCGCGCTGCCGATCGCACTCTCCGACCCCCGACTCCCGACAGCCGACACCCGCAAACAATCGCTCGAGCTCCTGTTCCTGACGATGTTCGCGGCGATTCCTCTTTACGTCACGCAGACGATCTCGATGTTTCCGCTGCTCGCCTTCCACGCGGCGATGCTCGCCATCACGTTGCGCGTGTTTTTCAACAAGGGTCCGGAGGTCATTCCCGCGGCCGTGATGCGCGTTCTTGCCATCGCCTACGTCCCGTTCTACGTCGTCGACGCGGCGTTGATCTCGCGCAGCGCGATCGCGGCGTCGACGCACCTGGTTCTTTTCATCGCCGTCTATCAGCCGATCGAGTCGGTGCGCAGCCGCAACACGACACAGAGGCTTTTGACCGCGTCGCTCATCGCCCTGGCCAGCATCGCCACGGCCACGCACATCGCCATCCTCCCCTTCATCATCCTCTTCGGCGTTCTGCTCCTTCGCCAGCTCATGCAGGTCAGTCACGATGAGACGGAAGCGATGACCGGCAACCGCATGGCTGCACCGCCGGTCAGCCGCGCAGCCGCGCTCTACGTTTGCGCCGCGATGGCCCTCGGCGTCCTCTTCTTCCCCTTCCTGCCGCGCATCCGCAATCCCCTTCTGCCGAACATGTCGGGGGCGATGGAGAAAGCTACGACCGGCATCAGCGACTCGATCAACCTGAACGAGCCGCGCTCGATCGCCAGCGACGCCACCGTGGTCAGCCGCATCTGGATGGGGCCGGACGCGATTCCCTTTTTCACTCCGTTGCGTTTGAAGGGCACCGTCTACGAGCGCTTCACGAACAACACGTGGCGGCAGGGCCGCTACACCTTCGTTCCGATCGATAGCATCGAAGGCAACGCGCGCGTGGCGCGTCCGGAAGGGTTCACCCGGCGAGCCAGCGTGCAGCAGCGTTTTCCGGTCGGGAACCGCCTCTTTCTTCCTGTTGGAACGTACCAGGTCTCCGGGGCCGGCCAGGTCGTCGAAGGGCCGACGCGCGACATCTACTCGGTCTGGCAACCGCATCGAGACAACCTGTCGTACGACGTCGCCATCGCGCACAGCACCACACCGCTACATGCCCAACGCGTTCGGGTCTCGAACTATCCGGTGACGTCTGCCGTCCGCGCGATGGCCCGCCAGATCGTGGGAAATGAGACAGCGCCGCTCCGCCGTGCCGCGGCGATCGAGAGCTATCTCTCCACGCGCTTCCGCTATGTCCCCGATCCGGCAGCGATCGGCCACGCCATGACCGTCGACCAGTTCCTGCTTCAGGAGCGCCGTGGTCACTGCGAATACTTCGCCGCGGGGATGGTGGCGCTGATGACCGCGCTCGATGTTCCCGCGCGCATCGTGGGTGGTTTCTACGGCGGCACGCTCAATCCACTCACCGGCTACTTCATCATCCGCCGCGAGGATGCGCATGCCTGGGTGGAGGTGTGGGATGGCCAGACGTGGCAGACGTTTGATCCGACGCCGGTGGCGCTGCGGCCGGGCAACGCCCATGAGGGCCTCGTCCGCATGTACGCCGCCGCGCTGAGCGATTGGGTCAACTATTTCTGGGACCGCCACATCCTCACCTTCGGCCTAGGCGACCAGGTCGCCCTGGCCAGCGACATGATCGACCGCGTGCGAGTCGCCATTGCGGCGATGAGTGCGACGGCACGCCGCGCAGCGCTGCCCACGTTCAACGCGAAATACGCTCTCCTCCTGACAGCGCTGCTGCTCGCTGGTTTCGCTGCGGCCGTGTTATCCCGCCGGCGTCAATCCGTCTTCGATCTCCTGGCCGGTCACCTGCGAAAGCTCGGCATCGAACCCGGCCCGGCCATGACGATGGAAGAAGCACTCGTCGAGGTGCGCCGCACGCAGCCGGCCGCCGCCGCGGCGCTCGCTCCGCTCATCGAGCTGTACGAAGCGGAGCGATTCTCGGCCAGCGTGGAGCGGGGAAGGGTGCGCAGGATCCGGAAGGGGCTGGCGGAGTTGGCGACGTAGAAGGCTCTCGGAGTGCCAGCGTTGGTGCCGTCCCCGGTGTCATCCACGGTGTCATCCTGAGCCTGCCGGAGGCGCCCGCGCGACCCTATGCTTTCGCGCTGAACAGGCTTGGCGCCGCAGGACGGCGAAGGATCTCAAGTTGCCACGCACATGCCACGCGCCTCGCATTCGGAGATCCTTCGACGTCCTCCGCCGCCGAGCATGTTCTGCGCGAACGGGTCGATTTGCGCGGGCGGCTCCGGCAGTCTCAGGATGACACGATGGATGACCTGCGCCCATTTCACCGCGGGGAATAAAACGAGCACGTTGGGGTGTCGAACGTCGCGTTTTGAGCCCTTTTGTTCCAAAATCAGTTGCTTTGCAAAACAAAGTCTCGTTCGCGTCAACAAAAATTTGTTGAGCTCAACACAAAACTTGTTGACGCCAACAAAAGATTTGTTGAGCTCATCACAAAGTTTGTTGACGCCATCAAAAAGTTTGTTGACCTCATCAAAAAGTTTGTTGACCTCAACAAAAGGTTTGTTGACGCCAACTCCGAACTTGTTGAGCTCAACACAAGTTTTGTTGCCCTCAACTCCGAACTTGTTGAGCTCAACAAAAGATTTGTTGACGCCAACACAAGTTTTGTTGACGTCAACTCCCAACTTGTTGACGTCAACACCGATCTTGTTGGCAGCAACAGGAGACGGGTTGGCTGGTGCGTGATCCCTTGGCCGGAGACCGGATTGCGGAAGTCGATCGATTCGCCTGGCGGGTACGAAGCTTGATCGCGGAGTGGCGGGCCATCCGAGGCTCATCGTTTCCCTCGCAAGTGGGGTGACCCGATCGGGAGTGGGGAGTGGGAGCGAAACCACATCAGCCCGACGTCCGACCCCAACCACTCCCCACCGCCCACCTCCCCACCCCCCGAAATGACATCCCCAACTCCCCGTGTTTAGACGGCGAACGCACCCTCGCCGTACACTCTCGATCGACATGCCCTCAGCCACTGCCACGGATCTCCGCGTCAATCCCTTTCTGCACATTGACGCGGATCGGATCTATGACCCGTTGACCGATCGTTCTCTCTCGGCTGGTGAACCTGAGTACGAGGCGCTGCGGCGCGTTCTCGACGGCGGCGCGGCGGATGAGAGCCTCGAGCAAGGTGGCTGGCTCGTACGCGGCGACATCTCCCGCGCGCATCGACTGAAGATCGTCTCGCTGGAGACGATGATCGCGTGCAACCAGAAGTGCTACTTCTGCCCCGTTTCGATCGCGCCGCGCGAGGACTTCGACATGCCGGCCGCGCTTTTCGAGCGAATCGTCGGCGAGCTCACGTCGTACCGTGACACGCTGGAAAGCGTCTTCCTGCAGAGCTACAACGAGCCGACGCTCGACCGCCGTTTTGTCGAATTCTGCCGCACGCTCTTCGCGGCGAAACTGCCGGTGGCGGTGTTGAGCAACGGTTCGGGCCTCACGCCGGCGAAGGTCGATGCGCTGATCGAGTCGGGCCCGCTTCGCTACATCTGCATCAATCTTTCGACGCTCGACCGCGACCGCTACATCCGCGACCGCGGCGAAGACCACCTCGGCGTCGTGCTCCGCAACCTCGACTACGTGAAGTCGCGTCCGCTCGCCGCCGTGATGAAGATTGTCGTGCTCGGAAAGGGCGACGAGGAGCATGACGTCGATTTCGAATCGATTAGTGAGCGATTCGCCGGAAGCCTCTTCACCGTCGAGCGCCACGTCGTGATGGACCGCGCCGGCTGGCTCGACATCGGACTCAAGCCCGACGCACCAAAGAAACAGTTGGCAGGTTGCGACAACCTCGGATCCCGCCCTCTGCAGCATCTGCACATCACGCCGCGCGGCCAATGCGTTCTCTGCTGCGAGGACTACGACGAGAAATACATCGTCGGCGATCTCACGCGAAACACGATCGCCGAGGTGCTGGCGGGGCCGGAGCTGGCAAAGATGCGGAAGTGGGTCTACGGCATCGAAGAAGCGCCGGATGATTTCATGTGCCGCGATTGCGTTTTCGCGCGGACGCGTGTTTGATCCGCAGATGACGCAGATAGAACGCAGATGAGTTCGGAGTGGCTTTCATCTGCGTCGATCTGCGTCATCTGCGGATAAAAAAGAATCACTCACACGATGCGATGTCTTGCACCGCTGCGCCGGATGGCAGCAACCACACGCGGCGCTGATCGGCCGGTATCGCTTGCAGCAGAGCAATCTGCCCGGCGTCGAACTGGCTCTCGTGGATGGCCGCGTCGTCGACGAGATAGTGCCAGGTGCTGGTGGCGTCGATCGCCGTCGCTGACGCTGTGGCCGGAGAGAAGCCGGTGATGCGTGATTCCGCGTCGCGCACGATCAGTGTCTCGAGCAGAATCACCGGAGGGGCGTGGGTGCCAAGGGTGGCGACGGCGTCGAGTGTGAGTTGGCCGGCTTCGCGATGCGCCGGATGACACGACGAACCGTGCCGCGGGTCGAATGTGTAGATGACTGCCGGCGACTCGCTGACGATGTACGACGCAAGCTTCGACACCAACGCGGCGCGGTCTCCCCACTGCGAAACGTCGAATACGTCAGGAAGGTCCCACTGCGTAGCCTGTGCGTGCAGCGCTGCCGCGGCCCGATGCACCTCAGCGGAACGCACCTGCGAGCCGCTGGTGAGGACGAGGATCGCGCAGTCGTTGATGCGCTCGACGCAGGCAACGCCGAGGATCGGCGCCACCAGCGCTTCATCGTCGGGATGCGCTCCGATCCACAGCAGCCGGACGGGTGGGCGAACAGCGCGCGACCGTTGTGCTTCCGCCGGCCCGAGGGCCAGTGAAAGTGCAAGCGCGACAAACAGGAATCGCATCGCTGCTGATACGCGGCACTGGTCGCTTCCGTCGTCATCGGACATGGTTGAACCTTTCTTTTGTGGGGCAGTGAGGAGACGGCAGATCGCCGCGGCATGAGTGCGCCTTCCGCCGGTCGAGGGAGCGACTCCTCATAAGGCGCTGACGTGATTTGCAAAATCGTCCCCACTTACAACGAGCCGCCCAGCCGGCTGGGTCACCTATTCGCCTGACTTCGCACTCGACTTCGTGCATCATCCCGCCGTGACATGGCGCCGCTGACTCTTCATCACGATGCCGCCGCGCTGCACGCGCAATACGGCAGCGCCGAGCCGTTCCCTCACATCGTGCTCGACAGTCTTTTCGACGATGAGGCTCTCGACGCGGTTCTGCGTGAGTTTCCCGACCGTAAGGCGATGAAGTGGCGCGAGTTCGATACGGCAACGGAAAAGAAGCTTGGTTACTACCACGAGAGCAGCACCATCTCGAAGACGGTGCGCGATTTCCTGAACGACATGAATTCGTTCGAGATGCTGCTCTGGCTGGAAGCGCTCACCGGTATCGAGGGGCTCATCCCCGATCCCTACTTCGGCGGCGGCGGGCTCCATCAGATCGAGCCTGCAGGGTTCCTCAAGGTGCACGCCGACTTCAACGTTCATCCGAAGCTGAAGCTGGACCGGCGGCTCAACCTCCTCGTCTATCTGAACAAGGATTGGCGCGACGAGTACGGCGGACATCTCGAGTTGTGGGACCGCGACGGGAAGAGCTGCCGGACAAAGATCCTGCCGCTGTTCAATCGCACCGTGATCTTCTCGACGAGCGACACGTCGTTCCACGGCCATCCCCATCCACTCACCCCACCGGCCGGCGGATCGCGCAAGTCGGTCTCGCTCTACTACTACACGGCCGGACGTCCCGAGGAGGAGCGATCGGCACCGCACGACACGCTCTTCATTCCGTGATGCCGTAGAATCGCAGGCGATGCGAAGTAGAAGGACATGAACGGGACGAAGGTTGCGACGTTCGCGCTGCGTCAAGAACTGGCGCCGGGCAAGTACCATGTGCGGGGCTACTGGAGTGGCAACATCGCGGACGACCGGGATTTCGTGGTCGTGGCGAAATCGAAGCGATCAAAATGACCCTTGCGCGCGAGAGCGAGTTTCTGCTGCCGCTGTTTCCGCTGCCGAACCTCGTCTTCTTTCCAGAGACGCATCTACCGCTTCACGTCTTCGAGCCGCGCTATCGCCAGCTCATCGCCGACGTCAACGCCCGCGATCAGCGCTTCGGCATCGTTCTCCTGCAGCCGGGTTGGGAGAACGACTACTTCGGATCGCCGCCCGTCTACGCCTGCGGCACGATGGTGCGGATCGAAGAGACGATGCCGCTCGACGACGGCCGGTACAACATTGTCGTCAGTGGCGAGACGCGCTTCCAGATCGTGAACGAAGTGTCGCGCGAGCCGTACCGGACCGCGCGCGTCATCGCGCGGCCGCAGAACGAGGATGACCCGGCTGCTGCGTACGCACAGCGCACGTGGCTCGCGGATCTTTCGCAGCAGTATCTGCACTATCTGCCCGAGCAGGGCGGTGTGCCGGAGACGCACAGCGCCGGCCTCGAAGCGTTGACGAACTCGATAATCATGGCGTTGAATCTCGATGTCGTCGAGAAGCAGCGCTTGCTGGAGATCGACGACGTCACGTCCCGGGCCGAGGATGTCGGCACCGAGTTGCAGCACAGGATCGAGAGCCTGCAGTTCCTCGCGCCGTTCCGGCAGGACGGCGATCCGAACAGGAACTGAGGGTTGCGGCCGCGAAGTGCGCGAGGCCTCGCGGTTTCGTGGCGCTTCGCTACTACGTAACCTCGGCACGTCGAGACCACGCATCCACCATCCTCGCAATCGCATCCCGGTCCGCTCTCGTCTTGCGCAGGAAGAACGGGCCGGCGCTGGAGACGTGCAGGCGAAGCGCGGCGTCGAGCAGGGCAGGGCGGGACAGTAGAAATGCCGCGCGCCTGCTCCATCCGATGCGCCGGGCGAAGAGCTGCGCGTGACGGGCTCGATACGCGTCCTCGCTGTGCTGACGATCGCCGTTTTCGAGCGCGGCGGCGATGAACGGCGCGGCGACGAGTGCCGACTGTAGCGCCATGGCCATGCCGTTGCCGGTCAGCGGATCGATGACGCCGGAGGCATCGCCGATCATGAAGATCCCTTCCTCGACCGCGGATCGTGACCGGAAGATGACCGGCTCCGAGGAGAGAAACCCTTCCTGCGCTGGTGTGTGCCGCGCGTACAGCTCATCAAGCGGCCGCTCCTCGGCGCGAATGACGTCGATGAACGCGTCCCATCGTCCCTTGAGACCTTGTAAGCGGTCCGCGTGCACGAGACCGCAGATGTTCGTGATGCCGCCTTCGACCTCGCTGACGCCGAGGTAGCCGCGTTTGAACGAATAGAGCGCGATCGTTCCGTCGCTTGTGCCGCCTCGATAGTGCCGTTTGAACCCGAAGTTCCGATGGGAGCGGTCGCGTACGAAGGCGCGCCCGAGCTGCTGATCGAAGCGGCCCCAGCGCCCCCACGCGCCGGCCACGACCCGCGCGCGAACGGCGCCGCCATCGAAGGTCACGCCGTCACGAGTTACTTCCGATGCCGTGCCGGTGATCGCGTGCGCTCCGGCGGCCACGGCGCGGCGGAAGAGCGCGTCATCGAGCAGCATGCGGGATACGCCGCGAGCGGGGTGAGGAAAGTCGAATTCATAGTTGCGATGGCGCCCTACGATCCGGCAGTGGGAGATCTCGGGCGCTGCGTGAGCATCGAGCTCGTCGCGGAGGCCGAGGGTGTCGATGATGGGCATGGCGTCGTAGGAGAGGAACTCGCCGCACAGCTTGTCGCGCGGAAAGGTGTCGCGGTCGATCAGCGCGACCGAGTAGCCGCGGCGCGCGAGGAGTGCAGCGAGAGTCGATCCGGCGGGTCCGGCCCCGACGATGGCGACATCGACGGTGATCTCAGTCATTGCTGCACCGGAAGCACAGACAAGAGTGTCTGTGCCACATGAAGCTGCCATTTGCAGCACGGGAGTCGTGACGTGGCAAATGCACCAGATGCCCAGACAGGGGTGCCCGTGCCATATGAGAGGAGTGATGTGACACAGACACTCTTGTCTGTGCACCCCCGCGAATCACTTCCATAGCAACAGGCCGAAGCGGAAGGGAAACATTTTCACTACCTCGAAACGCAGCGCGCCGGTTTTCTCGCCCACCACCCTCGCTTCCTGCGCTGTGTAACCGCGCAGAACCGAGGCCGGAGCATCGTACGCGGTGATACGGCCGACAAGATGCAACCTGGCAAGCAGCCATACGAAAAAGAACGGCAAATGGTGGCGCTGCGTATCGCTTGCCATCGCGCCGATGCGCGCCACGCGCAGGGCATCGCGCAGGATCCCGGCATTCTCGTCGGGCTCGAAATGGTGAAAGAAATGCGAAGACGTGACGATGTCGACCGACGCGTCGCGAAACGGCAAGTGGTTCGCGTCTGCGACGACGCGCAGGGCCCGCGAGCGGCTGCGTCCATACGAGAGGTGCTTGATGTTGAGATCGACGGCGATCGTCATCACGTTCTGCGGCAGCGCGTCGAGCAGATCGGCGGTTCCGGCGCCGAGGTCGATCACGACTCGCGCGGTTGGCGCGAGACGGCGCACGAGACGCAGATAGGTCGGCGTTCCTCCCGCCCAACGGTTGAAGCGGCGCAGGTCGCGCAGCGAGCGCTCCATGTCAGCGCGCGGGGCATCGTGCTCGTCGAGCAGCTCCGGCGTGTCCACGCGCTTCGGGACGAGAAAGCTCATGGCACCTCGACGAAGGCCGTGCGCCACGATGGCAAGTCGACGCCGATATGCGCGACCGGCTGGCGGGCTTCATCGAAGACATCGATCGTGTACGGTCCGGGCAGGAGTTGGCCGCAATTGAGCGACTGTCCGCAGCGCAGCGCGTGAAAATCGTTGCCGAGGTTGCGCACGAAATCGGTCGTCTCCTGGCCGCCGGTGGCGTGGACTTTCACCCAGCGGAGAACATCGAGGTTCGAGGCGATGATCAGCTCCGTCGATTTTTCCAGGCGCACTTCAAGCACGTCCGACTTCGGCCACGGCGCAAAACGTCCAAAGCGGCGCGAGGCGCTGACGAGCGCTTCGTTGACGACGGTGGCGTCCTCGACGTCGAAGTGCACCTCGTGCGCAGCGTGAACCGGTTTCTGTTTGGCGTCGACGCGCGTATGCCAGCGCCCAGCCATCAGCGTGGCGGTCCCTTCGATCGGTGTCTCGTCCTCGGCGGCGAAGAAGCGGATGGTGAGGGTGCGCATGATCAATTGATAATTGACAATGGACAATTGACAACGAACAGCGGATCGCGGCGTGATTCGCTTCTCTGATCCTGATCACTGATCATTAGTTAATTGACTCCTCTGGTCACTGTCCATTGTCAATTATCAATTGTCAATTCTCTTCAACACCAGCGCCGAGTTCTTCGAGCCGAAGGCGATCGTGTTGCAGACGGCGGCGTCGATGCGGGCGCGGCGGCCGAGGTCGGGGATGTAGTCGAGGTCGCACTCGGGGTCGGGCTTGTCGAGGTTGATCGTCGGCGGAAGGATGCCGTCGCGAAAGGCCATCAATGTCGCTGCCACGCCCGCCGCTCCGCACGCTCCCTGCGGATGTCCGATCATCGACTTCGTCGCCGATCCTGGCAGCGTCCGGGCGCGCTCACCGAAGGCGAGCTTGACAGCGCGCGTTTCGACGCGGTCATTCAACTCGGTCGATGTGCCGTGGTAGTTGAGGTAGCCGATGTCGTCCGGCGCGACTCCTGCGTCCTTCATCGCCAGCGTCATCGCCCGCGCCGGTTCTTCGCCTGATTCATCGAGCCGCACGCGGTGGTAGGCGTCGCACGTCGATCCATATCCCGCCACCTCGGCGTAGATGAACGCGCCGCGCGCTCTTGCCGTCTCCTCGCGCTCCATCACGAACATCCACGCGCCCTCGGACAGCACGAAGCCTTCGCGGTCTTTCGAGAATGGACGCGAGGCTGATTCCGGTGCGTCGTTTCGCGTGTTGGAGATGATGCGCATGATACAGAAGCCGGTCATGACGCCCTCGGTGATCGTGGAGTCGGCACCGCCGCAGACGATGTAGTCGGCAACGCCGAGCTTGAGATTGCGATAGGCGTATCCGAGGGCGTCGGTTGATGAGGTGCATCCGGTCGAGATCAGGTGCGAGAAACCGTGAAGGTCGTAGGCCATCGAGATCTCGGACGCGATCGTGCCGATCGTGCCGGAGGGGATGGAGTAGATCGAGGCCTGTTTCTCGTGGTCCGCGAACCAGAGCTCGTACATGCGCTCGCTGAACTCGATGGCGCCACCGCCCGAGCCGAGCATCACGCCGATGTTGCGCCGCGTCTCGAGGTCGACCGCGCGCGGATCGAGCTTCGCGTCGCGCAGCGCCTCGTCGGTTGCGGCGATGACCATGGGCACGACGCGCGAAACGTGCTTCATGTTTTTCACATCCACCCAGAGCGTCGGATCGAAATCGACCTCGCCGGCGATGCGTGAGGGAAGCGACGATGCGTCGAACTGCGTGATCGTGCGAATGCCGGAGCGCCCTTCTTTGAGAGCCGAAAAGTAGTTCTCCCGGCCGATTCCGTTGGGGCTGAGCGCACCGGCGCCGGTGATGACGATTCTCTGGTTGGTCATCTCGCGGGCCCGACAACGTGGATGACAAGAGAAACATTGCAAAAGCACAGGCAGCGAGGCACTGCCTGGCGCTTTCCAGGAAATGAGTGGGCCAGAACACTCCGGCGCGCATCACAGCGCGAGAACGCGTAAAGTCTCAGGAAATGAACGGCGATCGCAGCAGTTCCGCCAACGGGAAAACTGCGGATGAATCCGCTGCTTCTTCTTCCGGCGACCTGATCGACCAGCCGCGCGGATGGTGGACCACATGGGGATTCGCGATCGCCGGCTCGATCTGTCTCGCAAACGTTCTGTTCCTTCAGTTCGTCGCCGATAACGGGACATCATCGTCAGCTCTCATTCTGAAAGTCGCTCTCCTCGTTGCCGTCGCGACCACATTCGGCGTCTCACTGTGGCGTGCCGAGACACGTCGCCGTCACCTGGCGAGCCTCGTGCGCATGGCGCAGGAGTCGGCGCGGAAACGTGAAGCCGAGGTCGTCGCGATGCGAGACGCGAAGGAGCGCACCGAGGCGGCCAGCGCAGCGAAGAGCGAGCTCTTCGCCGGCATCGCGCACGAACTGCGCACCCCTCTGCAAGGCATCATCGGCGTGCTGCGGGTGGCTGCCGACAGCGATGCCTCCGAGAAGCGCACGCAACTGCTCGAAATGGCCCGCCGTTCTGCGCAGTCGCTGCTCGCGACGATCGGAGATGTTCTCGACTTCACGAGGCTCGAGGCCGGCCAATCCGACCTGGAGCCGGTTTACTTTTCGATCCGGCTGCTGCTCGCCGATACGCTCGAACCGCTCGGCATCGCCGCGGCGGAGAAGAGCCTCACGCTCGCCTATGCCGTCGCCGCCGAGGTGCCGGATCGCCTCTGGGGTGATCCGGGGCGCGTCCGCCAGATCATCGTCAACCTCACCGGCAACGCCATCAAGTTCACCGGTAGCGGCGAGATCGTCGTGCGCGTTAGCTGTGAGGCGATGTCAGCCGATGGCGTGACGGTCGTGTTCGAGATCTCCGACACCGGCGTGGGAATCGATCCGTCGCTGCGCGCACTCCTCGTCAATCCATTCGCCTCGTCACCCCTGCGCCGTCAACACGGCCTGGGGTTGACGATCGTGTCGCGCTTGCTCGGCGCAATGGGCGGCGCGATGACGATCGAGAGCGAAGTGGGAAGAGGAAGCACGTTTAGCGTCCTCCTCCCGTTTTCGTGCGAGCCGATTGGAGCGGAACCGTCGCCGGAATGGGAAAAGCGTCTTGCAGGCATCCGCGTTCTTCTGATCGAGCCCAACTCGACGACGCGCGGCATCCTCGGCGAAATTCTGCGTGCACACGGCATGGTGCCCGAGGCGTACGACTCGATCGAGCGCGCGCTGCAGCCGTCGATCCGGGCCGCTTACGGCTGTCTGATCGCGGACGCGAACATGCTCGCAGCGACGCCGTGGATTCCGCCCGTGCCGGTCGTGCGGATCGCATCGCCACTCGTTCCGCCGGTGGGCGATGGGGTCTTCGTCACGCGGCCCAGCAGCGAGCGCGTGTTGATCCAGGCGATCGGCGCTACCCTGGGCATCGCGGAGCCGGCGATCGCCTACACGCTGGAACGCCGCCGCGAGATCCTTCGCCCGCTTCGCGTACTGGTCGTCGATGACAACACCGTGAATCAGGAGCTCATCGCGGACGCAGCCCGCCGCCTCGGGCACGTCGTAACGAAGACGGCCGCTGTAGAAGCGCCGAATCTCCTCGCCGGCAGAGAATTCGATGTCGTTCTCGTCGACGTTCAGAGTCCGCAATTCGACGGACTCGAACTGGCGCGGCGTTTTCGAGCGATCGAGCGCGACGGCCGGACGGCGACGATTGCGGTCACGACGAACGCGACGGCGGAAGAGCGGGACCGGTGCATCGCCGCAGGTTTCGATGCCGTGCTGCAAACGCCGGCGTCGCAGACGGCGATCGGGTCGATCCTCCGCGACGTGACGAGTCCGTTGACGCCCATGCATGTTCCGCCGGAATCCGCGGGCTCGATCTTCGATGCCGTCGGCGGCAACGCTAACCTATTGATGCGCGTCCGCGATACCTTCGCCACGCAGATCCCGCGTTTGCTGACCGCGATGCGCGACGCTGTCGAAGCGAGAGACCGCGACGCGCTCATCCAGGCCGCACGCACACTCCGCGCGTCGATCAGCAATTTCGATGTCCCCGAGCCGCTCGCCGCGACGCTCCAGATCGAGCGCGCAGCGGCCGCCGATGACTTCGCGCGCGCGGCTGCGCTGCTTCCCGCGATCGAGACCGCGATCCGGGAACTCCAGGAGAAGATCGACGCTGCGGTGGGGTGAGGGCGGCGGGACGCCGCCCGGGCCAGCCGCCGAGACGGCAGCGTTCCGACCGCAAGTGGCCAACCCGCTGCAAGTGGCCAGCGGAACGCTGGCGTCCCGCCGGCTGGCTCGTAGGCGTCTCGCCTGCGGGCTGTGCAAATCACCCGAGCTAGCCGAAGCTACTGATCCACGCCGTCATCCGTTTCTCCATCTCATCATGGTCCACGAGCTCACCTCGGTCAGCTGCATCGAGGCCGCGCTGAATCGCTTGCTTCACGTAGATGCGGTACTGGATGTCCTCGAACGACGTGTCGTCCGGGAGCGTATCGAGCAGGCGTTGCACGTCTTCTTTGGGCTTGCTCATTGGAAGCCATTCTAACTCCGGTCAATCCCTCCGATCGCTATAGCCAGGTGCGGTGAGGGGCACCAGAGGATGCGACGAGGACCGCAAGGACGGTAATTTTCTTATAACGTCCATCTATTTCTTCAGGAGGTCACTCATGAAATCGCTCCGTCTTGCGACGCTCGCTCTTGCTCTCCTTCCGTCGATTCCTCTCTTTGCGTTCAATCTATTCGGCAAGCAGGCAGAAGCGCCGAATTTTGGTGCTCTTAGCAACCAGCGGGATGAACTGGCCGAGAAGATTGCTGGCTACGAGAAGTCGATCGCCGAGCTCGAGCACGAGAAGGCCACGATGCCGGAGCACGACGCCATCGCAACGCGCATCCGCACGGCACAGGCCGATCTGAAGAAGGCGCAGAAGGAGGCCACGCCGAATCAGGAGCAGATCCAGGGAATTCAAAACTACATTGACGACCTGACCGCGCAGGAGAAGCGGCGACAGGAGATCCCGCCGGTCCTCGCGGAACAGCAGAAGCAGCTCGCCGTAGACAAGCGCGATCTGCGCAAAGTCGAGGCGCAGATCGAAGAACAGCTTGCCGCCGCCTTACGCAACGACAACTACACCACTACGATCAGCGTCGCCTTCACGATCCTGGTGTCCGTCGTGATCATCGGCTTCTACTTTATCGCGCTGCGAAGAGAGCGGATTGCCGAAGCGATCTTTGCGGGCGAGCAAGGGATGCAGTTTGTGACGCTCTTTCTCATCGTCATCGCCATCATTCTTTTCGGCATCATGGGAACGCTCGAAGGCAAGGAGCTGTCGGCGCTTCTCGGCGGTCTCTCCGGCTACATCCTGGGCCGCACCGGGCGCGCGACCGATCAGAAGACGCCTCCGCAGGCAGAAAGTGATTCCCGACGGGCCGTCTAATTAATTAACTGCCGATCGCCGCTGCCACGAGTGCTTGCTGCTGTTCCTCGTGGCGGTGATGCGATCCCGTTGCGGGCGATGCGCTGATCGGACGTCCGACGTAGCGTAGCGTTTGGTTCGCGGAGGTCAGTGCGCCGAGGCGCTCGTGCAGGAATGGCCAGGCGCCCATGTTGCGCGGTTCGTCCTGCACCCAGACGATCTCCGTCGCGTTCGGATACTGCGCCAGCGCCGCGGTAAGCATCGCTTGCGGGAAGGGATAAAACTGTTCGAGGCGGATCAACGGCATGTTTGCGTTCGCTTTCTCGCGCGCGGTACGAAGGTCGTAGTAGACCTTGCCGCTCGAGAGGACGATGCGCGTGACCGCCGCGACGTCGCGCGCAGGATCGATCAGTACGGGCTCGAAGCGGCCGTTCGTCAGTTCTTCAAGAGACGACGTGGCCTGCGGATGGCGCAGCAGCGACTTCGGCGTCATCACGATCAGCGGCTTGCGCGGATCGTTCTTCATCTGCCGCCGCAGGGCGTGGAAGTGTTGCGCAGGCGTCGTCGGATAAACGACCTGCATGTTGCCTTCTGCGCAAAGCGTGAGGAAGCGCTCCAGGCGCGCCGACGAATGCTCCGGCCCCTGTCCTTCGTAACCGTGCGGAAGAAGGAGCACGAGGCCGCTGTGCTGTCCCCATTTCTCTTCAGCGGATGAGATGAACTGATCGATGACGATCTGTCCACCGTTCACGAAATCGCCGAACTGCGCTTCCCACAACACGAGCGCGCCGGGATCGGCGACGGAGTAGCCGTATTCGAATCCGAGCACTCCGTATTCGCTGAGCAGTGAGTCGTACACGGCGAAGCTGACTTCGGTGCCACCTTCGCTCGCGGTCTGCTCGCCGAGCGCGTTCTCTGCGATGACGTGCGGAGCACTGCCGGTTGCGTTCGACGCGGGCGCGGCAGGTGACGCGCTACTCCCCGTTGCCAGTGAGTTCAGCGGTACGAGGCCTTTTCCGGTGACGTAGTCGAACAGGATCGCGTGCCGCGACGAGAACGTGCCGCGGCCGGAATCCTGTCCGGAGAGCCGTACGCGGAAGCCGTCGGTCATCACCGTGCCGAACGCCAGCATCTCCGCAAAGGCCCAGTCGATCGGCTCGCGTCCTTCCGCCATCGCTGTGCGGCGGGCAATGATCGGCTTGAGTTTCGGATGCAGCGCGAGATCGGCAGGGACTGTCGTCAGCGCCTTGCTGACGACATCGAGCGCGCAGCGCGGCACTGACGTATCCGGCGAAGGCTGGTTCTGAAAGCCGGTGATCTCCTCGTCGGTCCACAGCGCGCCGCGCTCGTTCGACGGAGGCGGTGCATCATCTTCGCGCGTCCGATCGAACGCCTCCTGCAATTTGTTCTGGAAGTTGTCGAGCCACGATTCCGCTTCCTTCGGATCGATGTCGCCTTTGCGCAGCAGCGTCTCGGTGTAGATCTTTCGCACCGAGCGGTGCTCCTTGATCGACTTGTACATCTTCGGCTGCGTGAGCGACGGCTCGTCGCCCTCGTTGTGGCCGTGACGCCGGTAGCAGATCATGTCGATGACGACGTCTTTGTGAAACTGCTGGCGGAAGTCGTACGCCAGTTTCACGGCGCGGATGCATGCCTCAGGATCGTCGCCGTTCACGTGAAAGATCGGCGCCTGCACCATTTTGGCGACGTCCGTCGCGTAGACCGAGGAGCGAGCTGATTCCGGACCGGTCGTGAATCCGATCTGGTTGTTGATGACGAGATGGATCGTGCCGCCAGTTCGATAGCCCGGAAGCTGCGAGAGGTTCAGCGTCTCGGCGACGACTCCCTGTCCGGCGAAGGCCGCATCCCCGTGAAGCAGCACCGGCAGGACCCAGGCGCGCTTGTGATCGCCGATCAGCTTCTGCTTGGCGTGGACCATCCCCTCGACGATCGGGTCGACCGCCTCGAGGTGGCTCGGGTTTGAAGCCAGAGTCAGCTTCAGGTGCGAGCCGTCGGGCGTCTGGTGCACGCCGTCGGCGCCGAGGTGGTACTTCACGTCGCCGGAGCCCTGAGTCGTGTTCGGATCGACGTCGCCTTCGAACTCGTGGAAGATCTTCTCGTACGACTTGCCGAGGATGTTGGCGAGCACATTGAGGCGCCCGCGGTGGGCCATGCCGATCACCGCTTCGGCCACCCCATCCTGCGTCGCTTCGTTGAAGAGATAGTCGAGCATCGGGATGGTGCTCTCAGCGCCTTCCATCGAGAAGCGTTTGTGGCCGACGTACTTCGTGTGCAGAAACTTCTCGAACGACTCGGAATCGTTGAGCTTCATCAGGATGCGCCGCTTGGTGGCCAGCTCGAGCGGCTGGTGATTGCGTGATGGCTCCATCCGGTCCTGCAGCCATTTCTTCTGCACTGTCTCCGAAATGTGCATGTACTCCGGCCCGATCTTGCCGCAGTAGGTTTCGCGGAGCGTGTCGAGGATGTCGCGCAGCTTCGCGGTCAGCTTGCCGCACAAGCCGCCGCTGATGAACTCGCGGTCGAGGTCCCAGATGGTGAGGCCGTAGAAGGCGGGATCGAGCTCGGGATGGCGCTTGACTTCGTACTCGAGCGGATCGAGATCGGCGAGAAGATGACCGCGCACGCGATAGGCGTTGATCATCTGCAGCACGGCCGCTTCGCGCGCCACCTTCTCGTCTTCGCTGGCGTTCAGTCGATGACGATCCTTCCCCCAGACCGCCGGCTCGTAGGGGATGCGGAGATCTTTGTAGATCGCTTCGTAGAAACCGTCGGCGCCGAGGAGCAGCTCGTAGACGCGGGCCAGGAAGGCGCCCGATTCCGCTCCCTGAATGATGCGATGGTCGTAGGTCGACGTCATCGTCATCACTTTGGAGATGCCGAGGTCGGCGAGGACGGAGGGATCGCTGGCGGAGTACTCGGCCGGGTAGTCGATCTGGCCGGTGGCGATGATCGTTCCCTGCGACTGCATGAGACGCGGCACCGACGCGATCGTGCCGATCGTGCCGGGGTTGGTGAGCGAAATCGTAGTGCCTTCGAAATCCGACATCTCCAGCGTGCTGTTGCGCGCTTTGCGGACAACTTCGTTGTAGGCCTTGAGGAACTGCGCGAAGTCCATCGTCTGGCTGCGCTTGACGTTGGGAACGAGCAGCGACCGCGAGCCGTCTTTGCGCTCGACGTCGATGGCGATGCCGACGTTGACGTCTTCGTGATCGATGCGCGAGGGCGTGCCGTCCGCTTGGCTTAAGAATGCAGCGTTCATGCGCGGAAACTGCTTGACCGCGTTGACGATGGCCCAGGCGATGATGTGCGTGAACGACGCTTTCGGCTGACCGGTGAGGGCGAGGTGATTGTTCACGACGCGCCGGTTTTCCTCGAGCACCTTGACCGGGATGTTGCGGATGGAAGTCGCCGTCGGCATCGACAGCGAGAGCTCCATGTTCTGGGCGATCTTCCCGGCCGCGCCGCGGAGCGGGCTGGTGGTCTGGTTCGAGGGGACGGGGGTGGGGCGGGGTGTGGGTTGTGGCTGCGGGGTAGCGGGTTGCTGGGTTGGGTTGATGGGTTGCTGGGTTGCTGGGTTGCTGGGTTGCTGAGTCGGAGGTGCGGCTGGAGTCGAAGCTGGAGTTGGAGCGATGGATGCGAACGAGCCTGCAGCTGCCGCTTTCTGCTCCTCGATCTCCTCTTCGAACTCTTCTTCGAAGCGGGGCTCGTAGTCGTGGAAGAACTCGCGCCAGCTCGCGCTCACCGAGTCGGGATTGGCGCGGTAGCTCTCGTAGAGATCTTCGATGAATGCCGTGTTGGCGCCGTAAGTCTGGGTGACAGATGACATAGCGAGGTACCTAACGAATGTGGGGTGGGGATGATTCTCTAAGAAGGATGAGGGCGGAAGGATGAAGGATGAACGAAGGCGACGCAGCTCCGGATCGGTTCATCCTTTATCCTTCATCCTTCTGTCGCTCCTTTGCCATGAGCGAATGCGACAACGACGTCAGTCCCAGCCAGCCGATTCCGGCGGCGAATCCGCCGAAGACGTCGGAAGGGAAGTGGACGCCGAAATAGACGCGCGAGAAGCCGACGCTGAGGATCGTCAGGCCGGCCAGCGTGTGCACGACGGTCTGCGTTGCCGCCGATTCATGCTGCACGAAGTGGTGGGCGACGATCGGATACGTGGCCGCCGACAGCAGCGAGTGTCCGCTGGGGAAGCTGTGCGAGCCGGGCAGCTTGATCCGGCGCGCCCGCTCAATCGGACGCTGGCGTTGAAAAATGTTCTTCAGGATCGTGTTGATGGCCATCGCGCCGCCGGTGGAGACGACGACCGTCCAGGCATCGTCGCGCCGCCCCTTCCGCCACATCGCCAGCGCCGTGATGCCTGCCGCGCTGCCGATGGCGAAGTGCGTGCCGAGCTGCGTGATGGCGTGCATGACCTGGTGCATCTGCGGATTGTCGATCGTGTGGACCGCGTCCATGATCGCTTCGTCGTAGCGGTCGGCGCGCCCCTGCACGACCTGCTCGGCCTGCTTTTGAAAGAACCAGAACGCCACTCCGGCGAGCGCGACACTGCCGGTCGTCCCGATCGCCAGCGGCAGAAATCGATGGCGGCGTTTTGGCTTCTGGGTGGGCGGTTTCTTCACGGGGCGAGTCTATAACAGGGGTGGTGTGAGGCCGGAGGGCGTATGAACACGCGACAGGCAACCCTCAACATTCAATGGAACATCGATTCAACAGTCCGGCGATTTGGGCTGTGGGCGTAGCCGCTGCCGAAGTCTTCAGCGCCGCGCCGGGCCGATCGTGAACATCATTCCCATCGTCTTCCGATCGATGAGCGGCGTAGCCTGCCAGGCGACATGCTTTCCTGTGTGCCGGGCCAGAATTCCTTTCGCGACAGCATGGCCGATGAGTGCTCCGGCCACGACATCGGATGCGAAATGCACGTGATCGTTCACGCGGGAAACGGCGACGCCGCTGGCCACCGTGTAGACGATCGTCGGCACTACCCATCCGTCGTAGTGGCCGGCCACGGCGGTGGCGAAGGCGAAGGCGTTGGTGGCGTGGCCGGAGGGAAAGCTCGCGAAGTTTTTGTCGAACGGGTGGAACGAGTGGCTGCCTTCGTTCTGGATAGGCCGGGCGCGGCCGAACGCACTCTTGAGCAGCGGCGTGACGATTCCTGCGGCGAAAAACTCCGACTGCAGCGAGTCGCGGCCGGCGTCGCGCAGCGTGTCGTCGTGGATGCCGGCGCCGGTCAGAATCATCAGTGCCGAAATTTCGAGCGCGCGATGACCGCCGAACGGTGTCAGCGTCTTCGCGAACTGATCGGTCGATGAAGAACGTTGCTGCGCCACGCGGTCCGACGTCTGTTTGTCGGTGGCGTACAGTGCGACGACGACTGCCGTCCCTTCACCGAAGCGCTCCCACGCCTGGCGATCCCAGTGCAGCGGCGCGGTCGCCAGGCTCTTCGCATCGCGAACGTAGCGGACGACCTCATGCTTGACGGCGGTGGCTGCACACGCGACCTTGCCGCCGCAGGCATCGTCGCCATACGCCAGTGGCGAAACGAGAAAGATGATGAGAGCGAAGTGGGTGAGGGGCCGCATGCGTGGAGATTACACAGGCTCCGAGGTGAACGGTCGATGAAGCGAATGTTTAGCGGAAGTTTAGGCAATGCACTGAATACTCGACGCGTTGGCAGTGGTCAGTTGTACGAATAACCTGACAGGGGGAAACATCATGTACAAGAAGATCACTGCCGTGCTTGCATTCGCAACGATCCTTTCGGCTGGGGCCTTTGCCGGCACGATCGCGAAGGACACCAAACAGCAGCCGAAGATCACAATGGAGCAGGCGCGCGCCACGGCGCTGAAGAAGGCTCCCGGCAAAGTCACGAGCGAAGAGCTCGAGAACGAGAAGGGTAAGCTGATCTACTCGTTCGACATCGCCACATCGAAGACTGACGTGACGGAAGTCAACGTCGACGCCATGAACGGAAAGATCGTGGCCGTGCAGCACGAGAACGCCGCGAAGGAAGCGGCCGAGAAGAAGCAGGAAGCAAAAGAGAAGACGAACAAGCAGTAGTCAATGCATAGCGCCAATTGCACTGCGGTGGCAAAGGCCGCCGCAGCTTCCGCCTTTCGATTTTTCGTGCGCCATAGATGGCCGCAACGACTCCGCGCCGAGGCTGCGTGCACGTGAATGGGGTGCAGAATCGGGGCGTGTTTGCGGATGTCAACGAGCCGGCCCTTGACAACCTGATCGAGCCCTTTGGCTTGGTCGGACACTTTCTGTCGCACCCTCCCGCCGGCTTCTCGATCCTCGACCTCGGCAACGGCGTTCCTGCGTTTTCTGCGCCGTTCGATTTGCTGACGACGGTCGAAAAGCCGGTTCGTCGCGCGATCGATGCGCTGCCGTTTGCGCGGGCTCTCCGGCGGTTACTCGTTGCTAATACTTGCTTTGTCGGGACGACCACTTCGGAGTACTCGATCTTCCCCGCCGGCACCTCGGCTGATGACCTGGCGAACCAGCTTGCGACGGATATTGCACCGCGCTATCCCTTCCTGATCATCAAGGATCTCCCGGGCGATGCCGTACTGGTGGGTGAAACGGCGTATGCATGGTCGCAGACGCTTATTGAGGCGTGCCGCGCACGCGGCTTTGTCGCGCTGGAAGGCCAGGCGCTGGCGTATGTCCCGATCGACTTTGCTTCGACGGACGAGTTCCTCATGCGGCGCTCGCATGCCCGCCGAAAAAATCTGCGGCGGAAACTGAAGGCCGCCGCGCGGCTGCGCATCGAAGAGATCCACTCCGGCGATGACGTCTTTTCCTCGGGGCCGTTGCCTGCGCGCTTGTATGAGCTCTACAGGAATGTCTACGACCAGAGCGAGATCCATTTCGATCTCCTGACGGAACCGTTTTTTCGATCGGTCCTAGAGGATGCGGCAGTCGGAGGGATCATCTTTCTCTATTACGATGGTGCAGAGTTAACCGGGTTCAATCTCTGTTTTCATGAGAAATCGATGCTCATCGACAAATACATTGGGCTCTCGTATCCCCAGGCCCGCGATCACAATCTCTATGCCGTGAGCTGGTTCCACAATCTCGAGTACGCGCTGGCGCATGGCCTCCGCTACTACGTGGCCGGCTGGACTGATCCAGAAGTCAAACGGGAACTGGGCGCGGAGTTCACGTTCACGAAGCACATGGTCTATGTGCGAAACCCGTTTCTTCGCGGCCTGCTCCGACGATTGAGACGTCTGTTCGAAAGCGATCACGCGAGGCATGGACGATGAGCCGGCCGCTGATTCTTGATTTCGATGGCTCCGCCGGCTCCCTGGACGGTACCGTCGTTGACCTGCGGGGACGCGAGGAAGCCATTCGCTTCGGGTGCCGCATGGCCGCCTTGCGAGCCCTCGGCGAGGAACTTGCGCCCGCACTCAGTGCTATGCCGCCCACCGTCTTCATGGGCAGTGGCGACTATCACCACGTCAGCTACCTGCTCATTGAGCGCCTGCGCCGTCTTGCCACTTCGATGCAGGTCGTCGTTTTCGATAACCATCCGGACAACATGCGCTATCCCTTCGGAATCCATTGTGGTTCGTGGGTTTCACACGTCAGCCGCCTGCCGTTTGTCTCATGCGTTCATGTAATCGGAATCACGTCGGCGGATGTTGAAGGCTTCAACGTCTGGCAGAACCATCTCGCGCCGCTGTATTCGGGCCGGGTGCGTTACTGGTGCGTGGGTAGGGATTTGCGAGGGATGCGCAGACTGGGCATCAAGCGTAGCCACTCCTTTGCGACCATGGGCGATCTACTCGATCAATTCGATCATGAGTCGCGAACATGGAAGCAGCCGGTCTATCTATCCATCGACAAAGATGTGCTATCCCCCGACGTCGTGCAGACGAACTGGGATCAGGGTGTCATGACTCTCGAGGAGCTCGAGCTGGCGATCGGCATGGTGAAGAAGCTCGTGATCGCGAGCGACGTGACCGGCGAAGTCTCCGCGTATCGCTTCACGACGCGCTACAAGCGGATTCTGGCTGCGCTCGACCATCAACCAGAGATTCCGGAAGGCTCATTGACACTCTGGCGGGAGCAGCATCAGGCCGTGAATCGCCGACTGCTGTCAACGCTGGCCGGAGTCTCGGAGCACGCCGGCCAGTTCGGCGCAAATGCGCTCGAAATCGAGCTCCCGTAGCCAGGGGCTGGTCGATATCGTCAGCATGCGAGCCGCAAGATCGCGCGCGTTCGGAACCTCGCACGCGCCAAGCTGGCGGCTCAGATACTGATAGTCCGGCAGTGCGTGAATGAACAGCCGCGTCACGCCGAGGCCGGCGCGCCACAATCGATCAAGTGCGAGATCGCGTGCACTTGCCGACGGCATCAGCACCATGAAGAAAGGCCACGTTCCTTGTGAGCCTTCTGGGTCTCCGATCACCGTGATGCCGTTGATGGATTCGAGCATCTTCTTGCGAGGATCGGCTTGAATGGAGAGATCCTCGAGGAATGCAGGTAGACGGACGGCGGCTCGTGCTCCCACCGCGCGCCGGAACGCGCCGACGCGGTGGATCGGGATTGCCGCCGAAAACTCATCGCCAACGGCGGCCACCAATCGGCCCTTCCGAAGAGCACTGCGCAACGGCATGCCGTACACGAGGCGAAGCAGGCTTGGTCGATACGAGATGCCATAAGCGATCAGCTCAAACGACCGGCGCAATTCCCAGAGCAATCGATAGGGCGCAATCCGCTCACTTGTCGTCTGCAGCGCCCGGCGTACCTCGGGATCACGTGCGACGAGAACGCCGCCTTCATAAAGTGTGAGGCCCTTGCCGGCGGCAAGGCTGAAGAAGCCGATGTCGCCGACGGTACCTGCACGCTGACCCTTCCATAGCGCGCCAAGCGACTGCGCGGCATCCTCAATGACGAAGGCGCCTTCACGCCGCGCGACGTCACTGATGGTTTCGAGATCGGCAACCCGTCCGCCCAGATGCGTCGCAATGATGGCGAGAGTGTCGCGATCGGAAAGTCGGTCCAGCGTCTCAGGGCAGTAATCGAACGTGCCGGACGCAACATCGCAGACGACAGGCACCAGTCCGCAATGAAGAACGGCCAGTGCAACCAGCGGACAGGTGTATCCAGGGATGATCACCTTGCGCCGCGTGGATGTGCGCGCGAGCGTCGTCAGAGCAATCACGAGCGCCGATGTTCCGGAGCATTCCAGTCTGGCCCACGGCACGCCCAGGCAACCGGCGAGGAATTCTTCGAGCGGAGCCGAGGCAGCGCGGCCGGTGAAGTCGCGCCAATACAGCGGCAGTCCGGCCGTCGGCGGAACTTCCCTCCACTCAGGCATGGCTCTGCTTCGATTCACTGATGCTGAGCAGGACAATGCCCGCCACAATGCAGACCGCTCCCGCCGCCTTCGCCGCCGAAACGCGTTCGCCGAAGAGCGGGATCGAAATGAGCAACACCGTGACCACTTCGAGGTGCGACGCGGCAAACGCCGGCCCCACGGGAGCGTGTTCCAGTAACTTCATCCAAGTGAAGAATGCGCCGAGGTAGCCGGCGACGGCGGCGTAGATCCATGGGCTGAGGACGGCGGCGCCGAACCAATGCGTGCTCATGACAAACTCGCCCGTCTGCCTCGATGCGAGCTTGAACGAGACCTGCGTCCATGTATCGATCAGTACGAGCGCGCAGAACCCGAACAGCACCACCCGGCCGCGGCTCATAGCGTGCCGCCCGCAAGTGCCACACCGGCCGCAATGAGTGCCATTCCAGTCAAACGCAACGGGTCGAGCCGTTCGCGGAACAGCAGCCTGCCCGCGAGCATGACCACGACGATATTGATCGAACCGATCAGCACCGCCTGGGAAAGCGGAATCAGCGAGAGGAGTGCAAACCAGACCGCGAATTCGAGGCAGAAACAGGCGATGCCGATCCAGAGGTAGACGGAGCCGAACATCCGCCGCCAGCGACTTTGTTCGGCCGTTGCCTTTGTAGAAGCGGCCGCTTTGAATGAAAGATGTCCGATCGTGTCGAGAAAGATGTTAAACACCCAGAGAGCGCCGGCCAGTCTCGACATGGCGATGTCAGGCCTCGAACTTCAATCGCGGCGTGCGACCAGGACGGCGTTCGTTCCACCGAACGCGAACGAGTTCGACATGACGCATCGTATGTCTTGCCCGCTCCTCCCTCGCCCCGGCACGTAATCGAGGTCACAGTCGGGATCGGGAACGTTGAGATTTGCGGTAGGCGGCACTGCATTGTGCGAGATAGCTAGGAGGCTGATGACGAACTCCAACGCACCGGCGCCGCCAAGAAGATGGCCGTGCATCGATTTCGTGGAGCTGACGGGAATCATGGAGGCGCCGTCGCCGAACACGGATTTGATCGCCCGAGTCTCGGTTACGTCATTGAGGGCCGTGGCGGTGCCGTGAGCATTGATGTAACTGACATCCTCGGGCGCAACCCTGGCATCGGATAAGGCTAGTTGCATCGCTTTGGCCTGTCCCTCAACAGAGGGTTTCGTCAGATGCCGGTAATCGTTATTCGATCCATAGCCGGCGAGCTCCGCATAGATTCGTGCGCCGCGCGCAATGGCCCGGTCGCGCTCTTCCAGCACCACCATTGCCGCACCCTCGCCCAAAACGAGGCCCGTTCGGTTGCGCGAGAACGGACGGCAGGACGCGGAGGGATCCTCGCGGTCAGGCACAGCCAGAATGTGCATCGCTTCCCACGCTTTGAAGAACCCGAATGTCAGCGGCGCTTCGGCTCCTCCGGCGATCATCACGTCTGCTGTCCCGTACCGGATTTGCCGGAACGCTTCGCCGATCGAAACGGACGACGAGGAGCAGGCGCACGAATAGGTCAAATCGGGGCCGCCGAGAGAATGCTGGATGGCGATGTGTGCCCCGGCAGCGTTGTTCATGACTTTGAGAACCGTGAGTGGCTTCACGCGTTCCGGATCGCGCAGGAGCAACTGTGCGAACGTCTCCTCGAGTGCCGCCGCCGCGCCCATTCCGGTCCCGAACGAGACGCCGGATCGTTCGCGGAGCTCGTCGGTGAACGCGATTCCACTGTCGCGGACGGCCATGCCGGAGGCAGCCATGGCGAATAGTCCCACGCGGTCGATGTGATCGGTCTTCTGCAGCGGCGGAAAGTAAAGCCCGGAGTTGAACGCAGCGGCACCGGCGACGTTTGATGATGGGCCTTTCGGTCCTTCCGTGATCACTTCGCGGATCCCCGACTCGCCCTCCATTAGCCGCGAGAAAAGCGTGTCGGGATCGTTGCCCAGAGGCGAGATGACGCCGAGGCCGGTAACGACCACACGCCTCACTTCGCTGGCTCCGCCTGTGTCTGCGCCACCATCTTCTGGACGCTGTCGATGATGTCCTGGATCGTCGTCGTCTTCAATGCCGCCCCGCCGTCCTGCGGCACGCGGATCTTGAACTCATCTTCAACGTCGAACAGCAGTTCGATGAGGTCGAGCGAATCGAGCCCGAGGCTCTCCAGCGTTGACTCGGGGGTAATGGTTTCGGGCGCGAGTGAATACTTCTTTTCGAGAATGGCCTGCACTCTCTCAAACGGTGTGGGCATGATGAAACCTCCTCAAGCGGGCTGTGCGTACAACCCGGCTACTGCGTCGCCCGAAAGCGGGGGACTTGCCTGCAGGCGCGTGAAGAATTCTGCGACCCGAGCGGCGACGTCGTCCCGCCGTTTGTCGAGGGTCAGCACATGATAGGTGTCGTCGACATAGAAAGTCTCGACGGGACTGGACGAAACTTCAGACGCCAGAAACCGGGCGTTCTCGAGGCTGGCCATGTCGTCTTCCGTGGAGTGAACGATGAGCAACGGCGCGGTGATCACCGGCAGGTCTCGTTTCACGGCCGCGATGAGGCGAAACGTCTCGCGGATGGTCACGCCGGGGAACTCCGAGTATCCCCACTTCTCCGGCATCGCCTCGGTTTTGCTCTGATAAACGGCATCGATCACATTGCGGATTCTGTCGTCTTTGATGCCGTAGGGAGAAGGCTCGTGGTACGAGAGGAAGAAGCGGAGCGGGGAGTAGATGACCAGCGGCAGCAGGTATTTCTGGCGCAGGCGCGGCACGTTCCAGCCGTCATAGAAGAATGTGGCGGACAGTGTCGCCACTCCCGAAATCAGCTCCGGATGCCTGGCCGCGAGCCGCAGTGCGAGCAGAGCGCCCATCGATAACCCTGACACGAAGACGGTGTCGCACTGCTCGCGCAGAGTGAAAAGCGCAGTCTCCAGCGAGCGGTACCAATCGCGCCATTTGGTCTGCTTGAGCGATGTGAGAGACGAGCAATGGCCTGCCAGTTGCGGGCAGGAGACGGTAAATCCGTTCGCCGTCAGTTTTCGGACGAGAGGCTTCATCTCCGCCGGAGCACCGGTGATTCCGTGAACGAGCAGGACACCTGCTTTTCCGCGCTGATCGAGAGCTCCGTGCCGGTTTGGGGACATGGTCAGGTTCATAGGCACTCAGCAGGCCCCGCAACGTTGCAGCAATGATTCGAGCAGCTCCAGGCCGAGGTCGATCTCGTCTTCGGTGATGTGGAGGGAAGGCGCGAGCGTGAACACGTTCTTGTAATAACCGCCTACGTCGAGGACAAGACCATACTTGCGCCCTCGTGCAGAGATGTCTCCTTTCAGTCCTTCTTCAAACACAGCGTTCGTGAGCTTCTGATTGGGAGCGAAGCCATCTTCCTGACACATCTCGATACGGAGAGCGAGGCCGATTCCATCGACGTCGCCGATCATACGCCAACGCGATTTCAGCTCCTGGAGGCGGGCCAGAAAGTAGGCCCCTTTCGCATTCACGTCGCCCTCGTAGTCAGACTCCGAGATCATGTGCATGACCTCGAGCGCCGTGGCGGTGCCGAGGGTGTTCGACGAGAAGGTCGAGTGGGTCGAGCCCGGCGGGAAAACCTGCGGCGAGATCAGCTCCTCGCGAGCCCAGACGCCGGACAGCGGGTTCAGACCATTGGTCAGCGCTTTGCCGAAAACGACGATATCGGGTTGAAGGCCGAAGTGCTCGAAGGACCAGAACTTCCCGGTGCGGTGGATCCCCATCTGGATCTCGTCGACCACGATCAGGATGCCGCGCTCGTGCAGGATGCGCGTCAACTCCTCGAAATAGCCCTTCGGCGGGATGACGTATCCGCCCGTGCCCTGGATCGGCTCGATGTAAAACGCCGCGAACTCTGACTGTTGGGCTTTGCTGTCCCACACGGAGTGATACTCCGTGTCGAAGAGCTTCTCGAACTGCTTCACACAGTAGAGTCCGCAGTCCTCCACCTTCTTATCGTACGGGCAGCGGAAGCAATAGGGGAAGGGAATGAATTGCGCGCGGTCGGAGAAGTGGCCGAAGCGACGGCGGTAACGATAGCTGGACGTGATGGCTGACGCGCCCAGCGTGCGGCCGTGATAGCCGCCCATGAATGCGAAATTGAGGTTCTTGCCGGTTGCGTTGCGCACCAGCTTGAGTGAATCCTCCACCGCCTGGGCGCCGCCGACGTTGAAATGGACGCGGCCTTTGACTCCGGTCCGCTTCTCGATCACGTTGCAGAGTGCCTCGGCCAGTTCGACTTTCTCGGCGTGCAGATACTGACAGGCCAGTTGGGGCAGCGTATCGATCTGTTTCTTCAGGGCGTCGTTGAGGCGGCGGTTCTTGTAGCCGAAGTTGACCGCGGAGTACCACATCTGCAGATCGAGATACGGCGTGTCTTCTTCGTCGAAGAGATAGCTCCCATCGCAGCGCTGGAAAATCTTCGGAGGCACCGCGTAATGAACCGTGTCGCCGTACGAGCAATAACGGCTGTCCTTTTCGAGCAGTTCCGCCGTGTCGGACGAAACTGCAAGAACTGAGTCGTCGGTATCTATGCTTCCAGCAACGGGCATTGCCTCTCCTTCAAACGTCTCTGGTACGGCACGATGTCCCAACCCTTGATCGTCGTCAGGATATCGGCGAATGAGTGGAATGGGATGTACGGGAGTTTCGTCTCGCGGCAGTAGGTGATCAGCGATCCTTTTGCGAAGACGTAGCGAGCCTGGTGGGCGACGCACTGATCGGATCGGCCGTCACCGATGAGGACGGTGGTCAGCTCGCGTCCGGCGTCGACCGCGCGTGCGACGCTGCATTTACACACGCCGCTACCCACCGTGCAGGTTTTCTCATAAAAAGGAAATGTGAGTCCGAGGCCCGACTGGCGGAGCTCGACGTGGTTCGCGAAGACCGGAAGCTCAGGCAGGCCGGCCCGGCGTAGGGCCTGCTGAATCGGATAGTCGAGGCCGTCGCTGACAATGGCCAGATCCGCGAACGTCGAGGCGTAATCGACGAACTCGGGAAACGCAGGGTCGATGGCTACGGACGAGAGAAAGCGCCGCAGTGCTGGCTCGTCGGTCGATACCAGTGCGATCTGTTCTGCCATGCACTGACGCGAGTCGATCTCGCCGTTGACCCACTGTTGCTCGATGCGTCGCCAATCAGGATCGGCGAAGTGCTCGAGAAGGTCGTCAACGGTATCGGTAGGGGCGACAGTGCCGTCAAAGTCGATGATAAATAACATGAGAGTGTGGTGTGCTGACCAGGAAGGGCATGGTGCACTGCCGCGCCTAAATCAGCGGTGAATCGGATCACAGTGCCGCGTGCGGCTCGCGCGGCTCGAGGATATAGCCGGATCCGCGGATCGTGTGGATCAGCTTGGTCTGGCGCTCGCGGTCGACCAGACGCCGCAGGCGGCCGATGTAGACCTCGATGAGGTTCGAGAACGGGTCGAACTCATCGTTCCAGACATGCTCGGCGATCTCTTCCCGCCCCATGACACGTCCCGCGTTGACGGAGAGGTATTCGAGGAGCGCGTACTCTTTCGTCGTTAGTTGCAACTCAACCCCGGCGCGCGTGACGCGGTGAGACCGCGTATCGAGACGAAGGTCGCCGACTTCGATGACCGGGTACTGGCGCGTTCCGCGGCGGCGCAGCAACGCGCGCAGACGGGCCAGCAACTCTGCGAACTCGAACGGCTTGACCAGATAGTCGTCCGCGCCGGAATCGAGGCCTTCGACGCGATCGGCCAGCGAGTCGCGCGCGGTGAGCATCAGGATCGTGGCGTCGATTCCCTCGGCACGCAGCCGGCGGCAGACTTCGAAACCGTCCGGCGGCGGGATCATGGCGTCGAGAATGATCGCGTCGTACGAGGAGGTTGCCGCCGCTTCGAGCGCCGCCTCGCCGGTCGCCGCGACATCGACCGCGTAGGATTGCTCGCTGAGGCCGCGCGCGATGAAACGCGACATGTCCGGGTCATCTTCGACTATGAGAATGCGCATGGTGTACTCAGAGATCAGAGATATCAGAGATTGGGAGGGATTCTCTGTGATTCTTGATTCCTTGTCTCTGACCTCCTATCTCTGAGTTTCGGAGTACGGCATTTTTTCAGCAGCCTGCTAGCCGCTAGCCACCAGATCTTCACTGCACCCATTCGGTAATACCGCTACGAACTCGCTTCCCCCAGCTCCCGAATGATCGAGCCGCAACTCTCCGCCGTGAACCTCGGCGATCCAGCGTGCGATCGGTAGGCCGAGCCCGGCGCCACCGGCATTGGTTGGACGGACACGGTCGCCGCGATAGAAGCGCTCGAAGATCCGCTCCTGCTCGGAAGGTGGAATGCCGTGACCGGTGTCGGCCACGCGGATCGCGTAACTCTCTCCTTCGGTCGCAAGCGACACGTGAACCTTGCCTCCCTCCGGCGTGAATTTCACCGCGTTCTCGACGAGGTTCAGGACGAGCCGGTGGATCAGCTCTTCGTCGGCGACGATGACCATGTCCTCGGCAGTGGACCAGGTGATCGTCACGCCGCGCGACTGTGCGACGCTGCGCATGCCGCGAACGCAATCGGCGACGATCTCGCCGAGGTAAAAGCGCGACATCGACATCGGATAGCGGCCTGCGTCACCGCGAGCCAGAAGAAACAGATTCTGCACGATGCGCGTGAGTTTTCTTGCCGCACGCTGCATCACTTCGATGCTTTCGCGATAGTCCTCGGCGGAGCGGTCGCGGCGTCCGAGGGCGACATCGGCCTCGCCCTGAATGATCGCGATCGGTGTACGCAACTCGTGAGATGCATCGGCCATAAAGCGCCGTTGCGATTCGAACGATCCCTGCAGCCGTTCGAGAAGCCCGTTCAACGTGACGGCCAGAAACCCAAGCTCGTCGCGCTCGTTGCCGGTCTCGATCCGCTCGTCGAGCGTCTCGGCGCCGATCTGACGTGCTTTCATGCTCATGACTGTCACCGGCGCGAGGCTCTTGCGCGCCAGGAGATAGCCGCCCGCTGCGGCCACGAGGAGCGCGACCGGGATGCCGAAGAACACGGCATGAGCCGCGCTCTCGAGGCGGTCTGCCTGCTCGCTGAGGGCGCGCGCGACGACGACGGTGTAGTGCGTACCGAGGACGTCGATGGGCGTGGCGATGATACGAATTCCGTCACCCTCTTCACCCCCCGGGATGGAGTACAAACCGCGGCCACCGCCACGAACGAACGCTTCGATGCGTTTCCGTTCGTCCGTTCCGATTCGCGACTTCGACGCCATGACGACCTCGGCGCGAGGCGACAGGACGAGGATCTCGCGGTCGCTGTAGCGAAAGTCGAGCAGCGCATCACGCCCATGGGTGTGCTCGGCCGGGTCGAACGCCGCTGCGAATTCGTGCGCGGTGTCGGCGAGTGACGCGTCGGTCTCGGCGCGGATCTCACGCGCCAGCAGCACGTAGCTCACGGCGCCGAAGATCACGAGCACCAGCGCCAGAATGGCCGTGTACCAAAGTGTCAGGCGCGCGCGAACGGAGTGCAACATCCACGGTAGTGTTGTGCCATGGGCGTGTTTCCGTCCAGTCTCGTTGGATTCCCGAGACGGCGCATCGAGCGGCTTATCGGCATCGCGACGCTCCGCGATGTGTGTGACGAGAATGGGTTGTGAAGAGATGAATGATCGCAAACGTGGCCGCCGGAAGTTACGGCAGCGTGAGCGCGAGGAGGTGAACTGCCGATGAACCGCGCGCTTCATCTCGCGTTTAAGTCGCCGCTCATAGCTTTGCAGCAAGATTGCGATAGATTCAAACGCCATGATCCCGTACAAGCGTCGGATCGCCGTCGTCATCGCGATTTCCGCATCGTTCGCGCTTTTCGCGTCAGCCGGCCGATGCGACGATGCTTCCTCGCCCGAGCAGCATTTCCCTGCATTCCGCCTCGGCGCCTTCGCCGATATCGTCCTCGCCCATCCGGACAAACAGGGGAAAGTCGACTACGAGTCGGGCGAGCTCGACGTCTACACCTCAGCGCAACTAAACAACAACTGGTCCGTGCTCGGCGAGGGACTCGTACAGCACGCGGGAAGCTCCGAGAATCCCGACCTCACGCCGAAGGCGGATCTCCAATTCAATCTCGAGCGGCTGTACGTCGCGTACGAGACGTCCGACCGCCTGCGCGTCGAGTTCGGCCAGATCCACACCGGCATCGTGCAGTGGAACGAGCGCGAGCATCGCAGCCGGTTCCTGCAAACGCCGATCGATGTTCCTTCGATCGCCAACCGCGAGTCGCAGGGCGGCGCGTGGCCTCTCCACTTCACGGGTGCGTGGGCGTCCGGCAGCGTGCCGGGCTCGCTTGGCGCGACGTATGGTGCCGGCCTCGGCGCGGCACGCGGCAGCGAGCGGGACGACATTCAGCCCTTCTATCGCCGCGGCACCTCGCCGGCCGCGCTCTTTTCGGTCGGCGTTGCGCCCGACTCGCTGACCGGATTCGAAGCAGGCGCCGCCGGTTACGCGGGACGGATTCGCGTGCAGGGGCAGAAGACGTTGCGTGAGCTGGACTCCACGCTTTATTCGTCATTCGTTCGCGGCGGCATCGAACTGCGCGGCGAGTGGGCACACATGGTCCACTCGGAAGTCGGTGGAGACGCTGCGTTCGTGACGCGCGGCTGGTATCTGCTCGGATCGTGGCGTCTGCCCGGCCGGTGGAAGCCGCTCCGGCCGTATCTCTTCATCGATCATTTGCACGTTGCGGCGGGTGAGCAGTACCTGCGCGATGTTCACAACCAGAACGCCTGGGCGTCCGGCGTGCGGTGGGACGTCAACTCGCGGCTGGCAATCAAAGGGGACTTCCGCACGCAGCTCTATGCCTCGCCGCATCGCGAGGGTCTTTTCCGTCTCGAGGTGGCGCTGGCATTTTGACGCGATGAACGCTCGCCGGTCGACCGTCGCTGCCATCCTTTTTCTTGTCGCAATCGCGGCAGGAGCGGCGGAGCTATCGCCGCCCGTGCCGAGCGTTTCGTTTTTCGTTTCGGCGCGAGGCGCGACGCGCAATCGCAATTTGTCCGAGGGCGATCTGCGGCGGATCTTTCTCGGCGAGATCAGCCGATGGCCGAATGGTCATCGCATCGTGCTCTACGTCCGTTCGTTCGATTCTGTTCCGGGAAGGCTGTTCCTCGACCGGCTCATCCGTATGTCGGACATCGACTACGCGCAATGGTGGCTCGGTGCCGTCTTCCGCGGGAGGGCCGCCGCGGCGCCGCGCGTGATGACCTCACCGGAGTCGATGTCAAAGGCCGTGGCAGCGAATGCCGACGCGATCGGCTTTGATTCGCCGCAGACGCCCGACGCCGAGATGCTCGTGCTAACGATCGATGGCCGGGCACCGGGCGATCCGCAATACCCGATCCGCGGGCGGTGAGAAGCCTTTCCAACTCAGAGATGCAGAGGACGGTGCACGTGCGCATCCGGCGTGCAGCAAGGTTCCGCGATGGGTGCACACCTGCGTACACGACGGGTAGCAACGTTGCCAACTCGCGCCGCACGTGGGCCACGGCTGACCGCAACGTTGCCACCTCGCGCCACACGTGCGGCCACGGTTACCGCAATGTGGCCGCCTCGCGCCGCACTGCGGCCACGGCTGACCGCAATGGTGCCAGCTCGCGCCGCACGTCGGCCACGGCTGACCGCAATGGTGCCACCTCGCGCCGCACGTGCGGACACGGTTGACCGCAATGTGGCCAGCTCGCGCCGCACGTGCGGCCACGATTGACCGCAATGGTGCCAGCTCGCGCCGCACGTGCGGACACGGTTGACCGCAATGGTGCCACCTTGCGCCGCACGTGCGGTCACGGTTGACCGCAATGTGGCCACTTTGCGCCGCACTGCGGCCACTGCTGACCGCAATGGTGCCACCTCGCGCCACACGTGCGGCCACGGTTGACCGCAATGTTGCCCACCTCGGTGCGCACGTGCGCGCAGTGTGCGCGTATGTTGCTGGCAGCGTTACACTTCGGCGTGCCCCGCCACCGCCATAGACAGGTCGTTTCAACCGCCCTGCACCTTTCTCTACACAGATGGACCGAGGATGGGCACATTCAATATTCGACATGAAACACGGAGCAGTCAACTTTCTCACAAGTGGCTCAGGTCACTTGGGTTGCGGGCACAGCCCGCGTCTGTGTCCTGAGTGTCTCTGTGGTTCACGGTTCACCCCGCGTTTACGTCGTTCAGTTAAACTCCGGCGCCCGATGCGCAGGCCCCGTCTGTTCACGATTTCCTTGTTGTTCGCTCTGCCTCTCGCTGCGCAGACGATGGCGACGCCGCCTCCGCTCACGATCGAGAACGCCACGCAGGCGGCGCTGCGGCAGGCCACGGCGTATCAGCAGGCGGTCATCGACGAGGAGATCGCGGCACTCGATCTCACGCAGGCGCGCGCCGCGCTCCTGCCGCGCGCGCGCGACTCGTTCACGGCCACGTACAACAAGCCGATTCGTCCCGGCGCGACCGATCCGGCGTTCATCGCTCAGAACTCGGTGCGTGAATACCAGCAGCTTCTTGGCGTCGAGGGCTCGCTCGACTTCGGGATGCGCGCGGCGATGTCCAAAAGCCGCGCCCTGCTCGCAGCGGCGCATGCCGGCACCGAGATCGCGCGGCGGGCGCTCGTACGAGGCGTGCGCGAGGCCTACTTCGGACTTGCTCTCGCAACTGCGAAGCGGCACAGCGCGGAAGAGACGCTTGCTGCTGCTGAGGAATTCGAGCGCGTCAACGCGTTACAGGAGACAGCGGGAGAGCTGGCCGAGATCGATGTGATCCGCGCGCGTCTGCAAACCGCGCAACGCCGCGACGATGCCGAGCAGGCGCGTCTGCAGGAGGCGAACGCACTCGCGGCGATGCGCGTCCTGGCCGGCATCCGCGCGCCCGAGCCGCTGTCCGTGTCCGATCTGACGCCGCAACCGGTCGCTGCGGACGTTGAGCGTTTCACGCCCGACACGCTCGCGAAACGGCCTGAGTTGACGCAGGCCGAGCAGCAGTTGCGCGCGGCGCGAAGCGACATCGGTGTCGCCCGCGCGGGCAGACTTCCTGCGTTGTCGTACTCGGTCGATGAAGGTTTCGACTCGCCGTCGCTTCACGCGTCCGACATCCGCGAGCACCGCGGCTATCTGGCCATGGCCAACCTGAACATCCCGATCTTCGACTGGGGAATCGGCCGCGCTAAGCAGCGCCAGGCCGAGCTTCGCGCACAGGCGGCGGAGAACCAGGTATCAATCACGCTGCGGGAGACCGAACAGGAGTTTCGCGCCGCGCATGAGGAAGCTCTCACCGCCGTACGCCGCGCCGACAACGCGCGCACAGCTGTCGCCGACGCCCAGCGCAACGCGGACATTTCCATCGCACGCTACCGCGCCGGCGAAGCGCCGATCTTCGAAGTCACGGATGCGCTGACGACGCTGGCGCAGCAACGAAACAACTATCAGCAGGCGCTGTTCGATTTCGAAATGGCCCGTGCCCGCCTTCAGGAGGCCGCAGGAGAATGAGCTCCACTTTGATGAATGCGACGCCGGGCCCGGATGAGATGCCTATCTGGCGCAGACGCCGCGTGCAGATCGGCACCGCCGTCGGGCTCTTCATCCTGATCGTTATTCTGATAGTTGCCGGCTGGTGCTGGCATCGTCACAACGCGGCCGCCGAAGCCGATGCCGAGGCGCCGGTCGTCAGCGTGCGATTGGCGAAAGCGGAAGTCGGGCCGATCGCGCAACCGCTCGACATCGTCGGCACGATCACCGGCCGCCAGGAGGCGACGATCTCGCCGAAGGTCAGCGCGCAGATTGCGCAGATGGGCTTGATCAAGAATCGTGTCGTCCATCGCGGCGACATCCTCGCGGTTCTCGAGTCGCGCGATCTGAACGCGCAGCGCGCCGAAGCATCGGCGGCGCTTCGCGAAGCCGAGGTCGGCATCACCAACACCAGCCAGGGAGCGATTCCGCTCTCTAACGCGCAGGACGCGAAGGCGGTTCACGACGCGCAGGGCACCGTCGACAACATGCGCAAGACCTACGAGCGACGCAAGACGCTCTTCGAACAGGGCGGTATCTCGAAGAAGGATCTCGAAGCGTCGCAACTCGATCTGGCGAAAGCGGAGGACGATCTGCGTCTCGCTGAGCGCTCGGCGTCGCTGCACAAAGGAACGACGAACCCGTCCGATCTCGCGGTTGCCAAAAGTAAGGTCCAGCAAGCGTCCGGGCGGTTCGCTGCGCTGAATGCGCAGGCGGACTACGCCACGATCCGCGCGCCGTTCGACGGCGTCATCACCGATCAGTTTCTCCGCCAGGGCGACTTCGCCACCGCCGGGACGAAGCTGCTCACGATCGCCGATATGTCGACGGTCATCGTCAAGGCGCCGCTGTCGATCGATGCCGCCGCCAATGTTCATGCGGGCGATTCCGCGACCGTGATGCCGGACTCGATGCCGGGCGTCACGTTGCACGGCATTGTGAACCTCGTCGGGAATGCTGCCGATCCGCAGAGCCGCGCGGTTGAGTTGTGGATCACGCTTCCGAATCCGGATGGCCGTCTTCGCGGCAACAGCGCAGCACGTGTCAGCGTCGCCAGCGGCAACGTTCCGAACGCCGTCGTCGTCCCGACGTCCGCCGTTACGCTCGACGCCACGAACGCAAACAGCGGCACGGTCATGGTCGTCGATGCAAAGTCGGTCGCGAACGAAACGAAAGTCACAACCGGCGCTCACACGCGCGATCGAACGCAGATCACTTCCGGTCTTCACGGCGGCGAGACCGTCGTCATCGAAGGCAACTACGGTCTGCCCGACGGCACCAAGGTGCAAAACGCCGACGCGGCACCGAAGACCGATGCAAAGGCTCCGGCGGAAAAGGACTGATGAACCTCGGCCGGGTCATTTCCAGTCAGAAGCGGGCGGTGTTGCTTGTCATCGGACTCCTCTCGATTGCAGGCCTCGTCGCGCTGGCCCGCATTCCGCGCGCGCTGTTTCCGCAGACGGATTTTCCGCGCATCGTCATCGTTGCTGACAATGGTGTCGCTCCGGCGCAGCAAACCCTCGTCGCCGTGACCAAGCCGATCGAAGAAGCGATGAGCGGCATCCCCGGGATCTCGCGCATCAAGTCGACGACGGGGCGCGGTTCGGCGGAGATCGATCTCTTTTTCGATTGGAAGACCGACATCGTGCAGACGCTGCAGCTCGTGCAGGCGAAGGTCTCGCAGCTCGCTGCCGCGCTGCCTGCTGGTGCGACGATCGAGCGGGCCGACCGGCTCACGTTTGCGGTCTTCCCGATCATCGGCTACAGCATCACGTCGCCCGTGCGCGACCCCGGCACGCTACGCAACCTGGCCGAGGTCGTGCTCCGTCCTCCGATGGCGCGCATTGACGGCGTGGCCAGCGTGCAGGTGCTGGGCGGCCAGTTGCGCGAGTATCACGTGCTCATCGACCGTTCCCGGCTCGAAGCGCGAGGCGTTTCGTTGCAACAGGTTTCCGATGCGGTGCGCGGCTCGAACGTGATTCATTCGCCCGGGCTGATCAACGAGAATCATCAGCTCGAGCTCGCACTCGTCAGCGGCCAGGCGACCACAATCGACGACCTTGCCGCGATCGTCGTGACGACGGTCAACAACGTGCCGGTGCGCGTCGGCGACGTTGCCACGGTCAGCCCCGGACTCGAGCCGCGATTCACGATCGTCACCGCTGACGGGCGGCCGGCGGTGCTGCTGAATGTGCTGCGGCAACCGAGCGCCAACATCATCGCGGTCGCTGATGCCGTGAAGGCGGAGATGGAGAGTCTTCGCAAGCAGTTGCCGCGCGACGTCGAGATCCGTCCTTACTACGATCAGTCGCTTCTCGTCAGCGGCTCGGTCTCTTCGGTTCGCGACGCCATCCTCATCGGCCTCGTTCTTTCTGTGGCAATCCTTTACGGCTTCCTCCGCAACTGGGGGACGACGCTCGTGGCTACGCTCGTGATCCCGGTAACGGTGCTCGTGACGTTCGTGGCCATGTGGATCGTCGGCCTGAGCCTCGATCTGATGACGCTCGGCGGCGTGGCGGCGGCGATCGGACTCGTCATCGACGATGCCATCGTGGTCGTCGAGAACATCTACACACACATGACCCGCGGCGAATCGCGCGCTGACGCCGTTCACAACGCAATCAGCGAGATCTCCGGTCCCATCATCGGCTCGACGATCACACCGGTGGTTGTTTTCCTGCCGCTGGCGCTTCTGACCGGTGTCACTGGTGTCTTCTTTCGATCGTTGGCGTTGACGATGAGCGTGGCACTTCTGACGTCGCTCGTCCTGGCGTTGACATTCACGCCGGTGCTGGCGGAGCGCTTCATTCGGGTGCGGCCGCGCGGTCGCGAGGTCTCGGGATCTCGCGGTGAAACCGACGACGTCCCCTCCGAGACCTCGGAACCGCGAGACCACGAAGCCGCAGAAGAACACGGCCCGCTCCTCACGCGTCTCATCAACAGTTACGAATGGCTTCTCGCGCTCGCGCTGGCGCGGCGCCGTATGGTCCTCATCGTCATTGCGGTGCTCGGCGTGCTGACATTCTTCATCTACAAGGGCCTCGGCTCCGAGTTCCTCCCAGAATTCGAGGAGCATGGTTTCATCCTCGACTACAACGCGCCTCCGGGAGCCTCGCTTGACGAGACCGATCGGATGCTCCGGCACGTCGAGCGGATGCTGAAGGAGAACCCGGGAGTGGACAGCTACTCGCGCCGCACGGGCGCGCAACTTGGTCTGGCCGGTGTCACGGAGCCGAGCCGGGGGGACTTCGCGGTCAAGCTGAAGGATGCCGCGGTGACGGATGAGGTGACCAGCGAGCTGCGCCACAAGATCGAAGCGAGCGAGCCCGGTCTGCGCGTCGAGTTTCCTGGCATTCTGTCCGATCTGATCGGTGATCTGGTCAGCGCGCCACAACCGATCGAGATCCGTGTTTTCAGCGAGGACGCGGCAGCGTTGCGTCGCGCGGCGGAGGAGATCGCCGTGTCGATCGGCAAAGTTACGGGCGTGGTCGACGTATTCAACGGCATCGTCGTCAGCGGCCCGGCTGTGATTTTTCAGATCGATCCTCAGCGTGCCGCGCTCTACGGTGTCACCGCCGCTGACGTGAATGAAGCGATGACCACCGCGCTCGGAGGCGATGTCGTGTCGAACGTCATCGAGCACGGCCGTGCGGTCGGAGTGCGCGTGCTGCTCGGCGGACCGCGGCCCCAGCTTACCGATCTGCGCGCGCTACCGATTCGTGCGCCGTCGTCGAATAGCTACGTGCGCATCGATCAGCTTGCGACGATCAACTATGAATCCGGCCAGACCGAGATCGAGCGCGATGGGTTGCGGCAATCGATCTCCGTCACCGCCCGTCTCGAAGGCCGCGACCTCGGCTCCGCGATCCAGGACATCCAGTCGCGGCTCGGCAAAGAGCTGCACCTGCCGGCCGGAACGACGATCGAGTATGGCGGCCTTTTCCAGGAGCAGCAGAGCTCCTTCCGCGAGCTTCTCATCGCCCTCGGCCTCGCCATCGCGTTGGTCTTCCTCGTGCTCGTCGTCGAGTTCCGCTCGTTCGCGCATCCCGCCGCGATCGTCAGCGGTGCCGTGCTCGCGCTGTCCGGTAGCCTGGCCGCGCTGCTGATCACGCACACGACGCTGAACGTGGTCTCGATGATGGGCCTGATCATGATCGTCGGCATCGTGTCGAAGAACGGCATCCTGATGCTCGACACCGTCGAAGACCACCTCCGCGGCGGCGAAGATCTGACGACAGCACTGCGCCGCTCCGGCCGCCGCCGCTTCCGCCCGGTGCTGATGACATCACTCGCCGCGATGCTCGGGATGTTGCCGCTGGCACTGGCCCTCGGCTCGGGCTCCGAGCTGCTGCAACCCCTCGCCATCTGCGTGATCGGCGGGCTGCTCTTCGCGTTGATGCTGTCGTTGGTAGTTACACCGACGATCTACGCGATGATTCGCGGGGAGGGGTGAGGTCGCGCGAGCTTCTGGAACCCATGCAACTCCACGGTGAAGAGACTCTTGCTCTCTGAGCGATTATGCCGGCGCGAATCCTGTCTTGCGATTAGTCGAGTCGGAGAGGGCTGCTGAGGTCGAGGTCGTGTGAACGGGTTCAGAAGGCGCATTCACTGGAGTTACAGCACTGCCGCCTTGCGGAGGTTTCGGAGCCGGAGCGGACTCCGTCGGCTGATATCCCTCGCGGATCGGTCGATATCCATTTTCGATTTCTTCGAAGAATATTCGCTTGTCCTGTACCGGCATTTTTTTCTCCTGTCAGACCCTGAAGAATTCGATCAAGTGGCACTCATCAGCTCGGATCAGGGCGCCTGCAGTCTGTTCTGCCTCTGCGACGAATCGCCCCTCGGTATCAAGTTTCCAGAGCTGTTCAATGTACACCTCTGGTGGATGCGGATGGGAGGAAGCGAATGATCGCTGCGAATAGTAACCGCCAACCTTCTGACCAGATTTCATGTGACACAGAATCCAGTAGCTCTTCCCCTGGCTGAACAAGTAGTCCCACGCCAGCGGTGTCGGATGCACGATTCTTCCGCGCAAGAAGTCAGATCGAAGGAGGCGCTGGGTGATCAGTGCCAGCGACGCGGGAGAAACAAACAGGATGATGAACATCGCGGCGTAGTAGCCAGCCGGCGAATTGACTCGAACTCCGCGTGCACTCATCAAATCGATCAACCAGTACCAGAGTGCGAGGTTGATCATGCTGAAGCTGATTACCTCGATTGTCGATTCGGCGAAGTTTCGACGCGCCGAGGGAACGGTCAGGTCATAAAACTTCAGGCTGACAAAGCCGGGTACGATGAAGAAGAGAAAGAGATTGAGCGTGTCGAGCCTCAGCAAGTCGGCCATGGACTACGTCTCCATCATTCTTCTTCTATTCTAACTTTGAACTATCGCTGGACGGAAACATCAAGCTTTCCGCATCCGCCGGCCGCCCGAACAACCATCCCTGCCCATACGCGATGCCCAACTCCCGCGCCGCATCGGCGGTCGATGCATCCTCAACTCCTTCGATAATGATCGCGCACGAGAATTCAGCAGCCAGCGCGACCAGATTGCGGACGATCTTTGTGAGGGTGGGGTCGGCTTCGAAGCGGGTTCCGAAGAGTTGGCTGATCTTCAGGTACTCGGGGCGGATGCGCTCGATCAGTGGCAGGTGCGAGTAGGCCACGCCGACGTCGTCGAACGCGAAACGGACGCCGAGAGTGCGCAGGCGCTCGATGGCTTCGAAGAGCGCGGAACTTTGTTTGACCTCCTGCTGCTCGGTGATCTCGAGGACGACGCGGGAGAGGTCGACTCCGAAACGCCGCGCGGCGGATTCCAATGCGATGACGACTCCCAATCCTTCGAGCGCGGCCGGATGGACGTTCATGAAGATCAGCGATGAAGGAGGCAGCGCCGGTACCGCGCGCATCGTCTCTTCGATGCACGCCGCCTCCAACGAGGGGACGCCATGCTTGCGTGTTGCGTACGCGAACAGCAGATCCGGTCTCACGAAGGGCTCGCCGCCGCGGTACCGCGCCAGCGACTCGACGCCGTATGTCGTGCCGTCGGCAAGCGAAACGATCGGCTGAAACGCCGGCCGCAGCTTCGCGCTGTCGATCACTTCGTCCAGCGTCGGCACGATGGTCAATGACGAAGGCGTTGCGTCCGAGGGGGCGGTCAGCAGAGGCCGGAGGGAATCGATCGAGAACGGTTTCGCCAGAACGGCATCCGCGCCGCGCCGTTCGGCTTCCGCGACAAGCTCGTCGGAAGCGTGGCCGGTCATCAGGATCACCCGCGTGGCCGGGGACACGCGAATGACCTCGGTGATGAAGTCGAGTCCTTCGAATCGGAACGAGCCGGAGAGCTTGACGTCGGTCAGGATGTCGGTGACCGGCTCGTTCTCCAAGATGATCTGCGCCGACTCCAGGTCGCGGCAGACCACGATGCGGCGGCCGCCGCATTCGAGCGCGGCGGCCAGTCCGATTCCGATCACCGGCTCGTCATCGACGATGAGAAGGCAGGAAGTCATAACGGCGTGGGGTCAGGTCTAAAGTCGAAAGTGCCGAGGAAACGTTGAGGCTGTGACTACAGGCCGGGATCGGCACTTTCGACTTTAGACCTGACCCCACGCCTCGTTACTTTGCGTTCTTTTTCTTTGCCGCGGGATGAACCGCAGCCGACTTGATCTCGTTCAGTTTGGCCCGGTCTTTTGCACGCTGCGCCGTGCGGCGCCGTTTTTCGATCGCCGTTCGCGCTTTGTCACCATTGATCTTTGACATGATGCCTCCGGCCGCCACCTTATCAGGTCGCGCCGTCTCGTGAGCTATTTCTTCGCTCCGAGAGCAGTCAGGTCGGCCAGCACGTCATCGCTGTGCGTCGGCGGTTTCACTTTGAGATAGACCTTGCGGATGACACCCGTGGGGTCGATGAGGAAGGTGTTGCGCGCGGCGTACATCGTGCCGTCGTGGTCCATCACCGAGCCGTACTCGCTGGAAACCACGTGGCTGGTGTCGGCGAGAAGCTTGAAGCTGAGGCCCTCTTTCGTGCAGAAGCCTTTGTGAGAATCGACCGGATCGAGGCTGACGCCGACGATGACGGCATTCTTGGCCTCGTACTTTGCGATATCGCGCTGGAAGTTGTGCGCTTCGAGCGTGCATCCCGAGGTGAAGTCTTTCGGGTAGAAGTAGAGGACGACCCACTTGCCCTTGAACTGATCGAGCGAGACGTTTGCTGCTTCCTGGCTCTGCAGGCTGAACTTCGGGGCATCGGTTCCTTCCGCGGGCGGCTGAGGTGCGTCGGCGGCAAATGAGTTGAACGCCAGCAAGGCGGTTGCGGCGGCTGCGAAGATGACTTTTTTCATGTGGAGCTCCTTGGCGCGTCTTCTTACCACAGTGATGGCGAGGTAGCGGGAAGCCTCACAGGAACGTTACGAAGGTTTGGGCGACGAATCGAAAGTTTCCAGGAATCGTTTCACGCGGAGACGCGGAGACGCAGAGTTGGTTTCCTCCCGTGTGCTCCGCGTCTCCGCGTGAAACGATTCTGTCGAGCCCGTCGCCTCACTCTTTCTGACGATTCTCACGATGGGCTCACTGCGGACTCTTCTCGTGCGGAAGAACGCCTGATGCGACCTTCGCCTCGATGCGGCGATCGGGCGCAAGCCAGATCATCGCGACGGTCACGTAGATCGCGCCGGCGATCCAGCGCTCGTAAAACGAGAGCGGAATGGCGATGGCGTACAGCGCCGCAGAGATCTTCCCTTTCACGTCGGCGCCGACCGCTGCGAGGAGCGGCGAATGCGGTCCCTGGTCGGCGATGATCGCGAATTGCAGGATCGTGTACGCGATCGCGGCCATGAGCAGAACGACTCCGTACGCCGCCAGCGGAATCGATTCGAAGTTGTTCTCTCCCATCCATCCGGTGACGAACGGTACCAGCGAGAGCCAGAACAGCAGGTGCATGTTCGCCCAGAGGATCCGCCCGTTCACGCGATGGACGGCGTGAAACATGTGGTGATGGTTGTTCCAGTAGATGGCCAGGAAGATGAAACTGAGCGCGTAGGTGAGGAGCGACGGGACGAGCGGCCCCAGCGCGCGCCACTCCGTCCCGTGCGGCACGTGGAGCTCGAGCACCATGATCGTGATGAGGATGGCGACCACGCCGTCGGTGAAGGTCTCGAGGCGGGCTTTGCTCATCGCGTCAGTTTAGATCGTGCGCGATTGATGCAGAAGAACGTCAGTCGCGAGCCATCGCGGTCGATGGCTCGCGATCAGGAACTTGGAACGGTGGTCTCGGGGAGCCTAGGGCGAGTAAATCGTCACGCGCACCCAGTCGACGATGGTGTCGTCTTCCACATACACGTCGAGAGTGGGTGGCTTACGTCCGTTGCAGAACAACTGATTGAACTTGTCGGCCGGAATGTTGACGACGAGAATCTTCTCAGCCGGCCTGACACCTGCCGGCCAGATTCGACCCGATGCGAGGATCTGAGGTGCGCTGAAGGGTGCGACGCCGATCACGTAGTCGTCGTTCTCGGGCTGGTCACTTCCGCACGGCTTCAGGTGGATCTCCACTTTGGCGCCGCAGAACTTGCAATTCAGACAGGAGCCGATCGGAAAGCTGTCACCGAAACGCTTGTTGCAACCGGTCGTGTCGTACTTGCTGATCGATGCGCCGAGGAACGTGGTGAGGGCCGCGCTCGGCGTCGTCGGGTCGACGGGCTGAACAAACGAGTCCATCAGCCCGTGCGTGTAGACGGTGACGACCTGGCAGGCCGTTGGGGGATCGGCAACGCAGGACGGTGCGTCGGCCGGCGCGGTGCAGTGCTGGAGCGCCGGACAAAGGAAGTTGGTGCATGGATCGCGGGTTTGCGCCGCAGCCATGCTGGCGAAAAGAAGACTGAAAAGAAGCACGCCGAATCGCTCTCTCATCATTTGTAATCCTCCGTAGGGCAAGGCTCACGCGGACGATCAACCTTGTTGCCGAAGAGCCCGCTCCCAGTAGCTATGTAGGTTCGGCTGACGAGCAATTCAAGAAGGAAAAATGGTATCGGCGGTCCTGCCGCTACTTCAACCCCTCAAACAGCGCCACATACACGTCGATCCCATCCCACAGATTCTGCAGGCGGATGTTTTCGTTTGCGGCGTGCTGGTTGTCGTCGTGATTGGCGATTGGGAGGATCAGCACCGGCGTGTTGGCGGGCTGCTGGAAGAGATACATCGGGATGCTGCCGCCGAGGGTGGGGACGCGGACGGGGTCGTGGCCGGCGGCGGTCATGAGGGTGGCGATCTGGTTCGAGAAGGGGAGGTCGAGCGGCGTTCGCGCGGGCGGATAGCCGGAGCCCCAGACGACTTTGACGAGCTTCGCGTGCGCGGCGCGCGTGGATGTGTCCGGAGTCGTGCGAATGATCGTATAGCCGAGACTCTCGATGTGCTGCTCGACCAGCGTCTTCACCGACTCCGGTGTTTCCGCGGGTACCAGGCGGAAGTCGAGCGATGCCTGCGCCTCGGTCTGAATCGTATTCGACGCTAGCGCGCCGACGTGGCCGGACTGGATGCCGCGGACGTTCAGCGCAGGCAGCATGAGCATCTCGTTGAGCGGAAGACCTTCTCCCTCGGTCGCCGCGATTCCGAACTCGCGTTTCAGATCCGTCTCGACCGACGGCATCTTCGCGATTGCGTCCTGTTCAGCCTTGGACGATGGCCGGACGTCGTCGTAGAAATGAGCGATGAGAATGCGTCCACTCTCATCGCGCATCGAATCGATCAGGTGCGTGAGCCGGACGATCGGGTTCGGGACCCAGTTGCCGTAGTGGCCGTCGTGCAGTCCTTTCACCGGACCGTAGACCGTGAGCTCGAGATCGACGACACCGCGCGCGCCGAAAACGAGTTGCATGCGCCGGCTCTGGTGCACCGGCCCGTCGCAAAGAATCCATGCGTCGGGTCGAAGAACGTCGGGATACTTGGCCAGATAGGCGGCAAGGTGTGGCGAGCCGGCCTCCTCTTCGCCTTCGAAAACGAAACGGAGATTGACCGCGGGTTTGTAGCCCGCGGCGCGCAGCGCATCGAGTGCGGCCGCCATTCCGATGATCGGAATCTTGTCGTCGCCCGAGGAGCGCGCATAGATCCGCCACTCGGGGTTCAGTGATTTCGCGTTGCGCCAGTCGACTTCGTTGCCCGCGGCATCGCGCATGACCGGAGTCCACGGTGCGCTCTCCACTGCGCGGAATCGACCGGCTGACCGTCATAGTGCGCGTAGAAGGCGATCGTGCGCGTCGCGCCCGGCACGCGAAGGTCTCCGATGACGATCGGTGGGGCGCCTTCGAGCGTGAGCAACCGCGTCGATACGCCGCGCTTCTCGAACATCGCACGAATCGCAGCGGCGTTGCGCGCGATGTTGGGCGTATCGGAAGCAAGGTTGGGAATCGCCAGCAGATCAACGAACTCGGCGATGACAGCGTGCTGATCAGGCTTTTGACCGAGCGCGCTCGTGGCGAGAAAAACGAGAAGGATGGTGAGGCGTTTCATCGCGCCTCACCATATCGCCGTTCTCAGCAGTGGGGTTAGTGCTTGTGGTTGCGGATCATCTGCACGCCTTCGCCCATGGCACCGCCGATCAGCGCGCCTTTGAGCGGCTGATGGTGGTCGATCGCCGCGCCGGCAACAGCTCCGATGACCGCGCCTCGGGTCTGGCTGTAGTGGTGGCGGTGATGACGATAGTAATGATGATTCGTTGCTGCAAATGCGCTTCCGGCAGGCAGAAGGAGCGCGAAGCTCAACATTGCTGCCTGGATCTTTTTGGTGGCCATTTGGGGTGTTCCTCCTGGCTTGTACTACTGCGAGATCAGTGCCGCTTAAACTCAACCATTGAAGTAATTTGCGTGGGAGTGGGGGGTGGGGAGTAGGGAGTGGGGAGTGGGATGTGGGCGATAAACCTCAGAGCTGCGACTAGCCCCCGGTCCGCGCGGTAAACCCTCGGGTCCGCGAGGTGAACCCTCTGGGTCCGCACGGATAACCCAAGGGTCCGCATGGAAAACCCCCGGGTCCGCACAGATAACCCAAGGGTCTGCATGGAAAACCCTCGGGTCCACACACTGCAACCCCTCGGGCTCGCACGGTGGGACACTCGGTCCGCACGGTGGGACCGCCGGTCCGCGCGGTGGGACCCCACCCACACCCCACTTCCCAAAAACAGAAAATCCGCTAACCTTGATCAGCAACAAAAACAGGAGGACATCATGGCCAAAGGAAACAACGCTCGGAAGAAAGAAACGAAGAAGCCCAAGAAAGACAAGAAGTAGCGGTTCGATCGGGCACACATGTTTCGACTCGAGACGGATCGTCTCTTCATCCGGCCGTGGACGCCGGCCGACAGGCCGGCTTTCACCGGACTCACCGAGGACCCCGAGGTCATGCGATACGTGCATGGCGGGCAGCCGTATGCGGAGGACGAAGTGGATGAGTGGTTCACGCGTCAGGCACGCCAGTTGGCGGAGCACGACGTCTGCATGGGAGCGCTGATCGAAAGGGCTACCGGCCGCCTCGTCGGTATCGCCGGCACCCAGCCCCTCGGCACGACCGGCAACTTCGAGATCGGCTGGTGGCTGGCTCGCGACGTCTGGGGCCGCGGCTACGCCACCGAAGCCGGGGGCGCCGCCATGCGCCATGTGCTCGAAACGCTTGGCCACAAGCGCGTCGTTGCCATCATCGACCCTGATAACGAACCGTCGAAGCGCGTCGTCGGCCGTCTCGGGATGCACTACGAGTCCCGCGTCACCGGCGAGCAGCTAGGCCCCCGCAAGCCGCAGATCGTGGTCGACCTCTTCGCCAAAGAAGCGTAAGAGGACCCAGTCCCGGAACCCCAGATCTGATCGCTCCGCAGCGATTATTTTCCCGCTCCGGACATCGTACGAAAAGTCAGTAACGTGACGCAGCTCACGTGATTACGCGCTCCTTTCCATTCGGGCGTAGCATGTAAACATTCCCATGTGACAGGAGTCCAAAGCGACATGAAACAATGGATTGCTCTCGCGGTTGTCGCGCCAACGCTCCTTCTCGGCGCTGAAAAGGAAACGTGCCCGTTCGGTCCGTTTGACCTCCGCTCGCCGCGCGAGCAGCAGGCCAGCCTGAACCACCAGCTCTCGGTCGTTGCCGAGGCGGTGGCACCGAGCGGACGCCGCCGCTCGGTCAATCCTCCTGCCGGCGACGTTTCGTACCCGGTGTCGGTCAACTACATCGACGACGAGATCTTCGGCAAGATGAAGACCGACGGCATCCGGCCGGCTCCGATGTCGACGGACGAAGAGTTCCTCCGGCGCGTCACCATCGACCTCACCGGCCAGATTCCCGATCCGGCCACGGTGCAGGCCTTCCTTGCGGACAAGTCCGCGGACAAGCGGACCAAGACGATCGATGCGCTCCTCGCCTCCGACGCCTTCAACGACCGCTGGACGATGTGGTTCGGCGATCTCGTGCAGAACGTCCAGGTCTCCGCGAACAGCCGCGAGTTCCCGCAGGGACGCAACGCCTATTACAACTACATCCACGATTCGATCAAAGCGAGCAAGCCCTACGACCAGATGGTGCGCGAGCTACTCGGCGGCATGGGAGACAGCTTCCTGACGGGAGTGCCGAACTTCTGGGTACGCCAGATCCAACCCAACGGCCCGATCCAGGACACCTACGACAACCTTGCCGCGGAATCGGGCCGGATGTTTCTCGGAATGCCGATGCAGTGCATCTCCTGCCACAACGGCCTCGGCCATCTCGATCAGGTCAACGTTTATCTGAAGGGACATGCACGCTACGACTTCTGGGGCAACGCGTCGTTCTTCTCGCGCGGCCGTGCCGCAAAGTCGGACAAGAGCATTAACAACTCCAGCTACCTCATCACCGAATCGCCCACCGGCAGCTATCAATTGAACACGACCTCGGGAAACAAGACCGCCCGCGCTCCGATCGGAACGCAGACAACCGTTTCGCCCGCCTTCCTCATGACCGGCGAGACGCCGCGTGCGGGTGAGGCCTGGCGCGATGCCTACGGACGCATTCTCACCGCCAATCCGCAGTTCGCTCTCGCGGCCGTGAACTACCTCTGGCAACAAATGTTTGGCCTCGGCATCGTCGAGCCGGCCAACAACATGGATCCGACGCGCTACGATCCGAACAACCTCCCGGCGGGGCAAACCGTCCAGCCGAATCATCCCGCGCTCCTGACCCGCCTCGGCAACGACTTCTCCACCAATCATTACGACTTGCGCGCGATTCTGCGAACGATGGCGATGTCGAACGCCTATCAGCTTTCGACCCAGTACAACGCCAGCACATGGAACGAATCATGGACGCCGTACTACGCGCGCCACATTCCGCGCCGGCTCATGGCCGAATCGCTGCTCGATGCGATCACGAAGGCCACCAGCGTTCCGATCACTTACGCGATCAGTGGAGGCGGCACGACCACCTCGGCGATGAAGCTCCCCGACACGCTCGAAGTACGCGGCAATGTTTACGGACGCTTTCTCGACGAATTCGGCCGCGGCAACCGCGACGACGAGTCTCGCGAGAACGACTCCTCGATTGCCCAGGCTCTCTCGTTGATGAATGACGGCACTGTGGTCGTGAATCGCACACATCGGGCTACGGCGAATTCGACCGTGGCCAAGGTGCTGGCAGTATCGAGCGATCCGAACGTGATCACGGACCAGCTCTACCTGGCCACGCTTTCGCGCTACCCGACCGCGAGCGAGAAGTCGCAGGCCGTTGCCTACCTGAAGAGCGGGACGCTCGCCACCAAGACCGAAGATCTGCAGTGGGTGCTGCTCAACTCGCTCGAGTTTCTGTTTGATTGAGGACTGATGACCATGGCAAGACCGAGACTTCCGAAGAGCACGATCGAGTGCCCCGACTGCACGAAGGCCAGCGGCTTTCCGCTCGGCCAGAGTGAGGGCTTCTCCCGCCGCCGCTTCATGCAGATTGCCGGCACGGGCCTCGTGGCCTCGTACTTCGCCGACGTGATCAGCCCCCGGCTGCTGCAAGGTGCGACGACTGCAGGGGGCGTCTATCTGCGCAACACCGCGAAGAACGCCATCTTCATCTTCCTCCCCGGCGCACCGAGCAACATCGACACGTGGGACCTGAAGGAAGGGGCATGGACGCCGACCGACTTCAACCCGACGTCGTACGACAACAACAATGTGCGCTTCCCGCAGGGACTGATGCCGATGACCGCGGCGCAGCTCGATAAGATGACGTTCGTCCGTTCCGGTCTCTCCTGGGCGGCGGTGCACACGCTGGGACAGGCATGGGTGCAGATCGCCCGGAATCCTGGTGGCGCGACCGGATCAATCGCTCCGCATATCGGCGCTGTCGTCGCACTGGAGTCGCAAATCAATCGAAAGCCCTCCGACGTTCTGCCGGGCTTCATCGCCCTCAACTCCACCGGCATCCCGGCGTCCGGCTACTTCCCGGCATCGTATGCGCCGTTTCAGGTCGTGCCGGCCGCGACCGGTTTGCCGACCATCTCGCATCCCGACGGAACCGCACGCTTCTCCGACCGCTGGTCGTTCCTGCAGCAGCTCGACTCCAGCCGCACCACCGGCGCACTCGGCAAGGCCACGCTGGACATGAATGACTTCTACACGCAGTCGAAGGCCTTGATGGACGCTCCCAACATCAACGCGGTCTTCAGCTTCTCGACGGCCGACCACACCAAGTACGGCGCGACGAGCTTCGGCGATTCGTTGATCGTGGCGCGCAACGTCGTCGCGTCAGGCAAGGGAACCCGCTTCGTTCAGGCCACCCTCGGCGGATGGGATCACCACAGCGGTATCTACACGAAGCCTGCGAACGGCGTGAATTCGCTCTACACGCAGTGCGCGCAGTTCGATCCCGCCTATGCCTCGCTCCTCGCCGACCTGGCGGCAATGCCTGGCTCGGTCTCCGGAAAAACGCTTCTCGACGAGACGCTCGTCGTCGTCGTGGCCGAGTTCGGCCGCACCGTTGGTGTCCTTAACAATCAAGCCGGACGCGATCACAACCTCCGCATGACGACGGTATGGGCTGGCGGCGGCATACGCGGCGGCAATGTGATCGGGAAGACCGATGTCACCGGCGGCAGCGTGGCTGACTTTGGATGGAGCGGCAACCGCGACATCCGCCCCGAGGATGTGGTGTCAACGATCTACTCAGCCCTCGGCATCGACTACACCACCATGCGCCACGACGATCCGCTCAACCGCGGCTTCGAGTACGTCCCGTTCGCGAAGGACGGCACGTACAAACCGATCGACGAGATGTTTTAAGTGCGGGGAGTGGGGTGTAGGGAGTGGGGGGTGGGAGAGAACCGAACCGAGCTCTATCTGTTCTGTTTTTCTCCCACTCCCCACCCCCAACTCCCCACACCCCAAACATCAATGCTCCGGTGCCGCGCCCCACACTTCCTTTAACCGCTGATCCCGCCCGCAGTTGAACCGGTAGAACTTGTAGCGCAACGGGTTTTTCTTGTAGTAGTGCTGGTGATACTCCTCGGCACGATAGAACGGCCCTGCGGGCAGGACGTCGGCGAAAACATCGCGGTGAAATCTCACGCCGACAGCCTGTTTCGATGCCTCGGCCAATCGTCGCTGCTCGGCATCGTGAACGAAGATCGCCGCGCGATACTGTCCGCCTTTGTCGCAGAACTGCCCCGATTGATCGAATGGATCGACGTTGTGCCAGTAGACGTTGAGGAGTTGCTGATACGAGATCTGCGCGGGGTCATAAACGACCTCAACGGCCTCGCGATGTCCAGTGAAACCCTCTGAGACCTGCTCGTACGTCGGCCGGTCGACGCGTCCGCCTGTGTACCCCGAAGTCACGGAGAGGACGCCCTTCAACCGCTCAAACGGCGGCTCCATGCACCAGAAGCAGCCTCCCGCGAAGATGGCCGTCGCGCGGCGTGGTTGCGGCGCGGCGGCGAGAAAGAGGGCTATTGCGGCGAGGGAGATGAGGATGCGTTTCATGTGTTTGTGCATTGCTGCGAGCGTTCCTTGAGAACTGTCTCTTGAAGGCCGGCGAAAATGCAAATGACAGAGCCTGGAATTGATGTGTCATCCTGAGGCTGCCGGAGCCGCCATCCGTACTCGCGCGTTCAGCGCCGGGCAGCCATGGCGGAGGAGGACGCCGAAGGATCTCCGAATGCGCTGTATGTGGCATGTACGTCGCGGCTGAGGTCCTTCGCCGTCCTGCGGCGCCAGGGACGTCTGCGCGAGAATCGTGAGCAGCGCGGGCGCCTCCGGCAGGCTCAGGATGACACATCACATTTCGCAATCGCCGAGGGAACGCACGGAATGACGGCGTGGAAGTACGAGGCGGAGAGGATCGGGCTCGGTGAAAGACAGTTCAACCACAGAGACGCAGAGGACACAGAGGCACCTCTGTGAGCTCTGAGCCTCTGTGGTTGATGGTTTCAGCGTCCTTCCCAAACGCGCGAAATCATCGAGCGTTTGTTTCTCCGCGCGCACCACCCTCGTCGGCCTACCTTGAAATCTCGTTATCAGATGACGAGATTTCAATGAACAACCGTGGGAATCACGCTTTCGTGGCGAGTGCACTGCAAAGCCGAGCAAAGTCCTCCAGCGACAGTCTCTCCGCGCGGACGCCCTCATCGATGCCCGAGGCTGTCATCGCGGCAACGATCTCCTCGCGCGTCCACAGGTCGAGCAGGTTGTTGACCAGTTTCTTGCGGCGCATACGGAACGAGGCGCTGATCAGCGCGATCAACTCGTCCGAGACGAAGGGCTTGCGGTCAGGGTCGAGCACGACGACCGCGCTCCGTACTTTTGGCGGCGGATAGAACGACTTGGGCTCCAGCGTCATGAGAATGCGCGCCGAGGCGTAGAGGCGGACGAAGAGGGTGAGGTAGCCGTAGGCCTCGTCGCCGGGCCGCGCCACGAGGCGGTCCGCGACTTCTTTCTGCAGCATGAAGATGGCCCGGCGGCAGTTGGGATCGGCGACGACGCGACGCAGGATGGGCGTGCCGGCGTTGTACGGAAGATTGCCGACCGCGCGGTAGGGTTGGTTGGGGAGAGGAGCGTCGATGGCGTCTTCATTGACGAGCGTGATGCGGTCGCCGAACTGCGCGCGAAGACGCTCCGAGAGCTCGGGATCGATCTCGACGGCCACGAGCGCATTCGGCAACTCCGCCAGCTTCTCGGTCAGCACGCCCTCTCCCGGCCCGATCTCGACGACGATGTCATCAGTCTCCGGCTCGACCGCCTCGACGATGCGCATCACCGCGCCGTGGTTGCGGAGGAAGTGCTGGCCCCATTTCTTTTTCGGATGGCTCATTGCTCGATACCCGGAAGCCAGTGGCGACAAGCATTCACCACCGACGTTCCATTCAACACTCAACATTCAACATTTCGCTTCTAACCCGCGTACGCCCTCACGATAAACTCTCCAACATGGATCAGGCCACTATCAGTACGCACATCGCCGCGGCGCACGATGTCATTGCGCGGCTACGCGCCGAGGTAGGGAAGGCGGTGATCGGGCAGGAGGCGATCGTCGACCGGCTCATCATCGCGCTCTTGATTCGCGGACACGTCCTCCTCGAAGGCGTTCCCGGACTTGCCAAGACGCTGCTCGCGCGCACGCTCGCTGGCGCGATCGACGCTTCGTTTCACCGTATCCAGTTCACGCCCGACCTGCTGCCGGCCGACATCACCGGCACTTTGATCTTCGATCCGGCCGGCCGCGCGTTCACTCCCAGGCAGGGACCGATCTTCGCGAACCTCGTGCTTGCCGACGAGATCAATCGTGCACCCGCGAAAGTGCAGTCGGCGCTGCTCGAGGCGATGCAGGAACGGCAAGTCACGATCGGCGATACCTCGTATCGTCTTCCCGAGCCGTTCATCGTCATCGCCACGCAGAACCCGATCGAGCATGAAGGAACGTACGCGCTTCCGGAAGCGCAGGTCGATCGCTTCGTGATGAAGCTGCGCGTCGGCTATCCGACGCAGGACGAAGAGCTGCGGATGCTCGGCATCTACCTCGATCCGACGGCGCAGCAGATCAGCATTCAACGCATCCTGCGAATCGTCGAGATCGAGCAGATCGCACACCTCGTGGCCAGCGTACATGTCGACGAGCGGATCAGCCGCTACATCATCGAGCTCGTCAGCGCCACGCGGAATCCGGCAAACTTCAAGCTTTCGTCGCTCGTGCCGCACATCGAGTTCGGTGCTTCGCCGCGCGCAACGCTCGCGCTCGCGCATGTGGCGAAGGGATATGCGTTCATCCAGGGCCGTCCGTACGTGATCCCCGAGGATGTGAAAGCGATCGCGCCGGATGTGCTGCGTCACCGGCTGGTGCTCAGCTACGAAGCGGCCGCGGAGCAGGTGACCGCCGACGCGATCGTCGAGCAGGTGCTCGGCGCGGTGGCGGTGCCGTGATGGCGGTTGCGGGGTCTCGAGGTCGCGCGGGTGCGCTGCGCTTCGAGGCCGCGTAACCGCGAGACCTCGCGATCTCAAGATCATGAACCCCTTCCGCCGCAAGAAACCGATCCTCCGACCACCGCTGGCGAGGCGTGTCCGCGATCTCGAAGTTCTATCCGCGCGATTGATCCGGGCCGGGTTCGCGGGCGACTATCACTCGGCGTTTCATGGACGTGGGATCGAGTTTTCGCAGGTCCGCGAGTACCAGCCAGGGGACGACGTGCGCACGATCGATTGGAACGTCACCGCGCGCAGCGGCGCGCCGCACGTGAAGGAGTTCATCGAAGAGCGCGACCTGACCGTGCTCGTGGCCATCGACGTCTCCGGCTCGATGGCGTTCGGTTCGGTCGACTGGCGCAAGTGCGACATCGCGGCCGAGCTGGCGGCGGTCTTCGCATTTTCCGCCGCGGAGAGCTCGGACCGGATCGGGCTGCTTCTCTTCTCAAACAACGTGCGCCGCTACATCCCCCCTCGGCGCGGCCGGATGCATGCACAGGTCATCGTCCGTGCTGCGGTCGATGCAGCCATGCGCGGGTGCGAAGGGACTGCGGACCTCGACGCCGCGGCGCGCTATCTCGAGCACGTCAGCGCGCGGCGTGCGGTGGTCATCGTCATCAGCGACTTTCTCGATCAGAATTTCGAGCGGACGATGCGCCGCCTCAACCGCCGCCACGATGTCGTGGCCATCGCCGTTGGCGATCCGCGCGAGGATCGGTTTCCCGAAGGAGGTCTGGCCCGCGTGATCGATGCGGAGCGCGGCGTGCAGCGTCTGGTCGATCTTCGACGGGCTGGCGTCAGCGGCCGGGCCGAGGCGCGACGGACGCTGAATGAAAGGCGCTTCCGCGCCGCCGGGATCGATCACCTGTCGGTCTCGACCGCGATCGGATACGACCGCGACCTCCTGCGATTCTTCCGCGAGCGTGGCATCCGGAGGCGATGAATGCCGATCGATGAACGGCCGGCGATGCGTGAATTTGTGTTCCTCGTTCCTCGTTCATCCTACGGCATTCGATAGAGATGCTCGCCCTCCTGCTCCTCACCGCGATCACGACGTTTCAGCCGGCCCGGCCGACGGTCGGCGATCCCATCACGATCGATTTCGCGGCCCCCACCACGGTCGATACATCTCCCGACTTCGAGGTCGTTTCGCGCAACGGCCGGCAGGTCGTGATTCGGACGTTCGTGCCGCACACGATCGCGGTAACCGGGAAAACCGCGGACGGGTCGGTGAGCGTGATGATTCCGATTCATTCGGTGCTGAAGCCGGATGACAAGCTGGAGCCGGCGCCGTTGAAGCCGCCGAAGGCAGAGCCGTGGCCGCGTCTGCCTTTTATCGTCATCGGCATCGCGGCGCTCTGCGCGATTGGCGCTTGGACCGCGGTGGTCCTGCTGGCCAGAAGGCGGACGCCAAAGCTGGTTGTCGTGATCGTGCCGGCGGAGGAGTTTCGCTCACGAGTACTTCGGCTTCGGCGCGCTGAGATCGGGATGCGCTGGGCTTATCTCGCCGACGCGGTTCGCTCGTATCTCGCCTCGGTTCGCTCTGACCTCGGCGCGGAGTTGACGACGGCGGAGCTGCTGGCGCGGGTGGGGGAGCGCGACCAACTTCATGAAGTCGCCGGCGAGCCGCCGGCGGGACAGCCGCCGGGCCGGCAGCGCTACGATGGGCGCGACGCTGTCGCTCAGATTCTTCATCAGGGGGACCTCGAAAAGTTCTCGCCGTGGGGACCGGCGCCGGCGGATTTTGATGATGCGGTCAATCGGGCTCTCGAGATCCCATTGTGGATTGAGCCTCCGCCCGAGCCCGTGGCTGCGCCTCTCGATCAGGAGGCGGCGGCGTGATTCGCTTTGCCAATCCGCTCTGGCTTTTGCTGATCCTGGCGGTTGCTGCGCGCATCGCGCTGGTCGTGCGCGACCGGCGCAAGGGTTTTGCCTCATTCACGATCTCTTCGCTTTCGCTGATCAGTCCGAAACAGAGCCTGCGGGCGCAGCTTGCGGGCGTGCCGTTTCTGCTGGAGTCGCTCGCTGCGCTGGCGATGATCGTGGCGCTTTCGCGGCCGCAGCGCGTGACGAAGATGGCGTCGAACGACCGTTACGGGATCGACATCGTGATCGCGCTCGATGCCTCCGGCAGCATGGCGGCGGAGGATTTCAAACCGCGTAATCGATTCGCGGTGGCCAAGGAGCTGATCGGCAACTTCATCGATCGCAGGCAGGACGACCGCATCGGGATCGTGACGTTCGGCGTGCGTGCTGCCACCCGCGTGCCGATCACGTACGACCGCGATATCGCCGGTGCGATTCTCGATCGCGCCGAGGTCGGCGAGAACGGCGACGGCACCGCGATCGGCCACGCCATCGCCACGTGCGTGAACCGTTTGCGCACATCGAAGACGCGCAGCCGGATCATCATTCTGGTCACGGACGGCGTGAATAACGCCGGCTCGATCGATCCGCTCACCGCGGCGCAGCTTGCCGCACGATCCGGCATCAAGATCTACACGATCGGCGTCGGCAGCCGCGGTCCAGTACCGATTCCGATGAAGCGCCAGGATCCGTTCACGGGCGAGATCGTGACGACGTATCAACTCGTCCGTGCCGACATCGACGAAGAGACGCTGGCAGCAATTGCAAAAGCGACGAACGGCGAGTACTTCCGTGCCACGGACGCGCACACGATGGGCGCGGTCCTCGACCGCATCGACCATCTCGAAAAGACCCGGCTGAGCGCACCCAAGAGCGAGCGGATCGAAGAGCTGTACGGTGCGCCGCTCGCCGCCGGGATCGCAGCGCTTGCACTCGCGCTGCTGGCGGGAGAAACGGTGTGGCAGAAGGTGACAGCGTGAGAGCAGAGATCAGGGAAACCAGAGATCAGAGATCAGGGGCCCGTGCTGGCCGTCATCGTCTGATCTCTGTTCCCTTGTTTCTGAATCACCGATCAGCGATTAGAGATCAGAGATCAGGAATCGGAGTCTGCGCAGACCGTCATCACCTGATCTCTGATCTCTTGTCTCAGATCACTCAGAACTTCGGGAGCGAGATCCCGTGACCGCCTTCACTTTCCGCGCGCCCCAACTTCTCTGGCTTGCGCTCGTGGTTCCTCTTGCGCTTCTGTTCTTCGTCTCGCGCGAGCGCACGCGGGAGCGCGTTGCGCGGCGTTTTGTCTCGGAGCGGCTCCGCGGGATTGCCAATCCGCTGCGATCGATCCGGCCGTGGCTCGTTGCGCTGGCGCTGCTGGGCTGCGTTGCCGCGCTGGCGGGGCCGGAAATGGGTTTTCGCATCGTTCCGATCGAAGCGCGCGAGACGAACCGCGTGATCGTGATCGACGTCTCGCTCAGCATGCTGGCGCAGGACGTCGGCACTTCGCGCCTCGACGCGGCAAAAGCGATCGCCAAACGAATCATCGACGCGCAGTCGGGACGCGTCGGTCTGGTCATCTTCGAGTCGGCGGCCGAGGTTGGATCGCCGCTGACGAGCGACGGTGAGGCGGTTGAGGCTCTGCTCGATTCGATTCAAGCAGGCGAGGTCTCGAATCCGGGCTCTGACATTTCGGTGGCGTTGAACGCGGCGCTCCGCCTGGTCGCCGGTGATCCCGCGCAAAGCGGCGACATCGTCGTCATCAGCGACGGCGAGGATCAGGGCACGAAGCTCGACGAGACGATCGCCAAACTGGCGCAGCGCGGCATTCCGGTCTCGACGATCCTCGTCGGCACCAGCGGGGGAAGCACGATTCCGCGGCCGGAAGGTGGCGGCGACCTTCGCGACGACAGCGGCCAGATCGTCACGACGTACGCGCGCCCCGAGGTGCTGCAGAAGATCGCCAGCGCAACCGGCGGCACGTTTTACGCGAATCCGTTCGGCGAGCACGCGCTCGATTCGCTTGCAACGGCCGGCGGCGTGAAGCGGCAGAAGAATGTCCGCATTCCGATTGAGCGCTATCAGTGGCCGCTTGCGTTTGCATGGGTCGCGTTCTTCCTCGGGTCGCTGGCCAATCGAGGCGCGGAATGAAATTTCTGCAGATTCTCGGACCGACTGGTGATTCCTCCTCAGCACAGACAAGAGTGTCTGTGCCACACAGGCAGGCTTCATGTGGCACAGACACTCTTGTCTGTGCTGCGTGGCTCTCGCGAAGGAGTTGCTTGTGAAGACAGTGGCGATTCTCCTCCTCGCGGGACTTCCATTCGTGGCGCAACTCACTCGCGAGACCAATTCGCATGCGGCCAATGCGCGCGGTGTGCAGCAATTTGCCGCGAAGAAGTATGCTGAGGCGCAGCAGTCGTTCGCCACAGCCAACAGCACCGCTACCTCACCCATCCGCGCCTTCAACCTCGGCACGTCCGAGATCGCGGCGGGAAACCGCGAGGCGGGGGCGACGACGATCGCAAAGGCGCTTGCCGATCCGTCGCTGCGTCCTGACGCGCTCTTCAACCGAGGCAACAGCGCGCTGGCCGCGAATGCGTTCGATTACGCCATCCGCGACTACACCGAAACCTTGCGGCTCCGGCCGTCCGACACCGCGGCGAAGCGCAACCTCGAGATCGCTCTTCGCAAGAAGCAGGCGATGCAGCAGCAACAGGGAGGCAACGGCGGCAAACAACCGAATGCCGGCCAGCAGCCGCAACCGAAACCGGTACCGCAACCGGGTGACCAAAAGAAGAAGAGCGATTCGTATGAGGATGCTCTGCTGCGGTCCGTGCAACAGCAGGAACAGGAAGAGCTGACGCGGATGCACAAGCCCAGCAGGGAGAAACTGCATGTTGGTTGGTAACTGGCTTGTTTGTCGCGATGAGCGTCTTCATCAACGCGACTTCGGACGAGATTCGGAGAAATGTTGAATGTTGGATATGTTGGATGTTGAATGTTCAGTGTCGAATGAGAGAGGCGCTCCGCGCTGCGTTCTCAATTCAACACTCAGCATCCAACATTTAACAGTCACCATTCTGCTTCTCCTCTTCACGTTTCCTCTCTTCGCGAACGACCTTCAAGTCGACAAGCACACGCTCTCCGTCGATGACAGCGTCACGATCACGGTGTCGCTCACCGATGCGTTCGCGTCGCTCGATAGCGTCCAGCTCCCGCTGCAGAACCTCGTCATCGACGGATCGCCTTCGGTCTCCTCGGAGTTTTCGTGGATCAACGGCCAGTCGACCCGACGAAAAGTCTTCACCTACACCGCGCATCCTCGAGGCGCGGGCCCGGCGCTGATCGGGCCGGTGGTTCTGCGCAGCAGCGAGGGACAGGTCGAGACGCTCGCGCCGGTATCGATTCAGGTGCTTCCTGACCGCACGGCAGGAAGCAACGATCCCGTGCGCATCCTCCACGAGTTGCTGGCCACGGGTCGCGATCCGATCTTCGTGGTGGCCGAAGCGGACAAGACAAGCGCGTTTGTCGGCGAGCAGTTCATCGTGACCTGGACGATCTACAACGCGGCGAACGTGCAGCAACACGGGCTGGGCGATTTTCCCAAGTTCAGCGACTTCTGGACCGAAGAGCTCGACGTGCGCAGCGAGACATTGCAGCAGGTGATCGTTGGCGGCGTGCCGATGCAGAAGCTCGTGATCCGCCGCGTGGCGCTCTTTCCGTTGCGCAGCGGCGTGCTGACGGTCGAGCCGATGTCGATCGAGGGGCAGATCATGCGTCGTTCGGATACCAGCAGTCCTTTCGGGATGTTCGAAGGAACGCTCGTCGACGTCCATCGCCGCTCCGCCGCGCTGACGATCGAGGCGCGGCCGATTCCGCCCGGCCCGCCCATCGCAACGGTCGGCGATGTCTCGATGCAATGCCAGGCGCCGGAGCAGAAGAGCGGAGGTCCGGTGTCGATCGACGTGGTGATGAGCGGCCGAGCGAATCTTCGCGCCGCTCCGCCGCCCGCGTTTGCACGCGCGCTCGACGGAAGCATGCAGATCGGCGAAAAGGGAGTGACGGTGGAGCGCCGCGAAGGCACGATGACGCGGCGGTGGAAGTTTCTGATTTTCCCTTCGAGCAGCGGCGTGCTCATTGTCCCGCCGCTGGTGAGCACGATCCTGACGCCGGCCGGCGCGAGGCGCGACCTTCGCTGCGAAGAGCGGAGCGTGCTTGTGGAAGCGGCGAGTGCCTCTGCCAATCCGCCCGCCGCGTCGTCGCCGCCGCGCGATGCCAGGCTCGAAGCGGCGCGACGGTCGCTGCCGGCCGCGGGTGTGCTGGCAGTCCTCGCGATCTTGATCGCTATCGCGGGGCCGCGCGTGCAGCGCGTCATGCGCATCGGACGCGTGACGCAGTCGCTCTTGCGCGAGACACCGGCCGAGACGCGTATCGCTGTCGACGCGTGGCTCGTGGCCGGTGGCGCCGATCTGTCGCTCATCGTCCGCGAGCAGTCGGATCGAGGGGACGCCTATCGCGCCCTTCGCTCGCTGCTGGAAGCGGCGGAGCGAGATCGTCTGATTGCCGAGCCTGGCGAGATTCGGGCGCGGGTACGGGAGGTGGTGATGGCAAGATCCAACGCTCCGAGGTCTAATACCTAAACCATGAAACGCCGCACGTTCTCAACTATGGATGCCGACGGCCGGCTGGTCCTGCCGCGAGCGATTCGCGACAAGGCTCATCTAGAGCCGGGAATGCCGTTGCGCATCACCTGCCGGGATGGCCGTGTTGAGATCGAGCCAGCGGAGCGGGAAGTTCGGCTTGTCCGGAAAGGCGGGATACGAGTCGCCGTACCAGTCGAGGCGAGTGAGCCCTTACGGAGCGATACCGTTCGTGAAACGACGGCCTCTCTTCGTGCCCGCCAGGGTTAACGCGCCGGCGGGCAGAAAACCCGGCTCGCCTGCGTTCGTATGTAACAATCCAAAACGTCCAAACACAACCAGGAGGATTCATGTCGAAGAAACTGTTGCTTTCCCTCTGCGCCGTAGCGCTGCTTGCGGTCTCGGCGTTCGGTCAGACCGCCGATGAATTGCTGGAGAAGAACCTCAAAGCGATGGGTGGGAAGGACAAGCTCATGGCGTTGAAGTCGGTGCAGATGACCGGCAAGATGAAGATGGGGCCGATCGAGGCTCCCTTCACGCTCACCAAGGCGCGCCCTTCCCAAATGCGCGTCGATTTCACGATTCAGGGAATGACCGGCAGCCAGGCATACGACGGTACGACCGGCTGGATGGTGATGCCGTTCCAGGGCAACAAAGATCCACAGAAGATGGCCGAAGAGCAGTTGAAGGACATCCGCACCGAGGCCGATTTTGATGGTCCCACCTTCGACTACAAGGCCAAGGGCCACAAGGTCGAATACGTCGGAAAAGAGGACGTGCAGGGGACGCCGGCCTACAAGCTGAAACTCACGACGAAGGACGGCAAAGAATCGAACATTTATCTCGACGCCGAGACCTATCTCGTCATCCGCACCGACACAACGGTGAACATGATGGGCCAGGACGTCGAAACCGAAACGACGGTCGGCGACTACAAGGAAGTGAACGGTCTCTACTTCCCCTACTCGATCGAGAGCCATCAGAAGGGGAAGGAAGGGATGGGCGGACGGGCCATCGCATTTGAGAAGATCGAGCTCGATCCGAAGGTTGACGCGGCGATGTTCGTGATGCCTGCGGTAGCAGCAAAGCCGGTTGAAAAGAGCGAGCCGAAGAAGCAGTAACGATCTTTGGCGGGGGTTGCTGGTCGGGAGTCGGGAGTGGTAGCAACAAGAGCTACCACCTCCGGCACCCGATGCCCGACCCCCGGCGGGGTCGTAGCAAACAAGCGAGCTAGTATCTCCGACCCCCGACCCCCGACACGCGCAACAACATGCCTCGCCCCACCCTCACGACCGAACGTCTCGTTCTGCGCCCGTTCGTGCTCGCAGACGCGCCCGCGGTGCAGCGGCTGGCCGGCGATCGCGAGATCGCAGCGAACACGCTTCTCATTCCGCATCCGTATCCCGAGGGAGCGGCGGAGGAGTGGATCAAGGGACATGACGAGCAGTCCCCAAATCAGATCTTCGCGATCTCGTTGCGTGGCGTAGGCGAGGCCATGGGTGCGATCGGGCTGCACGTGGAGCGAAAACACGAGCGTGCCGAGATCGGGTACTGGCTTGGCGTTCCGTACTGGGGACATGGATACACGACGGAAGCGGCGCGTGCGGTGGTCGGCTATGCGTTCGCCGAGGGTGGCATCAATCGGGTTTTCGCATATCACTTCAAGCGCAATCCAGCCTCGGGACGCGTGCTCCTGAAGCTCGGAATGCAACCCGAAGGAACGATGCGGCAGCACATCGTGAAGTGGGGCGAGCGCGTCGATGTCGATTACTACGGAATCATTCGCGAGGATTGGGAGAAGGCCAACTGATTGGTTTGTCATTCCGAGCGGGCGAGCGTGTGGGTGGCGAGGAATCCCCCTCTTACGAAGCAGGAATCGTTGGGCGCGAGGGTCGCTGGAGGCATGGGGATTCCTCGCCCCCCTCGCCCCCGCCCGCTCGGAATGACAAGCCGGTCTATATGGCGATCGCGTCGAATTCGTCGTCGGACAGTTCGATCGAGGCAGCTCCGATGTTCTCCTCGAGATGGTTGACGCGTCCGGTCCCCGGAATCGGCAACATGACCTTGGAGCGTTTGAGCAGCCAGGCAAGCGCGATCTGGGCGGGCGTGGCGTGGTGGCGCGCGGCGATGACGTCCAGCGGTCCACTCTTTCCGGCCAGCTTGCCGGTCTGCAACGGGAACCAGGGGATGAATCCGATGTTCTCGCGGCCGCAATAGTCGAGCACAGGCTCCCACTCGCGATCGGCGAGGTTGTAGCGGTTCTGCACGGAGACGACGTCGAAGGCCTTTCGTGCCCGCTCGATCTGCTCGATCGTCACCTCCGAAAGTCCGGCGTGCTTGATTTTCCCTTCTTTCTGAAACTCGCGGATCGCGCCGAACTGATCCTCCTCGGCGACGTCAGGATCGATGCGATGCAACTGCCAGAGGTCGATACGATCGAGCCGCAGCCGGCGCAGGCTACCTTCCAGCCCTTCCCGTAAACGCTCCGGCCTTCCGTTGACCGGCCACTGGTTGGGACCGGTTCGTTCCAGTCCGCCCTTCGTCGCAATCACCAGGCCTTTCGGATACGGATACAGAGCCTCGGCGATCAGCTCTTCGCTGACGTGCGGACCATACGACTCCGCCGTGTCGATGAGATTGACGCCCAACGCGACGGCGCGCCGAAGGACGTCGATGGCCTCCGCATGATCCTTCGGAGGTCCCCACACGCCATTGCCGGTAATTCGCATCGCACCAAATCCAAGGCGATAGACGGGGAGATCCCCGCCGAGGTGGAAGGTCCCGCTCTGCGCGGCATTGAGAGTTGCGGTCGGCATCAGTAGCTCCTTTGCGCGGGGGTCGGGGGTCGGGAGTCGGAGGTCGGAGACGCAGAGATCAGAGATCATCAGAGATCAGAGATCAGGGACTGAAGGCTATCTCTTGTCTCTGATCGCTGATCTCTGTTCCCTCCCACTCCGACACCCGACACCCTACTCACGACTCCCCAGTCATGGTTTCGCCCGTTCGTATTGCGGTGGCCATTTCACCTCGGCGCCGAGGACTCGCGCAGCATGAAGCGGCCAATACGGATCCCGCAGCAGTTCCCGCGCCAGCATCACCGCATCGGCGGAGCCGCTGGCGATGATCTCGTCCGCCTGCTGAGCCTCCGTGATCAGGCCGACCGCCACGGTGGCGATGCCTGCTTCGGCGCGGATGGCGCGCGCGAACGGAACCTGATAGCCGGGTCCGAGCACGATCTTCGCGCCGGGCACGGCTCCGCCACTGGAGCAATCGATGAGGTCAACGCCGAGGTCACGAAGCCGCTTCGCGAGCTCAATCGACTGAGCCAGATCCCATCCGCCTTCGACCCAATCCGAGGCGGAGATGCGAACGAAGAGCGGCCGGTCATCGGGCCACGCCTGACGCACTCGCTCCGCCACGCGCAGAGGAAAGCGCATCCGGTTTTCGAGCGAGCCTCCGTACTCGTCCGTCCGCACATTGCAGAGCGGGGAGAGAAACTCGTGAAGAAGATAGCCGTGAGCCATGTGCAGTTCGACGACGTGAAATCCCGCCAGCACTGCCAGCCTGGTGGCGTTCTCGAACTGATCGACAATGACGTCGATCTCGGCGCCGGTCAGCGCGTGGGGAAGAGGATCGCTCTCGCGGAACGGAATCGCGCTCGGCGCCACTGTCTGCCACGATGCCGGGCCTTCGCGGATCACGGCTCCGCCGCGCCACGGAACGTCGGTCGATGCCTTCCTGCCTGCGTGCGCGAGCTGAATGCCGGCGATGGCACCGTTGCCTTCGATAAAGGTCACGATGTGCCCGAACGCTTCGGCGTGCTCCTGCGACCAGAACCCGCTATCCCAGGCCGTGATGCGGCCGCTCGGGGAAACGCCGCTCGCCTCCACCATGACCAGACCTGCGCCGCCGACCGCGCGGCTGCCGAGGTGAACGAAATGCCAGTCGTTGGGCAGACCGTCGTCGCTCGAGTATTGGCACATCGGTGAGACGAATACGCGGTTGCGGAAGGTCACGGAGCGGATGGCGTAAGGGTCGAAGAGGTGAGGCATCGTTGTGCGGAATCCTCTGAGGGGCGGCAGTATAGCTGTGCCCGTCAGGTAACGTTTGCCGGGTCGTACGCGTATATCCTTCAGTTACCATGACGCCGCCCGCGGCTCGCCCGCGACCGGCCGATCAAAGGAGATTTCATGACTCTCGTTTCCCGCATTTCCGCCTGCCTGCTTGTCGCGCTGGCAACGATTCCCGCAGGGGCGCAGGCTGCGCGGCGCCGCGCCGTATCGCCTGCGAACGCGACAGGACCTACGACCTCAGTTCTCATTACCGCGACGGACGCTTCGAACGGCGTTGCGATCGCGTCGGCAACGGTGACTTACGCCGGCCAGACCCAGATTACGAGCAGCAATGGACAGACCAGACTCAATCTGCCGATCGGGAAGCCGGCTTTCGTGTTGGTTGCACATGCCGCCTTCGCGCCCTTCGGGCAATCGATCACGGCGCAGGCCGGCGGTAGCTACGAGGTGAAGCTCACGGAGAAACCGTCCGTAACGATCAAGACGAAGACGCTTGAGACGCATATCGTCGATATCGGCACGGCCCAGTTCGCGTACGCCGCAAGTGTCTTCAGCAATCCGACTCGCGCCGACAATGCGAACTTCTGCAAAGATGACGGATCTGATTTCACTCCCGACAAGAACGCATTCACGCGCGTCCTCGGTCCGGCCGTGCCGGTAAGTGCTCCTCAGTGCTGCCAGAGCGGGACCGTGATGTCGGCCGATGTGGAAATGAAGACGGGCGACAAATTCAAGGTCTACTTCAAAGACAGTTGTTCCGGTAGCGAAGTCGATTTCGTCGGCCGCGAAAAAGCGACCGGGCAATTTCAGTACTTCCGCTTCACGGATATCGCTGAGATCGACTTCCCGTAGTTCCGTTCACGGGCATTGGTCGTTGCGCGGTAGACTTCCTTTGTGGTCAGCATTGATCCTCGCTTTGCCGTCGCCGCCGCTTCCGACGAGATCGAAAGGGTCTACGCGAAGCAACGGGAGCATCGCGATGCGGTAGCTGCGACCACGGCCGTTGGACGGATCGCCAAACTTCGCCGCCTGCACGATGCGGTTTTTGCGCACCGCGAGGAGATCTACGCCGCTCTGTGGGCCGACTACGAGAAGCCTCCTTCCGAGGTGGACTTGTCGGAGATCTATCCGGCGGTGTCCGAGGCGCGGCACGCGATGCGGCATCTACGGCGCTGGATGCGCCCCCGGCGCGTCAGCACTCCGCTGGCTCTCCTCGGGTCGCGCTCGCGCATCGTCTACGAGCCGAAAGGCGTCGTGCTGATCATCTCGCCGTGGAACTTCCCGGTGAACTTGACGTTCGGCCCGCTCGTCTCGGCGATTGCCGCCGGCAACTGCGTGGTGATCAAGCCGTCCGAAATGACGCCGCACACGAGCGCCTGCATGAAGCAGATCCTGAGCGGCATCTTCGACGAGAGCGAAGTGGCCGTGATCGAAGGCGACTCGGTGGTGGCCGGCGAGCTCCTGCTGAAAAAGTGGGATCACATCTTCTTCACCGGCAGCCCCGCGGTTGGCAGAGTGGTGATGCGCGCCGCGGCGGAGCACCTGACGCCGGTCACGCTGGAGTTGGGCGGTAAGTCGCCGGTCATCGTCGATCGCACGGCAAACCTCGACGAAGCGGCGAAGAAGATCGCCTGGGGCAAGTTCTTCAACTCCGGTCAGATCTGCATCGCTCCCGACTACCTGCTGGTCGACGAAGCCATTCGCGAACCATTCATCGAGAAGCTTCGCGCGGCCATCGCGCCGGAGACGGGGCTGATCGTCAACGACCGTCACGCAGCGCGCGTGAAGAAGCTGTTCGATGATGCTGTGGCAGGCGGAGCGGAGGTCGTCGCGGGCGGGCAGTTCAATCAGCGCGCCCTCGGTCCAACTCTACTCTCGAACGTAGATCCGCAGTCGCCGCTGATGCAGCAGGAGATTTTCGGACCCCTGCTGCCAATGATGACCTATCGGACGATCGACGACGCGCTGGAAGTGATCGCCTCGCACGAAAAGCCGCTCGTCCTCTACCTCTTCAGCCGCAGCCGCAGCGTGATTCGCAAAGTGCTGAGCGGCACGACCGCCGGCGGCACAGCGATCAACGACACGCTTCTCCACTTCTTCCAATTAAACCTTCCATTCGGCGGAGTCGGCGAGAGCGGCGTCGGCAAAGCCCACGGCAAGTTCGGATTCGAAGCCTTCTCCAACGCCCGCGGCGTCTTCGAGCAACCGACGCGCTTCAGCACGATGCAGCTTCTCTATCCGCCCTACACGAAGTTCAAGAAGAAGCTGATCGATTTGACGATCAAGTACTTCTAGAGCGGATCACCTGCTGGTGCGGGGCCGTTGGCATCAGCACCTTGCGTCATCGGGGGATGTAATAAACGCGAATCGATTTGCCGATTCTCCGCACCGGCTTGTATGCGTTGAGCCATTCGTAGCCCTCGCCGCGGTCGTTTCTTCCACCGAGCTTGAGCTCCACCTCGCTGACGGCGATCCAGCCGGTGGCCGGAATGCCTCGCACCAGAAGGTCCGCCGGCATCGAAAAGCGCTCCCAGTTGCCGAACACGGCAACGTGAATGTGTTCGATCTTTTCGTGGCGCACGAAATCGTTGAGCCGCTGAATGTCCTGGCCCCAGTCCAGATTGCTATCCGTCGCGATCTCCTCGGGATGTGCTCCTGCGAGCTCATTGAAGTAGGCCAGATAGTCAGGATGAGCGATCGCCGTCGCGACGAAGTACCAGCCAAGCAGAATGGCGACGACCCAACGCAGCGCCTTGTGTCTCCACCACCTCATTGCCGCATATGCCGCACAGATGGCGAGTAGAGGGTACAGCGGCAGGATATGCCGTAGCCCGATGTTGATTCCGGCTGTCATCGCCGGGACGAGCATAGCCAGAGGCGCGAGCGCTACGCCCCGAACCGCGGCGCTGCTTCTCCGAATCATGAGGACGATCCCAGCCAACGAGAGAATCACGAAGGGCACCGGAGTCTTGAAGAACCAGACGACCGGGAAGTAATACCACCAGCCTTCGTAGCGGTACCGTCCGAGGAGAAACGCCGCGTGGCCGCGATCCGAGTGCCGGCGCACCCAGTCCAGTCCGACAAAGAACATCGGCGCCGGGACGGGAACGGTTGCGCTGAGGCGCTCAAGGATCGGCCGGGCTTGTTGCGGAATGAACGCGTCCGGATCGCGATCCACCGGCGGGGCACCGATCATCGTGTCGCGGCCTGAGCGTTTCGCGTTCGGCGATGGGTACCCAGCCGCTTTCGCCCAGTCGACGAAGTCGATTCCTGTGATGTCTCGGAGCGCTGCCTTTCCCGCATAGGTCTGATATCGCAGCACATGATCGCTGGTTACCCATTGGTAGCCTGGCACCGCTGCGTATCGCGTAGCTGCCGCCTGCGCCTGCTCGTTACCGACGACATGCGAGTACGCTTCTTTGATCGTTCCTACCGAGAAGCGATAACCGCCCCATACGATGAGCGCCGCGAGCGGAACCGTCGCCATGAGCCGCGGAAGCCTTGGGAGCGAGCGCCGCACGGCTGCCAATGCGATCGCGCCTGTCGGAAAGAACAAGAGAAAAGAAAACTTCGCCAGGCATCCCAGTCCGATGGCCACCCCCATGAGCACGGCGTTTGCCCACACCGGCCGGTCGAGCCATTCGGAGAAGAGAAACAACGCCAACGCCGTCGTCGCCATTGCCGCGGCATCGGTCGTTGCCAGTCCCACATGCGCGAGAACCGGAGGGAGAGCTCCAAACAGCGCCAAGGCGAGCGCTGCGGTTCGCCAGCCGAAGAGACGGTTGGACCAGAGCGCGACAACTGCCATGGCCATCGCCAGGAACAGCAGGTTGCCTGCGCGCGAGGTGATCAGGTTGTGCCGGTACTGGTCATGGCGCGCCAGCACCACGTTGGCATCGATGTCACGTGCGCCCTCCAGATAAGGCCAAAGACCGAACATCACGCGCGCCAGCGGTGGATGCTCCGGATCCCGATTGTAGGTGCCTTGTACGAGCCACTCCATGCCCGCAGAGATGTGAGCCGGCTCGTCGATCGTCTGACTGAAGACTCGAAGTGTCGAAGCGACCCGAATCAACGGAACCAGTGCCAGCACGACGAATAACGCGACGGGAATCGAACGTCTCATCGATCGGCAATCATATTCGCCGATAAGCGGGTGACGGTGAGGCCTTCCCGCAGTGAAACCTTCGCCCTCCTCGGTCGCTATACGTCGCAGCAAACGAACCGAGGAGCGTCCTATGAGCGGCAAGGGAAGAAAAAACTCGCGGTGTGGTCCGGCATCGTCCTGGGATTCCCATCGTCATCACACTCGTGGCGATGAAGGCGGCCGGGAAAAAGCCGGAAGCGAAACTGCCGGTCAAGGTGGGCAAGGCCGAGGTTGCGGACATCCAGGTGAAGGTCACCGAGGTCGGCAACGTGCAGCCCGAGGTGAAGGTGGATGTGAAAAGCGTCGTGTCGGGTAAGGTCGTCGAGATCCTTCACCGCGACGGCGATCAGGTCAAGCGCGGCGAAACGCTGGCGCGCATCGAGCCGGACATGAACCAGGCGCAGTCGATCGCGGATGTGAAGAACGCGCTGACCGCGTCGAAGATCCGCTACGACCAGGCCAAGAAGAACTACGAATCCGACCATAGCCTGTTCGAGTCCGGCCTCCTCGCCGGCAAGCAGAATCGCGATTCTGAAGCCGAGTTTCTGGCAGCGAAGCAGGAGTACGAAAAGACCGAAGAGAAGTACGCGATTGTCGAGCGCAGCGGCATTCCGATCGCCCAGGCCGCGAACAAGTTCCAGGGCTCGAACGTCGTTGCGCCGATGGACGGCGTCGTGCTGACGAAGAACGTTGAGATCGGCGACACGATTACCAGCGGCGTCTCGTCGTTCAACGCAGGAACGATTCTCTTCAGTGTCGCCGACGTCTCGAAGATGATCGTAAAAGCAGGCGTGAACGAAGTCGATATCGGCAAGATCCGCGTCGGCATGCCGGTCAAGGTGACGTTGGACGCGTACTCGAAGATCGCGTTCGCCGGACGCATCGACCGCATCGCGCCGGCTGTCCGCATCGATGACAAGGTTCGCGTGTTCGACGTCGAGATCCGTCTCGATGCCCAGGGCCGCGAGCTGCGCTCCGGGATGACGGCGAACATCGAAGTCAACGGCGAGCGCAAAGACAAGGTGCTCACGGTCCCTGTCGAGTCGGTCTTCCAGCGCGACGGCGTGGAGCTGGTGTTCGTGAAGAAGAAGCTCGATCCGAACGTCGTCCCGACCAAAGACGTGAAGAAGGAAGGCCAGGCTCCCGCGGATGTCGACAAGGATAGCTGGAAGAAGTTCTTCGAGAAGCGAACGATCGTGACCGGCCTCTCCGACAACTCACGAGTCGAGATCGTCAAAGGTCTGAAGGTGGGCGAGGAAGTCGCGCTCGAAGATCCGACACTGCCAGCGGACAAGAAGAAGGACGAGAACGACGATTAATTGCGCGCTGGCGCGTGCGTTGTCGGTTGTCGGTTAGCTGCGCTTCGCGCGTTGTCAAAACCGACCAGAGAAGATCGACAACGCGCGAAGCGCAATCAACCGAGAACCGACAACGCGAGCGAAGCGAGCACCCAATGAGCGCACTCCTCCAATACGAACAGCCTGTCGCAGCAAGTTCAGCGCAGAAAGCACTCATCCAGCTCGATGAGATCTGCAAGACCTACGATTCCGGCGAGAACGCGGTGCAGGCGTTGCGCGGTGTCGATGTGGCCATTGAGAAGGGCGAGTTTGTCTCGATCATCGGCCCCTCGGGCTCCGGCAAATCGACCCTCATGCACATCCTCGGATGTCTCGACACGCCGACGACCGGCAAGTACTGGCTGGACGGCGAAGACGTCGCCGAGATGTCTGCGCGCCAACTGGCTCGCGTGCGCAATCAGAAGATCGGATTCGTGTTCCAGACGTTCAACCTGCTGCCGCGCGCGTCGATCCTCAAGAACGTCGAGCTGCCGTTGCTGTACGCCGGCGCAAGCCGCGACGAACGGCGGGAGCGGGCGTTCAAAGCCTTGCAGCGCGTCGGACTTGACAAGCGCGCCAAGCATCGTCCGAACGAGCTCTCCGGCGGACAGCGTCAGCGCGTCGCCATTGCCCGCGCCCTGGTGAACGATCCGTCGCTGATCCTGGCCGACGAGCCGACCGGAAACCTCGATCAGAAGACCGGCTCCGACATCATCAACATCTTCGAAGAGCTGGCCGGACACGGCGAGACGATCGTCCTCGTCACGCACGATCCCGCGATCGCCGCACGCACGCAGCGTCGGATCACACTTGTCGATGGAGAGATTGTCGAAGGGGAGTGATTGATTGCGCTGACGCGCGTTGTCGGTTGTCGGTTGGTTGCGCTGACGCGCGTTGTCAACGACCGATCCGACAAACAAGCATCCGCCAAGAAGCACATGGCAAACGCAGCAAGACATCGTTAAGACCGAGGCGACTAACCATCACCAAGCAGAACGCAGCCACATCAAGCTTAGAACTGACAACCGACAACGCGCGAAGCGCAATCAACCGACAACGCGAGCGCCAGCGAGCACAATGATCCTCTTCGAATCCATCATCGACGGCATCCGCGACATCAAGGACCACTTCGGCCGCACGATGCTGCAGCTCGTCGGGATCATCCTCGGCGCCGGCTCGATCGTAGCCACGTTCTCGTTGTCTGTGGCCGGCAAAACCGCGGCGATGAATTACTACAAGATCTCCGGCGGCATCCAGAAGATCTGGGTCTCCGACAAGCCGACCGGCAAAGTGACACTCGATGCCAAGGCTCTGGCCTCGAAAGGGCTCACGTATCACGACGCGATGGTGCTCAAGCGCGAAGGAAAAGAGATCGATCTGGTCTCGCCGGTCGCCAACGAGAACATGACGCTGCGCTACCGCGACATCGAGAAGCCGCGCAGCATCATGGGCGTGACGCCCGCGTATTCGCCGATGAACGATTTCCATGCCGGCGAAGGGCGCTTCATCACCGACAACGATCTGACCACCGCGGCGCGCGTCGTCGTCCTCGGTACCGAGCGCGCCCAGGAGTTCTTCGGCAGCGACGATCCCATCGGCAAGACGATGTCGATCAACGGAACCGGCTACCTCGTCGTCGGCGTGATGGAGGAGAAGTACTTCAGCTTCGATCACAAACGCAACGTCATGCGCTGGATGAACCGCCAGATCTACATCCCGCTCACAACGTACGTCACCCGCAAGGGCGAATCGCTGGAGCGCGGCAAAGTGAGCTTCATGCACGTCCGCATGAAGGACGTGAAACGCAATCAGGAAGCTGTCGATGAGATCAAGGCCATCCTCTTCCGCGAGCACGGCACGAAGGACGTCGATGTCTTCTCGCGCGTCGCCAACCTGAAACGCAATGAGGCGAACAACAAGATGTACGACATGACGTTCATGATCTGCGGAATCATCTCGCTGCTCGTAGGCGGCATCGTGGTGATGAACATTCAGTTGGCGTCGTTCAACGAGCGGGTCCGCGAAGTGGGGACGCGCAAAGCGGTCGGCGCGTCGCCGGCGCAGATCTTCTTCCAGTTCCTTTCCGAGACCGTCCTTGTCTCCGTCCTCGGCGGCTTCCTCGGCATCGTCGTCGGCAAATTCTTTACCGATGGCATCGCCGCGCTTACCCGCGATCCCGCCGCGATCACCGTCGGCACCGCTGTCTGGGCCATCGTTTTCGCCGCGGGAACGGGTTTAGTTTTCGGGATGTACCCCGCGATCCGCGCGTCACGTTTGAATCCGATCGAGGCGTTGAGGGCGGAGTGAAGCGATGCAAATCACCGAATCCATCCGCACCAGTTTCGAGGAAGTGAGAGGGCATCCGCTTCGCTCGTTCTTCACGCTCATCGGCGTCATCCTCGGCACGCTTGCAATCGTCGTCGTCATGTCGGTGCTCGATGGTGTGGAGCGCGGCGTATGGCAGGGTGTCGAAGACCTCGGCATGGACGGCGTGCTCGTGTTGTCGCAGCGCAAACCGTCCGATCCGATGGAGCGCGCCAAGGCGCATCTCTCGCACGGACTTCGCATCGAGGATCAGAAGTACTTCGAGGGGAGCACGCTCATCTCGTCGATTGGCCCCGTCGGTGAGACGCGCGCCGTGGTCACGGCCGGCAAGGTGACGCGCCGGATCGATGTCTACGGCATCACGCCCGCCTTCGTGGCCATCAAAGGGCGGAAGACGAGCGACGGCCGCTTCTTCGGCGAGAGCGACATCGAGTCGAAGAAACCGGTCTGCATCCTCGGGTTCAAGCTCAAGGAGCAGCTCTTCGGCGGCGACAAAGCAGTCGGTCAGCAGGTGAGCGTCGGCGGACGGCGCCTGACGGTCGTCGGCGTCGGCACCAAGTTCAACATGGAATTCGTCAACGACGACGACATGCGCAAGGAGACGGGCGGCGTCTACATCCCGTTCACCGTTTACGAGGACATGTTCGGCCGCGCGAATGCGATCTCATACCTCCTGGCCAAGACCGACGATCCGGAGAAGAGTATTGATGCCGAGGATGAGGCGGCGGGGATCGTGGCACACGCGCACAACAACATTCACGACGTGCGCGTCGAGAATGTCGGCAAAGAGATCCTCAAAGAGCGCGGCAACATCGTCAATATCCTGCGCAACTGGCGCATCGTCTTCTTCTCGATCGCAGGAATCTCGCTGCTGATCGGCGGCGTCGGCATCTTCTCGGTTCTGAAGATCTCGATCGGCGAGCGGCTGTTCGAGATTGGACTGCGCAAGGCGATCGGCGCGGGAGACGGCGAGATCTTCATGCAGTTCCTCATCGAGGCGGTCACGCTGTCCGTCGTCGGCGCCACCATCGGCGTCGGATGCGGCATCGGAGTCGTGAAGCTCATATCGAGCTTTTTTCCGGCCGGCCTTCCGGTCTCGCTCTTCGGGCTCTCAGTTGCCAGCGGTTTCGCCGTGTCGATGGGATTGCTGGCCGGGTTGTATTCGTCGATCAGCGCCTCGCGGATGCAGCCGGTGGATGCGTTGCGCGCGTAGGGTTCGCCCATGCCCGAATCGTGGGCATGTTACGATTTCCGCTTCGATGCGCACCACGTCCCTCTCGATCGTGCTCCTCTTCCTCAGCGCCAGCCTTCAGGCGGAGGTGCGGCTCACGATCAAACGAGACGGCACGAAAGTCATCTCGAACTTCGGCGCGAACGCTTCTCCCAAGAGCAACGACTGGAACTGGTGGGCGAAGCAGCGCGACCGGCGCTCGAGCTACGACGGGTTCATCGATCGTTACGCGGCGCAGTACCGCGTCGATCCCGTGCTGGTTCGCGCCGTCATCCAGGTGGAATCGAATTTCAATCCGCGCTGCATCTCCAACAAGGGAGCGCGCGGCCTGATGCAACTGATGCCGGAGACGGAGCGGGAGTACCGCGTTCGCAACGTGTTCGATCCGGAAGACAACATCCGTGCCGGCGTTCACAACCTCGCCGATCTTCTCGGCCGCTACAGCGGTGACCTCCATCGCACGCTGGCCGCCTACAACGCCGGCAGCGGCGCCGTTGCAAAGTACCGCGGCATCCCGCCGTACGAAGAGACGATGACCTACGTCAAGCGCGCGCTGACCGTCTACTACGGCACGCCGTACGGTCAGGCCATCGGCTTCGCCGGCGGCGGTGCCCGCGGCGGCCGCAAGCTGACGGGCGGCTTCACCTCGCGCATCCAGCCGATCGTAGCGCTGCTGCCGGGGATGCGGTATCTGGGAAGCAGGTAGGCCGGATCATTCGCGAGCGCGCAGCTGTCATTCCGAACTCGGCGGAACCGCGGGGGTGGAAGGGCGGGTGTGAGCGGTGGAGCGCGATGAGGAATCCCCTTCGCAAGATCGCGATCCACTCCGAAGGCAGGGGATTCCTCGCCCACCGCCGCCCCGCCCGGTCGGAATGACAGAGGGTTACGCTGATACAATCGCCCACCGAATGCCCGAACGTGATCCCCTTGTCGCTCCGCCGTTCGACCAAGGCGTGTTTCTGCTTCACTACAACCGCGGACGCGAAGCGTTTCAGGAAGCGCGGTACGCCGAGGCGCGGCGCGAGCTCGAGAATGCGCAGCGGATGCGGCCGGACGACGCCGACGTCCTGAATCTGCTCGGCCTCGTCTATTTCAAGACGAACGCGTTTCCGGAAGCCGAGGTCATCTACCGGCGACTGGCGGATGAGAATCCCAATGTCTTCATTCTTCACTCGAATCTTGGGCTGATCCTCTTCAAACAGGGCAAGCTCGATGAGTCGGAGACTTTCCTCCTTCGTGCGATCGAGCTTCGTCCGAACTACGCGAAGTCGCATCTCTACCTCGGTCTGCTATACCGCCAGCGCCGGCGGTTCCCGCTGGCGCTGGAGCATCTTCGCTTTGCCGGCGCCGACAAGATCGTGCGCGAGGTCGAGGCGGAGATCCGGCCGCAGAGTCCGGCGCCACTTCCGATGCCGGTGGTGCCGACTCCGCCACCGCTACGCCGCGAGACGCAGCGAATCAACACGCAGAAGATCACGCCGATCACCGACGCCCGCACCGCTCCGGGCAGAACGATGATGACGCAGCCCGGAAAGGTGCCGATGCCTGCCGGCTCGACGCAGCCCGGCGTAATCGACACGGCGCACACGGCTGCGCGCAAACTGCAGGATGCGGTCGACGAGACACAACTGGCGGATGACAAGCGGCTCGACCTCGCGCACAAGATCGAAGGAGCCTCGAAGACCTTCACGCTGCACGAGAACGGCTTCCTCGAGATCAACTTCGGGCGCAGCGTCCACGTCAAGCGCGGCACCGTTTCGAGCTACTCGGGCAATCTCAAGTTCGTCGCCGAGTCCGGCCTGCTGGGCACGACCGCGCAGACCCTCGTGAAAGCGGTGGGGCAGGGAAAGATTTTCGTCTACGAGAAGGGCCGCAAGACGTTTCTGCTGGACCTCAATGAAGAGTTCATCTACGTTGAAGGGAGCAACCTTCTGGCACTCGAAGACACGCTGACGTATCGCGTGGAGCCGATCTACGACAGCACCTACCAGCGAAAGATCGATACCGTGAAGATCTTCGGCAAGGGCTCGCTGGCGATCTCAACGCACATCGAGCCGCTGACGCTCCGCGTTACGCGCGAGTATCCGTTGTCGATCTCTTCGAATGCGCTCGTGGCCTGGACCGGCAATGTGATTCCGACGGTCATGGACGACAAGTCACTCGAGAATGTGATGATCGAGAACGTCGACGAGGCCGGGTTCAAGATCCGCTTCGAAGGCGATGGCGTCGTCGTCAGCGAACAGTAGCTTTTGCGCGTCGTGCCGGACGGATGCCCACATGGGGCGGTACAATCCCGCGCATGCGCAAACGCGACCAGGCTCCCCTTGTTCCACCCGGTGAAACGTGGTCGAAGATTACCGTCGTATTGCTCGATCGGCATGTGGCGTATCTCGATCGCATTGCCGTTGACATCCGATTGCAGCGCGGCATCGCTATTTCGCGCGCCGAGCTGATTCGCGGACTCATCGAGGCGTCGTCGAAGACCGCCGTCGAACTGTCCGATGCGTCCGGTAATCCGGAGATGGTGAATCTGCTACGCAGCGCGTGGGCCCGAGGCGGCTCACGCAGACGGCGCTAACGCTTCCACAGTCTCTGTGATGGGACCCGCAGCGCGCGGTTGAATTTCGACGACGCGTTTTCCCACGCCACGATCTCCGTCAATTCGACGATCGCGTCGTCATCGAACTGCTGACGCACGCGTGCGAACAGCTCCTCGGATACATCGCGCCCGGTGATCGTCATGGCATCGGCGTACTCGAGGACGAGCCGCTCGACGTTGTCGAACAACAGAGACGATTCCCATTCCGACAACGCCAGCAGCTTTTCAGCCGGAATGCCGAGCGCGCTGCCGACCGCAGCGTTGATGTCCTGTCAGAATTCGCAGCCGTTGAGAAACGCAACGCGCCGGTTGATGAGCGCCGTGAGCTTGCCGTCGATCAATCCCGAGGCGTCGAGTCCGCTCCACATCATGCGGGCGCCTTTGAAAATCGATGGCCGGCGCGCATAAATCAAATGATTGAGCAGCGGCGCGCCCCAGCGTTTTGCCTGCGCCTCCAGGACCGCGCGAATGGAACGATCGAGTTGACTGACTTCCGCATCCGGAACACGCGCCATCGATGACCTCAGCTCGGAGTTTGCGGCATCGTACACTTCCCGCCGCATGCCTGAGCTACCCGAGGTTGAACTGTACTGCCGCTACTTCGCCGATCACGCGCTCGGCCGCCGCGTGGCCGCGGTCCGCGTGCTCGACGCGCGCATTCTCGCGGTGCGCGAGCACGTGCTGTGCCGTGCGCTCATCGGCCAGGAGTTCGCCGATGTCCGCCGGCACGGCAAGCACCTTTTCGCCAGCGCCGGGCCTTCGTGGTTGCACCTTCATTTCGGCATGAGCGGCGATCTGGCGTTCTACCGTGACGACGCCGAGGCGCCCCGATTCGCGCGCGTAGTTTTCGATTTCGAAGACGGGAACCATCTGGCCTACGACGACATGCGCCTTTTCGGCGTCGTCGACGTCACGCCTGATCCGGACGCGTTCATCGCCGGGCACCGGCTCGGGTCCGATCCGCTCGATCCTGCGTTCCGGCTTCGCGGCTTCCGCCAGATCGTGAGCAAGCGACGTGGCGCGGTGAAGTCGCTGCTGATGTCGCAGGAGATCATCGCCGGGATGGGCAATCTTTACGTCGACGAGACGCTGTATCGCTCGTCGATCCATCCCCGAACGTCCGTTGATACGCTCTCCGATGCCGAGGTCAAAACGATCTTCGCGAACATGCGCGCGATCCTGAAGGAGGCGATTGCCTTCAAGTCGCGCGGCGGCGACTATCCCGGCCGCTACCTCGTGCAGCACCGCGAGGAAGGCGACCGCTGCCCGCATTGCGGCGGGACGATTCAACGAACGGTGGTTTTCGGCAGGACGACTTACTTCTGCGCGAAGCACCAGTTGGTGCGCAGGGGGAAGTAGTGCCAGGCGCGGCGCGAGCTTGGACAGTCATCTGAGCGTTCTAGCGGCACGCGTGCCGGTAATGATGAGAATGGACGGGACCTTCAATTGATGTGTCATCCTGAGCCTGCCGGAGCCGCCATTCGTACTCGCGCGTTCGCGACGGTCTTGCGTGGCGGCGGAGGACGGCGAAGGATCTCAAACTCCGCCGCTCATGCCACATGCCTCGCATTCGGAGATCCTTCGCCGTCCTCCGCCGCTGTTTCCTGCCGGTGCAAACGCGGCGTGAGGCTGCGGCTCCGGCTGTCTCAGGATGACACATCACGTTCGCAGCGGATCCAGTCAAGCAAGCCACCGAAGACACGAAGTCGATCGATCTCAAGCTGTAGTCACCGCCGCTTTGATGACCTCATTGCGTACGACGAGCATGCGCCGCAAGTACGCCGCAAGAAACAGACGGTCGACGATCGCACCGATGAACCCGAGGGGCGAGGCGAATGTGAGCACATCGGTCATCTTCGTTCCTTCGTCTATCGGCTCGAAGTAGTGATCGTGAACGAACGAATGGAACGCCCCCTTCACCATCGAATCCTGAAAGTACGCCGGCCGGTCGAACGCCGTGATCTTCGAAGTGAATCGCTGCCGCACGCCGAAATGCCGCGCCTCCCACGTAACCTGTTCGCCCAGCTCGATGAGCCCGGACGTCCTCCCGGCCACCGCCTTCTCCGCAGTTCCCTTCATCGACGTAACGTGAAGATCGAGATCGCGCGATGCATCGAAGCAGCGTTCGGGTGGGGCAGGGAGGAGGGTTTCGATGGTGATGATGGGCATGGGTCGCGGTTCGCCTGAGCGATCACGCACTGCGGCGAGCAGCAGTGGCAAGGACCTTTGCGACGACTTCGGGAGCTTTTGATGCGACCATCAGCAGTGCACGTGCCGGCCCGACAGGCTGACGGCGTCCTTGCTCCCAATTCTGCAACGTGGCGACGCTGACTCCGATCATCCGAGCAAACTCGGATTGTGACTTGTGCAGTTTCTCTCGGATGCGGCGGACGTCCTCGGGTTCGAAGACGAACCTCCGTGAGGGCGGGGCCTCGCCGCGGTGAATCTTGCCTGCCTCTTTGACGCTTGCTACAAGCTCCTCGAATAGTTGCTTCTTCACTTGAATTCCTCCGCTACGAGACCTTTCAATAAACCTTTTTCACGCGCCGTCAGGTCGTCCTGTTGGCCTTTTGAATACGCCAGAAGCATGTAGATCAGCGAACCGTTCTGGTACCAGTAGTAGATGACACGGATGCCACCTCGCTTGCCTTTTCCTCGTCGATTCTCCCGGCAGCGGACTTTTCGCAGACCTCCGGTTCCAAGTATGAGGTCACCTACTTCTGGATCTACCAGTAGCGTGCCCTGTAGTTCCGAATACTCAGCGTCTGTGAGTAACTCTGTAATCGCGCGTGTGAAAAATTGCGTCTCGAGGAACTCGAGCATCGGGAGAAGTATACGCCAGCGGCGCACGGCGCTTCCTGCGCCTGGTTCACTGCAGATCCACCAACATCGGCGTCGTGGCGTCCCTCCGCTCCGCAAGCTCCAGCGCCGCTTCGATCACCGCCCTTTGCCGCGCGTGATCATGTGGACGATCGAGCGGATACCCATGCCGGAACGGAACGAATAGCGCTCGCGGGGGACGGACCTTCTCCGCCACTTCGCGGAGGAGGACGATGCAGACTGTCGTGATTCCGCGGCGTTCCAGTTCGGCGGCGATCAGACTGACCGTCTGATTGCACATCGGTCAGACGGGGACGAGGAGGGCGACGTCGACGCCGTCATCCACGAGAAGTTGCGCGGCGGCTGGCGCGGAGTCGCGTATCAGGCGGCCGGGTGCGGTGATCGAGCCCATGAATGAGAGGTGGCGCTCGCTCACGCGGCCGATCCGTCCGTCGTGCGCGAGCTCATGCAGGCGGTCGAGCGGGAAGGCGAGGTTCGGATCGGATTGGATGCCGCTGTGGTCGAAGGTCTCACTGCGATGCGTGTCGATCAGCGATGCCACATCTGCATCGCGTGGGATGACGCGGAAGCTGTAGTCGCCGCCTTTGACGTCGTTATCGAACGTCGCCTGATCCGGCATCACCAACCCCGCCGTCGTCACCAGCGCCACCTTCGCCTCGGCCAGCGGTTTCCGAAGCGGCGTCCACGGAATCGGATCGATACGGCGCCATGGATAGACCTTCAAGAAGGCGCGGGTGGCGAACGAGAACTCGGATGTGTCGCCCATGGATGGCGAGTCTATCTGTCAATTCGGTCTGGCTTTCTTCCAATCACAAGGGTGAATCGTGTGTGCCCTGTGTTTGGAAATGCCCCCTCATCCGGCCTTCGGTCCACCTTCTCCCCACAAAAGCGTGGGGGAGAAGGCGCTCGATGGTAGGGCGCTGCCACCAAATCTCTACAAGTGCGAGAAATGAAGGATAGTTTCTCGCCTCAACCTCTCAATCGAGCGCCTTCTCCCCTCGTGCTTTTCGAGGGGAGAAGGCGCCGAAGGCGGATGAGGGGTGTGGTGCAATCGACGCACGCAAGGTTCAGGCCGGCAATCAAGCCCTCGCGCCGCTTCGGAAACCGACATGTGCGAGGATAAATACCCATGCACGTCCGAGTCGGCACCAGCGGCTACAGCTACAAAGAGTGGAAGGGGACGTTCTACCCGGACGATCTGCCGGCGGCGAAGATGCTCCCGTACTACGGAGAGCGGTTCGATTCGGTCGAGATCAACAACACGTTCTATCGGATGCCGGATGCGAAGATGGTGGCCAGGTGGGGCGAGCAGGTGCCGGACGGATTCACGTTCGTATTGAAGGCGCCGCAGCGGATCACGCATCAGAAGCGACTCGTCGGTGCCGGGGACGACCTCAGGCAATTGTTCGAGGCGGGAGAAGTACTCGGATCGAAGCTCGGTCCCGTGCTTTTTCAGATTCCGCCGTTTTCGCGGAAGGATGCGCTCAAGTTGCGCGAGTTCGTCGCCATCCTGCCGCCGGATCGGAGAGTGGCGTTCGAGTTCCGTCACGACTCCTGGTTCGACGAGGAGATCTACGCCATTCTCCGCGGGCGCGACATCGCGCTATGCGCTGCCGACACCGACGAAGTGACCGATCCGGAGTCGCTCGTCGTCCCGACAGCTTCGTGGGGATACATGCGTTTGCGGCGCACCGAGTACGCGCTGGGCCAGCTCACTGCCTGGGCGCAACGCGTCGAGAAACAGGCCTGGAGCGATGCCTACGTGTTTTTCAAACATGAGGATGAGGGGAAGGGGCCGCGCTTCGCGGTGGAGCTCCGCGCGCAGCTTCATTGACGGCGCGCCCGCAACGTCGTTACCCTTTGTGCTCGTGACACTCCTGCGTACTCTCATGGTGTTTTCGATGCTGACCGCGCTCAGGTACGTGAGCCGGATCTTTTTTCGATACGACATCAGTTGGGTTGGAGACGTGCCGCCGGACCCGTGGAGGGGCCTTCGTCTCGTGGCCTTCCTCAACCACACCAGCCTCTACGAGCCTGTCTTCCTCGGCGGCGTCCCGAATAATTTCGTCTGGCGGCTGGCGGCGCATGGCGTCATTCCCGCAGCCGAGAAGACGACCGGGCGGCCGCTCGTCGGGATCATTTTCAAGTTCGTCGCGCACCACGTCGTCGCCATCACGCGCGAGCGCGATCACACGTGGTTTCAGGTGCTCAACCACATCGACCCTAAGTCGATGGTCATTATCGCTCCCGAGGGGCGCATGAAGCGGGCGAACGGCCTGGATGTGCATGGCAATCCGATGAGCGTGCGCGGCGGCATCGCGGACATTCTGCTGGCGGTGAAAGAAGGACGGATGCTGATCGCGTACAGCGGCGGACTGCATCACGTGCAGGTGCCGGGCAAACTTCCGCGCGCGTTCAAGACGGTGCGGCTGCGGCTGGAGATCGTGGATATCGCCACCTACATCGCCGACATGCAGCGCAACGGCGGCGCCGATCAGTTCAAGAAGAACGTGATGCAGGATCTCGATCGACGGCGCGATTTCTATTGTCCGGAAGAAGGGCTGCGGAAGACGGCGTAGGTCGGCACGGCCGGCGGCGCTGGTTGCCCAAGGCTTCTTGAGGGTTGTCGCTCGAGGGATCTTCCGCGCAACTTGCCGGCGTTGCTGGACTGTTATCGCCGGGCAATCGGAGCTTTTGGAGTGCTCGACTCCGATTCATCCGGCAGCGCCGGATAGAGATAGAACAGTTCGTTCTGGCGCACGAAGGCGTTGCGGAGAAGGAAGACGTAGGGGCGCTGGCTCTTGTAGGTCAGCAGGATTTCGGCCTTCGTCTGCTGCACGGCCGTCGACAACCCGTAGGTCGCCCATGAGAAGCCCTTCATCCTCGCCGGCGGGAGGATGGCGCGGCGCGGAGTCTTCATGAGGGCGGTGTGGATGCGGCTGCGAGCGGTGTGCACGAGGTAGCCGAGGCGCGACGGATGGAGATGCAACTCTTCGAGCGCGGCATCGGTGATCTCCGCGGCGGCGCTGTGATCGGAGTGGTGATCGAACGGAACCGGCGCGATGACGGTGGTCGGCTTGACGATGGTCACGACCTTCATGAGATCGCGCATCAGACTGTCGTAGTTGTAGTCGGCCCGAGGGGTGACGGCGTCGGCGTAGGGAACGCTGTTCTCGCGCGTCGCTTCCGAACGGATGATGGCGCCTGGGTTTTCGACCATGGTGCGAAGGCCGCGGTCGGGATATCCGAGCACGAAATAGTGATCGCGTGGGATGCCGAGGAGATGCATGGCCTGACCGGCCTCGCGGATGCGGGCATTGCCGACGCCGAGAAAGTTCGACGCGGTCGGCTCGAGCGTCTTGAACATCAGGCGGGCCGCGAAGCGGTTGCAGTCGCCGGCGGTGAGAAAGACGACGTAAACATCGGCGCCGTTGGCGATGGCATCGATGGCATAACCACCGGCGCCGATCGACTCGTCGTCGATGTGCGGAGCAACGATGAGGATGCGGTCTGTCTTGCCTGCCGTGTGCAGGGTCGGGTACCGCTGGATTTTCGCGCCGTCGGTGCGGGCAGGATTGAGCAAGAGCATCGTGGCGAGGATCGTCAGTTGGAGAAATATCGCAGCCGGGGCGGGTAACCGAGCAGGATTATACGGAATTCTTGTGCGCGGTCGCGCGGGTCGTGGCTGTTTGCTGGGTTGCTACCGCAATCAGAACCCGTACCTCAGCTCCACCGTCACCGAGCGGCCGTCGGTGTTGGGGCTGGCGCCGGATTGCTGTGCGGGCGGGACGGTCGCCGGTGACCTGCGCGAGCTCGGTGCCGAGGCGGACGTTGGGCTTGAGGTCGTGCATCCACGCCAGGACCCAGGAGTGGCCGTGTTCCGTGTTGTTTTCGGCGACGTGGTCGCGGTCCTTTGTCGAAAAGGTGTCGAAACGGAGCGAGAAGCGGTCGCTGGCTCGTTTCCAGGAGCCGAGCAGATACCAGGTTGCGAAGCCGGCCTGGACGAAATGCGGCGTGCTGCCCATGCCCGTCGCGCTCCAGCAGTATTCGGCGGCGAGTGTGGCGGGCGACGTCAGACCGACTTGCGCGCCGGCGATGTTGAAGTGCGTCTGCCACGCGTACTCGCCGCGATATTCGTCGCGCTCGCCGCGGTTGTCGACGCGGGTGAGCTGAACCATGGCGCGCTCAGGGAGTTGCATGCGCAGGCGCGCGGAGACGCCCGTGCGGCCGTCGAGATCGCGCTCGAAGGGCACCGTCCCATCGTGCCGCTGGTCGGCAAAGTCGGTTGGCAGAGAGAAGAGCGGCGGCAGCGGAAGAACTTCGTTGTAGACGCTGAGCCGGTTCCCGACGGTCCAGCCGCGCCACGCGATCAATGCGCCGAGCGTGTCGTTGTTGCGGAATGCGGTGGCGCCGGCGGTGACGTAGAAGTTCGGCTTCCAGGCCAGGTCGATGCCGGCGGGACGAAACTCTTCGCCGATCCATGAGTTGAGCGGAGAGAAGTTGATCGTGTAGGGCGAGGTCCAGAGCGGGTCGGTGTTCTCGCGCGAAGTACCGAGAAAGAACTGGCCGGCGCGAAGCTGGAAGTGCTCGGAATGAAGATCGACATAGGCCTCCACCAGACCGGCGCGTTTGCCGTGCGCATCCGATTGCTCGCGGCGCGCCACGCCATCCGCGTGAAGCTCGAGCCATGCCGCGGGCGTCCACGTCGCGCCGATCTGCGCGACGCCGAGGGTGGTGTTGCGATGCTCGTCCACGCCGCCGGCGCCCGTGTCGAGCCGGCCGAAGCCTCCCTGCAGCCATGACGACTGGCCGGTCGTGTAGACCTCACGTGCGGAGAGGAAGCCGTGAAGCTGGAAGGTGGATTGGGCGAAGACGGGTGCGGCGATCGCAATGAGTGCGAAACGGAGCAGGCGCATTGGGGCGATTCTACGAGATCGTTGGTGCTCAGGAAGGGGAGAAGGAGTGAAGTTGATGTGTCATCCTGAGTCGCCGTAGCCGCCGCCTCATCGCCGCACGCACAACCGGCAGGTATTGGCGGCGAAGGACGATCGAAGGACCCCCTTCTTGTGTGCAATGGTTTTTTCCACCACCCAGTCCGGCAGGAGTCAGGGGATCCTTCGACCGTCCTGATATGGAGTGACTCTGTCAAGTTACGCTGCTCGCGTTAGCGCGTTGATTTGTTTTCCCCTTGCTGCGGTTCTCCTGTCTTTGACTTTGTTGTTGGTGCAGCAGAGTCGTTGGTCGAGAGAGAGCGGCGACGATGATCATTCTGATATTCGCGGGTTCTCGCATGAACATGATCCGTCGGGAGCTGCCTCGGTCTTCGCTCGTGAGTCACGATGAACTGTGTCGAAAAAGGACGGCTCGAGGATTCTCCTTTCAATTACCGGAACCCTCGGCCAACGGCCCTGCTGCACTTGTCTGATTCATGGATGCACGATTTGTCCGATTGCCCAGATGAAGCCGATCAGCTCGCGCGCTACGGCCACCGCGGCCACTGTGGAGCGTTTGCCGCGGCTGGTCATCCGATGAAACTTCCGATTCAGCCGTAGATCACACTTCTCGGCAATGTCGAGAAGCTCCTTCGGTTGATCTTTCCGTCGCCGCTTGATGACCGGCCCAGGATTGACGCGACGCTGATACTGCCAGGCTGCCTCCACAGCGATGTGCCGGACGTGGGCATTGCCGGTCTTGGTGATTGAGTATCGCGTGGTCGTGTCCCCGGTGCTCGATTCCGAAGGAACCACCCCCACCGCACCCATCAGTTGCGGCGCGGTTTGAAAGCGCCGCAGGTCGCCCAGCTCAGACAGGATCGTTATCGCCGAGAGCCTGTCGATCCCACGCAAAACCGATAAGGCCGCCACGTATGGTGCGTACTCCGGCTTCTTGGCTGCTGCCTCGATCTCCTGGTCATACCGGGTTCGCCGCTCCAGTCGCTGCGTGTGCGTGAGGATCATCTCCTCGAGCACGAACTGACCGTATTCGCCTTCGAGCTTGATCGTGCCCAACCAAGTCTTGAACTGGCCTGTCCACCCCGTTTTCCCCTCGCGATATCGATGTCCGTAGCGAAGCAATAGCTTGCTGATCTGATGCCGGATGCTCAGTAGATCCTTCTGAACAGCATGACGGGCTCGCACCAGATCCCGCAGCGATTCGCGTTTCTGATCCGGCACCACGATCAAGGTCAGCATGTCGCCCGCCCGTAGGTACCGCCCCAGCTTCGCTGCGTCCCGCCGGTTGGTCTTGACCCGGTCTCCCGGTTTGCGCGGCGTCAGCGACGGCGCGGCCACGTCACACTTGAGTCCAGCCTTGTTCAACCGCCGATACAGCTCGTATCCGCAGGGGCCGGCCTCGTAGACGATCCGAACCTCACCGCCCAGCTCCTTGGCAAACTTGATGAGCTTTCGATAGCCGGTCGCGTCGGGCACTAACTCAAATTCTCTGGCAGGCTTGTCCTCCTCACCCTTGAACTGCGCAATGGTCCACTTGTCCGCGTGATCGTCGATTCCAATCCAATGCATAATCTTCATGACCCGTTCCTCCTGTATGTGGCTCGGCACCCCTC
>OLLN01000469.1_pt1 | contig 87648 bp, 81 predicted proteins | sample 1604281 | NCBI WGS metagenome assembly OLLN01 (sample SAMEA104055716, study PRJEB20765) | soil metagenome | biome: Arctic tundra; feature: Polygonal ground; material: soil | place: USA | collected 2011-09 | depth 0-0.5 m | reverse complement strand
AGCTGCGTTCCATCTCCGCAATCAACGTACTCACCGACTTGCTTCGCGCCCCCCAGCCTCTCGCCCATCCCCTCATGCGGTAAACAGATACCGTAAGTTTAAGATCGGGCTCCGCTGAATCGATCGGCGCCGTCCAAAGTGCCTCGCCGTTACATGCGACGACACGCATGCACGGATTGACCCCGTGCGCAAACAACGCGTTGACTTCAACACCGTACAGTCGTGCCTCGGCCAGCGCCTCGTCGAGCGGTTCGCCCACGGTTTTGGCTTCTACCACGAGGGTCGGAAGTCCGCCCAAAATCACGAGGTAGTCGGGGAAATAGAGCTTTGCCGACCCGCCCTTTCCGATTTTGAGTCTTCGGGTGCTGGTCTTTGTGAAGATGTCTGCGCTTGAGTATCCTAGCCCCTCGGGATATGGCATGGTCAGCAGCGGCCATATGAGCTTTTGTTCTACATCGCTTTCAGTTAGCAGTTCGGTAGTCTTGGGTAGCAAGGGCAACCTCATCTTAATCATTTTCGCGCCCGTACGTCTTCTGCATTTGTGGCGTTCGCTTGCGTGTCACACTCGAAACACTTTCATCACCTCATCCCCGAGGTGATTGATCACTTTTACGGCGATGCGGCCGTTGGCGGGTTTCGCGAACGGACGTGAGATTGCGCTGTGCAGCGTGGACCACGCTTCTTCGTTGATCTCCGCCTTCAGCGTCGTCTTCAGCGCCCCGTAGGGGTCGTTGGCGCCGAGGAAGTAGGCTTGGCGGACGAAGAAGCTTTCTTCGTTGTAGTCGGTGTCGATGAACCAGCAGGCGATGCCTTCGGGGCCGTCGCTGCGGATCTCGCCGGTGTTGGGGTGGAAGACGTCCACTCCGTTGATCCTGACCTGGATCTGGTTGTTCGCCGCTTCGAGAAGATCGATGTCGGGCTCGCCGAAGATGACGAAGAGGTTGCCTTTGCCGGTGTTCTTCAGGTCCTCGGACATGTGGAGGTCGGCGTTCATGCGGGCTTTGAGGACGGGGACGCGGCCGATCTTGGTCAGTTCCGTGGCGTGCGCTTCGTAGTTGAAGGCGCAGGCGATGAGGACGTCGAAGTCAGCGTCGGCGGCTTCGCGCGCGGCGGTGACGAGATCGGGTCTCGAGACGGTACCGAATTCGGGGCCGATGAAGATGGCGGCGCGCTTTTCGCTGCCGGCGCCCTCGCCTCCTTCAAGGTAAAGACCGACGGCGCAGACGTACTCACCCGGCCAGGGGGTGAGCGAGGTGAAGGTGATCTTGTCCTCTTTGTGCGCCTGCTGGACGCCGGCGACGCGGAGGGTTTCGAGAATCATTGCGGGGAAGTCGCGTTTGGGGTCGTAGCCGGTCTTGCGATCGGCGATGCTGTCGATCATCTCGTCGTTCTCGTCGATGCCGAGGACACGGTGGGGGGAGAGGCTCTCGACGGTGAAAGGGCCGGCGACGCGGACCTTCTTGTTGTCCTGGTATGGCTTGTCGTAGAGGAATTCGAACTCCGCCTTCGCGGCGATGGAGGCGTCGATCTCTTTCTGGCGGGCGATGCGCGCATCCCACCAGCCGGCGTGCAGCTTCTTCGTGACATCGGACCATTTCGAGTCGGCGTCGCGCGGGATTCCCCACTCCTGCCACTGTTGTTTCAGCGCGTCATTGAGCCGTTCGCGGAGCGGTTCGAGCGTCTTCTGCCACTTCTCCCAGATGACGTCGATCTCGGCGTTGTTGGCGATCGACTTGAGGGTGATGTGCGGCACGCGCTCGTAGACGAAGCCCTGGCGGATGTTGCCGCGCACCGGCTGCGACGACGGGACAGTGCGTGTGACCTCCGCTTCCTTCACCTGCCCTTCGCGCGAGTCGGCGAGGTGGTAGTACGGGTAGCGCGCACCCATGATGCGGGCACGCGCGAGCGCCAGAGCGACGCGCGAGGTGTCGATCGTGATCCAACGACGGCCCCATTGTTCGGCGACCGTGGCCGTTGTGCCGGAACCGCAGGTGGGGTCGAGGACGAGATCTCCGGGGTCACTTGCCATGTTCACGCATCGTTGAATCACTTCGGGCTGCGTCTGAACGACGTAAACTTTCTCGGTTCCAAAACCACTCGAGCGAATGTCGTCCCATAACGATACACGCGGCTTGAACGCGTAGTCCTCGTGAAAGTACTTCCACATCAGAGTTGTCCCGGCTGCCCACAGTCGGCCGGCGGCGTGCAGCCGGTTCAAACCATCTCTTCCAGTCGACCAACCCCGAGAACCCGGCGGTCGGTATTGCTTACCGCTGAATTCGAAATCAAACCGCGACGACTCGGAGCCCGTCTGAGAATTCGCAGGAACCATCCGCAACATTCGACCCGCCGGAATCGGCTCTTGGCCAATCTTCTGCTTCAGGCTTAAGTCGTGAATGACACCGCTAGGCTCCTCTACGCAAACGTAGCGTTCTTCCGGTCGTTCGATCGGACTTTTTTCCTTCAGTAGCTGACGGTACTTCGCTTGAGTCTTATCTTTCGCGTACCAAAGGACGAAATCGTTGATGCCTGCTAGTAATGTTGAACTCTGTGAGGCGGCCTTAGTGAGCGTGATGATTGAAATGAAGTTTCCATCGCCAAAAACCTCATCAAGGACGGAACGAACACGATGGACATTCTCATCACCGATCTGGACGAAGATCGAACCTGACGCTGTTAGAAGCTCGCGCGCAACGGCCAATCTGTCTCGCAGGTAAGTCAGATAGGAATGAATCCCGTCCCGCCAGGTATCGCGAAATGCCTTGACCTGCTCAGGCTCTCGGGTGATGTGGTCGGCACTCCCGTCCTTCACGTCGCGGCTCGTGGTGCTCCACTGAAAGTTCGAATTGAATTTGATCCCATACGGCGGATCGAAGTAAATGCACTGCACCTTCCCGCGCAGCCCCTCGCGCTCGGCGAGGCTGGCCATCACCTGTAAGGAGTCGCCGAGGATCATCCGGTTCGACCAGTTCTGATCGTGCTGGTAGAACTCCGTCTTTGCCTCGGGGCTGGGGAGGCCGTTGAAGTCGGCGAAGAGGTCGAAGTTCGCGCCCGCCTGTCTCGACTCGCTCTCGCTGCTGCGGCGCAGGAGATCGTCGATCAGCACCTTCGGATGGACCTTCTCCTGAATGTAGAGCGGCGGCGCCGGAACGACGAGATCCGACCAGTCCTGCTCGTCTTTCCCACGCCACACAAGCTGCGGATCGAGATCGCGGTTGCGCCGCTCATACGCCACCTGAACCGGACTCTGATCTTCCTTCTCGATCAGCGACTGATACTCCGCCGTCGGGATGTTCTTCCGCGAAGCCTCATCGTGCTTGAGCGCTTCGACCTGCTTCAGGGTCTTTGGTTTCTTAGGTGGCATCCATTCCTCGGCAATCGGTTAAGAGCCCGCGAAGTCGATCCGAAGCTGGGCCGCGATCGCGGCCAGCCTCTTGTCCCGCGTCCAGAGCGTTGCGCCGTCGGTGAGCATCACCGAGGCGAGAAGATGGGCGTCGATGTAGCCGATTCCTTTTCCCATCAGGCGATGGTGCTCGATGAAATGCAACGCTTCCTCATCGGTGGCCACCATGCCGGAGGGAAGCGTCGAGAGAAGTTCGAGCACCTCCCGCCGCCTGGCGATCTCTCCGCAAGCAATCTCGCCGATGACGAACGGATGCGTTGCCACATCCCCGTTTTCCAGACCGTCCCCGAGCAGCGGAACTGCCTTGTGGAGATGATCGATCCAGACGGAGGTGTCGACGAGAATCACGAGGGCCGGCGCCTCCTCGGCGCCTTCGCGCGCGGATCACTTCCACCGAGCCTGGCCAGACGCCGCGCACTCTCCCTGGCGATCAACGCCCGCAATCCTTCGTGAATCAGAGCTGTCCTCTCCTGCGTGCCGGTCATCCGCTGGGCTTCTTCGATCAACTGTTCGTCGAGATTGATGGTCGTGCGCATGTGTCAGCTCCTCATGTGATGGATCGAGAATACATCATGTGATGCACCATATGAGCATCGCCGCGGAGACAATCCCGGCTGCGTAGGCGGGGGATTCCTGGCCCACCCACCGCCCCGCCCTCTCGGAATGACAGTGACGCTCCTTCACGCTTCATCAAGTCGCCACCTTGACGACGCCATCGAGCATTTTGTCGAACTCTGTTTCCACTCGGTTTGCAAAATCCAGTTGCATGTCCCACACATCGACGAGCTCCGCGAACGCCCACCGCCCGTAGCCGCCGAGGTTGTTGACGCCGGGGACCCAGTAGGTGTCCATCGTCGACTTTTTCTCTTTGGCGTCTTCGCCGCGGTAGCCTTTGATCTCGACGACGAGATGCAGCAGATCGTCGTCGCCGTGGCCGTCGTCGACGAGGACGATGAAGTCGGGACGGTACTTGCGCGATTCCGAGGCGTAGCGGTACGGGACTTCGAAGCCGAGGCTGTGGTTCTTCACGTAGGCGTGCACGCGCGGATGCGACTCGACCACACGGCAAAGCTCAGCCTCCCAATCGCTGTCGAGGATGCACCAGTTGACGTGGCACTTGTCGGGACGCGTCTGCCATCGATCGAGCTTCGAGGTGTTGAAGCTGACGTAGCGGGTGGAACCGGATGGGTTGTAGGGATCGAGGACGGCTTTGATGGGACGCTGTCCTTCCAGGCTGGAGACGATGGCGCGCGTGATGCGCTCGCAGGCGATGTCGGCAAACGACGGATAGAGGATCTGGGCAGGATACGTGTCGCCTTTGCAAACGAGATGATGATCGAGCCACTGGCGGGTGATGGCCTTGAGCTGTCCGAAGAGGTGCAGCTTCGGCTCGCCATCGGGATCGCGCCATTTGTCGTAGAGAAGTTTCTGCGTCAGCTTGAAGAGGATCGTCGACTGGCGGGTATCGGCAGTGTGCTCGAGGGTGAGATCGACGCCTTCGCCGATGATCCCTTCATTGCGCACGTGCGTCGGGCCGATGAGATCGGGCGTCAGCTCGAAAGTGGAGTCGTCGTCGAACTTCGCGGTGAGCCGCTCTTCCGGCAGCTCGACGCGATAACCCTCGACGCGGGGGAAGCGGATCTCGCAGGCGTCGCGCTCCGGACTGATCGCTTTGACGTGAATCGTTTCGCGCGGCGGCTGCGGCGGCGCGACGACCGGCTTGGCGTTGAAGTCGAAGGGGATGCCGAGGATGTCGGCGTATTCGACGTTGAAGAGGTTGTCGGCATTGAGCTCATACGACTGACGCCGCAGCGCGCGGCCGATGACCTGCTCGCAGAGGAGCTGGGTACCGAAGGCGCGGACACCGAGGATGTGCGTGACAGTGTTCGCATCCCAACCCTCGGTGAGCATGGCAACGGAGACGACGCAGCGGATCGACTCGCCGAGGCGGCCGGGCTTGCCGACGGTGTTCATGACCTCGCGGAGAAGCTCCTGGTCGGTGAGGTTTTCTGCTGCGCGCTGATCGCCGGTGCGCTGGCGCATCTCGTAGCGGAAGGTTTCGATCTCGGCCTCCGCCATTGCGCGGAAGTTGTCCTCGAGCGCTTCGCCCGATTCGAGCTGCTCGCTGTCGATGAGCAGCGTTCGTGGGCGTGAGAGACGATCGCCGTGCTCGCTGTAGTTGGTGAAGAGCCGGAACTTGCCCTGCCACGGCGGCTGCGTCACGCCGTTCTCATCGGCGGGATAGTCAAACCCGGAGATGAAGTCGTAGACCAGCTTCGAGGTCGATGTGTTGTTGCAGACGACGATGAAACAGGGAGGCACCACGACGCCGGCATCCTTCCAGAGGTTGAAGGTCTTTTCGTAATGGCCGTAGAGCGCTTCGAGGGCGGTCTGGAGCTTCACCGGCAGCGCGAGTGGATCGAGACGAGCCGCCTTGCCTCGCCCCTTCTTCGGCATGTCGGCGCGGATGTTTTCCCAGAGATTGCGGAAGACCGGGGACTCTTCGCCGGGATGTTGTCGGACACCGGTACGCGCGGCAGTTTGACGATGCCGCACTCGATGGCATCCATCAACGAGAAGTCGCTCATCGTCCAGGGGAAGAGCGTTCCCTCGGCGTAACCGGAGCCGCTGAGAAAGAACGGAGTGGCGGAGAGGTCGATGACCGGGAGTGAGCCGATCCTGCGCTGCACCGCTTCGAGTCCGGAGATCCAGAGCCGCGCTGCTTCCTTGTTGCGCTCAGCCTCCTGCTTCTCGTCGCCTTTCAGCTCCTCTTCTTCTTCGCTGGCCGGTTTCGCTCGATAGCAGTGATGGGCTTCGTCGTTGATGGCCATGACGCTCTTCATGGCCATCAGCTCCGGCATGACGCGCTGGAGCATCTGGCCTTCGGTTTCCAGCGTCTTCATCGCAGGGCCAGTTCGACCCTCGACGAGCCGTCGCCCTGTCTTCGAGATCTCGATCGTCTCGCGAAGCTTGAACGCGTGATAGTTGGTGATGACGATCTTCGCGCGTTCGAGATCCGCAAGCATGTCTGTCGGAACGAGCTCGCGGCTTCGGTAGTAGCTGTTTGCGTCGTTGGGCAACAGCACCTGCAGACGATCCTTGATCGTCAACCCCGGCGCCACGACCAGAAAGCCCCGAGTAAAGTGCCTGCTGTTCGGCCGCCGGAGCGCGTTGACCGTCTGCCAAGCGATAAGCATGGCCATGACCGTGGTCTTGCCGGCGCCGGTGGCGAGTTTGAGTGCCATCCGCGAGAGACCGGGATTCGCGCCGCTGTTCGCGTCCTCGATGTGCTGGAGGAACCTTCGGCCTTCTCTAACCTTCGGCGCAACCTCGGCAAGCCAGATCGCAGTCTCCACCGCTTCGATCTGACAGAAGAACGGCCGGACATCGTTGAACGGATGATGCCGCCAATGCTGAAGAAGCCGAGCCGTCTCCGGCGTGACGTTCCATTGGTTGGGATTCGGCAGTGCGCGCCAGCGCTCGATCTGTACGCGCAGCTCGTTGATGAACGGTGACGTCGGGTCGTACTGCTGCTTCTCGGTCGAAAGACCCTTGCCTTCATTGAAGACAATGTCCCGCTGTTCCTTCTTGCGCTTCTTCGCCTTCGGGATCGGGGTGATGAACTGCGCAGCGCGCCGCTTCTCGATCAGCGCGTTGGTCGGCTGGCCAGTCTCGTCAAGCTCCCAATGCTTCTTCGGGTACTCGTAGGGCGAGTTCTGGATCGGCTTCTCGAAGAAGGTGTTCGTCATTTGATTCGTCGGTTGATGGCGCCAAGGAGACACCGGTGACCATCTTCCTTTGTTCCGGACCTGTGAGGATTGTAGCGCCCATTGAATTGTTCTCGCGTAAGTTTCGATCTGGGAGTGACTTACAGCTTGGACACAATTCACTGCGCTGTGGCCCGCGAGAGTCCACGAAGCGGGCAAACGAAGCGTTGCAGCAGTTAGACTGTCCCGATCATGCCACTCGTCAAGATCTACGTGCGCAGCAACATCGCCGAAACTGCGCTGCACGCCATCAGCGGCGCGGTCCATGAAGCGCTGGTCGCGGAGGCGAATGTTCCGCCCGACGACCGCTTTCACATCCTCAATCGGCTCGATGTTCACGAAATCGTTGCCCATCCCACGTACGGAGGGGTGAACCGCTCCGACGAGATCGTCGTCATCGAGATCACGCTGAATGCCGGGCGGACGCTGGAGGTCAAGAAGAACATCTACGCCGCCATCGCCAAACGTCTGGAAACGCTGGGCGTCCGGCCTGACAACGTGCTGGTCTCGCTGGTCGAGGTGACGAAGGAAAACTGGTCATTCGGCGGAGGCCGGGCCACCTACGCCTGAAAAGCGGTTTGCCGGCCCATCTGTTTGCTAGAATGCGCCGCCTCATTGGTCGGTTGTGGGCTCGCGCGTAACCTGCGTCCTGGTTCGCACGTCTAAAGGTCGACAGGTTGAAAGTGCAGGTACGTGTCCGGCCAGTTGGAGCCGGGTCCCGAGCCTAAATAATAACTATGAATCGAATCGTCGCCATCTGCCTTGCGGCGGGCATCCTTACGGGGAGCGCTCTCGCGCAAACCGTTCCGCCCGAACCGCAGACTCCCGCCAAACCGAAGCCCGGCACGATCATCGATCGTCCCGACTCCGGACACATCTCTTCCGAGCCGGTCTTGTCACCCGCTCCGGCTCCCGTCACGCCCCAACCGGGTGCACCGACCGGCAAGCGGATCGAGCGCTTCGAAGCGTCCGGCAACACCACGGTGGCCACCGACACGATTCGCGTCTACCTGGGCGTGAATCAGGGTGACCCCTACGATCCGGCCGCGATCCAGCGTAACTTCCTCAACCTCTGGCAGACCGGCCTTTTCGACGACATCCGTCTGGAAACGGACACGGCGCCGAACGGCGGCATCATCGTTCGCGCGGTCGTCAAAGAGAGGCCGCGCATCGGAGCCGTCGAATACCGCGGCAACAAAGAGCTCAACACCGCAAAAATCAACGAGCAGCTCGACAAGGACAAGATCGACCTTCACGTCGGGAACACCGTCGAGCAGACGCTGGTCCGCCGTGCCGCCGAGTCGATCAAGAAGGCCTACTCCGAGGGCGGTTTCGAGGGCGTCACGGTCGACACGACCATGGAAGACATGAACGACGGCGAGAAGAAGATCGTCTTCAATGTCAGCGAAGGCATTAAGGCCACGGTGGCCCGCGTCTTCTTCACCGGCAACAATCACTTCCCCACCCGCGTCCTGCGCCGGCAGATGAAAGAGGTGAAGGAAAACAACATTGTCACCTGGATCCGGAAGAAGAACCTCTACATCCCTTCCAAGCTCGACGAAGATCTCGAGCACCTCAAGAACTATTACCAGGACTTCGGATACACCAGCGTCGCGTTCGGCGAGCCGCAGATCATCACGACCGGAAAACTGAAGAAGCAGCGCGTCAGCATCACGATCCCGATCAAGGAAGGGACGGTCCATCACCTCGGCGAGGTGAGCGTCACCGGCGCCACGCTCCTCAAGGCCGACGCCTTCACTGGCAACTTCCCCCTGAAGAAGGGCGATGTCATCCGCCGCAAGGTCATTCAGGACCGCATCGACGCGATCGATGAGATCTATCGCGCCCGCGGTTACATCTACTCCTACATCAATCCCGAATACGTCGAGAAGGATGCCAACGTCGTCGACGTGCACATCGCGGTCTACGAAGGCGACCAGTTCCGCCTCGGACGGCTCGAGTTCCAGGGCAACAACAACACGAAAGACAAGGTTCTCCGCCGCGAGATCTTCCTCGATGAGGGAGGGATCATGGACATGGAGACCTTCAAGCAGTCGATCTACAAGCTCGGTCAGCTCGGCTACTTCAAGGTCAACGACAATCCGGACTTCAAGGTCAACCAGGAGAAGAAAACGGTCGACGTGACCGTGAAGGGAACGGAAGAAGGGAAGAACGACGTCCAGTTCGGAGGCGGGTACTCCGAGGGGACCGGGTTCTTCATTCAGACGCAGTTTTCGACCCGCAACTTCCTCGGCGAAGGGGAAAACCTCGGCGTCAGTTTTCAGCGCGGCAACCGCCAGAACTTCTACTCGCTCTCCTACTCCGATCCCTGGTTCATGGATACGCCGAACAGCCTCGGCATTTCACTCTTCAACCGCGACACCAATTACCCGCTCTCGATCGGGTATCAGGAGCAAAGCAAGGGCGGCTCGATCGCATACGGATACCGGCTGCATCGCTTTGACAGCCTCTCGCTCGTCTACGGACTCGAGCATGTAAAGACTCACGAAGAGACGAACGTGCTGCCGGACCAGAACGGCAACGTGCCCATTTCCGATATCCTCGACGCGACCTACACCTCGTCGTCGATCGGCCCGTCCTATTCGTATGACTCGCGCGACAACCCGTTTGATACGACGCGCGGCGCGCGCGTGGCGATGGGAATGTCGTTCGCAGGCGGTCCTCTCGGCGGCACGATCCACGCCATCCGGCCGACGTTCGCGACTACGAAGTACTTCAAAATTTCGAAGAGCTCGTCGTTCAGCGTCAACCTCGACCTCGGCTATCTCAGGCCGCTCGACTACGGGAAGGGCTGCTTTCTGACGTACGACAATTTCGAACAGAACAGCAAGCTCTGCGTCCCGAAAGGTCAGCGCTTCTTCGTCGGCGGCGAGTATTCGGTTCGCGGCTTCGAATACGGCACGCTTGGCCCGAACGAGACAGTGAACGGGGTGACACAGGTCGCCGGCGGTTACAAACAGGTGTTTTTCAACAGCGAGTACGTCTACAAGGTGAACGACCCGCTGCGCCTCGTGTTCTTCGGAGATGGCGGCTGGGCATACGGGTACCTCGACAAAGTCGATCCGCGGAAGCTTCGGTACTCGACCGGCATGGAGTTGCGCATTTTCCTGCCCGTTTTCCAGTTCCCCATCCGCTTCATCTACGCCATCAATCCGGCCTCGAAACCGGGCGACAAGTTCAAGACCTTCAACTTCACCATCGGGAATACGTACTAAACGCGCGGCGATTTAGCGATCGTCCACGCCCCAAACAAATTAAGGAGATTTTCAATGAAGAAGCTTCTCGTTTCGCTCGCGGTGGCAGCGCTCGCGGCGCCCATGTTTGCGCAGAGTGCGCCGGCTCGCTTTGCCGTGATCGACGTCAACAAAGTGCTCATGAGCTCGGCACCAGGCAAGGCGGCCTACGAACGCCTCAAGAAGATGCAGGACGACCGCATCGCCAAGGCCACCGCCATGAACGATGAGATCGCAAAGCTCGACAACGACATCAACACGAAGAAGCTCACGCTCAGCGAAGACAAGCTGACCGACATGGCCAAGCAGCTCTCCGACAAGAAGATCGCCGCCCAGCGCTTCGCGCAGGACGCGGACCGCGAAGTCGGCGAAGCTCGCGACAAGACCCTTCAGGACCTCGAGGCCAAGATCAAGCCGGTCATCGACGCAGTCGGCAAAGAGATGGGCCTGGCCGCGATCTTCAACAAGTTCGAGTCCGGTCTCGTCTACGCTTCCGACGCGATCGACATCACCGACACGGTCATCAAGCGCTTCACCGACGCCGGCGCACCAGCGCCCGCCGCTCCGAAGAAGCCGTAACCTTCGCTTACGCACCTCATGCGAAAAGCCTCCCACCCGGGAGGCTTTTTTCGTTTCGTGCGGCATACAATGCCCGCCCCGATGCCAGCCGTTCCGATCTCAGAAATTGTGGCGTTCGTCGGCGGCCGCTACGCTGGTCCGCCCGGAGGGAGTGTCGACGGCGTCGCGCCGCTCGCGGACGCCGGAGCAACGCAGCTCAGCTTCCTCTCCAATCCGAAATACGCAGCACAGCTCACCTCGACGCGCGCCGCGGCCATCCTCGTCAGCACCGACGTGCAGGGCGACGACGAGCGCTTCATTCGCGTCGCCAATCCCTACTTTGCCATGGCCAGCGTCGTCGCGAAATACTTTGACCGCCGGCCGATGCCGCAGGGAATCTCGCCACTCGCTTCGATCGATGCCACGGCAACGATCGGCGAAGGCGTTGCTGTCGGTCCGTTCTCGACGATCGGCGCCGGCGTGATCCTCGGCGACGGTGTGGTGATCTTCCAGAACGTCTCCATCGAGTCAGGCTCGACGATCGGCGAGGGAACCATCGTCTATCCCCAGGTCTCGATCTACGACCGCTCCGTCGTCGGCAAACGTTGCATCATCCATAGCGGCGTCGTCATCGGCGCGGACGGTTATGGCTTCGCAACAGAGGGCGGACGCCATCACAAGATCCCGCAGATCGGCATCGTGCGCATCGGCGACGACGTCGAGATCGGCGCCGGCTCCACGATCGACCGGGCCGCCCTCGGCGAAACAATCATCGGAGACGGGACGAAAATCGACGACCTCGTGATGATCGCGCACAACGTGAGAGTCGGCCGCCACTGCCTGCTCGTGGCCCAGGTTGGAATCGCCGGATCAACCGAGCTTGGCGACGGCGTCGTCGTCGCGGGCCAAGCCGGATTTGCAGGGCACTTGAAAATCGGCAACGGCGTGCAGGTGGCCGCGAAAAGCGCCGTGCTCGACGATGTTCCAGACGGCACGAAGGTCATGGGCATTCCCGCGGTGCCCTTCCGGGAGTTTGCAAGGCGCGAGGCGATGTTACGGCGGCTTGTTCGGCGCAAACGGGATTCGCAAACGGGAACAACGCCGAGCGATGAGTGATGAACAACAGCGTGCACCGTTCATCAATCGTCCTTCCGCATTCATCCTTCCACTGAGGTAACCATGCTCACCATCACTGAAATCATGAAGATCCTTCCGCATCGCTACCCGATGCTGCTGGTCGACCGCGTCCTCGAGATCGAAGACGGAAAACGGATCGTCGGCCTGAAAAACGTCTCCGCGAATGAACAGTTCTTCCAGGGCCACTTTCCCGGCGCGCCGGTGATGCCGGGCGTGCTGATCGTCGAGGCCATGGCGCAGTGCGCCGCCATCCTCGGCCTTCGCGAGATGCCGGACCGCGAGAAGAAGCTCTTCCTCTTCGGTGGCGTCGACAAAGCGCGCTTTCGCAAGCCCGTCATTCCCGGCGATCAGCTCAGACTCGAGTGCGTCGTCCTGCACCGGCGCTCGACGTCGGTCAAGATCCATGGCAAGGCCACCGTCGACGGCCAGCTCGTCGCCGAAGCGGAGCTGTTCAGCATTCTGATCGACAGGCCGGAGTGATGACGATGCCGGAGATCGATTCGACAGCGGTCGTCAGCAGCAACGCTTCCCTCGCGCCAGACGTCGTCGTCGGCGCCTACGCCGTCATCGGCGCGAACGTCACCATCGGCAGCGGTAGCGTCATCGGTCCCTTCACGAGGGTCGAAGGTCCGACCGAGATCGGCGAGCGCAATCAGTTTTATGGACATGCCTCGATCGGAGGCCCGCCGCAGGATCTCAAGTACAAAGGCGAGCACACCGAGCTCGCCATCGGCAATGACAATGTCTTCCGCGAGTTCGTCACGATCAACCGCGGCACAACCGGAGGCGGCGGCAAGACGACGATCGGCTCGGACAACTTCTTCATGGCCTATTCGCACGTCGCGCACGACTGCCACGTCGGCTCGAGCACGGTATTTGCCAACAGCGCCACGCTGGCGGGCCACGTCGAGATCGCAGACTTCGCCACGATCGGCGCGTTCAGCGCGGTCCACCAGTTCTGCCGCGTCGGCGAGCATGCCTTCATCGGCGGCGGCTCGATGATCACGCAGGACGTCCTGCCGTACGCCAAGACCGTCGCCAGCCGCGACAACCGCAGCTACGGCATCAACACGATCGGCCTGGAGCGAAAAGGCTTTTCGAAAGAGACCGTGGATGCGTTGCAGCGCGCGTATCGCATTCTCGTTCGCTCGAAACTGAACGTCGAAAACGCGTTGACGAAAATCGAAGAAGAGCTCGGCCTCTTTCCTGAAGCGCGCTATCTCGTCGAGTTCGTGCGCGAGTCGAAGCGAGGCATCATCCGATGAGGGTTGGTGTCGTCGGCACCGGCTACCTCGGACGGCTCCACGCGCGCATTCTCACCGAGATGCCGGAAGCGGAGGTCGCTGGATTCGTCGAGACGGACGATGCCATCGCCGCCGAGGTGTCGGAGAACCTGAAGCTGAAACGGTTTGCGTCCGTCGACGCGCTGGCACGTGAGATCGATTGCGCAGTCGTCGCGACGCCGACCATCACGCACTACGACGTATCGCGCCAGTTGATCGAAGCGGGCTGCGACGTGATGGTGGAGAAGCCAATCACGCCGTCTGTCGAGGACGCGCAGCGCCTCATCGATCTGGCCGCGTCGCGCGGCCGCATCCTGCAAGTCGGCCACGTCGAGCGCTACAACCCGGCCATCATCGCCGTCGCGCCGTTGCTTCACGAAGTCCGTTTCGTTGAGGCGCAGCGCCTCGGCGTCTTCGTCGGACGCTCGCTCGACATCGACGTCCTGCTCGACCTGATGATCCACGACCTCAACCTCGTGCTCTCACTCCTCGGGCAGCGTGTCGTCGACGTGCGCGCGGTGGGCGTGGCTGTGCTCACCGACAAGGTCGACATCACCAACGTCCGCCTCGAGCTCGAGAACGGCGCCATCGCCAATCTGACCGCCAGCCGCGTTTCGCAGGACCGCGTGCGCAAGATCCGCTTCTTCAGCCGCGAGGCTTACATCTCGGTCGATACGAAAGAGCAGGAAGTGAAGGGCTACGGCCTTTCCGGAAAGACAATCGTCCCGATCGACATCGTCGTCAAGAAACAGGAGCCGCTGCGCGCCGAGCTCGAAGCGTTCCTCGCATGCGCGCGCACGCGAACGCGCCCGCTCGTGAGCGGCGAGGACGGCCTGGCCGCGGTCGAGCTGGCCATCCGCGTGGCGGAAGCGATCGAAGAGTCGATGCGGCGTTTCTATCCCGAGGATGCCGCGCGGCGCGGATAAAGAGGGCCAATGACGAACGCAACCATCGGCATCATCGGCGGCTCCGGCCTCTATCAAATGGAGGGCCTGACCGTCCTCGAAGAACGCAGTATCGAGACTCCCTTCGGCGATCCGTCAGATGCTTACGTCATCGGCGAGATCGACGGCGTACGCGTGGCCTTCCTCTCGCGTCACGGCCGCGGCCATCGCCTCACGCCGAGCGAATTGAACTACCGCGCCAACATCTTCGGCTTCAAGCTCCTCGGCGTTCACACGATCCTCTCCGCCAGCGCCGTTGGATCGATGAAGATCGAATACGCGCCGACCGACATCGTCTTCCCTCACCAGTTCATCGACCGCACGCGCCATCGCCCCGACACCTTCTTCGGCAACGGCATCGTCGCGCACGTCGGTTTCGCCGATCCAATCTGCACCGCTGTCTCCGCCGCGATGAGCAAGGTGGCCCGCGAGGCCGGCGCCCGCGTGCACGAAGGCGGCGTCTACCTCTGCATGGAAGGTCCGCAGTTCTCGACCCGCGCCGAGTCGAACCTCTACCGCACCTGGGGCGTCGACGTGATCGGAATGACCAACCTGCAGGAAGCCAAGCTCGCCCGCGAGGCCGAGATCTGCTACGCCACGATGGCCCTCGTCACCGACTACGACTGCTGGCACGAAACGCACGACGACGTCACCGTCGACGCGGTCCTGGCCTACCTCGCGAAGAACGCCGAGACCGCGCAGAAGATCCTCCGCAACGCCATCGTCCCCAGCGCAACCCGCACGCGCAACTGCCCCTGCGCAACCGCGTTGCAATACGGGATCATGACAAGCTCCGCAGCAATGCCGGAGAAGACGAAAGCGGATCTGGCGCCGATCATCGGCAAGTACGTGACGTAGCTTCGACCTCGGCTCCTGCGAAGGTCGCGCCGCGGCCTTGTTGCTCCCTTGGTCCAATCCCGCTACTCTCCGCGCCGCGCAACTCGCGCTGGGAGATCTCATGGGCATCCTCGTTGTTGGCAGCGTTGCGTTTGATGCGATTCAGACTCCGTTCGGGAAGGTAGACCGCTGTCTCGGCGGATCGGCGACCTACTTTTCGGTCGCGGCATCGTTCTTCTCGGAGGTCGATCTCGTGGCTGTCGTCGGCGACGATTTCAGCGACGATGATCTCGCTATCTTTCGCGGACGCCGCGTCAATCTCGACGGCCTGCAGCGCGTTGCCGGCGCGAAGACGTTCTTCTGGAGCGGCGAGTATGGCTTCGACCTGAACGTCGCCAAGACCCGCGACACGCAGCTCAACGTCTTCGCCGATTTCAAACCGCAGTTGAGCGAGAGACATCAAAGCCCGGACGTTCTGTTCCTCGCCAACATCCAGCCCGATCTGCAGCTCGACGTGCTGCGTCAGTGCAGACGTCCGCGCGTCGTCGCGCTCGACACGATGAATCTCTGGATCGACGTCGCCAAAGAATCTCTGACGCGCATCCTGCGCGAAGTCGACCTCGTCGTGATCAATGAGGCCGAGGTGAGGCAGTACACGCAAGAGGCAAACCTGATCAAAGGAGCGCGTCAGATTCTCGAGCTCGGCCCGCGCACGCTCGTGATTAAACGCGGCGAATACGGCGTCATGATGATTACGAAAGATGCGGTCTTCGCCGCGCCGGCGTATCCGCTCGAAGCCGTCTTCGATCCGACCGGCGCGGGCGACACCTTCGCCGGCGGCTTCCTCGGCTACCTTGCCTCTCGCTCCGAGGCGTCGGACCACGAGCTGCGCCGCGCCATCGTCTTCGGCAGCGTGCTGGCCTCGTTCACCGTCGAGAAGTTTTCACTCGACCGCCTGCGCGAGATCACGCTCGACGATGTCTACGAGCGCTACCAGGAGTTCCGCAAGCTGACGCATTTTGAGGATCACGAAAAGTAGGGCCTCAATCCAGATTCGGGTCCTTTTTTTGTGCGAGCTCCCAGAGTCGATCGAATTCACTACGTACCGTGGAGTCGAGTTGCTCGGCGAATGAGCGCGGCAGCCGTAGCTCCCGGATGATCGCTTGCACATCGCCGAGGTCCTGCAGTTGGCGATAGTCAATCGTCGTTCCCGTTACAATTTTGCTTTCGAGGAGGCGCGGGAGCGAGATCACGCTGTAGCCATCACGATCAACCGAGTCTGACGGATCGGGATACTTGACTGCCTTTGGTTTTCCGTCGCCGGGATATTCGCCGGTCGTGATGATGTCGACGAGAACTCCCGTCTCGGTATCTCGCAGGCGCTTTCGCGCGCCAGGAAAAGCCAGAACAAAACCGCGACCGACGAGACGCTCGTGAATCCGGTCGAGGCCCTCACGCGTGGTCAGGATGTCCAGGTCTTTCGTAACTCGCAGAAATCCGTGAAGCCCGATCGCCATCCCTCCGATGATCGCGTAGGGGATGTGCTCTTCGCGCAACCTCGTTGCCACACGACTCATCGTGACGTGGACGTCGTCCTGCTTCATGAAGAAGTCCGCTGCAATCTGCAGAATCTCATCCGATGATCTTCCGACCACGAGGCGTCCCATGGCAAGTATTCTACCGTTGATAGACGATCTCACCCCCCACCACCGTGTAACGCACTTTCGTCGCGAAGAGCGACGATTGGGGTGCGGCGTAGAGGTCGCCTTCGACGATCGTCAGGTCGGCGAGTTTGCCGGGCTCGATCGTGCCGCGGGATGACTCCTCGAACGCGGCGTACGCGGCGTCGGAGGTGAAGCCGCGGATGGCTTCGGCCAGCGTCAGTTTCTGATCGGGATACCAGCCGCCGGGTGGGTTGCCTTTCTGATCCTGGCGAGTGACGGCGCTGTAGATGCCGAAGAACGGGTTCACGAATTCGACCGGAAAATCAGAGCCGAGGGCGAGGCGGGCGCCGGAATTGAGGACGGTGCGCCAGGCGTAGGCACCCTTGATCCGTTCGCCGCCGAGACGGTCTTCGGCCCATCCCATGTCGGAGGTGGCGTGCGTTGGCTGCATCGAGGCGATGATGCCGTGCGGCGCGAGGCGGGAAAAATCGGACGGCGCGACGACCTGCAGATGCTCGATGCGGAAGCGGTCGGCCGGCGTTGCTCCCGCTTGCTCGTAGGCATCGATCACATTGCGAACGCCGCGGTCGCCGATCGCGTGCGTATTGGCCTGGTAGCCGGCCGCGCGGGCGCGCCGCGCGACCTCCAGCATATGCTCGGTTTTGCTGATGAGAAGTCCGCTATTCGAAGGGTCGTCGCTGTACGGCTCAAGCAGCGCGGCGCCGCGGCTGCCGAGGGCGCCGTCGGCATACATCTTCACGGAGCGCACCGTGAGCCGGTCGCCGTATCCGATGAGAGGCTTGCGCGAGAACCAGGAATCAAGAAGTGCAGGCTCGTCGGTCAGCATCAGATAAACGCGGATCGGGAACTTGTGCTCGTCGATGAGTTGCTGGATCGCCGTGATCGTGGCCTGTTCCGCGCCGGCGTCGTGCATTTCGGTGAGGCCGTTCGCAGCGATCGCCTGCGCGGCAGCGAGCACGCGTGCTTTGCGAAGTTCCGGCGACGGAGGCGGCACTTTCGAATCGATGAGCGCCATCGCGCCGTCGATGAAGACACCGGTCGGATTGCCGGCGGCATCGCGCAGGACGCGGCCACCTTCCGGATCGGGCGTCGCTGCCGTGACACCTGCCGCGCGCATGGCAGCGCTGTTGGCAATGCCGGCATGCCCGTCGACGCGGCGGATCCATACGGGATGATCGGAGATTGCCGCATCGAGCGGCGCGGCAGTGGGGAACTGCTTGCCCGGCCAGCGATTCTGATCCCAGCCGCGCCCGAGTATCCAATCGCCGGCGCTGGCGCGTTGTGCGCGGTCGCGAACCTTCGCGATCACCTCATCGTACGACGCGGTGCCGATGACGTTGACCGTATCGAGCGAAAGGCCGAGTCCGTAGAGATGACCGTGCGCGTCGGTGAGACCGGGCATCACGGTCGTGCCGTGAACGTCGACGATGCGCGCGTTGGGGTGCGCGGTGCGGATGGCGCCTGCAGGTCCAGCCGCGACGATGGAACCGTTCGCGGTGACCACGGACCAGTTGGCTTGGGGTGTTTGCGAGGGACCGGCCAGAACAGTGCCGCCCTCGAAAATGGTCTCGCTTGCCGGCTTGATTGCGTTGTCGTTTAAGGGAGATTGCATAGTGCAGGCGGTAAACGCGAGGAAGAGTAGCGCAGCGGCGCGTCGCACGATCGTCATGCACGAATCGTATCGGAATAGCGGCTTCCGGAACGCGCGTTGCTGAGAGCCCTTGCGAACTTTATTTGTACTCACCGCCGCGTTCGTGGCCACCTCCGCGACCGCCGGCAATTTCAGCGCTAGGGATGTACCGTCGGCCCACCTCCGCCAGACCGGCCGCATCGAGATCCGCAACGATGGACGGGGCGTCACCGCGTATCACTTCTTCGGCGATATCCGGCAGGCGCTCTTCACGCTGCGCTCCGGTCCGAGGGCTTTGCATTACATGCCATTCGGGAGCGCGTTGTTCGACTCCGGAGCGCGCGTGACGGCGCCGATGCCGGCGTACCTGTCGGCTCTGATCGCGGACGCCTCGAAGCAACATGGCGTCGATCCCCGCCTCGTTGCGGCAATCGCAGCACGTGAGTCGGCGTACAACCCTGACGCAGTTTCACCTGCGGGCGCGATCGGTGTAATGCAGTTGATGCCGGCGACGGCCCGGTACGCCGGCGTGCGGAACGCCTTCGATGCACGAGAGAACATTTTCGGGGGCGTTCACTATCTCCGCACGCTCCTCGATACGTTCCATGGCGATCTCGACCTCACGCTGGCCGCCTACAACGCCGGTCCCGGTGCGGTGCAGCGCTATAACGGCGTGCCACCATTTCGCGAGACGAAAGACTACGTGCGGACGGTTCGCGCAGCGTACGAGACGGCGTTGAAGCGGTAGAGCCGCTTTCAAGGCCCGTACGCTTCGCTCAGGATAGACTTTGCACACCATGAGCGACACGCAAATCGATCCTCGATATCCAGTCGGAAGATTCGACCGCTCCACGACGCCGCACACGGCCGAAGAGAGGAGCACATTCATCGATCAGATCGCCGCAGTCCCCGCGCGCATGCGCGAAGCGGTCGAGGGTCTCAACGAGTCACAGCTCGACACGCCCTATCGCGACGGTGGCTGGACAGTGCGGCAAGTCGTTCACCACGTTCCCGACTCGCACATGAACGCCTACACGCGGGTGAAGCTGGCGCTGACGGAAAACGAACCGACGATCAGGCCGTACGACGAGGCGGCTTGGGCGAAACTGAACGACGTGCGCGACACGCCGATCGCAGTTTCGCTCACGTTGCTCGAGGCGCTGCACGACCGCTGGGTGCGTATCCTCCGGGCGCTGACCGCTGACGATTTCGCGCGAACACTTTTCCATCCCGAGCACGGTGTGATGACGCTCGATACGCTCGTCGCGATGTACGCGTGGCATGGCCGGCATCACGTCGCACACATCACCTCCTTGCGCGAGCGCAGCGGGTGGTGACGTTTCGAATTCTGACGGACGGCGACTTCGATGCCGTTCTCGAAGCTTTCAACATTTGAGATGAGCCGCGCGCTCTGATCGCAGCTCCGTCCTACAATCGCGTTATGCCAACCTTCTTCGATGCGCTGAACGAGCTGATGGCGGCCGAGACGCCGCTCGTCGTCATCACCGTCGTCGACACGGCCGGCAGCGTGCCGCAGGATCGCGGCGCGAAGATGATCGTCACCGCCTCGGGGCTCCACTTCGGAACAGTGGGCGGCGGCAAGGTGGAAACGAAAGCGATCGCTGAGGCGCAGGCGATGCTGCGCGGAGAAGCGGCGGAGACGACGAAATTCGCGCAATGGAACCTTGCCAAAGACGTGGGCATGACCTGCGGCGGCATCGTCAAGCTCTACTTCGAATCGCACAACGTCGGCCGCTGGTGCATCGTCGTGTTTGGCGCCGGCCACGTGGCAAACGCAGTCGTCAATGTGCTCGTTCACCTCGACTGCCACGTCACCTGCATCGATCCGCGCGCGGAGTGGCTGGCGAAGCTCTCCGACTCACCGAAACTGACGAAGACGCTGTCGTCCGACATGCCCTCGCTGGTGAAAACGTTGCCGGATGATGCGTTCGTCCTCCTGATGACCATGGGGCACACGACCGACAAACCGATCCTGCTGGAAATCCTGCGCACGCGCTTCTTCCCATACCTCGGTGTGATCGGCAGCGACGCGAAAGCCAACATTTTGCGGCGCGACATCGACGAGGCTGGGCTGCCGGACGAAGCGAAGCGTGCGTTTTACTGCCCTATCGGCCTCGCCCTCGGGACGAACCACCCTTACGAGATTGCGGTGAGCGTGGCCGCGCAGCTTCTGGAGGTGCGGGACGCGCGCCTCGCTTCACGCTCTCTTTCAGAAGCTCGAGATTCATCGCCTCCGTGACGAGCGCGCGCATCGTCTCCGATGCATTCTTCTTCGATTTGATCCACGCAACCTGCGGCGGCGTGAGCCAGACAGCAACGCGCTCGGTCTTCTTCTCTCCGACCCCGGACTCCCGATCCGCGACTCCCCGTTTCAAGGCCATATCCCTCTCGCCAGAGCCAGTGTCGCCACTCGTTTAATCGCAGTCGCGAAAGCTGCGGTGCGCAGGTCGACGTCAGCGCCGCTGCGATCCCGGATCTCGATCTGCATCTTCAGCACGGCATCGGTTGCCGCTTCCATCTTCGTGCGTAGGTGCGCGTTGACCTGATCCTCACTCCAGTGCTCATTCTCGATGTTCTGAACCCACTCGAAGTAGCTGACGGTCACGCCGCCGGAGTTGGCCAGGATGTCCGGAATCACCGGGATACCTCGGGCGAAGAGAATCTTATCCGCCGCAGGAGTCGTCGGTCCGTTCGCCGCCTCGGCGATGAGTTTCGTGCTGACGCCGTCCGCGTTGTCTGCGCGAATCTGGTTTTCGAATGCCGCGGGAATCAGGACATCGCAGTCGATGTGCAGCAGATCATCGTTGGTGATCGTTGTCGTTCCGGGCAGACCGACGACGGAACCGGACTGCTGCTTATGCGCGATGGCCATCTCCGGATTGATTCCATCGGCACAGAAGATGCCGCCGGTGGAATCACTGACCGCGATGATCGTGGCGCCGGCATCGCGGAAGAGTTGTGCCGCGATCGAGCCGGCATTGCCGAAACCCTGGATGACCACGCGCGCGCCGGTGAGTGAGGCGAGCCCCGGCACAGCGCCTTGCGCAATGGCCCTGTTGGTGATGAAGAGGCAGCCGCGCGCCGTCGCCTCGTTGCGGCCAAGCGAGCCGCCCATGCCCACCGGCTTGCCCGTGACGACCGGCAGGTTGTTCTTACCCGGATGCATCATGTCGTAGGTGTCGTAGATCCAGGCCATCGTCTCGGCGGTGGTGTTGACGTCGGGCGCCGGGATGTCGGTGTGCGGTCCGATGGTGTCGCCGAGCTCGACGACGAAGCGCCGCGTGATCTTGCGAAGCTCCGAGCGCGACAACTTCTTCGGATCGCAGACGACGCCGCCCTTCGCGCCGCCGAATGGGATATCGGCTACCGCGCACTTCCACGTCATCCACGACGCCAGCGCGCGCACTTCATCGGCGGTGACGTCGGGGTGATAGCGAATCCCACCCTTGCCCGGCCCACGCACGCGCGAGTGCAGCGCGCGATAGCCGGTATACGTCTTCACAGTGCCGTCGTCTTCCTCGATCGGGAACTCGATGGTGGTCAGGCGGCTCGTATGACGCAAATGGTCACGCAAACCTGCCGGGATATCGAGGTACTGCGCCGCAGCATCGAACTGCGCCTGTGCAATGGCATAGGAGTTGAGATTTTCGGAGCTCTCGACCGGGATGGGAGTCGTTTGACGCACCGCGCGTTCGCCCATGGACCCCTCCTGTTGGTTGCGAACGAAAACGATACCACGCTGCATGGGGTAGAGCAGCTCACCGCCGCGAGCCCACCACCGAGCGCAGCGCGCGCATCCGCAGGTCGAGCTCGTCGGGCGTCATCGCGGCGTACTTTGGCGGCAGCAGCCTCCGGCTCGACGATTCGAAGACGGCGAGCAGCTCCATGTACTCCAGCATCTCGGAATCGCGGCTCGGGAAATAGTCAGCCGCGGCGTGCGTGAAGTTGTCGGCCGAGACTGTGGTCGCGCCGGCACGCGCGGCGTCGTCGTTCGCCATCAGGATGACTGCTTCGACGTCGGCGTTGCTGTAGCCGATGAGCTTCTGCGAAAAGTTTTCGCGAAGTGCGATGAAGTTGACCGCCGTGACGATGGCGTTTTTCTTCAGCAGGGCGTTGGCTACGGCTTCCACCTCTTCCGCCGTCTGCGAATAGAGGAACGGGATCTTGCGATCGAGCCGGCCGGCGCGCTTGAGATCGACGTCCAGCTTATCGGGCCGGTTCGTCATCACCAGGAAAAGGATTCGCCCGCGATTCGACGTGTCCGACATGAACTCCTTGATGCGGGCAATGACGCGCGATGACGTCCCACCGTCGCCCTCGCCGTCCGTGTTCCCGAAAGCGCGGTCTCCTTCGTCGATGATCACAACGACCTGTCCGATGGCGCGGATGACGTTGAGGATCTTCTCGAGATTTCCCTCCGTCGCGCCAACCCATTTCGAACGGAAGTTCTTCAGCTTGATCGTCGTCAGCCCGCACTCGCGCGCGAACGCCTCGGCTACGAATGTCTTTCCCGTTCCCATCGGTCCGGTGAAGAGCACGCCCATCGGAACACGCGAGGTCTCGCCGTTCCGAATGCTGTTGGCGATGACGAGAAGGTCCTTCTTGACCTCGTCCATCCCGCCGACGACTTCGAATCCGTGCGCCGGTTCGACGAACTCGATCAGACCGAAACACTCGCGCTCGAGAATCTCGCGCTTGCGATGCGCGATGAGCGCATCAACTTCTTTCCGGGCGCGGGCATCGCGATCCTGCGGAATGCTAGCGGGCTGCGCGCCGGGCGCGATCAACTTCGCGATCTCGTCGTGACTGAGACCGGCGGTCAACGCGGCAATCTTCTTCGCGCGCTCGGCGGTGTCGGGACCGGTAAGGATGCTGGTGATGAAATCCTCGCGCTGTCGCGATTCCTCCTCGCTCGCAGGCGGAGGCGTGAGGATCGAGATGATCTGGATGGACTTGAGACCGGCGGTGATCTCCCCGTAGCGCGCGACATCCTTGTCATCGAGACGCTTGTCAGCGACGCGGACCGCGGCATTGCGCTCCTCGCGATCGGGCATCGGAAGTTCGACGACGGCCACGCGCGGATTGGAGACCAGCTTCGGCGCGAGCTCGGTCAGATTTTCTGCGATGAGAATGACGATGTTGTCGCTTCGCTCGATCTCTTCCAGGAACGACCAGCGGTGCAACGTCACGAGCGCGGCGCGATCGGCCTCGCTTTGAAAGTTGGGATCGCCGGCGGGAGCGATCGCTTCCGCATATTCGAGGATGACCGCTGTCCTCGTGCCGCCCACCAGCATCCGCTCGAGCGCCGCCAGAACGCGCGGCTTATCGCCGGACAGCAGCGCCTCGTCGATGTTGACCGTCGGCGCGCGTTTGAGAAAACGGATGCCGGTGGCGACGTTGTAAACCGCGATCGTTTCTTTCGACTGATCGAGCAGAACTTCGCCGAGGAACTCGGTAAGCGTGACGATGCGCCCGTCGCTGATCACGGCGTCATACACGTTGCCGTGCAGGACGAAGATGGAGGCCTCGCCCCGCAGGTAGCGGCTGCGGAGCTCATCGGCCCAACTCGGAAGGATGGCTTTCGTCACGGGCTCTCCAGTCCATTCAACAGCTTCTCGGTGTCGACCGCGGTCTGGCGGATCGAATCGACGCCGTCGAGCAGATCGTCGAGTTGTCCGGACAGTTCATTCGGCGACTGCATGGTCACGATCTGATCGGCGATGAGCTGGAACGAGTTCTCGATGAGATCGAGTTGCGCGCGGGCGACGCCGAGGTACCGGCCGATTTCGTGAACGCGCTCGACGCGCTTCTGGATCACCGCAAAGTTCTTCAGGGCAATGTCGCGCTCGGGTGCACTGGCCTGTTGTGCAATCGAGCGATCGTGCCAGCGCTCCCGATCACGCTCGAGCGCATCTACGTCGACCGTGCCGAGGTAGTTTTCGTAGCGGTTCACGGTCAGCGCCATCTCCAGAAACGACTCGACGAGCTTGTGCGTCTTCACGAGCTCGGTGCGCAGCAGATCGCCGGTAAATGAAGGGTTGGCAGAGGCGAGCTTGTTGATCTGCTGCTCACGTGCAACCAGACCGTTCACGCGTTCCTTCTCGCTGTCGGGAAGATCCTTCATCTTTTCCGCGCGGTCCTGCTCTTCCATCGCCATGCGGATCTTTTCCAGGCGCGGGTCCCAGAGAATGCGGCGAAGGTATTGCGAGTCGGATCCGTGCAGAAGCCAGAGCGCCTCGGCGCCGAGAGCGATGACGCCTGGAAGCGGATTTGCGGTGAGGATGGATGCCGTCACGCCGCCGAGCAGCAGCGAGAGGTTGTAAGGATTGGCGAAGGCCATCTTCAGGTAGGGCCGGTTGTGAAAGGCAGCCTCTTTGACAGCGTCGGTCGCGGTCTCGCGAATGGCGCGGCCGAGGTCCGCCTGCGGTTTTGCAGGAGCCGGTTTGGTTGCGTTCAGCGAACCGGGCACACGCTGCGCGGTCACGGTCTGGAGCGGCGGGGCGTCCTTTTTCGGAGGATCGGGCACGGGATCATTCTACGAGGCTGGCGCGTAGAGGAAGTCGAGGAGTTTCTGTTCCACCCCTCGAAACTCCTTTGACGACTTCAGAGCCATGTCCCGATTCTGAAAAAAGGGCACATCGACACGATGGAGGATTTTGGTCGGACGCGGGGCCATAACGTAGATCGAATCGGCGAGATAGACCGCTTCCGATACGTCATGCGTGACGAACAGGATCGTGTTGTCCTCGTCGCGCGATACGTCGAGGAGAAGACTCTGCATCCCCCAACGGGTCTGCGGATCGAGCGCGCCAAACGGCTCGTCCATCAGCACCAGCTTCGGCTTGTTGATCAGCGTCCGCGCGATTGCTACGCGCTGCTTCATGCCGCCCGAAAGATCCTTCGGATAGCGGTCGGCGAAGTCGGCGAGCCCAACCGCATCGAGATATTTCTTCGAGCGCGTCGCCCGTTCTTTGCTGTCGAGGCCCTGCAGGCGAAGGCCGTACTCGACGTTTTGGCGGACCGTCAGCCATCCAAACGAGGTGTATGCCTGGAACACCATCCCGCGATCGCGGCCGACGCCGGTGACTGGTACGCCGTCGATGAGGATCTCGCCCCTCGTCGGAGCGAGCAGACCGGCCACAGCTTTGAGAATCGTCGACTTGCCGCAGCCGGACGGCCCCAGAAAAACGACGATCTCGCCGACGTTGGGCTTGTCGACGATGTCGAGCGTCACCTCGCGCACCGCTTCCGTGTCGCGGCCGTCGTGGCCGACGTATGTCACGCCGAGGTCGGTGATGCGCAGCCGCGGTTGATCGGCGCGCTCGCTGACGTACGTTGCCTTCGACGACTTGGCGTCGACGGTGACAGCGACTGTTCCCGGCTCGCCCGCTTGCGGTTGTTCGTCGGCCATCAATCGTCTTCCTTCCAGCGAAAGAGAAGCGCGGAGATCATGCGAATGACCTGGTCGGTGATGAGACCGATTCCGCCGATGACGATCAATCCGGCGAACGACCACGAAGCTTTCTGATGCGTTCGCGCAAGCTCGACCATGTATCCGAGTCCGTGCTCGGGATTCACCGCCTCGGCGAGGATGACGTAGGTCCAGAGGATCGCGTTCATCACTCGGAACGATTCGAAGATCTCCGGAAGCGCCGACGGCAGGAGCACTGTGCGGACGACCTGCCACTTCGATGCGCCGAGGGTCAGCGCAGTCTGCACCAACTCCTCGGGAACGGCACGAATCGCCGAAACAACTACCGGGAGCAGATAGACGAATACCCCGAGAAACAGAAAGGCGATCTTCTCCTGGTCGTAAATGCCGAACCAGAGAATGAGCAGCGGGATGAATGCCGAGATCGGCATGTACCGCAACGGCGCGACGATCGAGTCGAAGAGGTGATTGATCGGGTTAAACGCGCCCATCAGGATCCCGAGTGGAATCGCCACCGCGGAGGCTAGGAGGAACGCGGTCACGATCCGCTGCGTCGAGATCACGATCGAGGTGAAGAGCTCGTACTGGATGAAGAGCTGCAGCGTGCCGCGAATCACCTCACTCGGCGACGGAAGGAAGTCGGCCGGCGCCAGGTGCCCGTAGCTGACGATGCTCCATGCGCCGATGACGACGATCGGCATCACGAACGCAAGCGCCAGCGCCGTGCCGCGGGGCACGGGCTGGCGAATTGACCAGATCGAAATCTTGCGGCGTGTGGTCATTACTGTGTCGTGAGAACGACCTTGATCTCCGTGCGACGATTCAACTGGCGCCCGGCTTCGCTGGAGTTGTCGGCGACCGGGTTCGTCGAGCCGCGGCCGATGGTCTGGAAGCGGTTCGGATCGATGTTCGGGAACGTCTTGACGATGTAGTTCTTCACCGCCAGAGCGCGCCGTTCGGAGAGCGTCATGTTCTTGGTGGGTGACCCTGTGGCGTCAGTGTTTCCTTCGACGCGCAGGTAGGTGTTGCCGAATGACGTCATGGTGTCGCCGAGGGAGTCGAGGACGAAGAACGAGCCCGGCATGATCTCGTCGGACCCCGGCGTGAAATGAACCTCGATCTGCTTGTTGATGATGGCGCGGTCGTTCGCAGACGGCGCTTTCGCCGCGATCTTAGGCTCTTCAACCTTCTGCGTTCCGTAGCTGGCGGCGAGCGAATTCAGGAAGCGCGTATCGACCCAGTCCTTCGCCTCCACCGAGCGGGTGACCAGACCCTTCTTGCGCCAGATCACGAAGGCGGTCTCGAACAGAGTGTCGTAGTGGGCTTTGCCACCGGTCAGTCCGTAGAACTGCGCGTTGTCCGCATAGGTCGTGAGCTTGAGTCCGGAGAGCATTCCCGAAACGGTGTCCGTGTCCAGCTTCAGCGCTTTGCCAACGATCGCGTAGGCGTTGGCTGGATCGTTCTTCATCATCTCGATGCCTTCGAGCCAGCCGTGAACGAAGTCGCGCACCGACTCGGGGGCCTTGTCGATCACGTCCTGCCGCGCGCAGAGCGTGTCGGCGATGATGTTGGTTGCGGCGGTGGTGGAGACCAGAACGTGCGCTTCGTCGCCGCGTGCGGTGACGGCTCCGGAGAGATCGGGCTCCCACGTTACGGCAGCATCGACCTGTTTCGCTTTGAACATTGCGGCCGCGGCCGGCGCATCCTGGGTGAAGATGATGTTCTTCTCGACGGCGGCCCGATCGTCGGCCGACAGGCCTGACTGCGACAGAAGATAGAGCAGCAGGAAGTGCGACGGTGTGAACTGGGTGCAGGCGATCTTGTGCCCCTTGAGTTGCTCGATGGAGTTGATCGAGGCCAGCGAGACGATGCCGTCGCCGCCGCGCGACCAGTCCTGCATGATCACCGACTTCGCCTTCTGGCCGTTCTCGGCGAGGATCGAAGCCTCGCGCGCCCAGTTGTCGACGGTGTTCCACATGATATCGACGTCGCCCTTGCGGAATGCAGCCAGCTTCGAGGCCGGGTCTTCGATCAACACGAACTTCACATCCAGCCCGTACTTGCGGCGAAAGTTCGATGAATCGCTTGGGTCCAGCCCGTTGTTGAAAACGATCCCGGGCGAGTGACCGGCCCAGGTATTGATGGCAACGACGAGCGGGCGAGTCAACTTGCCGCCGCTGACGTTGACGGCGGAGACACCGGTGACGGAGGCATCGCGCGACGGGTCCGCCGGCGCGTTCTTGAGGGCATCGAAATCGTTGCTGCCCACCGCGCTCGTGCTCGTCTGTGATTGCCCTTTGTCGCTGCCGGTGGCCCATTTGCGAATGTCGGCGCCCTTGTAGTGGTAGGCCGCATATCCGACGACGGCAAGGACCACCACGGTAATGAAGAATTTTGCGAACGGAGTGAGTTTCATCAGATCCTCCAAGAAACCTTTCGAGCCCGAGGTGAGCAGTTCCCGCGCTCACGCCCGGGATGACCAATGACTACATCGTCTTCTGGCCCTGTTGCTGTGCGGCTTTGCGAGCCTTCATCGCTGCGAGCTCCTGTTTGGCCTGAACGTCGCCGACCTGACTGCGAAGGCCGTCCAGACGGGAGTCGAGCGACGAATCGGAAAGCTCTTTGCCGAGGTTCGCTTCGGCGATCGTGTTTTTGATGTGCGTCCGCACATTGTCGAGTGCGCGCACTTCGTCGTCGACCGAGAGACCGTCGAGCTGTTCCTGAATCTTGATGCGCGCCTGCGCCGACTGCATTTTGGCGAGCATCGTCTCGCGCTCGGCCTGCAGCTTCTTGATCTCCGACTGCACGCCGAGGAGCGACGTTTTCGCCGACTGCGCGTCGGAGTGCGCCGTCTCGAGGTCTGTCTGCATCTCTGCGACGTCGGCGGTGAGCTGGTTCTTCTTCTGAATGAGGATGACCGCAAGATCGTCCTGGTTCGTTTCGACCGCCGTATTCAATTCCGCCTCGGTCTGGGCCAGATCAGCGTTCGCCTTCTTGAAACGATCATCGAGATCTTCGCGGCGGCGGATGATCGCCGCGGTGGCGCCCTTCAGCTTGGCGTACTTGGCGATCATCGAGTTGATCGCGTTCTCGTACGCGATCTCGGGGTGCTCTTGCTCGATGTCAGCAATCCAAAGAGAGAGAAAGCCCTTCCAGAGATTACCCAGTCTCGAAAAAACTCCCATAGTTCTCAGCTCCCTGATGGTTCGTGTAGCTTCGGCGATTCGCGAACGACGCGTGCAACCGCTTCCTGCCCGAAGAACTCGAGGACTTTCTGCACCTCGAGCTTCTTGTCGTTGCAGGAGCGTACGACGCTTTGCTGTTCCGTGACCCGATCCTGCATCACCGTCTTCAGTTTTACGATTTCTTCTTCGTATTGTTTGATGCGCAGGTCCGCCTCGGAGGTTACTTTGTCCGTATCTCCAGCACCAGCACGGATATAGCCATCGAGTGCCTGCAACTCCTGCGCGCCCGCTTCGATGATTTTTTCGATCGGGACGCCGAACGCCCGCAGCGACGCCATCACGATCTGCTTCTTGACCGCAGCCTCTGTGTCAGGAGGAAGTGAGGTCAGCAACTCGAGCGTGCGCGAAACGCGCTGCCGCTCGTCGGCATCGATGCCGGCCGCTTCGAAAACCTGGTCGAAGTCGACCTTGCCACCCGGCGCGGGCGGAGGGGGGGTGTTGAAGACGGGGACGTCCGGTTGCGGCGGGGCGGCACCGTCGTCAGCGACCGCTGGCGCCGGCTCTTCCGAGCCCTCGGCCTGGTCCTTGACCACGAACCAGCCCATCACGGTCGATCCCCACTTCTTGTTGTCGCTCATGGAACGACGGGATTATGACACCGGAACGATTTCAATCAAGGTAACCGGGGTCACGTTCAACCTTTACGACATCCAGTTCACGCCTGCTTCCTTGTTCCACTTAGTCGTCATCTTCTTCGACTTCGTCCAGAACTCGATCGACCCGCGGCCGGTAATGTCGCCGACGCCGAACTTCGAATCGTTCCAGCCGCCGAAGCTGAACGGCTCCCGCGGCACCGGCACACCGACGTTTACGCCGACCATCCCCGCGCTGGCGTTCTCCATCACGTAGCGCGCCACGCCGCCGCTCTCGGTGAAGACGCTTGCGGCATTGCCATACGGCGAGCGCTGCTGCACGCTGACAGCCTCGGCCACGTCATTCGCGCGGATGATCACCATCACCGGTCCGAAGACTTCCTCCTGCGCGATGCGCATGTCAGGAGTGACACGGTCGATCAGCGTCGGGCCGACGTAGTAGCCGTTCTCTTTGCCCTTCACCTTGTAGCCGCGGCCGTCGACGAGCACCTTCGCGCCCATCTTCTCGGCCTCGGTGATGTAGCTCTCGATGCGCGCTTTCGCTTGCGCCGAGATGACCGGTCCGATATGAACTCCTGGCTGCATCGACTGAACGATCGAGACCATTCGCTCAATGATGTGATCGCTCTTGCCTACGGCCATCATCACCGAGGCGGCCATGCAGCGCTGACCTGCGCAGCCTGACATCGAGGCGACGACGTTGCTCGACGTCATCTCCGGATCGGCGTCCGGCATGACGATGAGGTGGTTCTTCGCGCCGCCGAGGGCCAGGACACGCTTGTAGTTCGACGTGCCGCGGCGATAGACGATCTTTGCCACCTTCGTCGAACCGACGAAGCTGATCCCTTCGATTCCCGGATGGTCGCAGATCGCCTCGACCGTCTCCTGGCCGCCGTGAACGATGTTGAGCACGCCGTCCGGCAAACCGGCGTCGCGGAGCAACTCGGCGATGCGGCCCGAAGAGATTGGAACGAGCTCGCTCGGCTTCAGGACCATGCAGTTCCCAAGGGCGATGGCGTTCGGGATTGTCCAGTTGGGAACCATGTTGGGGAAGTTGAACGGAGTGATCGAGGCGACGACGCCGACCGGAAAATGCTCGACACGGCATTCGACCCCGCGCGAGACCTCGAGAACTTCGCCGGCCGTGATCTGCGGCAACGAGCAGGCAAACTCGCACAGCTCTGCCGACTTCAGCACCTCGGCGCGCGCTTCGCTGTCGATCTTCCCGTTCTCGGCTGTGACGAGGCGGGCCAGCTCATCGATGTTCTGCTCGAGGAGCGCTTTGAACCGATAGAAAACCTGGACCCGCTCCTTGATCGGCGTCGCCGACCAGCTGGGAAACGCCTTCTTCGCAGCCGCGACTGCGCGATCGACGTCGCTCGCAGCCGACAACGGCACACGGGAGATGACCGATCCGTCGGCCGGATTGAAGACGTCGAGGTAGCGGTCAGCCCCTGCGACAAACGTGCCGCCGATGTAGTTGCGGACGTCGGGATATTGCGTACGGGCAGGGCTTTCCATCGTGGTCATAAAAGTCTCCTCGGGTGATTGCGCTCCGAACTCTATCCGGGTCGCGCGAGGAATCAAGTCGCGACGCGTCTCGAAAATTGCCTTTACCGTGAGACAGGCCGGGAAGGCTGACCATCGAGCACAGAGGGAACCCGCTTCATGACGCAGGTCGCCGCACCGTGGTCATGAAACGGCATGAAGAGAAGGGCCAGTCCACGCTCGTCGAATTCGGATGAGATCGTCAGCATGTCGCGCTGCGGTGAAAGGCGCATCGTGAGGGTGCGCGTGCGGCTCGATGCACCGGCGAGGATGGAGGAGGTCGTCTTCTGAGGCGACCAGGTTGCTGAAACTCCGTCGTCCGTCCAGGCGAGATCGTGATCGAGAATGGCGTCGTAACTCTTGCCGCCATCGCCCTTTGCCTGAAGCTCGATCCGGCAGCCCGGCTGCGCGATGATCAGCGTTTCAACCTTGGCAAGCGACGCTCCCTCCCCGAACACGAACGCGGCCGAACCGGTGCCTTTGCGCACCGGTTGCTCCGCCAGTTTGTAGGTTCCGGAAAGATCGATGCACGCCGGCCTTTTCGGCTGCGTGGCGCACGTGAGCGCCGCAAGCGCGAGGAGGGCCGTGGCGATCCGCATCGCGGGCATCATACGCCGCGATACTTGACCCTCCGCCGCCGCGCGCCCATCATTCGCGGCACGCATGTCTGTGATCGGCCGCCTCTTCGCCACCAAATCGCTCGACGACCTCATCGCCGGAACTCAGGAAGAGGGGCATCAGCTCAAGAAAACCCTCGGCCCCTGGAATTTGATCGCACTCGGCGTCGGCGCGATCATCGGCGCAGGCATTTTCGCCACGATCGGAACCGCTGCCGCCGGTGACGCGCACCGCCCCGGTGCTGGTCCGGCGCTGATGATCTCGTTCGTCCTCACGGCCGTCGTCTGCGGCTTCACGGCGCTCTGCTACGCCGAGTTCGCCTCGATGGTGCCCGTCTCGGGCTCCGCGTACACCTACTCGTACGCGACGCTCGGCGAGCTCGTGGCGTGGATCATCGGCTGGGATCTGATGATCGAGTATGCCATCGGCAACGTGGCCGTCGCGATCTCCTGGGCGAACTACATGAACACGCTTCTGGAGGGCTTCGGCATCGTTCTGCCCGGTTGGCTGACCGTCGATTACGGCACGGCGATGTCGAAGATGCCGCAAGTCGTGGCCGCGGCGCCGCACCTCTTCGGCGTTCCGATCATCTTCAACATTCTCGCCGTCAGCATCGTCACGCTGATCACGATCGTCCTGGTGTGGGGAATCCGCGAGGCGGCCAGCTTCAACTTCTGGATGGTCGCCATCAAGCTCGCCGTGCTCGCCTTCTTTGTCTTCGTCAGCTTCAAGTATGTGAAGCCGGCGCACTGGCATCCGTTCGCGCCGAATGGATTTCATGGAATCGCTACGGGAGCGGCGATCGTCTTCTTTGCCTACATCGGATTCGATGCCGTTTCGACGACCGCCGAGGAGGCGAAGAATCCGAAACGGGACATGCCGATTGGCATCATCGGCTCCCTCATCATCTGCACCATCATTTACGCGATCATCGCCGCTGTCTTCACCGGCATGATCCCGTACGCCGACCTGGTGAAGAAGCTTTCCAGCGAGCAAGCCGAACCGCTGACGCTTGCGATGAAGTACGCCACGATGCCGAACTGGATGGTGGGCGTTGTCGCCTTCGGTTCCGTCGTCGCGCACACCGCCGTACTGCTCGTGTTTCAGCTCGGTCAGCCGCGCATCTTCTTCGCAATGTCGCGCGATGGATTGCTGCCGCCGTTCTTCGCCCGCGTCCACCCGAAGTTCCGTACGCCGCACGTTGCCACGATCATCACCGGCATCTTCGTCGGCGTGGCGGCGCTCTTCTCCTCGCTCGACGCAATGGTCGACCTGACGAACATCGGAACGCTCTTCGCGTTCTTCCTGGTCTGCATCGGCATCATCATCCTTCGCGTCAAAGACCCGCATCGCGAGCGCTCGTTCAAGGTTCCGGGCGGCACGTGGTTCCTCCCCGTGCTCGGTGCTCTGTCGTGCCTCTTTCTGGCGAAGTACCTCCCGAAAGAATCGTGGTGGCGCTTCGGGATCTGGCTTCTCGTCGGGATGGTCGTGTACCTCTCGTACGGCTATCGCAACAGCAAGCTGCGTCATCGCGGCAACGGCCCGCTCATTCCCCCCGGCGGCATGCTGACGCACGACTTCAACCCCGAACAGCAGTTGCCGGAGAGGGATGTGGAGTAGGGCGAAGGGTAGCGCCGGCGGCTCGCCGGCTGGACCGCCGCCGGCCCGGCGGCGACTTTGGTTTCAATCGCCACTGCTCGGTGCATTCTCTGGCGCCCTACTCGTTTTCGCGATCGCGCCGTATTGCACCGGCTGGTTCTCCGCACCGACCGGCGGCATCGGTGCCGTGACGCTGGCGAAGTATCCAAAAGGCTTCGACTACTTCGTCGTCATCGCACTGACGGTCGCAAGCGCCCTCGGCGCTTTGGCGCTAAGCGCACGGCGACAAGCTCCGACCCCCGACTCCCGACTACCGACGCCCTCGAAACGCACCGCAACAATCATCGCGACGATCGTCGTCTTCGTCGTAATGCTGGTCGTCCACGATCACCCCTACTCCTTCATGGAGATGTTTCATGAGGGAGAGCACCTCACGCCCGCGTCCGTGATGCTCGATGGCGGACGACCGTACGGCGACATCTTCTTCCTTCACGGCTTTGCCACTGACGGCGGTCTTGACGCGCTAATCCTCGGCAGCAAACCGTCGCCGAAGAAAACGCGGCGGCTGGAAACGGTGCTTGACGCTGCTGCGCTTGCGATGCTGGTTCCGATCGCCGCTGAGGTGACCGCATCGACAGGTGGACTCATCGCTGCCGTGTTCCTCGCGCTCTGCGCAATCGGCGCAGGTGAGGTGCCGGTCTTCCCTTACTTTCGCTGGCTTCCGCTGTTGATCGCAGTGTGGGCGCTGCTGGCGTACGCCGGGAGTCGGGAGTCGGAGGTCGGGGGTCGGAGAAAGGCAATCGCAGTTGGCGATGCAGCTCCGACCCCCGACCCCCGACGCGCGTTGCTCTACGTCGCGGCCATCGCCTCCTCGCTCGGCACTCTCTGGAGTCTCGACGTCGGCATCTGCGCGGTCGCGGCGAGCGCGATTGTCATCCTCATCTACACGCGCCGCATCACCCTCATCGCTCTCTCTGCGATTGCGGCGCCGCTCATCGTCCTGCTCGTCGCGCGCGCCGATCTGCACGACTTCTTCCGCGACTCCTTCGTCATCATTCCCCGAGCCATCGACGCGATCTGGTCGCTGCCTGCGAAACCGCTTCCATCGCTGGCGCTCCTCGTTCACCCCGTACCGCTCTGGGAGTGGCTGGCATCCGAATCCGCGCGCTACTACCTGCCGCCGGTGTTCTTCGGCTTCCTTCTCGCCCTTGCCGTGCGCAAGCGCGACATGCGCATCGCCATCGTGGCCATCTTCTCGATCATCCTTTTCCGCACGGCTGCCGGCCGTTGCAGTTGGAGTCACACGCGCTTCGGCATTCCACTCCTCGGCATCGCCGTGGTGGCATTTCTAGTCGAGCCGCTTTGTCGCGATTGGCTGCGACGCCAGCGAAGCGCCTGGCGCGCCGTTGCCCTGGTCGTGTTCGCGATCCTTGGCTTCCGCTATTTCGAGGTCGCGCTGAACGCCACCCTCGGATGGAAGTTCATCGCCGGCTGGCGCGCCCGACAGCGTCACGAAGGGATGGTTCCGTATCCGATGCCGCGCGGCCGCGGAATCTACACGTACGCCGAAAACGCCTCCGATCTTGCCGCGCTGCGCGACCTCGCGCAACAAGCCGGGCCGGGCCCGATCTTCGACCTCTCCGGCGAACGCGCGCTCTATTACCTGCTCGACCGCCGCCCCGCCACGCGCTGCCCCGACATCGCCATGCTCTCCACCCCGGAGTTGAGCGCCGAAGCACTACACCAACTCGCCGCGCACCCTCCGGTCTTCGTCGTGCTCGAAGGAATGAAAGTCTTTGGCTCGCTCGACGGCATCGCCAACCGCGACCGCATTCCGCCGATCGCTGCATGGATCGACGCGAACTATCCGGTGCACGTGAAGGCGGGGCGGTACTTAGTGGCGTTCAGAAACTGACGCTGGGCGCCGCCTCAGCGTTTCCAACGCAGCACCGGCTGCCTTGCCGCGCGCGCTTCATCCAACCTCCGAACCGGTGTCGTGTGCGGAGCGCTGCGCACGAGCTCGGGGCGCTCTTCGCATTCGCGGGCGATGGCGATCATCGCGTCGCAGAAGGCGTCCAGCTCTTCCTTCGGTTCGCTCTCGGTCGGCTCGATCATCAGGGCGCCAGCGACGATCAGCGGGAAGTAGATCGTCGGCGGATGGAAGCCGTAGTCCATCAAGCGCTTGGCGATGTCGAGCGTGTGAACGTCCTTCGGCGTCTGCAATTTGTCGCTGAAGACGACTTCGTGCAGTGACGGCGCGTCGTATGGCAGGTGATACGAACCGCGCAGACGGGCGCGGATGTAGTTCGCGTTCAGCACGGCGATCTGGGCGATGCGGCGCAGGCCGTCGGGACCCATCGAGCGCATGTAGGTGAGCGCGCGAACGAGAACGTTGAAATTGCCATTGAAGGCGCGGACACGGCCGATCGAATCGGGATGACCGTGATCGAGATAGAACGTTCCGTCCTCGCGCTTCTCAACGGTCGGCGTCGGCAGAAACGGCACGAGCCGCTCGGAAACACCGACTGGTCCTGCGCCGGGCCCGCCGCCGCCGTGCGGCGTTGAAAACGTTTTATGCAGGTTGGAGTGGATGACGTCGATGCCCATGTCGCCCGGGCGGGCGATGCCGACGAACGAGTTGAGGTTCGCGCCGTCGCAGTAGAGATACGCGCCTTTGTCGTGCAGGATCTCGGCGAAACGCTTGATGTCGGTCTCGAAAACGCCGAGCGTGTTCGGCACGGTGATCATGAGCGCGGCGACGTCTTCGGCCACCGCTGCGGCTAGCGTGTCGATATCGACGGTGCCGCGGTTGTTCGACTTCAGTTCTTTGATCTGGTAGCCGGCGAAGGCTGCCGAGGCCGGGTTGGTGCCGTGCGCGGAATCGGGGATGAGGATGTACTTGCGCGCGTTCCCGCTCTTGGTCAGCGCCTTGTGCACCATCAGGATGCCCGTGAGCTCGCCATGAGCGCCGGCGACAGGCTGCATCGTCACGCGCGGCAGGCCGAAGATCTCCTTCAGCGTTTGCTCGATGTGCCAGATCAGGCCGAGGTTGCCTTGAACCTGATGATCGGGCTGCAGCGGATGCGACAGCGCGAAGCCGGGCGTGCGCGCCAGTTCCTCGTTGAGCCGCGGGTTGTGCTTCATCGTGCACGATCCGAGCGGGTAAAGTCCGGCATCGATCGAAACGTTCAGCTTCGAGAGCCGCGTGAAGTGCCGGATGACATCAACCTCGGACACTTCCACTTCGTCCACGATCTCGCCGCGCCGCAACGACGCAGGCAACGCCTCGGCATCTTCAGGAACATCGAGATCCGGCAGCCGGTAACCGCGCCGTCCGCGCTTGGAATGCTCGAAGATCAGTCCCTCACGATTCGTGCTCTGTGGGACAGCAGTGGTGGCGGCATCGCTTTCGAGGATCGTGGTCATCGCCGCTCCCGGGAGATCGCCGCCGTCAGCGCGGCGACGAAATGATCGAGGTGTTCGCGCGTGTGCAGCTCGGTGACCGCGACGAGGAAGTCGTTGTCATGCCCCTCGTAGAACGGGCCAAGCGGAATCCCGCCGAGGATCTTTTCATGCTCGAGGTCGGCGAGGATCTGGGCGGCTGGAAATGGTGTCCGCACGACGATCTCGTTGTAGACCGGACCGTTGAAAGGCAGTGAAACAGATCCGACTCCATTGAGTTTCTTTCGCAGATACGCCGTCTTCTGCAGGCACTGCTCGCCGACTTCGCGGAGTCCCTCTTTCCCCATCAACGACAGATACATGTTCGCGCCGAGCGCGATCAGCGCCTCATTCGTACAGATGTTCGATGTGGCCTTGCCTCTGCGGATGTGCTGCTCGCGCGTGGCGAGCGTGAGCACGTACGCGCGGCGGCCATCGACGTCGACAGTCTCACCGACGAGACGTCCCGGCATGTGCCGTTTCAACGCGTCCTTGACGACCATGAAGCCTACGTAAGGTCCGCCGAACTGCGTCGGGATGCCCCAGGCCTGTCCCTCGCCGACGGCGATATCGAAGCCATGCGCGCCGGGCGGAGTAAGGATGCCGAGGGATGTTGCTTCGGTGATTACGGCAATCTTCACCGCGCCGACGGCGTCGGCAATCTCACGGATTGCGTCGTAGTCTTCGATCACGCCGAGAAAATTGGGCGATTGCACAGCAACCGCGAAAACATCGCTCGTACATGCCTCACGCAACGCAGCAGCGTCGACGCGTCCGTCCGCGGTCCAGCCGACTTCGATGATTTCGTATCCGAGGTTCTGCACGTACGTGCGGACGGTTTCGGTGTACTGCGGATGGACCGAACGCGCGATGACAACCTTCTTGCGATTGCGCACGACGCGCTCGGCCAGGAGCACCGCTTCGCACAATCCGGTCGAGCCGTCGTAGAGCGAGGCGTTGGCGACGTCGAGTCCTGTCAGCAGACACTGGTGCGTCTGGTACTCGAAGATAGTTTGCAGCGTCCCCTGCGAGACTTCAGGCTGATACGGCGTGTACGACGTCAGGAACTCGCCGCGCAGCAACAACTGATCGATGCACGCCGGCTGGTAGTGCAGATAGGCGCCGCCGCCAAGGAACGAGACGTGATCGACAGCGGACTTGTTCTTCGCCGCCAGTGCGCCAAACCAGCGCCGTGACTCGATCTCGGACCATGGGCCGGGGATGTCGAGCAGCGCGGTTAGTTTGACTTCATCCGGAATCGTCTCGAAAAGCCTGTCGATGGAATCGACGCCGATGACCGCGAGCATCTCGCGGACATCTTCGGAGGCGTTGGAGATGTAGCGGTGGACCGAGGTAAGAGGATCGGGGAGATTGGTCACGTTAGTGAGATTCCGTCTCCACGTACTCGTCGTATTCCTCGGCGGTCATGAGCAACTCGTCGACCTCACTGAGGTCTGCCACCTTGATGCGGACCATCCAGCCGTCGCCGTACGGATCGGTGTTGACCAGCTCCGGCTTTTCGGCGAGACGCTCGTTCACTTCGATGACTTCTCCACCGACCGGCGCGAAAAGCTCGGAGACGGCTTTGACCGATTCGATCGATCCAAGCTCGTCGCCGGCCTCGAGTTGCGTGCCGACCTGCGGCAGCTCGACGAATACGACATCGCCCAGCTCTTTCTGCGCGTACTCGGTGATGCCGATCGTTCCGACTTCACCCTCTACGTTGATGTATTCGTGGCTCTTGGCGTATCTACTGTCTTCCGGAGTCATCGCCGCTCCTTTATCGCGATCGCTTGTAGAAGGGTGTGGGGACAACACGCGCCCGAACTTCTTTTCCTCGGATGAGGACCATGAATTCGTTGCCGGGCGCTGACTTGCCGAGCGGAAGATATGCGAGACCGATCGCTTTTTTCAATGTCGGCGAGTGCGTGCCACTGGTGACGACACCGACTTCCTCGCTGCCCTCGACGATCGGGTATCCGTGCCGGCCGATTCCGCGGCCGACCATCTCGAACCCGGCCAGCTTGCGGCGCGGTCCTTCGGCCTTCTCGCGCTGCAGGACGTCGCGGCCGAAGAAGTCGCCCTTTTCGACCTTGACGATCCAGCCGAGGTCGGCCTCGAGCGGCGTGGTGGTCTGGTCGATGTCGTTTCCGTAGAGCGCCATCTTCGCCTCGAGGCGGAGCGTGTCGCGCGCGCCGAGGCCGCATGGCTTCGCGCCGGCGTCGAGCAGCTTGCGCATGATGCGCGGACCTTCGGACGGCGCGACGTAGATCTCGAATCCATCTTCGCCGGTGTAGCCGGTGCGCGACACGATGGCCGGCACGCCGTCGACCTTGCCGGTGCCGAAGCGGTAGTACTTCATCGGGGCGAGGTCGACGTCGGTCATCGGCTGGAGCAGGCGTTCGGCCTCCGGGCCCTGCAGCGCCAGTTGCGCGTAATCGGCGCTGACGTTGCGGACCTCGGCGTCCATCCCTTTTGCGGCATCAGCCAGCCATTCGTAGTCCTTGTCGCTGTTCGAGGCGTTGACGACGACGAAGAAGTCATCGCTTGCGTTCTGGTAGACGAGGATGTCGTCGACGAATCCGGCAGTCGGATAGAGCAGCCCGTTGTACTGCGCGCGGCCGTTCTCGAGCTTCGAGACGTCGTTGCACGTCGCGCGCTGCAGAAGCGCCAGGGCATCCGGACCTTTGACGGTCAGCTCGCCCATGTGCGAGACATCGAAGAGGCCGACGTGCTCGCGAACCGCGGCATGCTCCTCGAGGATGCCGCTGAACTGCACCGGAAGCTCCCAGCCACCGAAGTCGACCATCTTCCCGCCGAGCTCGTGCTCGAGCTGGTTCAGCGGGGTTTTCTTGAGAGTTGTGACCTCGTCAGACATGGACAGCCTCCGGGGGACGCGAACCTAGCACGCGCTGTACCGCGGGCGCAACGCACACCGGCAAATCGCTTGACGGAGGAATGACACAAGCATACCGTTCGTTATTCATGTCAACTTTGGGGACTGGGAACTTCCGGTCGGCAACTGGCCCTGAGCGATCGGGGCCTTTTGTTTTTACGGAAGAATCTCAAAACTGAGGCGTCCCCCTGGCCGCTCAAGAAACTTCGAGCGGACAATATCGAAAGCACGGCTGCTCGTTCTCTGATCGATGATGTGCCGCGCGATCGGATACGCGCAGAGGTCCGCGAGCTGATGGCCGAGGACATTTGCCTTCTTTGCGACGAATTTCAGCTCGAACTCAACGTCGGCTTCCTTCTGGTTGGAAGAGCTTTGCGCCAACAGTTGAAGGAAAGAAAGACGCAACGTGTTGTCTTCATTCTTGCCCCGCGCTTCGGCCAACAACATCACGCTCCGCTGACGCAACTCCCGCAGATATGGCTTGAGTCTCTTCATCCCAAGCTCGAGGGCGAGATCGTAGGGGTTTCGGCTGCTACTGCCATGCCGCTCCTTGTGCTGCTCCTTATGAATGCCGATCGCAATAACCTCGAAGGGGGCGCTCAGCACGAGCTGATTCAACCTCGCATGAAACGCTTCCCTTCGCTGGGAATCCTGTAGAAACGAGAAGTCACCGAGCGCTTTCCGGATGTCGCGAGAATGCAGGATTGCACCTTCGTGCCCGAAGTGGGCGATTTTGAATCGCGTGAATGCAGGCACTATCACGTCCGAGTAGTCGTCCTCCTCGCACAGCACAAAGACGAGAACGAAAACAGGGAAATCCTTATCCACCGGATCGAGCGAATGATCGCCTGCCTCATCGAGGAACACCATCAGAGGCATGCACTATCTTACCTCGCCGTGGCGTATCATCGCGGCTGCGGGAGTGGCGGGCGTGAAGAACGAAATTGGCGATTTCCTCGATTACCTCACCTACGAGCGGAACGTCTCCGTCAACACCATCATCGCCTACCGCGACGATCTCGAGTCGCTGATCTCGTTTCTATGCAACGACTATCTGACTCTGGGCCGCGATCAGCTCGACTTTACCCTCATCGATCACCTGGCCATCCGCTCGTATCTCGCGCATCTGGCCCGCCGCAAACTGGCACGCGCCTCGGCGGCCCGGCACCTGTCGGCAATCCGGTCGTTCTTCAAGTACCTGATGCGCGAAGGTGTGATGCAGGCCAACCCTGCCCGCAGCGTCGCCACGCCGAAGCGCGAAAAGCATCTGCCTACCGTGTTGCAGCCGGCTGATGTGGCGCTCCTGATCGAGCAGCCCGACACATCGAATGCGCTCGGCCTTCGCGACCGCGCGTTTCTCGAAGTTCTCTACGCCTCGGGACTGCGGATCAGCGAGCTCGTCGGAATCAACATCGAGGACGTCGAGCTGCGTGCACGGCTGGTGAAGGTGCGCGGCAAAGGATCGAAGGAACGGATCGTGCCGTTCGGCTCGAAAGCGGAGGCGTCGATTCGCGAGTGGCTGGCCGTACGCGGCGAGCTGGCCGCCGACATCGAGGAGCCGGCCCTCTTCGTCAACTACCGCGGGCAGCGCATTACGACGCGTAGCGTGCGCCGGTTGTTCGATCGCTACGTGCGCCGGGCGTCGCTGCGCTCAGGCGTGTCACCCCACACGATGCGCCACTCCTTCGCTACCCACCTGCTCAACGCCGGAGCCGATCTTCGCGGCATCCAGGAGCTCCTCGGCCACGTCTCGCTCTCGACGACCCAGAAGTACACGCACCTCAACGACTGGCAGTTGATCGCGGTGTACAAGAAGGCGCACCCGAAGGCGTGAGCGCGGCGTGTCATTCCCGTGTTACTTGGGATCACATGTGAGTTGCCGCGAGTCCCGACCCTAGTTTCTTGAGTCCGGACCTTCGTTCCTGAATCCGGACCTTCGTTCCTTGAATCCGGACCTTCGTTCCTTGCGTCCGGACCTTGGTTTCTTGGGTCCGGACCTTAGTTCTTGGGTCCGGACCTTAGTTCTTGAGTCCGGACCTTAGTTTCTTGAGTCCGGACCTTAGATTCTCGAGTCCGGATCTTAGATCTTGGGTCCGGACCTTAGATTCTCGAGTCCGGATCTTAGATCTTGGGTCCGGACCTTAGTTTCTTGAGTCCGGACCTTAGTACTTGAGTCCGGACCTTAGTACTTGAGTCCCGACCTTAGTTTCTTGGGTCCGGACCTTAGTTTCTTGGGTCCGGACCTTAGTTTCTTGGGTCCGGACACAAAATTTGTGTGTCGAAACAATCGATTCTGGAATGTATCGAGGTAAAACTTGCCGAATACACCATCCTCTCGCCTGATTTGATGATGTTGACGTCAGATTTGGTGAACGATCGCGGCAGACAAGGCAGGCATAGACTCTGAACATGGCCAACCGCCTTGCCGACGAGACTTCTCCCTACCTCCTCCAGCACGCGCACAACCCCGTCGACTGGTATCCGTGGGGCGACGAAGCATTCGCGAGGGCGCGCGCCGAGGACAAGCCGCTTTTTCTCTCCATCGGCTACTCCGCCTGTCACTGGTGCCACGTGATGGAGCGCGAGTCGTTCGAAAATGAGGAGTTGGCGGCGATCCTCAACGAGAAGTTCGTAGCGGTCAAAGTCGACCGCGAGGAGCGGCCCGACGTCGACTCGATCTACATGGAAGCGGTGCAAATGATGACCGGCCACGGCGGCTGGCCGATGTCGATGTTCCTCACGCCGGCCGGCGCGCCGTTCTACGCCGGCACGTACTTTCCGCCAGACGATCGTCACGGCATGCCGGGCTTCCGGCGCGTGCTGGAACATGTGTCCGAGGCGTACCAGTCGCGGCGCGAGGATGTGGAGGCGGCGTCGGCCGAGGTCGTCCGCTCGCTGAGCACCGTGAAGTTTCAGGGTGGCGGAGCGCTCGAGCATGACGCACTCGATCGTGCCGCCACGCGCATCGCCCAGGGCTACGACCCGGCACACGGCGGTTTCGGCGGCGCGCCAAAGTTTCCGCCGTCGATGTCCCTTGATTTTCTGATGCAGGTGGCCTGGCGGAACGGCGACAAACGTCTCGACGAGATACTCTCGCACACCTTGACGAAGATGGCTCGCGGCGGGATGTACGACCAAGTCGGCGGCGGCTTTCATCGCTACTCCACCGACGCCCACTGGCTCGTGCCGCACTTCGAGAAGATGCTCTACGACAACGCGTTGCTGGCACGCCTCTACACGCGAGCGTGGCAGTACACGAAAGATCCCTTCTTCGCCCGCATCGCCAGCGAGATCCTCGGGTTCGTGCAACGCGAGATGACCTCGCCCGACGGCGGCTTCTACGCGACGCAGGACGCCGATTCGGAGGGTGTCGAAGGCAAGTTCTACGTCTGGTCGCGCGCAGAAGTGATGACTCTACTGGGCGAAGAAGAGGGGCGGATTTTCTGCGCGCTGTATGACGTCACCGAACGCGGGAACTGGGAGGGAAGCAACATCCTCAACATGCCGCGCGATCCGGAATCGGTCGCCGCCGATTTAGGCATCTCGATCGATCAGCTCATCAATGTCGCCGCGCGCGGCAAGTGCAAGTTGTACGGCGCACGATCGCAGCGCGTATGGCCGGCGCGCGACGAAAAGATCCTCGCCGGCTGGAACGGCTGGATGCTCGTGGCGTTCGCCGAGGCGGCGGTCGCGTTCGATAAAGATCCGTATCGCGACGTCGTTCGGCGCAATGCCGATTTCCTTCTGACGCGCATCGACGCGAATGGCCGGCTGATGCGGACGCCGAAGATCGCCGGACAGCTCGAAGATTACAGCGGCGTCGCCTGGGGGCTCGCCCTCGCGTACGAGGCCACACACGAACGGCGTTACCTCGACACCGCTCGACTGCTGGCCGATCAGATGCTCGATCGTTTCGCCGATGAGCAGAACGGCGGCTTCTTCGACACGCCAACCGATCACGAGGCGCTCATCACGCGGCCGAAGGATCTGTTCGACAACGCCACGCCCTCGGGCAATTCCGTTGCAGCGGATGTCCTCCTACGACTTGCCCTTCTCTTTGGCGAAGAGCGATACGCCAATGCGGCGACGAAGACGATCGCGGCAATCGGTCCAATCGCCGAGCGCTATCCCTCGGGCTTCGGCCTGCTGCTGGGCGTTGCCGAGTGGCGGGCCGGGCAGCCAAAAGAGATCGTGATCACGGGCGACACCGATGACGCAGTCTTCCGCGCGCTGCGCAAAGTCGCGGGAGAAGAGTATCTCCCGCACCGAGTTCTCGTGGCCGGCTCCGGATCCGGTGATCTTCCGCTGATGGAGAAGAGACCTGCCGATCGCGCCATGGCGTATGTCTGCGAAGCGTACGCGTGTGCGGAGCCGACAGCGGATGCGGAGCGGCTTCGCGTGTTGCTTCAAATCGCGAAGGCCTAAACTGTCGCAATGACGGACATCGACACGGAAGTCTCGGTGGCCTGGCCGCTGATGAAGCGCATTCTTTTCCGATTGACGGGCGCGTTCTTCATCCTCATGAGTTTTCCGTTTCCCTTTGTTCTGATCCCGTCAGCTTCGTTGAAGGGACTCCTCAACGCGATGCCGGATGTGCCGGTGCGCGCGATGGCGCGCTTGCTCCACGTCTCGGTCGACGTCCGTCCGAACGGCAGCGGGGACACAACCTACAGTTGGGTCCTCCTGCTGTGCGTCGCAATCGGTGCAGTGGCCGTCACGCTCGTCTGGAGCGTGATCGACCGGCGACGCAGAGAGTACGACCGGGCCTGGATCGCCCTTCGCGCGTTCCTCCGCTTCGTACTGGCGATGGCGATGATCCGCTACGGCGCTGCCAAGGTGATCCCTTCGCAATTCCCGCCGCCTACGCTCGATCGTCTGATGCAGCCGTTTGGAGACGCGTCGCCGATGGGGCTTCTCTGGACGTTCATGGGAGCGTCGGCCGCGTACACCATTTTCACCGGCACGATGGAAATGCTCGGCGGCTTGCTCCTGACGATGCGCCGCACGGCGCTCCTGGGCGCGCTCATCTCGATGGGCGTTCTGGTCAACATCGTCGCGCTGAATTTCATGTACGACGTGCCGGTGAAGATCTATTCACTCGAACTACTGGCGATGGCAGCCGTGATCGCTCTTCCGGACGTGCCGCGGCTCGTCGATTTCTTCGTTCGCAACCGGCCCGTCACACCCGCGCCGCTGCCGCGCTTCTGGCGAAATCGCTCCGTCGAGATCAAAGGAATCGTTTTGCGCACCCTCGCCGTCGTCGTGGTCGTGTTGAGTTCGCTGGAAGGAGTGCGCGCAATGCAGCGGATGTATGGCGGAGCGGAAGCACGCTCACCGCTTTACGGAATCTGGCGCGCCGATGACTTTCAGGTCGATGGCAAAACGGTTCCGATCAGCGATCCTGCGCGCTGGCGGCGCGTCATCTTCGACCGTCGCTTCATGGCCTCCGTACAGCTCATGAACGATTCGCAGCAGTGGGTGAGCGTTCAGCTCAATGACAAGACGCGAACGCTAGTCGTCTCGCGAAGAAACGAGCCGGCATGGGACGGCCGGCTTTCCTACGCGCGGCCGGACGCCGCGACCCTGATCATCGACGGTGACCTGGGCGGACACAAAGTTCACGCGCTCTGTCACAACGAGCCGATCCCGAAGTTCCTCCTGACCAACCGCGGCTTTCATTGGATCAACGAGTACCCGTTTAATCGCTAAACTATCCGCTATGTCCGGATCCATCATCGGCGGTGTCCTCGCGCCCCATCCGCCGCACATCGTTTACGGCGACAACCACTGGCGCAACGAGCCGCGCTCGGAATGCGGATGGGAAGTGCTGCGCTGGGGATACGAGCGGGCGCGTAAGCATTTTCTGGAAAAGAAGCCCGACGTCTTTCTCGTCCACTCACCTCACTGGCAAACCGTGATCGGGCATCACTTCCTCGGCATCCCCGAGTTTCACGGGCTCTCGGTCGATCCGATTTTTCCGAATCTGTTCCGCTTCAACTACGACATCAAAGTCGACGTCGAATTGGCCGAGCTGATCGCGGAAGAGGGCAGGCGCGATGGGTTGATCACCAAGATGATGCGGAACCCCAACTTCCGCGTCGATTACGGCACCATCGTCTCCTGCCACATGATGAATCCGGAGTGGGACATCCCGATCGTAGGTATCTCGTCGAACAACTCACCGTACTATTTCAGCAACGAGATGGGACAGCAGCAGATGCTGAAGCTCGGGCAGGCCACGAAGCGGGCCATCGAGAAGAGCGGACGGCGTGCGGTGCTGCTGGCGTCGAACACGCTTTCGCATCGTCATTTCACGACCGAGCCTGACATCCCGGAAGACATGTCGCGTGAGCATGTCTACGAGCACAGCGGCTATCTGTGGGACATGAAAGTGCTCGACCTGATGCGCAAAGGTCGGACGCGCGAGCTCATCGCCGTTCTGCCTGAGTTCATGGACATGGCGGTGAGCGAGGTGAAGGCGGGATCGCTTGCGTGGATGCTCTCCGCGCTCGATTTCCCGTCCTATCCCGCCGAGGTCTACGGGTATTGGACTGTCATCGGGACGGGGAATGCCGTCGTCGGTTGGGACCCGCAGTTGAAAGCGGGGGCAACGACGCAGGGAGCGGCATGATCTCGGTCCTCGCATTCTTCTTCGCGAGCGCCTTTCCGTCGAACAGCAAGACCTCGTGGATGCGCCCCGAGTCGTTTCATCTGACGATCGGGATGAGCCGGGCAGCGGCAGTGCACGAGCTGGAGTCGAACGGCTGGAAGACGAAGCGCGGCGATGGCGAGAATCAACTCGTCGTCGATTACGCCGAGGATAAGTCGCTGACGCTGCAGTTCGAGAGGGATCGGTTGAAGTCCGCCCGCTTCGAGCTCTTCACGATTTTGCAGGACGCGCCGAAAGCGTTCGATGAAGAGTGGGCCTATCTGCATGAAGCGTTGGGAAAGCCGCGCATGAAGTCGCAGAAGATCGTGCTCTACGACCAGATCCTGCCGAACGTGATGGCCGTTCTCTCCGCCGATCCGAAGTCGGAACAAGCGCAGAAGGGCGTGGGCATGCTGGTTGTGCGGTACTACGATCCGGCGAAGTAGCGCACTACCTCGGCGACCAGCGATTCGCAACTTTTCCACCCTCCGTAGATTTTCTTGACCGCCGCGGTAGCCTCGGAGGCGATGACGACCTCTGACCCAAGCCGCGAAGCCATCAAGGGCCGCGGCGCGAGCTGGAATCCGCAGAACCGATTCGAGAAGCTCGAGTATGTGCTCGATGAAGACGCCTCGCCGAGCGACGACGAGCCGGCGCCGCTGCCGCGAACGCTCTTTCTGCGCGACCCGACGCGCACGATCCTCTCGCACAACGACAGCCCGGACGTCGGTTTCGACACGAGCATCAATCCGTACCGCGGCTGCGAGCACGGCTGCATCTACTGCTTCGCGCGCCCGACCCACGAGTACCTCGGCTTCTCGGCCGGCCTCGAGTTCGAGACGAAGATCCTGGTGAAGGAAGACGCTCCGGAGCTCCTGCGCGAGGAGCTGATGTCGCGCAAGTACGAGCCGCGGACGATCGCCATCAGCGGCGTGACCGACCCCTATCAGCCGATCGAGCGCAAGCTGGAGATCACGCGCCGCTGCCTGGCAGTACTGGCCGAGTTCCGCAATCCAGTCGGCATCATCACGAAGAACCACCTCGTCACGCGCGACATCGACATCCTGCAGGAGCTGGCAGCGCACAACGCCGTGTCGGTCCACATCTCCGTGACGACCCTCGATCCGCATCTCGCCAACCTGATGGAGCCGCGCGCGTCGCGTCCAGAATTGCGAATTGCGGCGATTGAAGCGTTGGCGAAGGCCGGGATTCCGGCGGGTGTGATGGTGGCGCCGGTCGTGCCGACGATCACGGATCACGAGATACCTGCAATCCTGACCGCGGCCGCAAATGCCGGCGCAACATCGGCCGGATTCGTCGTTCTGCGTTTGCCGTGGGCTGTTGCGCCCCTGTTCGAGAAATGGCTCGAAGAGCACTATCCCGACCGCAAGGAAAAAGTGATGAATCGCGTCCGCGATCTGCGCGAAGGGAAGCTCTACGATCCGCAGTGGGGCATCCGCCAGCGAGGCAAAGGGATCTTCGCCGATCAGATCGAGTCGATGTTCGAAGTGACGTGCCGCAGGCTGCACCTCAACGAGAAAAAGTACGACCTGTCGGCGGGCGCTTTTCGGCGGCCCACGACGCAAGGTAGTCTCTTCTGATCATGAGCGACGAGCCCAAAACCGTCTTCGAAGGTAAGTACGTCCTGGTGCTGGAACGGGATACCTGGCAGTACGTCGAGCGGAAGAAGGGAAAGACAGCGGTGATCATCCTCGCCGTCACCGACGACGATCGCGTGCTCTTCGTCGAGCAATACCGGCGGCCGCTCAACGCCCGCGTCATCGAGTTTCCTGCAGGACTTGTTGGCGACGAAGAGGGCCACGAAGATCCGCAAGAGACCGCGAGACTGGAGCTGGAAGAGGAAACTGGCTACGCATGCAGGACGGTCGAGCGGTTGACGAGCGGCCCGACCTCCGCCGGGATCACCTCTGAGACCGTCACCTTCTTTCGCGCCGTGGGGCTCGAAGAGCGCAGCAAAGGCGGCGGCATCGGCAGCGAAGACATCACGGTTCACCGCGTTCCGCGCAACGCCGTCGTCGATTGGCTGAAGCGCAAGAACGGCGAAGGAATCCTGATTGACGCCAAGGTGTGGGCCGGGCTCTGGTGGCTCGACATCGGGCACTGAACGCGTCGGTTACACAGCCTGGATCACCGTATCGCGCTCACTGCCGCAGCCGCTCGAGAATCTTCTCGTGCACGCCGTCGAACGAGCCCGACGACATGACGAGGATGACATCGTCCGCCTGCGCATCGCGAGCGACCACGCCGGCAATTGCCTCGGTATCGTCGATCTGCTCCGACCGGATGCCATCTGCATTCAGCCGGTCAACAATGTTTGAGACAGACATCATCTTGTCGAGGCCATAACGCGTTTCGTAACGCCCTTTGTGAAAGACGGCCCCGATGATGACCCGGTCTGCCTGATGAAACGCCTCGATGTATCCAGGCTCAAATTCTTTCCGGCTCGAAGAGATCGAACGCGGCTCGAAAAGGGCCCAGATGCGCTGGCCGGGGAAACGCCGCCTTGCGCCGGCGAGCGTCGTGTCGATCGCGGTGGGGTGATGCGCAAAGTCATCGATGACCGTTACGCCGCGCTCCACGCCGCGCACTTCCATCCGCCGCTTGATGCCTTCGAACGTCTCCAGCCCGCGTTGAATCTCCTCGGCGGAGAGTCCGCGATGCCGGGCGATAGCGATGTCCGCCAACGCGTTCACGACGTTGTGTGCACCCGACATGGTCGTGCGAAAGCGCGCCCATTCGCGGCCCTCCCACCACGCGGTGAATGCGCTGCCAGCCGGCGTGTACTCGGGATCAGTGGCGAAAATATCGCAGCCACGCGACGTGCCGAAGGTGAACCAGCGCGCCCGCGCATCGGCCTGCAACGAGCGCACGTTGGCGTCGTCGCCGTTCGCGACGATCATGTCGCCGGGCGCGACCTGCTGCACACCTTTGCGGAAGGCATCGATGATCGCGTCAAGGTTCGCGTAGATGTCGGCGTGATCGAACTCGATGTTGTTGACGAGCAGCGTGTTCGCGGCGTAGTGCAGGAACTTCGGTCCCTTGTCGAAAAACGACGTGTTGTACTCATCCCCTTCGATGACGAACTCGCGGCCATCCCCGAGCTTGAAGTTGTGATTGAAGTTGAGCGGGATGCCGCCGACGACCATGCTCGGATCGCGGCCGGCCGACTCGAGCAGCCAGGCCATGAGCGAGGTGGTTGTCGTCTTACCGTGCGTGCCGGTCACGACGATGGAATGCTTCCCCTTGATGAACAGCTCGTAGATCGCTTCCGGCATCGATGTGTACGGCAGATCGAGCTCGAGCGTGGCAGCGGCCTCGACATTGGTGGAAGAGGCGACGTTGCCGATGACGACGAACTCGGGATGTAACGTCAGGAGGTGGTCTTTCGTATACCCCTCGAGCACCGGAATGCCGAGGCGGTCGAGGTAGGTCGACATCGGCGGGTAAACGTGCTCATCGGAACCGGCCACTTCGTAACCCCGCTCCTGCAACATCCCAGCGAGCGAGGCCATAGCGGTGCCACCGATCCCGATCAGGTAGACCCGTTTGACAGTCGGAAGTTCTTTAACGTGAGGCATTGCGCCGCGAACCGAGCAAGAAACGTGCTCCGCGGCGCGGATTGTAGAATGACGGCCGCTCCGGCAGGGAATCGTCTCATTCGCGCGGATGTTCGAATCGGGCGCATCCCAGATCGTTTCAGGCCGTTCAACACAGGAGGATTTTGTCCATGTCGTCGAAGCGAATTCTTATCGTTATGATCGCAGTCCTGGTCGCGCTGACGGCGGCCATTTCCTTTGCCGCTGATCCGCCAGCGAAGGACAAGAAGAGCGATGCGGTCGAGGTAAAGAAGGACGCGGAAAAAGCGCCCCGCCTCACCATCGTCGAGCCGGTCAAAGACTACGGCACGATTCCCAAAGGCGAGAAACTCGACTGGTCGTTCGTCGTCAAGAACACCGGTGACGCCGACCTTCAGATCATCGCCGCCAAGCCTGGCTGCGGTTGCACCGTTGCTGACTTCGACAAGGTGATCAAGCCCGGCGAGAGCGGAAAGGTCACCGCCCACGTCGACACCACGGCATTTGCCGGCCCGATCGCGAAGTCGGTCACGCTCGAGACGAACGATCCCACCACGCCAACCTCGCAGCTCACGATTCACGCAATCGTCAAGCCGTATGTCGAGGCGTTCCCGGCCGGCTTTGTTCGCTTCAGCCTTCTGCAGGGCGACGCCGACTCGCAGACGGTCACGATCTACTCCGATGAGGACGATCCGTTCCAGGTTACGAGCGTCGAGACACCAGCTCCCGAGCCAGGGAAAGACCCCTGGATCAAAGCGTCCTACGAGAAGATCACCAACGAGGCCGATCTCGCTCCGAATGTCGGCAAGCCCGGCCAGGCCCAGTACAGGGTCAAGATCACCGTCGGTGGTCCCGATGCGAGGGTCGGCGTGCTCGCCGAGAAGGTCCGCATCGTCACCAACTCCAAGCATCAGCCGGAGTATCTCGTGAGCATCGCCGGCGTGATCCGTCCGCCGTTCCGTGTCGAACCGACCGTGCTGAACTTCGGCGAAGTCACACCGGCCGATGTTGCTGCCACCCGCATAGTCATCCTGCATTCGAACAACATGAAAGCGCCGGAATCGTTCGTCGTCTCCAAAGCCGAGTCGAGCAATTCCGCCGTCGTGACCAGCGTGAAACCGGGCGCCAACAAGGGTGAGTACGAAGTGACCCTGCAGATCGCCAAGAATGCCAAGCCGGGCGATCTCGACGGCACCGTGAGGATCTTCACGAACGACAAGGTGATCCCGGTCGTGATTGTGCCGATGAAGGCGACGATCAAAGCGCCAGCCAAATCCGCGGCGAAGTAATCGAATCAGACGAAGCGCCGATCCCAGGGCCGCCGCCGAGGCGGCCCTTTTTTTTATGCGTTGACGATCGAGATTCCGACGCCGTCACCGACCGGCAGAACGATCGATGCCAGCCGCGGGTCCGTCGTGATGCGCCGATTGAACGCACGAAGCGCGTCGGTCGACGGGTCGTGGACCCCCTCCGCCACTTTCCCGCCCCACAGAAGGTTGTCGCAGACGATCATCGCACCGGGCTCGAGCTTCGGCAGGAGTTGATCGAGATACTGCTCGTACTCAGTTTTCACGCAATCGATGAAAACGAAATCGAACGGTCCGGCCAGCTTGGGCAGAACCTCGAGCGCGGCACCTTCGTGAAACTTCACTTCGCATACCAGGCCCGCCTCCGCGACGAACTGGCGGGCCGTGGCGAGGATGCCGCGATCGAGCTCGATGGTCTCGATCACCGCCTCAGCGCCGCATTCTCGGCCGAGGACGACGACGGAGTATCCGATGTTCGTCCCGACTTCGATGAGGTGCTTCGGATTCTTTGCGCGCACCAGGAGCTTCATGAGCTGCCCGACCTCGGGATCCGCGATCGGATGGTTGTGCTCCGCCGCAAACGCTTCCATCCGCGCCAGCAGCGCATCGCGGGCCGGAAGAAGCGTGTCGAGATACTCAGCCTGAACGAGTTTGATGACGTCGTCGGTGCGAGATTTCATGTGCGGAGATTAGCGTAGAGGATCGGGTGCCGGAAGTCGGAGTCTTCATCTGCGTTCATCTGCGTCATCTGCGGATAAAAAAGCTGATCCGCAGATTGCGCAGATTGACGGAGATGAAGACTCCCGACCCCCGCGCTTACAATGCGGCATGCCTGATGGTGCCGCCGAGCTGCGGCTGATCTCGTTTGGTATCGGACCGGAGACGTTCGTTCTGGACATCATGGCCGTGCGCCAGATCATCCCGTACGCCGGCTCGACCTCGCTGCCGACCGCGCCTGCCTTCGTGGAAGGCATCATCGTACTGCGCAACGAAGTGATTCCGATCGTCGATCTCCGGAAGAGGCTCTATCCGAATCTGGAGGAGCACAACGAGCCGCTCGTTCTCATTACGCACAGCAGCGCCGGCGTGATCGGACTCAAAGTCGACGCCGTGCATCGGATCGTCACCATCAGCAGGGACGCGCTCCTTCCGCCGCCGCCGCTCGTCCACGGCATACGGGGCGAGCTGCTCATTGCCATCGTCCCGCACGCCGACGAGGTCTATCTGCTCATCGACATCGAGAACGTTCTCAGCGGCGACGAACGGCGCGAGCTGGCCGTCGCCGACCTTGCGCTCCAGTCCTGAGCCGCAGCCACCCGAGAACCCCAGGTAACCCGGCAACCCAGCAACCTCACTCCGTCTCCTCAACGACATCCTCAGGACCATCGCTTCGCTGGTCTTTTCGGAATCCGTACGGGCAATGACGGCAGCCCGACTCGCAGCAGTAGCCGCGATCGCGCAGGAACTCCTCGGTGAAGACCATGAAGCCGCCTTCGTAGTAGAAATCGGCGCCCTCAATGAGAGGAGAGCTCAGCGGAGACATGCGTGAAACGATAATCCGATATCCTTCGTCCGTGTTTGCGCGGTCGCGTCTGCTGCAGCTTGCGGAAGAGATGAAGGGGCGGCGGATCGTCGTCTATGGCGACATCGTCGCCGATCGTTTCATCTATGGGACGCCGAAGAGGATCTCGCGCGAAGCGCCGGTGTTGATCCTCCGCCAGTACCGCGACGACGTCTTACTCGGAGCCGCAGGCAACGCCATCAACAACATCTTCTCGCTCGGCGGCGTACCGATTCCCGTCTCCGTCCTTGGCGACGATCCGCAGGGGCAGCAGCTCGTCGAGGCGATGGCTGGCCAGGGCATCGATTGCAGCGCAGTGTTACGCGCAGCCCGCTACAACACGCCGACCAAAGTCCGCATCCTCGGCGGCATGCCGCACGCCAGCCGGCAACAGATCGTCCGCTACGACATCGAGGATCACTGTGATCTCACCGGCGCTGAAGCGTCGCGCATCGAAGCGGCGCTGCGCGAGCAGGTGGCGTTGTGCGATGCGGGCCTCATCAGCGACTACGGCTACGGCGTCGTGACGCAGGCGCTCGCTGCTGCGCTGACAGGTGCGGCGAATGGAAAAGCGATCACGCTCGACTCCCGCTACAACCTGCTCGCCTACCCCGGCGTGACCGCGGCAACACCGAACGAGGAGGAAGCCGCGGCGGCAGCCGGAACGTCGTTGTTCAACGGCGACGACAGCGAACAACGCTTGAAACAGGTCGGCGAAACGCTGCAGAAGGCTCTCGGCTGCGGCGCTCTGCTCGTGACGCGCGGCAGCCGCGGCATGGCGCTGTTCGAGGGCGAGAGGCGACCGCCGGTGTTCATCCCTGTGTACGGGACCGATCAGGTTGCCGACGTCACAGGAGCTGGCGACACCGTCATCGCCGCCTTCACTCTGGCGCTCGCCGCCGGGGCTTCGTTCGCCGAGGCGGCGACGATCGCGAACTATGCGGGAGGCATCGTCGTCATGAAGATGGGAACAGCCACCGTGTCGCACGACGAGTTGCACAAAGCAATCGAGCGTGATGAGGCGCTGAGCGAGTGAACGCGCCGATCCTCGACGAGCATGAGCTCGCGGACGCACTTATAAGAGAACGTTCCGCCGGAAGGACCATCGCCTTCGCCAATGGCTGCTTCGACGTCCTGCACGTCGGCCATCTTCGCTACCTGCAGGATGCCGCGCGTCAGGCGGACGTGCTCGTCGTCGGTATCAACGGAGACGAGTCCGTCAGCGAGTTGAAAGGGCCGGGAAGGCCGGTGATGAGCGAAGCCGAGCGAGCCGAGCTTATCTCTTCAATTCGAGGCGTCTCCTACGTCACGATCTTTCACGATCGCAGTCCGGGACGCCTGATCGGCGACCTCAAGCCCGACGTTCATTGCAAAGGAACCGACTACACGGCCGACAGCGTGCCCGAGGGGGAGATCGTGCGGGCGTATGGCGGGAGAGTGGCGATCGTGGGAGATGCGAAGGAGCACTCGACGACGGAGATGTTGAAAAGGATGAAGGCGGAAGGATGAGGGATGAGTCGCTCAGCTCCGTTTATCCTTCTTCGAAGCTCATCGTCATTCGCCTCTCCGCTTTCGGCGATGTCATCCACACGATTCCCGCCGTCGTGGCGCTGCGGGACGCGCTGCCGCAAATGGAAATCGCTTGGGCAGTCGAGCCGGCGTATGCGGAACTCGTCGAGCTCGTCGCCGGTGTGACGGCGGTTCGCGTGTCGCTGAAGAAGTGGTCACTGGCGCGGATCCGCGAGGCGACGCGGAACGTACGCGGCTATGACGGTGCGATCGACTTTCAGGGCCTCATCAAATCCGCGCTGATCGCCCGCGTCAGCGGCGCGGCGCGGCGATACGGATTCGCGCGGGAGGTCATCCGCGAGAAGCCGGCAGCGTGGTTCGTCAACCGGCCCATTGCGATCGATCGTTCGCGCCACGTCGTCGAGTGGAACCTCGCTCTGGCCCGAGCGCTCGCGCCTGCGATTGCGGGCGTACCCAAGGTCGATTTCTCTTCGTTCGCCGATGACCCTTCCGGCAAACTCCGCGCATTCGCCAATCGCATCGTGTTTCTTCCGGGCGCAGGACGGCCTGAAAAGCAATGGCCCGCCGAACGGTTCGCCGAGCTTGCCCGCCGCCTCGGCAATGACGTCCTCGTCGCATGCGGCCCGGGCGAGGAGTCGATCGGCCGCGCGATCGGCGCCGAGCTCGCGCCGCCCACGAGCTTCCGCGAATTGGCGTTCCTTCTCCGCAGCGCACGGTTGGTCGTCGGCGGCGACACCGGCCCGCTGCATCTCGCCGCCGCGCTCGGCGTTCCCGTCGCCGGCCTCTACGGTCCGACTGATCCGGCGCGCAATGGACCCTACGGACAGCTCGGCAATGTGGTCGAGTCATTCAGCACGACAAAGTCGATGCAATCGATCAGCGTTGATGACGTTTTGCGGCTCGTACTCAAAATAAACTCGCGTTGACGGTGATTCGGGCAGGGAGGTAAACTCGCCGGTCATCTGTCGAAATCACTCATGCCTCGCAACTTAGCAGCACCCTACTTAGACCTATGAGCGTACGCCTCGGTGAGCTTCTGACCAAAGCGAGTCTGATCAGTCAGGATCAGCTCAAGGAAGCGCTCAAGCTTCAGAAAGACACTGGCGGAAAGCTCGGTGAGACACTCATCAAGCTCGGCTTCGTCTCTGAAGAGGACATCACCGAGTGCCTTTCGCAGCAATTCGGCGTTCCGTCAATCAGCCTCGTCCATTTCGAAATCGACTCATCGGTCATCAAGCTGATTCCGGCCGACGTGGCGCGCAAATACAACATCCTTCCCGTCAACAAAACAGGGGCGACGATCACGATCGCCATGGCCGATCCGACGAACGTCTTCGCCATGGACGACATCAAGTTCATGACCGGCTACAACGTCGAGCCGGTGGTGGCCTCGGAGCTCGGGATCAAGTCCGCCATCGACAACTACTACGGCACGACCTCGTCGCTGGAGTTGAAGAAGGTGATGGAAGACCTCCAGCAGTCGGAGAGCGCCGACCTGGAGGTTCTCGAAGAAGAAGAAGACATGGACATTGGCGCGCTCGCCGACTCGGCGGAAGAAGCGCCAGTCGTCAAGCTCGTCAACCTCATCCTGACGGACGCCATCAAGCGCGGCGCGTCCGACATCCACATCGAGCCGTACGAGAAAGAGTTTCGCGTGCGCTTCCGCATCGACGGGACGCTGTACGAGATCATGAACCCGCCGCTGAAACTGAAAGACGCCATCACGTCGCGCATGAAGATCCTGGCGAAGCTCGACATCTCCGAGAAGCGCCTGCCGCAGGACGGCCGCATCAAGCTGAAGATGAAGCTCAACGACAAGAACAAAGAGCTCGACTTCCGCGTCTCCGTGCTCCCGACGCTCTTCGGCGAAAAGATCGTCATGCGCCTTCTGGACAAGGACAACCTGCGTCTGGACATGACCAAGCTCGGCTTCGAGCCGGAGTCGCTGGTGCGCTTCGAAGAGGCGATCTTCAAGCCATGGGGAATGGTCCTCGTGACCGGCCCGACCGGCTCGGGGAAAACCAACACGCTCTATTCAGCACTTTCAAAAGTCAATTCGCCCGAAGTCAACATCATGACCGCGGAAGATCCGGTGGAGTTCAATCTGCCGGGCATCAACCAGGTGCAGATGAAGGAGTCGATCGGGCTGAATTTCGCTGCTACTCTCCGCTCGTTTCTCCGCCAGGATCCGAACATCATCCTCGTCGGCGAGATCCGCGACTTCGAGACCGCTGAGATCGCGATCAAGGCGGCGCTCACGGGCCATCTCGTGCTCTCCACGCTGCACACGAACGACGCGCCGTCGACGATCAACCGCCTCATGAACATGGGAATCGAGCCCTTCCTCGTGGCCACCTCCGTGCAGCTCATCGCCGCACAGCGTCTGGTCCGCCGTGTCTGCGGGAACTGCAAAGAGCCGGTCGAAATATCGCCGCAGGCGCTGATGAACATCGGCTTCAAAAAAGAAGAGGTCGGCACGTTCACGGTCTACAAAGGACGCGGCTGCGATAAGTGCAACAGCACCGGCTACAAAGGACGCGTCGGCCTCATCGAGGTGATGGGCATCGACGACACGATCCGCGAGCTCATCCTCTCCGGCGGCACCGCCATCGACATCAAGAGACGGGCCGCCGAAAACGGCATGATCAGCCTGCGCCGCTCCGGACTGATTAAAATCAAAGACGGCGTCACGACGATCGAAGAGGTCGTTCGGGAGACGATATTGTGAGGGAGTGGGGTGTCGGGTGTGGGGAGTGGGAGCTTGACTTTCTCTTCTCCCACACCCCACTCCCTACCCCCCACTCCCCGGAGAAAATATGCCAGTCACCCTTCATCAACTTCTGAAGACGATGGTCGAGCGCGGCGGCTCCGATCTGCACGTCACGACCAACTCCGCCCCGCAGATCCGGATCGACGGAAAGCTCACGCCGCTCGACATGCCTGTGCTCACCGCGCCGGAGACCAAGCAGCTTGCCTACTCCGTGCTCACCGATGCGCAGAAGCACCGCTTCGAGGAGAACCTGGAGCTCGACCTCTCCTTCGGCATCAAAGGTCTGGCCCGCTTCCGCGCCAACATCTTCAACCAGCGCGGCGCCACGGCCGCCGTATACCGCCAGATTCCCTACGAGATCCTCGGGTTTCGCGAGCTCGGGCTGCCGACGGTCGTCGAAGACATCTGCAACCGTCCCCGCGGTCTCGTGCTCGTCACCGGCCCGACCGGCTCGGGCAAGTCGACCACCCTCGCGGCGATGATCGACAAGATCAACCGCGAGCGGCACGAGCACATCATCACCATCGAGGATCCGGTCGAGTTTCTTCACTCCCACAAGAGCTGCATCGTCAACCAGCGCGAACTTCACGCCGACACGCATTCGTTCGCGAACTCACTCAAGTCCGCGCTGCGCCAGGATCCCGACGTCGTGCTCATCGGCGAGATGCGCGATCTCGAGACGATCGAGTCCGCGCTGCGCATCGCCGAGACCGGCCACCTCACCTTCGGAACGCTTCACACGAACTCGGCGGCGCAGACTATCAACCGCGTCGTCGACGTCTTCCCGTCGCACCAACAGCCGCAGATCCGAGCCCAGCTTTCCTTCGTTCTGGAAGGGATCTTGTGCCAGTCGCTCCTGCCCAAAGCCAACGGCAAGGGACGGGTTATGGCCATGGAGATCCTTGTGCCGAATGCTGCAATCCGCAATCTGATCCGCGAAGACAAGGTGCATCAGATCTACTCGATGATGCAGACCGGACAGGCCAAGTACGGAATGCAGACGTTCAATCAGGCGCTGGCGACGCTGTATCACAAAAAGAACATTACGCTGCAGGTGGCGCTCGCTCGTTCGTCGAACCCTGACGAGCTCCAGGAAATGATCTCGCGCGGCGCCGGCGTCCTCGCACCGCAGGGCGCACCACCTGTGGGCACACGGCCGCGCACGGCGTGAAGCAGTCGTTAACCGGAGGGAATGATGCCTACGTTCGAATGGAAGGGATCGCGGGCCGGTCAGATGCAGAGTGGCGTCCTGACCGCCGATTCCAAAGACGCGGCGGAACAGATCCTTCGCCGCCAGCGGATTGAAGCGCCGTCGATCAAAGAGAAGGGGAAGGAGATCGCGCTGCCGAAATTCGGCGGAGGCGTCGCCCCCCAGCTCATCGCCATCTTCACGCGCCAGTTCTCCGTCATGATCGATGCCGGCCTGCCGCTCGTGCAGTGCCTCGAGATTCTGGCCGGCCAGCAGGAAAACAAGACCTTCAAGCGCGCTCTCATTCAGATCCGTCAGGATGTCGAGTCAGGCTCCAACCTCGCCGACTCGATGCGCAAACATCCGAAGATCTTCAACGATCTCTTCACGAACATGGTCGCCGCCGGTGAGGCGGGCGGTATTCTCGACACCATCCTCCAGCGCCTGGCGCAGTACATCGAGAAGTCGGTCAAGCTCAACAGCCAGGTGAAGTCGGCGATGATTTATCCGGTCGCCGTCATCTCCATCGCCTGTATCGTCATCGCCATCATTCTCTGGAAGGTCATCCCGGTCTTTGCCGCCCTTTTCAAGGGCCTGGGAGCAGAGCTTCCGATGCCGACGCAGATCGTTATCTGGCTCTCGAATTTCATTGCCGACTACTGGTGGCTGATGTCGATCGTCATCGGCGGCACCATCTACTCTCTGCGCCGCTATCACGAGACGTACAAAGGCAAGCGCGTTCTCGACGGAATCGTTCTGAAGATGCCGATTCTCGGGATGTTGATGCGCAAGATCGCCGTGGCCCGCTTCTGCCGTACGCTTTCGACCCTGACGGCGTCGGGCGTTCCCATCCTCGACGGGCTGCAGATCACCGCCCGCACCTCCGGAAACGCCATCGTCGAAGATGCCATCATGGCTACGCGGAAGTCGGTCGAGGAAGGCAAGACCATCAGCGAGCCGCTGGCCGACACCGACGTCTTCCCATCCATGGTCGTGCAGATGATCGCGGTCGGCGAACAGACCGGCGCACTAGACACGATGCTGTCGAAGATCGCGGACTTCTACGAAGACGAAGTCGATATCGCCGTGGCCGGCCTGATGAAACTCCTCGAGCCGGTGCTCATCGCTTTTCTCGGTGTCGCCATCGGTGGCATCGTCATCGCCATGTATATGCCGATGTTCACCCTCATCGGAAAAGTGGGATGAGTAGCTGTTAGCTCCTGGCTGTTAGCTCTAAGGGCGGCGCGCCAGCGTCGCCCTTTCGTTTTATGCTGATAGCCGGCAACCCGGTACTCCGACACCCCACACCCTGATAGCCGACACCCCACATGCACACCGACGCCCGCATGCTGATTGCCGTACGCGTCGTCGCCGTGACGACGCTGCTGCTCGCCACGCTCATCATTCAGTACACCGTCCGCGAACTGCTGCCAATCAACTATCTCTACACCACCGCGGGCGTCACTTACGGACTCACCCTCGCGTACATCGGCGTCGGCAAGCTCCTCACTTCACGCAAGCTCAACCTCGTCATTCAGATCTCCGGCGATCTCGTCGTCGAGACGGTGCTCGTCTATTTCACCGGCGGCCTCGACTCGCCGTTCTCGTTCCTCTACCTCGTCTCGATCATCACCGCATCGATGCTGCTCTATCGTCGCGGAGGTCTTCTCGCCGCCAGCGGTGCCGTCATTCTCTACGGCGCGCTCGCCGACCTGATGTACTACGGCGTTATCCCTTTGCCCGAACAGTCGTGGTTCGTTCCCACGCCTTGGAGCTCGTCGCGCCTCTACTTCAACATGGCCACGAACTTCGCCGGCTTCTACGCCACGGCGTTTCTGACTTCGTATCTCGCGGAGAAACTGCGGAAGACGTTCGAAGAGCTCGATGCCAACCGCCAGAACCTCGCGGAACTGCGGGCTCTGAACCAGAACGTCGTCGAGTCGATCCCTTCAGGACTGATCACATTGTCGCAGGAAGGCATCGTCACGTTTATCAACCCCGCGGGGTGCCTCATTCTTCATCAGGACCCGCAGTCGGTGATCGGTCACAAGATTGAACAATTTGGATTCTACGCCGAGGGCGAGTGGCAGGGCGTTCCCCGAACGCTCACTGCCGAGCCCGTGGTCCGAAGCGAGAAGAATGACTTTCAAATCGGCGACGAGACGCGCAGTCTCGGTTTTGCGCTCACGCCTCTCAACTCCATCGAGGGAATGGCCTCGGGATACACGCTCATCTTCCAGGACCTCACCGATATGAAGAAGCTCGAAGCCGAGCTTCGACTGAAAGACCGCATGGCCGCCGTCGGCGAGCTCTCGGCCGGCATCGCTCACGAGATCCGCAACCCCCTCGCTGCCATCGCCGGCTCGGTGCAGGTACTCAAGAAATCGACGGCACTCAATCCTCAGGAACAGCGGCTCATGTCGATCATCCTGAAAGAATCCGAGCGGCTGAACAAATCGATCGCCGACTTTCTGCGCTTCGTGAAACCGCAGGAGAAACGCCCCGCGGAGTTCGACATCGCCGCCAGCCTATCCGAGACTCTCGACCTCCTCGGGAACTCTCCAGAGCTCGGCGCCGGTCACACGATCGAGCACACAATCACACCGCCGTCATACACCATCGTCGGCGACGGCGATCAGATCCGGCAGGTCTTCTGGAACATCGCCCGCAACGCCGTGCAGGCCATGCCCGATGGCGGCACGCTGCTCGTCACGACCGAGGTTGGGGGCGATCACTACAATATTGTGTTCAGTGATAATGGCCGCGGCATGAACGACGCCGACCAGCGGCGCCTCTTCCAGCCTTTCCGCACGAATTTCCCTTCCGGCACTGGGCTCGGCATGGCCATCTCCTACCGAATCGTCCAGGAGCATGGCGGCCGCATTGACGTAACCTCGCGCGAAGGCGTCGGCACTGCGATTACGGTGTCGCTGCCTGTGTCGGCGTCCATTCGTAACAGGGTCGCTTAAGACGGACATTAGCGGCGCGCATTCGCTGAACGCGCCGCTCTATCGCGCATTGCGCACGCCTCGATCTCCGCTTCACCGAAAAACCGCGGCAAATGCAGCCAACCCTCGGCGCGCCAGCGTGCAAGCGTGCAAGCAACTCCTCTCGATTCATCGCTTTGAGGCAACTAACGCATCCCGGGGTTCTCATCGCGCAAGTACTGTTCCATCAGACTGGCGTTTTCAATCATCGCGTGCAGTTGCACCCAATACGCGCGGCAATACATTGCAATGGAAGCGATCACGAGAGTGAGGTGCAACCAGTGGGGTGTCTTCCCGGATGCCACGCCGCCGCCCATGATGAACGTCACCATCAAGACGGCCATCGCGTAGGTCGCAATCGGGAAGACCTTGGCCTTGAATACCTTCGTCCGGCGCACGACGGCATCGTCATTCTTCGCGGCATCCTTGATCTCTTTTCCCGTACCGATGAAGAAGAACATCGTCATCGACTGCGAGAAAAGACCAAGGATGACGGTAGCCAGCGACCAGAAAATGTGATGGGCAATGTGACCGGGCGACGCGGCGAACCCGACGACGCTCGTGCCGATCAACCCTGCGATGGAAAGGAGAGTGGTGACGAGAAGGAACTGTGCCAAGCGGGGGGATTATAGGTTGGGGATGGGGTCGCGCGGTCTCGAGGTTACGAGGTCTCGGGGGTTGGTAACCTCCGGAACCTGGCGAGCGGCCCCGCGAGACTGCGAGACCGCGCGACCGCGCAGCCCCCGCTGATACACTCCGCATCGTGACCTCAAAATCCAGCTACCGCGACGCTGGCGTCAACATCGACGCGCAGGACGAGGCGTTGCGCGAGGTTCGCAGGATCGCCCGAGGGACGTTCACGCCGGATGTGGTGTCCGACATCGGCTCATTCGGTGGACTGTTCCGCGCGTCATTCGACGGAATGGAGAAGCCGATTCTCGTTTCATCGACCGATGGCGTCGGCACGAAGCTGCGCGTGGCGCAGGCGATGAAGATTCACGACACCGTCGGCTACGACCTCGTCTGCCACTGCGTCAACGACATTCTCGTTCAGGGCGCGCGGCCCCTCTTCTTTCTCGACTACTACGCAACCGGCAGGCTGCGGCCGCCGGTGATGACCGATGTCGTTCGGGGAATGGCCCGGGCGTGCAGCGAGAACGGTTGCGCGCTGATCGGCGGAGAGACCGCGGAGATGCCGGGCTTTTATGGCGACGACGATTACGACATCGCCGGCTTCATCGTCGGCGTCGTCGACGAGAAACATCTGCTGACGGGCAAGGATGTCCGCGAAGGCGACGTCCTCATTGGCCTGCCGTCTGTCGGACTTCACACGAACGGCTATTCGCTGGCGCGGCGCATCCTCTTCGATCAGCTCGGCTACGACCACCAGACGATCCTGCCGGAGGCCGGCAAGATCGGCGAGGTGTTACTGGCACCGCACATCTCCTACCGCAAAGAGCTTCTGCCGCTCATCGACCAGAACGCGCTTCACGCCCTCGCGCACATCACCGGCGGGGGCTTGACCGACAACGTTCCGCGCGTTCTGCCGGACACGCTCGACGCCCACATCAAGCTCGGCTCATGGCCAGTGCTCCCGATTTACACCTTCCTCGCGCAGCACAGCGACACCAGCCGCGATGAGATGCTCCGAGTCTTCAACATGGGTATCGGTATGGTGGTCATCGCGGCGAAGGAGCAGGTCGACGCGATCGTCCGGCACTTTGGCCAGATCGGCCAGAAGTTCTTCTTCATCGGCAACGTGGTGAAGGGAAGCGGCAAAGTCGTCTACGACAAGCCGCCGGCGGGTTTTGCATCCTGGATCGAATGAGGGCAATTGATAATTGACAATTGACAATTGACAATTAAACCAGTGATCAGCGACCGGTGATTAGTGCTCAGTGAAAGCAGAGAACCCTGGTAACTCCCTGATCTCTGATCCACTCATCACTGGTCTCTCGTTGTCCATTGTCAATTATCAATTGTCAATTATGAGAATCGCCATCCTCCTCTCCGGCCGCGGCTCGAACTTCGTGGCGATTCATGAGGCCATTGCGCGGGGAGAGCTCGACGCGGAGATCGTGTGCGTGATCTCGAACCGGCCCGACGCGCCCGGAATCGAACGAGCGCGCGCGCTCGGACTGCCGGCGCACATCGTCGATCACCGCTCCTTCGCCAGCCGCTCAGCGCACGAAGGGGAAGTCCTGCGCATCCTCGGCCAGGCCATGCCCGACTTCATCGTCCTCGCCGGGTACATGCGGCTGCTCTCGCCTGAGGTCGTAGCGGCCTACCCGATGCGTATCGTGAACATCCATCCGTCGCTGCTCCCATCGTTTCCGGGAGTGGATGCGCAGGCGCAGGCCGTCGCTTACGGCGTGAAAGTATCCGGCTGCACCGTCCACTTCGTCGACGAGAACCTCGACGCCGGCCCGATCATCGTCCAGCGGACAGTCCCTCTGCGCGACGACGATGATGCCTCCACACTCGCGGCCCGCATCCTCGATGAGGAGCACGTGGCGTATGTGGAAGCATTGAAAAAGCTGGCGTCGGGAACGTATCGCGTCGACGGTCGAAGTGTCGTCTTCGATTGATAGCGAGGTAGCGCGGTCAAAGCCTCGCCGTCCGAACGCGCGACCCCAAAACTCCGCAGCCTCGCTACCGCATCAGAACGGCCAGAACTTCTTCCACCACGACTGCTTCTCGACACCGGTTTGAGCGACAGCAGGAGCCCGGCCGATTTGCTGGCCGCCTTGATTCACGATGATGATGCCGACCTGCTGTCCGGCGCGGACCGGAGCGGTGAGACTGCTCGGGACGAACTTCACGTTGATCGTCCCTTCCTGTCCGCGCGGCACGAGCGACTGCACGTCGCCCGCGGCCACCGCGGCCACCGTCTTCGCTTGTCCCTCGGCGACCGCAGCTTGTCCGACCACCATTCCTTTGTGCAGGGGCGTCATCTGCCGCCAGTGCGCGAAGGCGTCGTTGAACAGGCGCGCAGCAATGCCGAATGAGCTGTCCTGGCCCGACGCAGCACGAGCGCCCATCACCACGGCAATGATCTCCATATCGCCGCGTTTCGCAGCGGCGGTGATGCAGTAGCCGGCAGGTGCGGAGTAACCCGTCTTGATGCCGATGGCGTCGCCGTAGTAGTCACGGCTCTTCGGGTTGATCATGTGGTCCGGGTTCGTCAGTCCCGAGGTGTAGCTGGCGTTCGTGAAGGGCATCCAGGCCGTCTTCGCGTACTCGCGCATCAGCGGATACTTCATCAGCTCCATCCCCATGATGGCGAGATCGTGGGCGCTGGAGACATCGATGCGCTTCGGATCCTGACTGTTCGGCAGACCGTGCGGGTCATAGAACGTCGTCTCTTTGAGTCCGAGCTGGCGAGCCTTGTCGTTCATCAGATCCGCAAATGCCTCGGCAGACCCTCCGATCTTCTCGGCGATCATCTCCGCGGTGTCGTTCGCGGAGCGGATCATCGTCGCGGCAAGCAGCGTTTGCATCGGGAAGGACTGACCTTCCTTCGCGAAGATCTGCGAGCCGCCGATCTTGCTCGCGCGTGCCGACACCGTCACGGGCGTGTCGAGCTTGAGCTCTCCCGACTGGATACGCTCCATGGCGATGATGCAGGTCATCATCTTCGCCATCGAAGCGGTGGGCAGAGGAACATGCGCGTTCTCTTCGAGCAACACGCGTTTACTCGCCGGCTCGATGACATAGGCAGCGCTGAAGCCTTTTCCTGTCATGTCGACCTGCGCACCCTTTGCGGCACCCGTCCCTTCCTCTTCCTGGGCAAGGGCGGCAGAAGCGAAGGCAGCAATCATCAGTACGGCGAAACAACGTTTCATCGTGAGGGCTCCGGAATTGATTTTGTTTTTCAGGCGGACTCGGGCCGCGATTCGGCGAGCGGTTTCCTGGCAGCGCGGGAGGTGCGCGGAATCGAACCGATCACGGTCCAGTCATGTTTATGCACGATCACCGGCTCTTTGGTGTCCGGCCAGAGCTCGATGGGGATGTAGTAGTAGCCGTCGCCGAGCACGCGCGACTTGATCGCCAGGTCCCGCATGCTTTTGCACAGCCCCTTCTTGCCACGAATCGCGCTTCGTTCGACGAACGCTCCAGTCTGCTCGCCAACTCCTTGATAGATGGTGATTTCTGCGCAAAGAGAGTTCACTAACGTCATTGAGGCCACTCCATTCAGGAGACTCAGTAGCAAGTTCTGAACCATGGGGCGTGGTTGGGGGCTGCCTCGAAGCCGGGGACCAGGCTCTCCCTCTTGGTGGGACCCAGCAACCGCGGCCACTCCCCACACCCAACCCCCTACCCCCACCGTCTACAATTCAGCGATGGCACACCACGGATCAGACAAAGAAAAGACCAAGAAAAAGATGGACAAGGCCCGCTTCCGGGCCATCCTCAAAGACGCCGGCGAGATCATCTGGCGGTCACGGGCGCGGCTGGCCATCGGAATCCCCCTGCTGCTCGTCAATCGCCTTTCCAGCATCGTCCTCCCGTACATGTCGAAGCTGCTTTACGACAACGTGATCGGAAAAGGGCAGGTGGATCTCCTGCCGAAGCTCGTGTTGGTGAGTCTCGCCGTGGCGATCTTCGGCGGCACGACTGACTACGCCCTCGCGCAGATCCTCGGGATTGCCGCGCAGCGCTCCATCACCGATCTGCGCACACGCCTGCAGCAGCACGTCCAGCGGCTTCCAATCCGCTATTTCGACTCGACCAAGACCGGGGTTCTGGTTTCGCGCGTCATGAACGACGCCGAGGGGATTCGCAACCTGGTCGGTACCGGCCTCGCTCAGATCTTCGGCGGCATCGTCACGGCAGGCATCGCCACGGCCTTGCTCTTTCATCTCAGCGCGCGCCTTTCGTCGATGGTTTTCCTGGCGTTCTTTGCCTTCGCGGGCATTCTGTTCTGGGCGTTTTCAACCGCGCGTCCTCTGTTCAAACAGCGCGGCGCGGTCAACGCCGAGGTGACTGGACGTCTGACCGAGAGCTTCTCCGGCATTCGCATCGTCAAGGCCTACACCGCCGAGGAGCACGAAGAGAAGGTCTTCGAGGCAGGAGCCAGGAAACTGCTCAACCTCATCGTCGGCACGATGCGCACCATCTCCACCGCCGGCGCCATGACCACGTTTCTCGTCGGCGTGGTGAGCGCGGTCGTGATGTACGTCGGCGGACATCAGGTCGTTGCGCACAAGGCCAACCCGCTGGTGGGAATGACGCCCGGCGATCTGATCGCCTTCATGCTCTACCTCGCGATGGTCATTGGTCCCGTCGTGCAGATCGTCTCGATTGGAACGCAGCTCTCCGAGGCATTCGCTGGCCTCGAGCGGATGCGCGAAGTGTTCGGCGAGAAGCGTGAGGATGAGGAGGATGCCGCCAAGAATCAGACCGAGGACATCGCCGGCGGCATCGAATTCCGCGATGTCTGGTTCGAGTACACAGCGGGTGTGCCGGTACTGAAGGACATTAACCTCGTCGCGCCTGCCGGCAAATCGATCGCGCTCGTCGGTCCCTCGGGATCAGGGAAGAGCACGATGATCTCGCTCATCGCCGCGTTCCATCACCCCACGCAGGGCGAGATTCTCGTGGACGGCAAGCCGATGAACGATCTCCGTCTCGCCGACTATCGCTCGCACCTCGGCATCGTGCCGCAGGACTCCTTCCTTTTCGCCGAGTCGATCTACGACAACATCGCCCTCGGCAATCCGCAGGCCTCGCGCGTGGAGGTGTTGCACGCCGCGCATATCGCGCACGTCGACGAGTTCACCGAGGGCTTCGCGGACAAATACGAAACGATCGTAGGCGAGCGCGGCGTTCGCCTCTCCGGCGGACAGAAGCAGCGCGTCGCCATTGCCCGCGCCATCGTCGCCAACCCGCGGATCCTCATTCTCGATGAGGCGACGTCGTCACTTGACAGCGAGTCCGAGGCGTTGATCCAGGACGGGCTGAATTCTCTGATGCAGGGCCGAACCACCTTCGTCATCGCCCACAGACTGTCGACGATCCGCAACGCCGACCAGATCCTCGTCCTCGAAGGTGGCGAGATCACCGAGCGCGGCACCCACACCGAGCTCATGGCCCTCGGCGGCCGCTACCGCAAGCTGTACGAGAAACAGTACGGCGTAATGATTAACCGCTTCGTGAATGAGGGTGAGGAGCTGCGGGATCTGGCGGCGAAGGTGTGATTTTGCATCGTGCGGCTGGCGCCGCACGATGCGTTGTCGGTTGTCGGTTTGTTGCGCTTCGCGCGTTGGGTTTTCAGCAGGCTGGTTGCACTGGCTCGATCAAAGAAAGCGCGAGGTCCGGAGAAGCCGGAACGAACCTAACCAGCCCGGACAACGCGTGCGTCAGCACGCAATCAACCGACAACGCGTGCGCCGCCAGGCGCACGCATCACTCCGTCAGTTCCACGTTCCAGTACGCCTCGTCGAGGAAGTTCTTCCAGATGTCGGGGAAGTTCCGTCCCTGAAGGCGGTGAAGCGGATGCCACCGCGGCCGCACCGGCTGCCGCTTGATCTGCAAGCCGGTCTCTGTGAGCAGCTTATTTCCCTTCTTCACATTGCAGGGAAGACAGGCGCAGACGACGTTCTCCCATGTCGACTTCCCGCCGCGCGAGATCGGCACGACGTGATCGAGCGACAGCTCCGACGACGAGAACTTCTTGCCGCAGTACTGACAGCGATTGCCGTCGCGCAGATAGATGTTGCCGCGCGAGAACTTGACCTCCTGCCGGGGAAGACGGTCGAAGATCAGCAGTTGCACGACGTGCGGGATCAGGATGTTGCGGCTGGGCGTGCGGACGTAGTGATCGTCGGCCTGAACCGGGATGTCGGCCCAGTTGTCGAAATCGTAGGTCCGGTACTCGGAGTCGACGGCCTTGACCTGCCCTTTGTACAAAAGGGTCAGCGCCCGGCGGGCAGAGGTTATCTGCACCGCCTGGAAGACCCTGTTGAGGACGAGCACGTTACCGTCGAGCATGATTTCACTCGTAACGCCTCGGACAGGCTGAGTTGTTTCCATCTCCTGCCTGTGTTCCAAGGCTGAGTGCCGACATGATACACGGGCCGTGAGAGCATCCCGGGGCGTGAGTGGCGTGAAGTTTTCAGCGCTGCCGATGACGAAACGCCGGTCAGCCAACGCTGCCAGCCGGGCCCTCCGGTTGAAAAAAGTGTCCGATTGATAGATAGTTAGCGGCTAAGACGAATCCGAATACTGCTCTGCGGAGCGCGTTCTGGGTGTGGTTTTTGGGAGGCATGTATGCGCGTTTTGTCACGGATCGCTCTCGTTGTTCTTGTCGCCGCTGTCGTCGTTCCGACCGCGGCATTCGCCGATCAGTACCAGGCGACCTGCCCTCTGACGCTCGTTGCGACCAACGCTGCGCCGACTGCGTTCTACCTCTCGCCGCACGGCGTCTTCCGCTTCGGCTCGCAGGTGTTTGCGCTGCGCGGACAGACGCTCACGACCTACACCGTCACCGACCTCGGCGACATGCAGATCGCCCGGGAAGACTTCATCGGAGCGTTAGCCGCACGCGAGACCAAAGGCGGCGTGGCCTTCGCCAACGGATTTCTCTACGTCAGCAGCGAGGCGGGCTTAGAGATCTACGACCTGCGTAGCGTCCGCGCCGGCGGCACAGCTCCGATTCTCATTTCGCGCACGCAAGGACTTCGCTATCACCGCCTGGCCATCAACGGCAACATACTCGCCGCGCTCTATCCCGCGACCGACCTTCCCTGCTCCGCAAACGGCCCGGCCACGCCAAACTGTTTCAACGCCATCGACATCTATGACGTTAGCAACCCCCTCGTCCCGACGCGCGTCAGCTCGCTTTCGACGTTTCTCAACCCGCTCGGTGGTTACAACGACATCGCGTTCAACTTCGGCTTCCTGATCGCCGCAGCGAACGGCAGCACGGTGGCGTGGAATCTTACGAACCCGGCCGCTCCGACGCTCCTGGGCAGCCTCGCCGTCCCGGGCACCTTCCTCGTCAGCAACGGCTCGAACCTCCTCGGTGTCGGCAACCCCAACGTGATCATCACCTACAAGATCGTGCCGAGCAGTCCGTCCGGCAACTTCTTCTCCCCGTTCACTTATCACTCCACCGCGAACCTTCAGGTCGAGCGCGCCAATCCGATCATCTTCCATCCGCAGGCGGCCTTCGATGAAGCGAACGAGCGGCTGATCACGATGATCGATGAGCTCGATTACCAGACACTCCAGCCAGCCCGCACGATGGCGTTCGATGTCTTCGATTACGCCACGGCGATGTTGGAAGGGCGCGATCCGCGGCAATACGAACAGGTCTCTTACACGCAGGGCGACGAGGTGAAATGGAACCCGCTCTCCGTCGGGTCGCTGGTCTATGTCGTCGGCGAGATGACCGGCACACAGACATACGGCGATTGTCCGTTGATGACCGGCCGGATCGAGTTCGATACGATCGCCGGCACCGTCTGCGGCGGCTCGTACATCCACGGCTGGGTGACGGGAACATTGAAGATCACGAACGTCGAGCTCTTCCTGGACGGCGGTTCGCTCGGCTCGGCATCCCTCACCGGACCGCCGCGCATCGACATCCCATCGACTACGCCGGTTTCGACGTGGCAGATCGCCGCAAACCTCGATGCCACGACCAAAGGCGTACACGTCCTTCGGGCGGTCGGCACCGACGTGAACGGCAACCGCCGCCAGTTCTCGAGCCAGTCGATCCTTTTCCCCGGCCCTGGATCCAACTGCGTGGCGCGCCGGAAGGCGGCCGGCTCACACTAGCGAATCGACGATCGCCATCGCGGCCGCGCGCGGATCGCGCGCGTCTGTGACCGGCCTTCCGACGACGATGTAATCCGCGCCTGCCGCGATCGCCGCGGCGGGCGTTTTCGTTCTGCGCTGATCGCCGGTGTCGCTGCCCTCGGGGCGAATGCCCGGCACGACGATCCGCAGCTCGCTGCCACACGCCTCGCGAATCGCAGCGATCTCGTGCGCCGAGGCGACAACGCCGCGCAGACCGGAAGCCTGAGCCAGCTTCGCCAGACGGACCGCGTTGTCGAGCGCTGATCCGGTGAAGCCGATGCGCGCCAATTCCCCGTCGTCGAGGCTTGTGAGAATGGTGACGCCGAGAACGAGCGTGGCATCGCTGGCACACGCGCGGAGCATCCAGGTTCCGCCCGAAGCATGCACCGTCACCATCTCCACCCCGAGCGCCGCTGCCTCAGTCACCGCGTGCTGCGCAGTGTTCGGGATATCGTGAATCTTGAGATCGAGAAAGACCTTCAAGCCCCGAGCCTGAACCTCACGCACAATCGAGGGCCCGTTTGCTACGAACGCCTGCAGACCGATTTTTAGCAGACCTACCGAGCCGTGCAGCGCGTCGGCGAGGCGAAGAATCTCATCGCGCGAAGAACGGTCGATGGCAACTATGAGTCGATTGCTCAGCCGGTCGGTTGCTTGCATGGAGGGGATTCTACGCGGGGGTCGCGGTTCGGGGGTCGGGGGTCGTAGAAAGTAACATCGATTTCCCGATACGACCGGAACTAACATCCAACTCCGACACCCGACCCCCGACGACCGACACCCGCACCATGGACAAATTCGACATCGCCCGCGCACTCGACGAAATCTCGGATTATCTGGAGCTGAGCGAAGCGAACCATTTCAAGGCGCTGGCCTTTGAGCGCGCAGCCAACAGCATTCGCGGACTCGATCGCGAGCCCGCGGACCTCATCGCCAGCGGCTCGTTGCTGGAGACGCCGGGCATCGGCAAAGCGACAGCTGCAATCATCGAAGAGCTTGTACGAACCGGCACGTCGAAGTACGCCGAAGAACTTCGCGGCCAGTACCCGCCCGGAATCTTCGAGCTGATGCGCGTCCCGAAGCTCGGCCTGAAAAAGATCGGCGTGCTTTACGAGACGCTCGGCATCGGCAGTCTCAGCGAGCTCGAGGAGGCCGCGCGTGCAGGCCGCCTCGCCGCGCTGAAAGGCTTCGGCGCGAAGACGGAGCAGTCGATCCTGAGCGGTATCGAGAAGGCGCGCCGCAGAGAATCACACTTTCTCCTGCCGGTCGGCGTCGAGGTTGGTGAACAGATCCGCGAGCACCTCGCCGCGATCGAAGAGATCGAAGACGCCGAGGTTTCGGGAAGCGTGCGGCGGCGGCTGGAAGTCATCCGCAACGTCAACATCGTCATCGCCACGCGCGCGCAGGAGCCGGTCGTACGCGCTCTCGAGAGTTTCGTCGAGCGCATCGAACGGATCGACGAAAACACCGTGAAAGCATTTGCGCGCAACGAGATCGAAGTCTGGTTCCACTTCGCGAAGCCGGACGCATTCGGCGCGACGCTCCTAGTCACGACGGGCAGTCAGCAATTCGTCGAGTCCTTCCTCGCGCGCGGCGGGAAGCTGGGCCGGGCACGAACGGAGAAGGAGCTTTTCGATAACTCCGGTCTCGCCTGGGTCGATCCGGAGCGCCGCGAAGCCGGCGACGATCTCGAGCGCAAACGTCACAAGCGCCTCGTCGAGGTCTCGGACCTTCGGGGAACGTTTCACGTCCACACGACCTTCTCCGACGGGCGCCACACGGTGCGGGAGATGCTCGCCGCGGCGCGCGAACGCGGCTTCGATTACGTCGGCATTTCCGATCATTCGCCTGCCGCGTTCTACGCTCGCGGGCTGACGGTCGAGCGTCTGCGCGACCAGCAGAAGGAGATAGCCGTTCAGGAGAAAGCTGTAGCTCCGATGCGGGTTTTCCGCGGCACCGAGGCCGACATTCTTCCCGACGGGTCAATCGACTACGACGCGAAAACGCTGGCGAAATTCGACTTCGTGATCGCGTCGATCCATTCGCGCTTCACCATGACGAAGGACGAGATGACCGAACGGATGCTGCGCGCTCTCGACAGTCCGTACGTAACGATGCTCGGCCACCTGACCGGCCGCAAGCTCCTCACGCGCGACGGTTACACGGTCGAGTACGAACGGATTTTCGAGAAGGCCGCCGCGAATGGCGTGATGATCGAGATCAACGGCAATCCCAACCGTCTCGATCTCGACTGGCGCCACATCCGCCGCGCCCTCGACCTCGGCGTCACCTTCACCATCAACCCCGACGCCCACTCCACCCACGAGTACAACGCGCTCATCAGCGGAACGTGGGTAGCGCGCAAAGCAGGGCTGACCGCAAAGGAAATCTTCAACACGAAGCCGGTCGAGGAAGTGGCGGAGTACCTGGAATCACGGCGAGCCAAAGCGCAAACCGCAAAGTGAAGCGCAACCCCACAGCCGCAAAAGGGGCGCCGCGTTCTCGTTCACGCGGCACCCCTTCATCACGCGCGGCTACTTCTCCGGATCCATTGCGATCTTGTGAACGAGATCCATGATCTCATCGTCATCCCGATCGGATTGCGCTTTCGCCGCAGCCTTCGCGGCAAGAGAGGGGGCCATAAAGCCCTGCATGGGAGGAGTGCTGGGAGGAGTCGTTGAGGGTGGTGTGGTGGGAGGGTTGGTGGCGGGTTTGCGCGGCTTGCGGCGGTTCATCGTCCGATCGACGACACTCTGTAGCTCATCGACATAAATCCGGGCCCCGCCGCCGTCAGGCTGCTTCACGTGACGCTTGCCCCATTGAAACAATTGAAGGGCCTGTTCGCCGAAGGGGGACAGTTTCTGATTCATCGAGTACTCCATGGCCATTGTGATCGCGGCCATCCTCTTTGTGATCGGCTGCATCTGGCCGTGGTAGTCGATGGCGGCCTGAGCGGCGGCGGAGTCGAACATGTTGCGCTGTTGAAACGGTGGATAGGAGTTGACGGCGTTGATCATGGGCGGGATGAGCGCGCGTCCGAACTTCGCGCTCTGGGCGATACGCTTGATCTGCGTGACATCCGGCTGGCTCAGATCGGGGATGATGGCCTCCATTTCGTTGAGCAACTCGACCATCCTGGCCGCTGCGGCGACAGGGGCAGGGATGGCCGCGATGGCCTTTGTTGTTGTTCTGGAGCGCTTCTGGACGACAGTGCGAGAGGAGCGGTTTCCGGTGCGTTTTTTCGTAGACATCTCGATCTCCTTTGGCCGTGCCTCGAGGTCCAGCCTCCGCCGGCTCATTCTTTGAGACGGAGCACGGCGGCAAAGGTTACGGGGAGCTGGGGAGCGCTCACCTGGGCCGCTTGAACTTTGCCAACCTGGTTCGCTCCTTGTGTCGTTGAGATCAGAGACAAGAGATCAGAGATCAGGGGCTAACCGCGCCGTCTACTCCTAGTCTCTGATCTCTGGTCTCTGATCTCTCCAGAGGTCTCGATCTCTCCCCGGCAGGTCACGATCTGCCTTTGGTAGATCGCGATCTAAGTTTGGTAGATACGGATCTATCCCGGATAGATCGCGATCTATGTTTGGTAGATACGGATCCATCCCGGTCAGATCGCGATCTATGTTTGGAGGATACGGATCTATCCCGGGTAGATCGCGATCTAAGTTTGGTAGATGCGGATCTATCTTTGGTAGATCGCGATCTATGTTTGGTAGATGCGGATCTATCCCGGGTAGATCGCGATCTACTTTTTTAGATGCGGATCTACTTTTTTAGATGCGCATCTCTTTTTTTAGATGCCGATCTCTTTTTTTAGATCGCGATCTAACCGTGGTAGATCTCGATTGGTCGCCGGTAAGTCGTGAAGATCACATCAACGACGAGGCCGTAAGTATCAGCCGTTCAATGCTTTGCCGCTAACCCGCATTTCTCACACTCTTACTGATTGACTGCAATCGCGGCGCCGGGCAATTCCAGTGCCAAGTGTGAGAATTGCAGGTTGACGCGGCCCAGGGCTAAGTTGGGGCTAAGTTCGTGCCCTTACACCCGCGCTTTCGTCACTTCCTCAATCACCCGCGCCAAAACCTCATCCGCCGCGCCGAGCTGTTTCACGCGATCTTTGCGGAAGCTCCACTCGATCTGGCCGTTGGCCAGGCTCTTGGCGCCGACGCCGATGCGGAGCGGGAAGCCGATCAGGTCCGCGTCCTTGAACTTCACGCCCGGTCGCTCGTCGCGATCGTCAAGAAGAACGTCGACACCTGCCGCGCGCAGCTTCTGATACAGCTCCTCGGCGGTGGCGCGCACGTTGTCTTCCTTGCCGATCTGCGTCACGACGACCTCGAACGGCGCAATCGGCATCGGCCAGATGATGCCGTCGTCGTCGTGGCTCTGCTCGATCGCTGCGGCGACGGTACGGCCGATGCCGAGGCCGTAGCAGCCCATGATCATCGGCTGACGGGCGCCCTTTTCGTCGAGGTACGTGCAGTTCATCGGTTCGGAGTATTTCGTTCCGAGCTTGAAGACGTGGCCGACTTCGATGCCGCGATGAATCTGTAGCGGCGTGTCGCAGCGCGGACAGGGATCGCCGGCGAAAACGGTGGTGAAATCGCCGTACTCCGGCTCCGGGAAATCGCGTCCCGGATTGGCGCCGGCGATGTGCGTGTCTTTCTGGTTGCCGCCGACGACCCAGTTCGAGACAGCTTTCAGAGAGTTGTCGGCGAGCACGCGGCACTTAGCGCCAACTGGACCGCAGTATCCGATGAAGCCCCCTGTGACTCTTTCGAACTCTGCGTTCCAGAAAGGCGCACCGGTGGGGAACATCTCAAGGTTGCCGACGCCCAGATAGTTTCTTACCTTTGTCTCATTCGCGTCGCGATCGCCGCGCACAAGCACAATCACCGTCTGACTTGTGTCGGAGTCTGGTCGAAACACGAGCGTCTTCACCAGCTCCGAGGTCGGCTTGCTGAGAAACTTGCCGACGTCGTCGATGGATTGCGTGCCCGGCGTGTGGATCGGCGCGAGCTCTGTCAGCGCGGCCGGCGTTGCGTTGGCGTCGAAGAACTTCGAATTCGCTTTCTCGACGTTCGCGCCGTACTTGCAATTCGGGCACGAGACGACCGCGTCTTCGCCTGACTGCGCCAGCACCATGAACTCGTGCGAAGCGGAGCCGCCGATGTTGCCTGTGTCGGCATCGACGGCGACGTGATCGAGCCCGCAGCGATGGAAGACGGCGCTGTAGGCAACGCGCATCTTCTCGTACGTCTCGTCGAGCGACTCGCGGCTGGCGTGGAACGAGTACGCATCCTTCATCACGAACTCGCGCCCGCGCATGAGACCGAAGCGCGGACGCACTTCATCGCGAAACTTCGTCTGGATCTGATAGAGGTTCACCGGCAGCAGGCGATACGAGTTGATGGCGTCGCGAACGGTGTCGGTGACGACTTCTTCGGCCGTCGGCGCGTAGACGAAATCGCGCTCGTGCCGGTCTTTGACGCGCAGAAGCTCTTTGCCGTAGCGCTCCCAGCGATGGGACTCCATCCACAACTCCGCCGGCTGAATCGTCGGCATCGACAGCTCGATCGCGCCGGCGCGGTTCATCTCCTCGCGGACGATCGCTTCCATCTTCTGCATCGATCGGAGGCCGAGCGGCAGCGAGGTGTAGATGCCGGCGGCAACTTTTCGGATCATGCCGGCGCGCATCATCAGCTTCTGGCTGATGACGTCGGCGTCGGCGGGAACTTCACGCAACGTGTTGATGAAATATTGGCTCCAGCGCATGGGGCCGGGATTGTATCTCGCGGTTGCTGCGTCGTGACGTAGGGTGTGGGGAGTGGGGGGTAGGGAGTGGAAGTGAAAAGCGCGTGACTCTCTCTACCACTTCCCACTCCCTACTCCCCACCCCCTCGAATCCCCGAAATATACTTTCCACCCCATGTCCCGGATCCTCAAGTTCGATCGAACGCCGGTTGCGCGGCTCATCTCCTGCGCGGCGTCGTTCGCATCGGCGGCGCTGGTGTTCGACTATCTATCGAAGGGCGAAAAAGAGATCGAAGCGCTTCCGATGGCCGGATTGATCCTGCTCTTCGTCGGGACGCTGGCCGCGGCGGTGCTGCAGTACGGCGATCACATCTACCTCAGCGACGACGGCCTGATGTACGAGAACTGGGTGCTGAAGCACCTCGGACGACGCGGTCGCTGGATGCGCTGGGAAGACGTCGTCGAGATCCGCGAGATCAAGCAGAAGGTACTGATCCTCTTCTCGCGCGACGGCCGGCGCATGCTCGTCGACGCCATCCTCGGCTACGCGATCGCGAAGCACGAGATTCTCAGGCGGGCGCCACAAGCGATTATGTCGGGGACGCTGGCGCGCGAGGAGTCGTGAAGAAGCGGGCGACGACGCCAGAGCGGGAGGAATAAGGGGCGGAGCCGCAATCAATCGAAGAGTGAAGGGATGTTCTGCGGTGACACTCTGTTGGCGGCGTACACCAACTCCGCAAACGGCCTCGTGTCGAAGAGATCGACAGAGTAGGTACGCTTGATCTGGCGAGCCATCTTTTCAACCTCTTGGTAGATCTCGATCAGATTAGCAAAGGTGGGTTGATTGGTCCGGCGTCCGAAAACGTTCATGAGAGCGCGAAGAACACTTTCCGGTGATCGGTCGTGGATACGTGGCCGTATCCCTCCGAGATCGCTAAGCGCTTTGTCGAGGCGATAAGGAACGGTGTCGAACACGAACCACTGATGATTTGCGCCCACGCCTCGGCTCAAAGCAACCGCGAGACCGAGCTCGAACGCCATGTTCAGACGCGGTGTCCGAGGCGACTTCCCATCCAAAGACATCCATGAAAGGTCATGAAATGAGTATTGAGCGGCCGAGATCAGCTCATAAATGCGTTCGAGTTGATAGCGACTTGAGGGATCGCGAACAGCCGCTGTTGGCACCAGCCCATGCCCGACGATTCCGGCGATGAACGCCAAATAGACATGCTCGTACCGCTTCGCGTAAGGCACATTGATAAAGGCGTTCCGCGATTCCGGCTTGGTCGTGGCCACCGCGACACCACTCACTTCTTTGAGCGCGAAGCCTTAACGACCTTGGAAGAGTTTCGACCCCCGTTCCGTGAAGAGGCCTTCTTGCGCCGACTGGCTACCGACTCTGCGCGATGCTCGGCGATCATGCGGTCTAGCTCGGCGACCCGCTTCGCGGGGATACGGTAATAGGCCGCAACCTCCTCAGGCGTGGGGAATGGCGTGGTGATGATGATTTTGCCGGACATGATCGTAACTATTCTAACGCTCGTCGATGCTCCTGCGTTCCTGCCGATTTAAACCGCGATCTTTTCCACGAAGGAATGCGGCGGCGGTACCGGCTCGCCATTTTCGCGGAGACTCTCGATATGCATCTCGATCGCTTCGCGAATTAGACCGATCGCCTCGTCACGCGTTCCACCAACAGCGACACAACCGGGCAAGTCGGGAACCCACACGCCGAACGATGTGTCTCCCTGCTCGATGATGACAACGTATTCCATCATCTACCCAATCACCCTCTCATAAAACTCCCGATACCGCGGCACGACCAGATTCACGTTGAACTTCCCTTCGGCCAAATCCCGCCCGTTGCGGCCGAGGCGGCGCTGGAGGTCGGGGTTGGAGAGGATCTCGACGGCTCGCGCGGCCATTCCTTCGATGTCGCCGACGGGGAGGAGGTAGCCGGTCTCGCCTTCGACGACGACCTCGGGGAGGCCTCCGGCACGGGTGCCGATGACGGGGACTTCCGAGGCCATCGCTTCCAGGGCGGCCATGCCGAATGACTCTGCCTCGGAGGGGAGGAGGAAGACATCGGCTGCGCCGACGACTTCCTCGAGGTTCGGGACGTTGCCGAGGAAGAAGACCTTTTCGCGGAGGCCGTGATCGCGGCAGAACGCCTCGGCGACCGAGCGCTCCGGGCCGTCGCCGATCATGACCAGACGGCTCGGAATGGTACGCGTGACACGCTCGAAGACCGCCAGAACGTCCATGATCCGTTTCACGGGACGGAAGTTCGAGACGTGGCAGAGCAGCTTTTCGCCTGACGACGAGAACAAATGCGAGAGCGCGCTGTCGTGCTTGCGGAATCGCGCTGGATCGACGAAGTTCGGAATGACCTCGATCTCTTTGTTCGTGCCGAAATTGCGCGCGGTCTGGACGCGCAGCCACTCCGACACCGCGGTCACGCCGTCCGAGACTTCGATCCCGAATCGGGTGATCGGCAGGTAGCTCGGATCGCGGCCAACGAGCGTGATGTCCGTGCCGTGAAGCGTGGTAACGAAGTGCAGCTTGCGCGACGAAAGTATCTCGCGCGCCAGGTGGGCGCTGATGGCGTGCGGGATCGCGTAGTGAACGTGAAGGATGTCCAGCTTTTCGTAATCCGCGACCTCTGCCATCTTCGTCGCCAGCGCCAGCGTGTAGGGTGGATACGGATCAAAGAGCGGATAGGGCGTGACGGTGACCTCGTGAAAGCGCACACGCTCGTGGAGCACGCTGAGGCGCGACGGCATCTGGTAGCTGATGAAGTGAACGTCATCGCCGCCGCGCGCCAGCGCGATGCCGAGCTCCGTGGCCACGACACCGGAGCCGCCGAATGTGGGGTAGCAGGTGATGCCGATTCTCATTGAGGTCTCGTGGTCGCGCGGACTCGAAGTTTCGCGGTGGCGCGATCTCGCTCAGTAGCGGGGGTGTCCTGCGAGACCGCAGGACCCCGAGACCTCGCAACCGCGATCACGGCTCTCTCCCTTCATACGCAGCGATGATGTCGTCGACCTTCGGCGGCTGCTTGGTCATGAACGCTTCGCCGTACTCGACGCCGATCAGCGCGCCGAAGTGGCGGCCGCGCGCTTCGATCATCTCCAGAAACTTCTTGTCGGCGATAAACGTCGGCGGTTCCTTCGATTTCGGATCGTGGAACTGCGATTTGAAGGCGGCGATGGCGCGCATTTTCGTCTTCCAGGTCTTGGTCACGTCGACGACGAAACTGGGCGTGACGAGATAGTTCTGCGGGTAGTAGATCGTCACCTGCGGCCGGTGCGCGGGAAGGTCTGTCTCGAGCGCGCGCAGACCCGACAGAAATGAGGCCTGAGCGACGATCTGTCCCGTGCGGATGTGGTCGGGATGGCGGTCGTCGGGCCACATCGTGAAGACGACCTTTGGTTTGCAGCGGCGGACGGCGGCGATGATCTGCATCTCCTCATCGCGGCCGGTGCGCATGCCGCCGTCGCCGAAGTCGAGCTGCTCGCGAAAACGCGCGCCGAGGATACCGGCTGCTTTGAGCGCCTCGCGGCGGCGAATCCTGGGAGTGCCGCGCGTTCCCAGCTCGCCGCGCGTCAACTCGATGATGCCGACGCGCAGTCCGTCCTTCACCGCTTTCGCAATCGTAGCGCCGCACGAAAGCTCGATGTCATCGGGATGCGCTCCGAAGAAGATCATGTCGACCGGTTCAAGCAATGGTGGCCTCCATCAGGTTCAGATGGGCGAAGCGCGCGCCAACTGTCATCCTGAGCCGCCGGAGGACACGAAGTGCCGAAGGACGGTCGAAGGACCCCCTGATTCTGTGCATCGTCAACGTTGCCACCACCCAGTCCGGCAAGTAGGCAGGAGATCCTTCGACGTCCTCCGGCACTTCGTGTCCTCCGGCAGTCTCAGGATGACAGCGTTGATAACTGTAAGAAACATTCACAAACTCACCACCTTGCACACGCCCTCATCCTGCTCCGCTTCATCGATCATCCGGTTGATCAGGTGCCGGCCGTGCTCGTTCCAGTAGCCGAACCAGCCGCTTACGCGGTCTTGCGGCGAACCGTCGGGGACGAGCGTCGTCACCAGATCGCGGACCGCGGCGTACCGTTCCCGGTCTTTGCGTGCCAGGCCGCGGATGGCGCGCTCGGTCAGCTTGTCGAAGTGATACTCGATATGGCCGATCGAGCGATTGATGGCCCGCGCCAGCGCGTGTTCGGCGGGAAGTGCGATCTCGCCGATGCGGACAATCTTCTCGATGAGTGCACGCCGCGCCTCGGAGGCGAGTTCCTGAACCTCGCTCACCCCAGCCGGCTCGCGCGTCGCAAGCAGCGCGTCCCCGCCGGCGAAGATCTCTTCCGGTTTGATGTCGTAGCGCGCGATCGTGCGGACGATGCGTTTTGGCGCGAGCAGCTCGTGCGCGCGAAGCGCAACGCGGGGCATCGGGAGATCGAGCAGCTCGTGCAACGGTGCGATCTGCGCGTAGTACGCCACCTCGGAAGGTCCGCCGACGAAGAGATCGGGGCGAAGAACGAAATCCTGCAGGAGCGGGCGAGTCAGCGCGGAGGTCGACGTTCGTTCCGGCGATGCGATCGGTCTCGGACGATCGAGCAACTCGCGTCCGCCGTGATCATCCAATTCGAAGAGCAGCGTGTACGGCTCGCCGTCGCGCGGAACGACTTGTGGTGCGTAGCCGGCGTTCTCCAATGCCTTCGAGCGTTCGGCAAGCTCATGCTGGATGCTGTCCCAATTCTTCAGGATGCCGTCGAACAGCGGCTGGCCGGCGCGGCGTAGCTCAGGGAGAAGCGCATCGACGAGGATGAACTTTTCATCGACTGCGGACGTGAGCAGCTCCGCGAAGGAATCGCGAAAGGTGATTCCTTCGCGCAACCAGGCGGGGCGCGGGATGTCGAGGTATTCGATGAGACTGCGCGTCAGCTCTTCCGGTATCGGCAGCGAGCCGACGACGCGTCGCGAGTCGGGCTTGCGCGCACGAAGCGTCGTCAGATCCAACTGCTGCCTCGGATCGCGCTTCGGCAGTGCCAGCGTCGCCACCTCGGCGAAGTCGTGATCTTCGGTGGCCAGCCAGAAGAAGACGGTTGTCGGGATGCCGCTCGCCTCATTGACGCGCTTCAGCTTGAGCATGCCGGCGAGTTTGGCGAGCGTGTAGATCGGACCGCCGGCGAAGCCGACCTGCTGGCCGGCGATGACGGTGAAGGTTTCGCGTTTTGCCCAACGGCGCACTTCGTCGGCGACATCGTGATTCCAGTGGCGGTTAGATTCGGTTAGCGCATTGACGAGATTCGGCGCCGGGACGGCGCCGGGCCAGCCGGCGGGACGCCGGCGTTCCTCGCGCTTTAGGAACTGCGTGGCGTTTTTATCGGCGGCGAGCCAGTCGCGCGTGAATTTGCTCAGGCCGGGATAGTTCGCCAGCGGAAAGCGGAGACAGGGAGGTTCCGTCTTCACGCTGCTCATCGGGCTTTGCTCCCGACGAGGATCAGGCGCGGCGAGGCGGCATCGAACGGCGCGCCGTCAAAGTCGCCGAAGACCTGGCGGATCGAAAGGCCCGAGGAAGTGAACATCGTCGAGATCTCATTGAGATCGTAACCGCGAACGCGCTCCAGGTAACGCTTTTGACCGATCGTGATCCGTTTGTTGAACGAACGGTCACGCGGATCGAACCAGCGCTCGATCTCCACGCTGCCGCTCGGCGTATCAAGCGTCTCGCGCTCGACGAGCCTGTCGAGCTCGCGGTCGACGTTGAGATAGTCAAACAGGAAAACGCCGTCCGGCCGCAGTACGCGCGCCATCTCACGCACCACGCTGAGGTTTTCCTCTTCCGTGGCGAAGTAGCCAAAGCTCGTGAAGAAGTTGACCAGACCGGCGAAGCTTCCGCTGCAGTACGGGAGCGACCGCATGTCAGCCCGAGCGACAGGAAGCGGCCCATACTCGTCGATGCCGGTACGCAGGAGCGTGAACGAAAGATCGCAGCCGACCGCGTCGAAGCCAGCACCGTTGAATTCAGTGAGATGCCGCCCCATGCCGCACGCAAGATCGAGAATGACTCCGTCGACGTCGCCGAAGTGCTCGCGGAAGAAGAGGACCTGCCGCTTGGCTTCGTGCTCGTCGCGATGCGCGTAGAGCTCGAGGTACTCCTCGCCGAACCATTCGCGATACCAGGTCATGCTGGCTGGGCTTGCGAGAGATCAGAACAGAAGAGATCAGAGACAAGAGATAAGAGATCGGACAGGTTCTTCTGATCTCTTGTCTCTGATCTCATCATCTCTCCACCACTTCTAACGCACTTTGTAAGTATCGGGATACGTGAAGCTCACGCTCGCGCGCGTGACGCCGTTGCCGAGGACGATGGCCAAGTTCGGTGTGAGCGCGTAGAACGGGCGAAGGTCGACCGGATTGCCCAGAACCTGCGTGCCCGAAATGCCGCAACGATCGCCGGCGCTGAGCATGCGCTCAATTGGCTTGCGCACGCGCATGTCCTGGTAGAGCGTTCCTATCTCTTGACGCTCTGCGCCGTATGGGCGCTCGGTGTAGGTCTTGGTCATCGAGGTGAGTGCGAGGTCTTCTTTCGTCAATCTGTCGTTGGCGTCGTATGCGTAGGTGATGTTCGCTTCCCAGTCGAGGCGGGGCGATCCTTGCACGACGGTTCCGGTGTAGCCCCCTCGGATCTTGAGAGCCGATAGGTTGTTGTTCGCGTATGTGACATCGGCGGTCATGGTGACGACGTCGTCGCAGCCCGCGGCATTCTGATAGGCAACCTGCTCCTGCGCGATCCGGTTTTGCGCGTCGAACGTGTAGTGCACGCTGTACTTCTGGCCGTCGATGACGACGTCCTCATGATCGAGCAGGAGAATCCCGATGTCCGCTGTTTTGTGTGCTGCGAAAGTCAGCACGTCGCCGCTGGAGGCCGACGTGATCTTCTCGAGATAGTCGATCCCTTGGACGTAGCGGATTTCGTTGCCTTGCCGGTCGCGCCACGCCTGGATGATGTCGCCGGCGTACGACCAACCTTCCGCTTTGCGCGCCTCCTGCACTTGCTGCTGGCGCGCGGGCGTGTAGCGCAACGCCTCGAGCATCGTGCCGTTGAAGAGACAGGGCAACGACTCGTTCTTCGCGAAACGATTGTCGGCGTAGAAAGTGGAACGCGTCGCAGTCGCACCCTCGCTACAAGGCCGCGAGCTCCAGGCAGATTGCGATGTCAGATACGGACCATGCCAGCAGTGCGGGCACCAGGTCGCGCCGATTGGAAGGCGGAATCCGCAGAACGGGCAGATGAACTTTGTCTTCATGTCGGACATCTCGCTCTCGATGCCGAGAAGTCGCTGGTCGGCGGCAGATTTCGCGCCGGCGTCCGGCTCCAACTCCTCGTAGCGATGAAAACGTTCCGAAGCCTTTGGCAGGTCTCCGAGCTTCTCGTAGACGACCCCCTGATTGAAGACGGCAGCAGGATCGGTGGGGCGTTGCTGCTCGGCGTCCTGAAACAGCTTCAGCGCCGCCGGCAGATCGCCTTTGGTGTAAAGGTAGCGGCCGCGCGTGAAGATCGCGGTGTACTCGTCATCGACCTGCCGCTTTTTCTGCAGCTCTCGTTCGAACTCGAGCTCGAGCTGCAATCTGGCCACGAGCGCCTTCTCCGCGCCGGCGGGGAAGAGCTGGTTGTACCGGTCGACCTTTGCCTGCGCTTCGGAATAGCGTCCGGTACGAGCGAGCAGGACGCCCATGTTGTAAAGCACGCCGGGAACGTCCGGCTGCAGAAGATCTGCTTTCGCGAACTGCTGGTAGGCGCTCGCGTAGTCCTTGATCTCGGCAAACTTCTTGCCGAAGTACACGGCTTTGACGAACTCCTCGCTGGGAGGCATGGCTGCGGATGCCGCAGGCTGGAGAGCGGGTGCGGGAGTTTGCGTGGGTGCAGGCTGCGGCGTTCCCTGACCATAAAGGCAGAGGGCAGAGAGCAGAAGGCAAAGATTTGCAATGAGTGCTGGCCTCATCTTCCTTCTGGCCTCTGCCCTCTGCCCTCTGCCTTCATTTCAGGAGCGCCTCGATCACGGTAGTGAGCCACAACTGCTGCTGCTCGGTCGGTGATGATGTCGCCAGCAGCGCGTAGAGTGCGTGCCGCTTCTGCTGATCCGAGGTGGTTGCATCGCGCAGCACGCGCTCGGGATCGGTCACTCCCAGGTCGAAGACGACGTCTTCGGCATTTTTCGGCGCCCAGTGCGGCCCGACATCGCTGCCGAAAAGTCTCGACACGAGGGCCAGCCGCTCGCTCTCTTTTTTGGCGCCGTTGGCAGCGGCGACCAGGCGGCTCTTCGCTCCCGAACCGACGATGATCGAGCGAAGGTTGGAAAGGAGCTGGATGCGTTGTGTGCAGGCGTCGAGGACCTGGGCCTTGATTGATTCGTCGCCGATCGATCCGCTGACCTTCAGCACGTTCTGGATGCGTTGGGATTCATAACTGATGAATGCGTCCGCGACATCCTCGGGCGCGGGCAACTCCGGTTCATCGGCTACGACAACCGTAGGCTCAATTGCAGGTGGAGGACCGAGGGGTGCCGGGGCGGGAACAGATGCGGGAACGGATGCGGGAACGGATGTGGGGACCGGCCCTGGTTGCGGCGCGGGAGCTGGTTGCGGCGCATTTGCTGGAGTGACCGGAGATGGCGCAGGTGAGGGCGGCGTTGGCGATGGCGCCGGCACGGGGCTGACCGGCGATGCGATGCCCGGAAGCGGGATGTCCGCCAGGGGAAGATCGAGCGAGGAGGTCGAAGCCGCTGTCGTGTCGACGGCCTTGGTAATCCGAAGATCATCCGGGCTGTTGGATGCGGCCGGTGTCGCAACTGCCTGCGGCATCGTGACGAGTTTCGGACCGCCGATGAGCGGAGCCATAACCATCGGTGCCGCAAGACCTCGGATCAGCTCCGCATCCGACGAAACACCGGCGTCGAGTAGACGTTCGCGGACGCGCTGGCGGACGTCGTTCGCGAGCTGAACCTGCGACCAGCGAGCGGAATCCGTGAGCATGTTGGGGCTGGCAGTTTCCACCGCCATGTCGCAGTGGCACGGCCCGAACGTATCCGCCTTCCACCAGTCGGCGCGGCGCTGGGTGCGGAAGAACTCCACCACGGCCATGTTGCGCTTGAATTGAAGGTCGCGCGCGCGGTCGCAGGCGGCTTGCGAGGAGAATTGATTGATACCGTACAGCTCGATGAATCCGCGGTTGTCCGGGCGAAACATCAACACGTGAAAGTGGAACATCTCGCATGGACGCCCGGCGGCGGCAGCAACCGGCGGACAGACGAGCGGTTGCGCGAGCGCGGAGCTGAAGCACGCGCACACAAGCGCGACGATTGCTAAGAGAGTTCGCATAGGAGCGGCGCGACTTGCCGGGATTATATGTTCAACGTTCGTATGGCATCGTCGTAACCCGTTCGCCAACAAGGAGAACCCATGAAAAAGCGCATTCTCATCGTATCGGCGGTCGCGGTCCTGATCGTACTCATCATCGTCCCGCTCGCGCTGGCGCAGCACCGGTTCGGAATGGGCCGCGGACACGGCTGCATGATGGGCGGCGGCCGCAGCGGCATGATGATGTTCGGTCACCTCGGGCGCGCCAAAGCCGCACTCAACCTCTCCGATCAGCAGGCTGCCGACATCAAGAAGATCTTCACCGATCTGCGGACGCAGAACGAGCCGTACCGCGCGTCGATGCGCAGCGGCATGCAGTCCGTCGCACAAGCTCTGATCGCGAATCCGAACGATGTCGCTGCCGCGCAGGCGCTGCTCGACAAGCAGAGCGAGGCTGAGCACATCATGAAGAGCAACGCTCTCAACGCCGCCGCAAGAGCACTCAACGTTCTCTCCGCCGGCCAGCGCGCCAAAGCTGCAACGTTCCTGCAGCAGCGGATAGCCAGACAGGCCGAGAAGTAAGAAGATGATGAGCGCCACGTCGATGTTCGGGGGAGCCGCGATCGGCTCCCTCCTGCTCGATCGACCGGTTTTCGCGGCGGAGAGGGCGCAGACGATAAGCGCAACAAACGAAGACCCGATCGAAGCGGTCACGATCGCCGCAGTCAAAGCGGGCGATGCCGGTTCGTACGGCTACCTCGTATCGAAATACACGAAGCGTGTGGTCTCGATCGCCTGGGGAATCGTGCGGAATGCAGCCGACGCGGAAGACCTGGCGCAGGAGGCATTCGTCAAGGCGTACGAGAGCATCGCCCGTTTCAAGACCGGCGAGCCCTTCGGTCCCTGGATCTATCGCATCGTCACGAACCTCGGGCTCGATTTGATCAAGCACCGCAAGCGGTTCCGGCATGAGGAGATCACCGACGCGGCACCGGCGGAGCGGCGTGACCGCGCCGACCTTCCGGCGATCACGAACGAGCTGGCGGCGCGGATCGATCGCGCCATCCAGTCGCTTCCGGAGATGCAGCGTATCGTGGCCCGCCTGTATCTCGTCGAGCAGTTCGGCCACACGGAGATCGCCGCGATGACAAAGCTGACTGAGGGCACGGTGCGGTCGCATTTATCTCTGGCACGGGGCAAGCTGAAAGAGAAACTGGCAGACCTTCACGGGGGCAACAATGACTGACGACACCTTCCTCGAACAGTTGCGCAACGACGCCCGGCAACTTCAGTACGAGCCGGATGACGTGATGACGACGCGCATCGCGGCCCGCGTCCGCGCGCGCGTGTCCGAAGAAGCGGCGGGAGGCGTGGCGCTGATTCTGGCGCGCTGGTTCCGGCCGGTCGTGGTCTCGCTCGCGGCACTCTCGCTGGCGGCAGTCGTCGGCGTCGGCTGGCTGGAGCTCTCCCCTGAGCCGGCGCCTGCTGGCGTCGATGTGGTGTCGAGCAGCCAGACGGTCGACGTCTCGGTCGGAGGAGATGTGTTCAGTGTCGAATAAGACCCGCACCGCGGCCGTCGTGGTCGTGATCGTCGCGTTCCTCGCCGGCATTCTCGTCGGCGTGGCTGGGGATCATCTCTACCTGATCCACAACGGCCGCCTCTTTCCGCGGCACGCTGCACGCTTCGCCGCCGACCGGCTTGCGGAACGGCTCGCCGGCGAGCTCGAGCTCACGCCACAGCAGAAAACGCAGGTGCAGCAGATCATCGAACGCCACCGTGCCAGGATCGACGCGGTCATGAGCAATGTCCGTCCCCAGGTGCGCGGGGAGATCGACGCCACCAACGCGGAGATCGAGACCATCCTCACGCCCGCACAACGAACGAAATTCGCCACACTGCGGATGCACGTGGGCGCCCGGCGACGGGCGCGCTGACAGCGCGGGTATCTAAACCGGCACCTGCACGGTAACCACCGCCGGGCGTGACGCCTGCTCTCCTTCTGAGACTGGAGGAGCTACCGCTCGACTCCGCTTGCATCCGCGTCCGTCGCGCCATGGTCAAGCACGTCTGCCTCGACATTCACCGCGGCTGCTTCAGCATTCAGGACGTTCCCCTCGACATTGGAAACGCTCCGTTTCGAATTGGAGACGCTCCGTTTGACATTGGCGACGCTCCGTTTCACTTCGGAGGCGCTCCGTTTGACATTGGCGGCGCTCCGTTTCACTTCGGAGGC